>Ga0209417_1000042_pt1 | contig 344765 bp, 280 predicted proteins | sample RifGroF2_FD_184002 | JGI IMG/M metagenome (GOLD analysis project Ga0209417, IMG submission 184002) | Groundwater microbial communities from Rifle, Colorado, USA - Groundwater F2 (SPAdes) (version 2) | ecosystem: Environmental > Aquatic > Deep subsurface > Groundwater | place: Rifle, Colorado...
GCATCGAAATTTTGTTGAAGCGATCAATACTCAGTTTTTCAAAGAACTCTTTCTTACTATCCGTACTTTACGGATTGGTCAGGAATTATTTTATCCTCTTGACTTTTTACTTATTAAAGAGGTTAGGCAACGCTTATTTTAATTCATCTGAATCTACCCATTGAAGTCCTAATGATCTGCATATTGATCTAAATCTTTCTTTATTAGGTGGTTCAACATGGTGAACTACTGTTTTTCCAACTCTAACTAAAAAATTATTTGACATCATGATATCTTGTCCAAGCTCATGTCTTGCCAACATTTCAATACAATTTGCGTGAAAGAAAAGCATATCTTCTCTTTTAACTGGTTTTGGAAAACTATTATAATATTGGGTCAATCCTACATCTCTCTTAAGTGCTTGACCATCAGTAACAAATATTACGTAACCAATATTGCCAAGACAAACCGAAATTGACTGACTATGAATTATATGTGCAAAAGCGAATTCAGAAAATTTTGCAAACTCAAATTTAAAAACGCTTCCAAACGGATCAGGGTCAGTATGAAAGTCCCCCGAAACACAATGAAGAAAATGTCTATCCCTTTCAATAGGATCATTCGAACTAATTATATCTCCAATTTTATAATTCGGATTTGCGCGATCCCAAGCAAGAAAGCGATCCTTATAGCCTAACGCGTAATGTATTTTGTTAGCCCATTTCCAAATATCAGATTCCGTTGCTATTCCAGAACTAACACGATTTTCTAGTGAACCATACACTTCATTATTACACTTTGCACATGAAGGGACTAAAACATTGCGATATGGGATGCTAGTCTTATTAGGTAATAAGAGATGCTCATCCCAAAGATTATAACGATGCTGGAGCCATTTCGGTATAACATGCTCAACAGTTTCTGCTTTTCTACCGCAAATAAAACAAGTATCTCTATTTTCAATTGGTTTGGGAATAAACATTTGATTATCAAGCATAATTTAGTTGCCTAACGACGTTGCGCCTAACACGCCGCCCAGAACAAACGGCTAAGTTTTGTCAGCGCAACTATTATTTATAAATCAGTTTTGTTTTACAAATCAACTTTACACAAGCAACTAATTCTGAAAAGCCAAACCCTAATGCGACTCAATATGACCGCATCGAAGAAGCGGTCGTTGTTGAGGCGCGGGTTATATGCGATTATGGATTAGTATTTATCCACCCAGCTAAATCTTCTTCCACTTGTCTTTATATGATCCGCAAGACTGTAATTTGGATCTTTGATAATAATTTCATTTTTACACGAAGGACAATAATATATTTTTTGATAACCCTCGTCTTTCTTTAACTGGTAAATTGATTTCAGTCTCTTGCCTTCAAAGCAATGAGCACACAACCAATAAGTTTCCACTTTGGATTCTAAATAATCTTTATGAACGAATACGAAAACCTTAGCGTCAATTTCAGCCATAATATATTTTTGCTTTTCAACAGACCAATCATTGATGTTATTGAGCTCATCTTCGAAGGACTTTTTTTCACTTAATACTTTACTGAATTCCGTATTGAGAAGGTTTATATGTGAGTGCAAATCAAGAATAATACTTTGCAGGTCTATTACTTTCTCTGTTACAGCCGCTTCTGTTTTTAAGTTTACGAGGCCTTTAATTATATCAGTTGCGGACTTTATCGAAGTCAACGCCAAAGAAATTTCATTTATCATACTATTACCTTTTTATTAGCACATAACTATTAATTATCCCGCTAGATTTCTGCACCTGGGCGCTCAGTATCTACCGGCATTTATTGGCTTTTTAAGTTGAACATCATTCTTATTTGATATCCGCCAGTAAACCGTAGACAAACACTCGCTACTTTTTTTGTTTATTCTAAAAACTAAATCTATGAGATTATTCTGTTATTCTCCGAAAGCACACTTGAGTAAAATCTTTTTGTTTTCATCTTCGTTCTACATTCCGCGAGCTTCGTTCATTTCCGGTTCCCCGATTACTTAGAATGGAACCCCATTTTCAATCTCAACTTAAATCATTAGGGCGTTTTTATCAAGGTAAGAAAAATGTGTGCACATTTAGTGAGTTACTGAAGTTAAGCACTTTGCGATTTCTTAGTGTCTTTGTGACTTTGTGGCAAAAGAAAGTCCAAGAAATAAAGCCACAAAAGCACTAAGCCACTAAGTTTCACTAAGGAAAATTAATGAAGTTCAATTTATACGTAACTTCAGTAAGTAAATAAAAACCCGGCTATTTCACCGGGTTTAATATCATCTTGTCTGACTGCTGACTGCCGATAGCAGAAAGCTAATTTCTTGGCGGTTCCGGTCTATCATCCATCGGCGGACGATGCATTTCTCTTTCCCTCTTCATCTTTGCAAATTCTTTTCTTTGTTCTTTATCTAATACTTTTTCAATCTCTTCATCTTGCTTGCTTATAATCTCATCCATTTTTTCCATAGGTGGTCTTTCACCGCTATTTCTTTCCGGTCGAAATTCATCCAGCCTTTTTTGTGTTATATCAAGGATGTTTTCAATTTTCTTAGCCTGCGATAATGTAAGATCAAGCCGTTCGGCTAATTGTTTTATCAAATCGTCTTTTTGAGGTGGAGCCCATGAACGAGGTTGTGCATACGATATATTCAAAAACAACAGTGTTAGTAATAGCGTTGAAAAATATTGTAGAGCTTTCATTTCTGTTCCCTTTTGTTTGTTATTCTTGAATATTGGACGATATGAAATTTTAAAACTTGCGACACAGACCGTGCATTTAATATTTTTTTCATAAAAAAGCCCCGCCGGAACCAATAACCGGCGGGACTACATCAGAGGGGTAACGTACAGGTAAATTTTCAGCGATACATATTCATATTACCATCCGGTGGTGGCGGTGGCGGCATTTCTCTTATTCCATCTTTTCCGTGAAGTTCAGGTCCCGGTTTTCCTTTATCAATTTCTCTTGGGGGTTTGCCTACTAAAATCTCTTTGAGTAATGGTTTGAATTTTTCTTTCTGTTCTTTAGTGCAAACCGAGAGTAAATATCTAAAGTGATCGTAGCGCAGTTTTTCAAGTTCTATTTGTATCGCACTGATTCTTCTTAATAAACTATTTACTAATACAGTATCGGTTTTCTCATTCTGCAGTTCTCCAAAGTATTTGGTTTTGACCTCGTTTAATTCTTTGAACAAAACGTCGGACTTTGCAAAGTTATCTTTGCGGGCATCTTCAAATTGTTTCTTTTGAACTTCCGTTAGCCCGAGTTCTTTTTGTAATAAATCAATGCCGGCCTGTGGCTTAGCATTTCGGTCAAACATTGGTGGTCTATCGCGGCTGATTAGTATCCAAATGATTGTTATTGTTAGAATGTTTACTACAAGCAAAATTCCAATCAACCACCTAATTAATTTGTTTTGCGTTATCCAGTCCATGGCTTATTCCAAATTGTAATTATCAGTTTGAATTTGAGTTACGCCGTATTCTTGTTTCATAGTATCAACAATAGAAGCACCGGAAACATTGCTGCTTCCGGATCCAATAAAATAAACTGCTGTAATTATATTGATTACAAGTATTAGCGCTAATGTTACCGGTTTAAGTACAAAATCTGTTTTAACTGCACCTCCATGCCTAATCTGTTCCTTTTCAATTCTTGCTTTAATTCTTGTGAATAGAAACGGATTTGCTTCAAGGTTCGGAAGTTCGTCAATCACGTTAAGTGTTTTCTCTACTTCCATTAATATTTTCTCTTCTTTATTCATCTTCACCTCTCTAAAGATGTTTTTGGTAATAGCTGTAAAGTTTCTTTTTCAAATTTAGTTTTGCGCGGTGAATCAAAGATTCTACTGATGAAATACTTACACCAAGTATTTCGGATATTTCCTGGTAACTCATTTCATCATACTTACTAAGTGTAAAAGCGATGCGCTGACTTTCCGGCAGTTTGTTTAGTGCCCACGCCAAAACTTTAACTCTATCTTCATTTTCTAAAACCTTGTCCGGACCTACACTCTCCGGAGCTGATATTCTTTCTTCCACTTCATCTTCTCCGAATAAACTTTTAAGAATTGCAAACCGCTTCTTTCTCTTTTGTCCTTTCAAATAATCGAGCGATTTGGAAATTGAAATTCTGTAAATCCATGTGGATAACTTTGAATCAGCTCTGAATGTATTAATTGATCTGTAAACTTCAATGAACACATCTTGTGTTAAGTCTTCAGCTGTTTCCCGGTTATAGACAAATTTATAGCAACTATTAAGAACAAGCTTCTGATAGTGATCCACGAGCTGTCGAAACGCTTCTCCATCACCTTTCTTTAATTGTGCTATTAATTCAAAATCTTCCATCAACCGCGTTCATTCTTACAAGATTTGACGATAATTTAACTAAAAACTTGCTGTAACAGACTTACAAAAATTGTTGAGCTTTTTGGTTATTCATACCTTAACGCATCAATAGGATTGAGCGCTGCCGCTTTTTTTGCCGGATAGAATCCAAAGAAAATTCCAATTGCACCGGCAAATACAAAAGCTACAATCACAATATCCGGTCGAATATAAGCTGTTTGCTCGGTATAATTATTTAGAATGTACGCGACCAAAATTGAAAACAACACTCCGATTATTCCACCGGATAAACTGAGCACAACCGCTTCAGTCAAGAATTGAATTAGAATATCGGAAGCTCTTGCGCCAACGGAAAGCCGAATTCCAATTTCACGTGTTCGTTCAGTTACCGATACCAGCATGATATTCATAATTCCGATTCCACCAACTATCAAAGAAACTCCGGCAACCGAAGCCAGTAGATAAGTTAGCACTCGGGAAGTTTCCGTTGCGGCTTCGGCAATATCGGATTGATCTTGAATCGTGAAATCATCATCCTCGCCCTGTTCAAGCTTATGCGCTTCCCGCATAATACTTTTAAGCTCGGATTGAGCTGCTATACTTTTTTCACTTGAGATTGCGCTAACTTGAATTGAGCTAATGAATCTTCCGCCCGAAAGTCTGTCTAACACAGTTTTCGAAGGTGCGATAATGATATCGTCGTTGCTTGTTCCAACTGCTGTTTGTCCTTTGGATTTCAAAATACCAATAACTTTAAACGGAACATTTCTAATTCTAACTTGCTCACCAATTGCATCTTCATCCGGAAAGAGATTGTCTGCAACTTCTGAACCAAGTACACATACTTTTGCTTTTGCAGTAACATCACGTTCTGTAAAGAATTCACCGCTTGCGAGCGCCCAAGAACGTATTTCAAGATAATCAGGCGAAACACCTTGAATTTGTGTAAACCAATTTCCGCTTCCGCCAATTATTTGTCCGCCGGAACGAACCAAAGGTGAAACACCTTTTATCAAAGTAGCTTCATTTTTAATTTTATCCACATCTTCCATAGTGAACCGGTTAAACGAACCAGCGCCGCCACGCACTCCGCCGGAACTTGAAGTGCCTGGAGTAATTATTATCAGATTCGAACCTAATGAAGCAATCTGTTCTTCAACTTTCAACTGCGCGCCATCGCCAACAGCAACCATAACAACAACAGCCGCAACGCCAATAATTATTCCAAGCGCGGTTAATAAGCTTCTCATCCTTGATTTAATAATACTCTTGGTAGCCGCTTTAATTATCACTTTGAAATTCATATCAAACCTCAATGCCAATTGTTTTAGCTTTTATTCTTTCCAATTCAATTTGCGCGTTCAATCTCTCCTTTATCAAAACATCTTTTACTTTTCTTCCATCACGCATCTCAATAATACGTTTGGCAAATGCAGCATAATCTCTTTCGTGAGTTACCATCACAATTGTAATTCCTTCTTCATTCAATTTTTGAAAGAGACAAAAAACCTCAACGGATGTTGTGCTGTCAAGATTTCCGGTTGGTTCATCCGCTAGAATGATTGAAGGATTGTTAACTAGTGCCCGGGCTATTGCTACTCTTTGCTGCTGACCGCCGCTTAATTGACTTGGAATATGATGCATTCGATCAGTGAGTCCAACGCGATTCAAAGCTTCAAGCGCATTTTTGCGCGGGTTTTTTATTCCTTCAGATCGGTCATACATCAGAGGTAATTCAACATTTTCAAGTGCACTTGTACGGGAGAGCAAATTGAATCCTTGAAACACAAAACCAATTTTTTGATTGCGAATACCCGCGTATTCATTCTTTGTAAGTTTGCTGGTGTTAAATCCGTCCAAATAATATTCACCGGAAGTTGGCATATCTAAGCAGCCGAGCAAATTCATCAAAGTGGATTTACCGGAACCGGAAGCGCCCATTATTGCTACAAATTCACCTTTATTAATTGTAATGTTCACAGACTTAAGCGCGGGCACAGCTATTTCGCCAACCTTATATGTTTTTGTCAAATCAACAGTTTTAATTATTTCATATTCCATTTTCTTCTCATGTTTCAATTACATCATTGGTGGTGGCGGCATTCCACCACCCTGCGGCGATGTTAGCGTGTTTGTTTTTTTAGATGATGCCGAGTTTTCTTCTTCCTGAAATCCAGTTATTATTTTCATTCCCTCTTTTAATTCTCTACTGGCGATAACCTCTGTATTCTTTCCGTCCGTCAATCCAATCATAACCGGACTCACTTTTAATTTGCCGGTAGCATCTAAATAAAATATCCGTTTCATTTTATTCTTATCCGGCATCGAGTTTACAAAACTTGGCGGAGGTGGTCCGGATGGGTGCATGTTGCGCAAACTATCCGGAAAATTTTTCATCTGTTCTTCCACATTTTTTTGTATCTCCGCCATCATAGATTCACTTGGCTCAACTCTTAAAGCGGTATTTGGTACTAACAAAACATTTTCCCGGTGGTTGATATAAAAATCCACAGTAGCCGTCATTCCCGGCAATAGCAAACGCTCTTTGTTTTCTGCACTAATCGCTACTGTATAATTTACAACGTTGGAAAGAGTGTTGGAGTGAAGCCGAATTTGTGTAACAACTCCGTCAAAAATTTTGTCTGTGTAGGTTTGAACAGTAAACTTAACTTTCTGCCCTTCTTTAATTTGCCCAATATCGCTTTCATCAACGTTTGCTAGAATTCGCATTGAAGAAAGATCTTCCGCAATTGAGAAAAGTGTTGGCGAGGAAAAACTTGCCGCAACAGTTTGTCCTTGCTCAACTGTTCTGTTAATTATCTTTCCGTTGATTGGAGAATAGATGTAAGCGTAACCCAGATTTGTTTTGCTGCGCTCTACAACCGTTTCTGCAGATTGCAACGACGCATATGATGATTCTACATCAGTCTGTGATTTAACATAATCCAATTCCGAAATAAAATTCTTAGCGAACAACTTTTTGTTTACTTCATGAATAGCAAACTTCTGTTTATAATCTGCTTTGGCTCTTGCATAACTTGCTTGCGCGTCCCGTACTTGAGACGCAAGTGTTACGGTATCAAGAACTGCAAGCAATTGCCCTTTTCTAACTTCACTGTTAAAATCAACAAAGAGCTTTGCTATTTTGCCGGAGACTTGTGTTCCAACATCAACAGTTGAAATCGCCTCAATCGCACCGGAGCTTGTAATAACAATATCCAAATTGCCTTTTATTACTTCGCCGTAATTATAAGTTGTAGCCGTATTACTGCTCTTTACTAATAAAAAGGAAACCAGAACAATAATTGCAATTACACTTCCAATAATTAACCAAATTTTCTTTTTAAGCTTCATTTCAGCACCATTGTCAATAGAATAGATTATTAAATTCTCTAATAGTTGGACGACATATGGCGGCTTAGCTTGCTAATTATTTTAGCAAATTCGAAATTTTGAAGAGTAATAATGATGTAAGAAGTTTATGCTGTTTGATGTAAATAGTTTTGAATGGATGAAAGAACCAATTCGATTTCCTCATTACCCGGATCAAGTTCTTTCAGTCTGGAGAAGTAGTGGTGTGAATGGTTGATATCGCAATAGAGCCAAATTATGCCCATAATTAAATTATAATCAAAAGAATCAACAACATCTTTATTCTTCGGCTCAAGTTTATCAATTAATTCCGGACAAGGACAGTCATCTTTAATAGGATCAGTCTTGACAATAAACTCAATATCACTTTTTACTAATTCTAAAAAATAGGCGAACGATTCTTTCAACCTTCCGGTTTGTGTATAGCAAACAACAAGTTTTTTTTTGGCAGAGCGGTTTTCGGGATATTTAAGAAGGACTTCCTCAAATTCTTTTTGAGCAGCGGAGTAATTTCTCGCCATAAAATACTGATTGCCTAACATTTCACTCATTATATCACACATTTTTTTATAAATGAAGCTCTCAGTACGAGAGCCTCATTTCAAAATACGAATTATTTTGGATTTGCGCCTGTAACAAATGCGAAAGATTTAATTTCTGTAGCCGGATTGAACCAGGAAGCTACACCATTTGTTTTCATCCAGTCATAGTTCATCGCGTTAACACCATACAACAATGTCTTTGCGTCGTAACCTAATACTTTAAGGACTGTTGCTGTTTGTGAAGATGTTTGTCCTGTATAGCAATAAACTACTATAGTTTTATTAGTTGGTAAAGTCTTCAAAGATGCAGCTAATTTAAAATCTGCTTTCGGTGAATATTGAATTGCACCCGGTAGGTGACCCTTAGCGTAATCTGTAGTTGACCAGTAGTTTACAACATAGTAGTTGCTTAAAGCACCGGTAACAGTTCCCCAAGCAATTTTAATATCGTCAAACTGTGCGCCTGTTGATAACAAGGTTTCAATTCTAGCTTCAAGAATTTCTTTTCCTGTTTTCTTTCCTGTAAATAATGTTGGAAGTTCACCTGCAGCATTCTTAGCTGTTGCAGTTGTTACAAAGTTTGTATAGTTATTTCCATAAGATGAAGTTGACCAGGAGCTTGCACAGCTTGCATTCCAAGAAGACATTCCCCATTTAAGTGATGATACGTTTGTGTAGCCGAGTAATCTTAATAAAGAAACAGCGTACCCTGCAGTTTGTCCGGAATAACATGCAATTACAATTTTGCTGTAGGAAGTTGCATTGGCTAAACCTTTCATATAAGTAACTATGTTCTTTAATTCTACATTCACGGCGCCGGAAATGTGACCTTTCGTTGAATAATCTGCAGCCGATCTGATATCAATAACATGAATTTTGTCCGGTGTAGCTAACATCATATCATTTACTTCTTGAGCAGTAGAAATAGCTGGTGCTGCTGTGTTTAGAAAATCGCCGTTAGCTTCAAGATATTCAGCCAAAACCTGTGCTTCATTAATTTTTTCTTCCGGAGTAACCGGATCTTCATCTTTGCTGCAGCCTGTATTAATAAAAAGTATAGGTATTATTAATAACAGATAGAACAAATTACGTAACTTCATTTTTTCACTCCTTGATGTTTTGATTGTTCATTGTTTTGTAACAATATTATTTCACATTCCACATGTATGGAAGCTTGCCGTCAACTGTAATTGATGATGTAGCGCCAAGTTCCCAACTCTGTAAATCTGATTTGAATAGATAAATTTCTCTGTTTCTGTAAGTTCCGTCAGCCTCTTTAATAATATGGCAAGCATCGTAGCATGCTTTTCCGGCAGCTACTTGCGTTCTGCTGGTCCACTTAATGATGTTATGAGGTGTCGCATACTTGAAGGTTGGTTTAGCATCAAACTTTGGTAATGTCGCAACTCCAAATTCTTGCCAGCTATCGGGCGCCATTAAAGATCTTCTTAGCACTGCATATTTAAATGGCTTTATATCTGTAATCGGATTCATACCAATTTTGAAACCTTGATAAGATTCAATTCTGGCGCCGCCTCCGCCAATGTGGCAGCTTCCGCAGTTATTATAATCTTGCGAATGGCATGTGTTGCAAGAGAATGTACTCATATGGCTCTTATGGTAATTGTTAGAGTTTTCAATTCCTTTATGGCAATCGGTACATTCCGGCATCATAGGCATTTTATACCGTTGATCATAAATTTTTCCATCGCCGTGGACTTCATTCTTGCTATGGCAATTCATGCAATTGAAGCCTTTCTTTGTTAAGTGAACATCCGGAACAGTTCCCACCGCTTGTCCAAAGTAAGCGTGTCCGCCGCGACTAACGTGGCAAGAAACGCAGATATCTCTCATATCCGGAGTTTTTGTAAACGCATGACTTCTTGAAAGACCGCCCCCTGCTGCGTTTGGACGGTTAACATGACAATCGCCGCAAGTACCGTGGCATTTTGCGCAGTTCTCATTGTAACCTTCTTTCATTCTATCCGAAAGCTGATCGAAGCCGGTTGGAACATTTGATAAGCCTGAGCGCAAAAGAACCATTGATTTCTGTCCCCAGCCCTGTTCGTGCAGACTGTTCTTTGCTCTTAAGGCAATATCGGTATGGCAGCTGCCACATTTCTCATCAGATTTCATAGATGGTTTTTTAATAAAATCTTTTGAGTGAGCTATAGTTTTGTCGGAAGTTCCATCAACACCATTATGGCAGCCCACACAAGGGATTTTTCCATGTATATCACTCTTAAATTCTTGATAACCATCTCCGCCAAGATAAACTCTGTCGTAAGGTTCATAATAAGGAGCTTCTCCGCCGCATCCGTGGCTGTCTCCCGTTGCCGGTGGATCCGGTGTGTAAATCTTCTTGAGTGTTTCGTAGTTAGTATGGCAGCCTTCGCAAGAGGCGATTGATTTGGCTACAATTGTTTCGGGCGTAATCGGTTCATCCTTTGGTTCTTCTTTACAGCCAACTATTACTATTGCCAGAAAAAGAACAAAAGAAAGTAAGATTGATTTTAATGCGTTCATTTTTTTTCCAGAATGACTTTGTTGAGCGCATTATTGCAATTTAGATGCCGGGCTTAAAACAATACAGAAATGACTTATTTGAATTCAAGTGTGAAACGTATTGTTCCATTCAGAGGTTAGGTCTGGTTTTTTTCTTACATAGTTACAAATAGGAGGCATTTTGGCAATTGAAACACTGTTTCAGTGGATGAAACGGTTGAAACCAGCTATTCGATTAAGCCAAATCGTTTCATTTGACGCCAGAGTGTAGTACGCCCAATTTTAAGTTCAGAAGCTACCTTAGTTTTATTCCATTGGAATTTTTCAAGTGTTGCAATCAGTTCAGCTCTTTCGCGCGAATCGGGAAAAAACTCGCGTGTGGTTGCAGAAGCCAAAGGATTTTTACTTTGCTCTAATAAATTTGGGGGAAGCTTAGAGTTTTCAATTACATTTCTTTTTGTGGTGCGGACAAATGCATATTCTATTACGTTTTCAAGTTCGCGGATATTCCCGGGCCAAGAATAATTTAACAAAACTGTGAGCGCTTCTTCTTCTATTTCCAGAATTTCTTTTTTATAGAATAGAGAAAACTTTCTCAGAAAATGACGAGTAAGGGGAACTATATCTTCCTTCCTACTTCTTAGTGGCGGAATTTCAATCGGTATTACATTCAAGCGGTAATAGAGGTCTTCCCTAAATCTTCCATTCTTCAAAGATTCTTTTATATCAATATTTGTCGCTGCTATAACGCGAACATTGGAAGTTCTTGTTATTGATTCGCCGACACGTTCAAATGTTCCCTCCTGCAAAACACGCAAAAGCTGAATCTGCATTTGAAGAGGCATCTCAGCAACTTCATCTAAAAAAATTGTTCCTTGGTCGGCAAGTTCAAATCTGCCGGCGCGGTCTTTAACCGCATCAGTAAAGGCTCCTTTCACATGTCCAAATAATTCGCTGGCAAGTAAATTAGAAGGAAATACGGAACAATTTATTTTTATGTACTGATGCTGATTGCGAGTAGAAAGCTTCTGAATTGCATTTGCTACAAGTTCTTTTCCGGTTCCCGATTCACCATGAACAAAAACCGGCGCGTCCGTTTCGGCAATTTCCTCTATCAGTTGAAAAATATCTCTCATTTGCTTGCTGTGCCCGATTATTCCATGAAACTGGGATTCACTTTGCAAATTCAATCCTATTGTTTCAAACTCGCTTAGGTCTCTGAAAGAAATAATTCCGCCGGTGGGTTCATCATTCTCGTTATACAAAACAGCCGCGTTCAGCTTAATGGGTTTCATCGAACCGGCTTTACATTGAATTTTGCTTTCGAAATCGAAAATATTCTTTTTGGTTTTTAGTACGAGTGCTATCGGGCAGTCCGTAAAACAAACTTCGGAACGGAAAATATGCTTGCAAAAATGCCCAATAACATCCTCACGGTTTTTACCGGTTATACGTTCAGCGGACTTATTAAAGAAATTAATCCGGAAGTCTTTATCAACAGTAAAAACGCCCTCGCCAATTGAATCTAATATGTGATCTTTCAAATTATCACTAATGGGCATTTACTTATACCTTGCTTTCAGTACGTAAAGATAAGTAAGGATTTCTGTTTGAAACAAACTGTTTCAGCATCAGATACAAAAAAGCCGCCTAATATGGCGGCATTTTTATGAGTGATTTCAATGAAGTTAAACTTCCACTGGAATAAAAGCTTTCTTCAATGAATTCAAATAATCGGCTGCACTAAGAGCTGCAATAGTTCCATCTGCTACAGCAGTTGTAACTTGGCGGTATCGTTTGGCAATTGAATCGCCGGCAGCATAAACACCGGGTATATTAGTAGCCATATTTTTATCTACTACAATTTCTTTCCATTGATTTAGTTCAACCATGCCATCCAGTTTTTCCGTATTAGGGACATAACCGATAAAAATGAAAACTCCCTCTATAGTCATCTTGGCAATTTCGTTGCTTGCAATGTTCTGAATTTTAACTCCGGTCAATTTTTCATCACCGATAAATTCTACAATTTTTGATTCCATAATAAAATTGATCTTGGAATTCAGCTTTGCTTCTTCTACGTAATGCTCGAAAGCCTGGAAGTGATCGAACTGGTGAACAATAGTTACCTTGGAAGCGTACTTAGTAAGTGAAACCGCTTCTTCGAGTGCTGAGTTTCCACCACCTACAACAATTATTTCTTTGTCTTGAAAGAAATCTCCATCACAGGTTGCGCAGTAAGAAATTCCTTTACCCTTCATATTTTCTTCACCGGGAACACCGATAGTTCTGGATTTTCCACCCGTAGCAATAATTACAGCGTTCGAAGTATAAACATCACTTTCATTCACCGTAATTTGTTTCATATCTCCGCTAAGTTCTATACCGGTAATTTTAAGATTGGATTTAATTGTACACCCAAACTTCTGAGCTTGGGCTTTCATGTTACGCGCGAGTTGATAACCGCTAATGCTTTCTATACCGGGATAATTAGCTATCTCGTGAGTGAGCACCATTTGTCCGCCGACAGTTCCTTCATTAAGTATTAGTGTAGAAAGTTTTGCGCGGGAAAGATAAATTCCCGCGGTTAGCCCGGCAGCTCCGCCACCAATAATTATTACATCAAAGTGATTGTTCATCTTGGAGCTCAATGCTACTTACCGAAGTTCTGGTCTAAAATTGTTGTTACTTGTTCTATGCTTTGAATGCTGCTGGTTGCTTTTACAACTTGACCGTTTTTGTAATAAACAACAAACGGTATTCCTTGAAAACTTCTGCACTCGGGCAAATTGCGGATAACTTTTGCATCAGGCGTGTCAAATTCCATGTCGGCAAATTTTACATTCTTGTACTCGCTTTCCAGTTCTTCCATTACTTCGTAAACCGGAATACACATTGGTCCCATCCTGCCGCAGCATATCATTACGTTTTCATTTTCTTGTAATATTTTTGAATGATCTTGTTCGGAAAGTACGTGAGTTAAGTTTGTGTGAAGCATTTCTTTCTCCTATTAATTTATTTTTCTTATTCGTTAGATGAACAAGAAACTAAAAGGATTCAGAATGCCCGGTTATGTTGCGATTGGGCGAACTATAGATAGCAGTTTCTTACGTGATCTTGAAGTTACTTTTTATTTTCAAAGTCTATACTCAAATAAATTACGATGCCAATTACTTTTTCTGTTTTACCCCGAGCTCTTTTCCAATGCATTCTATAAAGTAGAAATCGCCGGCTGGATAAGACTCATCTACTCCCCAGCCCTTAGCATGGTTATAAACTATGTGAAGTAGTATTCCCTCTTCAACTTGCCGCTTACTTTTTGTAAACAAATAATTATCTCTAAGCGATTTTGTAATTGCCAGTGCCCGGCTAAGATATTTTTGTTGATCTTTTTCCGAGTTTACAAGTTCGGAAAGTAAATACATTCCACTTGCGGCAATAGCCCCGGCAGAAGCGTCTCGTGTCACAGAGTCAGCTTTAAGATCTAAATCCCAGCGAGGGACTAAATCTTCCGGCAAATTATTATTGAAATAGTCGGTCATCTTTTCTGAAGTTGACAAGAATTTTTTATCACCGGAATATTTGTAAGCTAGTGCAAAACCGTAAACGCCCCAGGCTTGTCCGCGTGCCCAAGTAGATTCATCGGCATATCCTTGATGCGTTTTTTTCTTGATCACTTTTCCGGAATTGGCATCGAATTCAACAACATGATAAGAGGAATAATTATCTCTGATATGTTCCTTCAAACATGTGGTTGCATGCTTAAAAGCAATATCCCTAAAAGCGTTTTCTCCGGTCTCGTTTGTAGCCCAGAACAAAAGCTCAAGATTCATCATTGTGTCAATTATCATTAGTCCATCTCTATCAGTGTTCTGCAGACTGCCCCACGCTCTAATAAAATTTCCCTTTGAGTTGAATCTTTGTAGAAGCGTTCTCGCTGCTAATATTGCCGCATCACGATATTTTTTAATTCCGGTATGCTGATATGCTCTAACACAAGAATTGTAAAATATAAATCCAAGATCATGGGTATCATCTTTTGTAGCAAACTGGATTAATGAATCAGCATGAGTGAGTGCGCGTTTTTTAAATTCTTCATTGCCGGTAATATCATACATATACCAAAGCTCTCCGCTAGTAAAACCGGAAAACCAATTCAATCCCTTACTGTAAATCCACTTTCCTCCTTCCGTATAAAGGGGGAATCTTCCATTGAAAATAATGTCCTTCTTAATAAGCTGATCCCCAATAACTTTAATGTAATCTTGCGCTGTTACTCCGCTAGCTAAAACCGACAGCAAGAGGATTAGCATAATCTTTTTCATGATCTCACACTTTAATTATTCGACAAGTATTTGAAATGAACTAACCATTAAACGCATAACGAAAGTTTAGTCACTCATTATTGAATGATTTCAGTTTGATATAGCAAAATTACCTAATGGGAAAAGGAGAGCCTACTTATTTTTCAAAAATTTTTACCCCGAAGCACTTAACTCCTTAACATTTACAGCACGGATTATTTCCTTCCAACGCGCTTGTTTGCTGATGCAATAATGGAATCCGCAAGCTCTTGATTGGTTGGTTTTTTTGTAACTAATAATTCTTTCCCGTTAACAACCAATATTTCGGAAGGCATTGCGCGCAAATTATAAATGCTTCCCATCGAATAACAGTACGCGCCGGCGTTTTTAATTATCAGTTTATCCCCTTCACGAATTTCCGGCAGCTCTCGTTGCTGCGCAAAGCAATCCCCCGTTTCGCAGATGTTGCCGCATACATCATAAATGTACCGTTTGCCTTTCGGATTGCTGATGTTTTCTATGTGATGATATGATTCATAAAGCAGAGGACGTATTAAATGATTAAAGCCGGAATTTGTCCCGGCAATTAATCTTCCGCGATTATTCTTTATCGTATTTACTTCTATCATTAGATAACCGGATTCAGCAACTATATACTTGCCCGGTTCAAAATACATTTCCAATTCCTTGCCATAGTCTTTACAAAACTTTGCGAAAATTGAAGTAATCTTTTTACCAAAATTCGCATAATCAATCTTGTGAGCTTCCGGTCTGTAATTGACTTTGAAGCCACCGCCAAAATCAACAAATCTTAAATCCGGAAAATCCTTCCGCTTTGCTATTGCTAGAATGTTAATCATGCTCTGGAAAACTTTTTCCGTCTGCCCAATTCCCGAACCAGTATGCTCATGCAAGCCAACGACTTTCAAATTGTATTTTTTTACAATCTTCAAAACTTCATTTACTTGAGAAAGCAAAACACCAAATTTTGTAACAGCACCCGCAGTTTGAACGTGTTTGTTTTCACCTGCATACACATCCGGATTAAATCTTATGCAAACTTCACTTCCCGGATATGCGGCACCAAGTTTCTTTAATCTGCTTAGAGAACCGATGTTAAATAGTACGCCGGTTTGTTTTACCTCGTGCATTTCATCATCAGTAATATTATTGGAAGTAAAAAGTATATCACCCCTATTGAATCCGAGCTTGAGAGCTAAGTGCACTTCGCCCGGACTAACAGTATCCAGATACGCATTATTTTTTTTCAGCAGATTAAGAATTCCTACATTGTAATTTGCCTTCATAGCATATAATATTTTCAGCTTGGGCCATTTTATGTAATCATAAAGTCCTTGATAACGGTTTAGAATATAATCGCCGTCATAGATGTATAAGGGTGTGCCATATTTTTCAGCATAATTCAGAAATGAAGCATTATCAATTGCGGTATTTTCTTTCATAGTTAACTTCTTTTTTAGGTGATACAGTTCTTATATAGCATGTGTTACGCATATTCAACTAACTTCGCCTCTAAGGTACTGTGATAAAAGTCAAGAGTAATTAAAATACGATAGAACAAAAATCATCGTATATTTTTAATACTAAGCCGGAATATAATTCGGTACATAGTCAACGTTCTTTTTGAAAATAGTATAGATAAGAACAAGGAGTTTTCTAGCAACAGCTACAATAGCAATTTTCTTAATGTTCTTTTTAATTACTAAACGAATATATGTATGCTTCAATCTCTGATTATGTTTGCACGCTGATAAAGCAGGCATGTAAACAGCTTGACGTAAAAAGCGATTCCCTTTTTTAGAGATAGTTGTTTTATGTTTTTTTAAACCGGACTCGTTGTGAACAACATCCAACCCAGCATAGCTGGTAAGTTGTTTGGTGTTTTCAATTAAAGCAAAACCATTTGTTTCTGCAACGATAGAAACTACGGTCATAAAACCAACACCTTCTATCTTGTCGATCTTGTTGATTCTGTCGTTAAGGTCAGAATCATTTTGTACAAGTTCTTTGAGTTGTTTTTCAATTTCTTTTAATTGTTTCTGAAAGACAGATAATGTTGCCTTACTTCTTTTAAGAGATTCTTTCAATGGCTCATAAGAGTATTCCTTAGCGTGGATCTGGTTTTTTACTTGAGCCGCCATTCTCTTAATCGAATTGTATTCTCTTGTAAGTGCTTTAAGAGCCTTCATTAAAGGGCTTGGAACTTGCCAAGGCTGCATTTGCCTTTCAAGACCAAACTGAGTAATCATTTGGGCGTCTAGTTTATCGGTCTTAGATTTGATGTCCAAAGTCTTAGAAAAGTTCTTTGTTTTATTTGGAAGTACTACGATTACTTTCAAATGCTTTTCAGTCAGAAAGTAAGCTAGGTTCTCGTAATATACACCGGTAGCTTCCATAACAAAATAAAGTGGCGCTGTTAATGTTCCTTTGTTCTTTTTAGTAAAGGAAATTAGTTCTCTGAATCCACTGAGATTATTATCAAAAGTTTTCGCCGGAGTGATTTTCTGTTCTTGGTTTATGCTAAGAGTTCCATAACCGGCAACTAAGGTATCTTTCGATATATCGATACCAACGACTTGTTTGATAATTTCCACTGGATATTTCCTTTGTTTTATTTTTGAGCTATGGCTTTTTTGCTTCTTTGAAAACTTCTCTCGTATTATTATGCGGGATTTCCAATTAATGGAATCTCTAAGTACTGTTCAGTTTTTAAGAAGCTCAAGAGGAATGGTGAGTAATATCTTAGTGACGATATCATTTAATAATGTATCTAGGCACAAACCGCTCTACCATTCCTTAAGCCAGTATTTTTATGAACAAAATTAATATTGTAACTCATACAAAATCATTATTCTTAACATACGAGGCACCAAGTCACTAAGAAGATTTGAACAAGCAAGTAAATTTATTTTTTCCTTTGTGTCTTTGAGACTTTGTGGCAAAAATATTTTGTAGAAACAAGAGTTATATTATTCTTTTCAGTTCGGAAATAAGATTATCAATTTGCTCTGCTGTGTGAGTTGAAAAGACTACTATTCGCAGAGCACCGGAATCTCCCGCACCAACATATTGAATAAACTGAATTACTATGTTTTTTTTCAGTAATTCTTTCTGAAGCTTTTCCATCTCAGATTTACTTTTCATCGTCCAAGCCGCGATTGGAACATGAGTTTCATCTGCTTCAATTCCAAGTTGGCGTAAACCGGCTTTCAATCTTTTAGCATTTTCCCACAACTTAATTCGGAATTGTGGATTTGATTTTAGCAATCTCATTCCGGTTAAACTTGCAGCCGCGGCGGCTGATGGAACCGGAGTAGCTCCGCTTTGTATTTGGTTATTTCTAATCTCTTTAATAAAACTTTTTTCGCCGGGAATAATTCCGCCAAATCCGCCAAACGCTTTTGAAAATGTTCCGCCGAAAAATAAATTAGTAGATTGCATTCCAAAATGCTCAAATGTTCCCCTACCTTTTTCTCCAATAATACCAAGGGCGTGAGCCTCGTCCAACCAGACCAGCCCGTTATATTTATTTGCAATCGCGGCGTATTTATCCGCTGGTGCTATCCTTCCATGTATCGGGAAAATTCCATCAGAGATGATAAGAGGTTTTTTATTTGGAGGAAGATATTTAGCAATTTTTGTTTCAAGGTCATTGTAATCAAGATGTGAAAATTTATAAACAGGTTTGCCGCTTAACTTAGAGGCGTAATCATTGCTGTAATGAGAAATCTCATCAATGAATACAATATCAAACATATTTTTGTTGATGAACGCTTGAACTGCAGCCATATCGGTTAAAAATCCGGATGCTAAGTAAACAGCATCTTCACAATTGAAATATTGAGCGGCTTCTTGTTCTACATCTAACAAAAGTTGTGTAGTTCCGTAGCTGCTTCGCGAAGATGAACTGGTGATTCCATATTTCTTTAGCGCAGCAATAGCTGAGTTTATAACTTGCTCATTCTTGTGAAGCTCGTAATAACTTGTTCCGCCAAAATATGAATACTCTTTTCCGTTGAATGTTGTAACTGCGCCTGGAGCGCTTTCCATTAAAAATTTTTCTTCAATATTTTCAATCATATCGGTTATTTCTCTCTCAGCTTTTAAGCGCGTCATAAAGTATCTCAATTGGATGAAAAGCTGTTCTTTCCGTTCCATCCTTTATTTGATGTCTGCAACTTGTTCCGGGCGCACAAATAATTGTATCGGAATCTTCACTACGAACAGTTGGGAATAAAACCAATTCGCCAACCTTCATGGAGAGATCGTAATGCTCTTTTTCATAACCGAATGAGCCAGCCATTCCGCAACAGCCCGATGGAATTTCTTGCACTGCATAGTTCTTCGGAATAGACAAAGCTTCGATTGTAGATTTTGTTGACGCAATTGCTTTCTGCTGGCAATGTCCGTGTAGAAGAATGTTTCTTGGCAATTCCGAAAAAGATGAGGAAGATATTCTGCCATTCTTAAATTCATTCAAGATAAATTCATCTATAGTAAATGCAGATTCAGCTATTTTTTCTGCCGCAGATTTAAGATTCGCATCCACAAGATCAAGGTATTCATCTCTAAATGATAAAATGGCTGAGACTTCAATTCCAACAAGCGGAGTTGATTTGCTAACAACATCTTTCAGTAATTGAACATTTTCGTTTGCAATGTTTTTTGCTCTTCGTAACAAACCCTTAGATATAAAAGTTCGTCCGCTCTCCACATGTTTTGGAATAACAACATCGTAGCCCAACTTAGTTAGCAGAAGAAATGTTTTAACTCCTAATTCATACTCATTGTAATTTGTGAATTCATCTACAAACAAAAACACTTTCCCATTAGTATAGTTGCTTGCATTATACTTTTGCTTGTTTTGGTTATACCATTTGATAAAAGTTGTTTTAGATAATAACGGAATACTTCTCTTTGTTGTAAAGCCTATCAGTTTTGCAGTAATCTTTGCCTTTAGAAAAACGTTTACAATTCCGGCAAAATTGGAAACCAGAGCATTTATTTTAGGTAAGTAAGCAATCAATCTTGTTCGTAACGGAATTCCGTTTGCATCATAATAGTGCTGCAAAAATTCGCTTTTCAACTTAGCAACATCAACACCGGTCGGGCATTCGGATTTGCACGCCTTGCACGACAAGCACAAATCCATAACCTCATAAATTTCCTTATGATCAAACGGATTTGATTTTGTTGATCTAGTTAAAAATTCCCTTAGCGTGTTTGCCCTTGCTCTGGTCGTGTTTTTCTCATCGCGTGTCGCACGGTAACTCGGGCACATAGTTCCGCCTATTAGATCAGACTTGCGGCAATCTGCAGAACCGTTACATTTTTCTGCTGCTCTTAAAACACCTTTAGTTGCTGAAAAATCAAAGAAAGTTGGAATTTCTCTTGGCTGCTTATCAATCTCATAACGCAAGCTTGAGTTCATTGCAACTGTATCAACAACCTTTCCCGGATTGAAAATATTTTGCGGGTCCCAAGCTTTTTTAACTTCTTTACATAGTTGATAGTTATGCTCACCAATTACAATTGGAATGAACTCGCCGCGCAATCTGCCGTCACCATGCTCGCCGCTTAGAGAACCTTTATATTTTTTAACTAAGTACGCAATTTCCTTCGTGATTGTAAGAAACAATTTTACATCGAAAGAATCTTTTAGATTAAGCATTGGCGTTAAATGAAGTTCACCTGTTCCGATGTGAGCATAGTAAGCGCTATCCAAATTATTCCTAGAAAGAATTTCGCGAAATTCTCTCATGAACTCCGGCAAATCAACCGGACGAACGCATGTGTCCTCAATAAACTGTTCAGTTCTTTTATCACCGGGAATATTACCTAATAAGCCTAGTCCGGCTTTTCTGAGTGACCACACTTTTGGAACATCTTCATTTAATAGAAGAGGATAATGATAGCCGTAACCGGCGTTCTTCATTTCCTCTTCAAGTTCAGCAGCAATTCGTTTTATTTCATCTTCCGATTCTCTGACAAACTCAACAACTAGCAATGCAGCCGGATCACCTTGTATGAAGAAACGATTTTTCTTCTGTTCAATATTTACTTTTGCATATTCAAGAATTTTTCCGTCAATCAGTTCAACAGCACCAGGATTGTACTTCAATGCAATCAAGTTTGCTTTGAATGCTTCCTCAAGAGAATTCATGTGAACGGGAATCACGCCGAGATAATTAGGCGGCAACGGAACCAGATTGAGCTTTATCTCGGTGGTGAAGGCTAACGTTCCTTCAGAGCCCGCTAATAGCTTGCAAACGTTAAAATCCTCATCGCTTTTGCCGTAAGCATTACATTTCAGAAGCTGATCAATCGCGTATCCGTTATTTCTTCGGTTGATTTCTTGAGTAGGATATTCACTAATTATCTCTTGCTGATTTTTAGTGTCCGAGAGAATTTCATTCAACCGGTTGTAAATTTTATTTTCGAGTAGATCGCCTTTACACTTCTCCAGCAATTCATCTTTTGTGAGCGATTTGAACGTGGCTTCAGAGCCATCGCTTAAAATTACATTGGCTTCTAGAACATGATCGCGAGTGGAGCCGTAGAGAATTGAATGAGCGCCGCATGAATTGTTTCCAAACATTCCGCCAAGATTACAACGGCTACTTGTTGCTGTTTCCGGTCCGAATAAAAAGCCATACTGTTTCAAATGAATATTCAGTTCATCTAAAACTACGCCAGGCTGAATTCCGACCCATCGCTCATCAACATTGACTTCCAAAATCTTGTTCATGTACTTCGAGATATCAACTACAATTCCGTTGCCTACTACCTGTCCGGCAAGCGAAGTTCCGGCAGCCCTTGGTATTATTGAAGTTTTGTTTTCGGCAGCGAACTTTACAATAAGTTTGATATCTTCTTTTGTTTTAGGAAGTACAACTGCTTGCGGTTTCTCACGATAGACTGAGCCGTCGGTCGCATAAACAACTCTTGAAAGGTTATCTACTAAAATATCCCCAGCAAATTTTGCACGTAATTTTTCAAGCTCATTAACAATTTGCGAATCCATATTCATCTAGCCTTTTTCACTAGCCATCATTTTTTCCGCCAAATGGTGAAAGTCATCATCGGAGAAAGTTACTTGCTTAAATACGTCAACAATTAATTCGGTGGTTATCTTTTCAAAATCTTCTTCACGCGGGAAAATTAAAACACCACCCATATCTACAGCAGCCGGACTGATTAATATTTTCTTTTCGCCTTCCTCAAAGAAATATGTTGGCCGGTGCTTTATTCTTGGAAATATTAAAAGACGCCAGGAGCCATCAAAGCTGCAAATGAGATTCATCATTGGCTCTTCTGTACCATTTTCATTCAGAAAGTTATATACAAGTTCAAATTCAGAAGCGATTTTCAAAATATTATCTGATTCTATTGCGATGAAATTTCTGAGGCATCCGGTAACGAACAAAGTTTTTACTTCTGCATCTTCAAAAATAATTTTGGAATTAGATTTTGATAGTTCCGCGAAATCAGAATCAATCATCATAAATCCGGAATTACCGGCTTGAAAGTGCATATGGTCTGGCGCCGAGGCTCCGCATTTTGGTCCGTTGTAAAAAACTGAATAGCCCTTTCCAAGCAACGATGAAAGAGTGAGCAAGTTTGTTATTTCCGGTTTAATCAATTGCGGAACGTGACCCAGCGTTGGAATAGTAAAATGCTTATCGAAAATTGGGAAGGGGTTTACTAACAGAATATAATTATCAAATGCCATGACTGCTTTTTGCTCAGCCGGTAAATTCTTTGAGCACAAAAAACATGGACGTTCATTGATTGATTTAGCGTCAACTTTGGCTGATGAAGAGATTATTCTCCCCGGATTAAAATGCGCCTCGATAGTAAAATTGCCAAATTCAAATTTCTTTATCTCGACTGACAATAAAGATTGGTATCCGCCGGCAGCAAGTTTCCAATTACTTATTTGATGCTCGAACAACCTTTCAGCCTTTTCCGGTAAAGTGCTTAAACCTTCAGTATCCAGATAAAATTTTTCAGAGAATTCTGTTTGCATTTCTGTTTTTCCTCTGACGCGCCAATACTTCTATCGTTCTGATCCTGTCTTTGTATTCGTTGTAAATGTTTTGCTTGTCTATATCTAATGCCGCGTCGGAATTTCCTTCCCATCTTCTGCACATATAAATCGGCTCGTAAATTCTTCCTATTTGGTAATCGCGGGAAATCATTAACCCAACAGCATAATCTTCGCCGTAACTAACATTTGGAATTTTGTACTCGCGAAGAATTGGTGTATAGAACGCGCGCGGCGCGCCAAGTCCGTTAATTCTCAGCGCGTTGTTTCTTCCGTTATCGGGCGTCCATTCTTTATGATCAATAATGCCGGGCGGAATTTCTTCCAGCTTGAAGTTTGTCATTTTGTAAGTGCCGATAACCATCGCGCATTTTTCTTTCTTGAATGTATCAACCACAATCTGAACGGTGTTCTCATTTGCATAAATGTCATCGCTGTCTAATTGAACAGCAAACCTACCGCAAGCTTTGTTTTGCAAAGCTTCATTCCAGCAGCCCCCAATTCCCAAATCTTTTCTTTCAGGAATAACATGAATCAGCTTAGAATCTTTCTGAGCTATTTCCTTAATCTTTTCAGTTGTTCCATCATCGGAATAGTTATCAACAACAATAAGGTTGAACTTGAAATCTGTTTTTTGAGCAAGCACTGAATTAATTGCATCAGCAATTGTACTTACTCTATTCTTAACCGGAATTACAACCGAAGCTTCAAATTCAAAACCGGTTCCATTAATCTCAATCTCTTTGAAACTCGGAGCGAGGTATGCATCTATTTTCTTCAAATGCTCGGTGCAAGCTTTTTCCATTTCTATTTGCACTTCGCGGTTTTTCGGATTCACATAATCAAACTGCTTAGCGCCGCTCTTTCTTGTATCGGTCTCAATCGTAGTATATAAAAATTCGGGGATTCGTAGAATTTCACCTTCGCGCGAGATGTGCAGTCTTAAATCATATATGCCGGCAAACTTATATTCATTTTCACTTTTGTAAGAGTTCAGAAGCTCTCTATTAATAAACAGAACAGAGCCGAAATTGAAATCGTCTCTCAAACTTCCAAACTGGTAATCATTTACCGGGATGCGGCTTTTGGTATTATCCTTCTCAACAAAATAGTTTGAGTAAACTAAGCCCGCTCCGGTAGAATCTATTGTATTGTAAAATCTTTCTATTGCGAATTGACCAAATTGGTACTTGTTATCTTGCGTAAACAACAAGATAAATTTCGTTTCTGTTTTCTTAATCATCAAATCAATAGTTGATGAGCTTGTAAGGCTATCAACTTTTAGCAGTTCGGTTTTTCCCGGAACGTTTGCAATGTCATCATTAGCTAATAAAAATATCTTTGCAACTTTATCGCAGTTTTGCAGTTCGTTTATAGTATCGTTGCTGTGCTGCAATCCACTATAGGGTATAAATACAGTAATCATTCGGCTCCCGTCTAATATCTATTGAAATGTTTAAATAAAATTCTATCTACTCTTCACTTAAATTCAACTGTTTTTGTCACTGAAAATAGCTGAATTGTTGCTGCAAGTTTGTTCGCAAGAGTTAGCATTCTAGTCACTTGCAAGAACTATTTCAGAAAGAATTAGCGTAAAAAGTCCTCCATTCGTATATCCGTATCAAATAAAGAATCTGGAAATAAACCAAAATAACAATGGGGCTATTATAACATTTACGCTTGTGTTGTTTCTCGTTTAAGAGAGTGTTGAAAACAATTGCACTTGTTAAAACGAAAACAACTAACCATACAACCGGCTTGAGTTCCTTGAATTACTAAAAAGCTATTCCGACGTCAAAGTATTGAATATATTTCAGTCTTCCGTAATCGCCATAGGCATAATTAACTTTTATATTTAATCCTGATTTCATCTCAAAATTTAAGCCGGCACCCAAAGTAAAGCTTTGTTCACTATCAGCAAGGAAAAGCGATTTATAGCCGCCTCTAATAAAGAGCAATTCATCATAGGCTAGTTCTATACCTGCATTAAGGTACTCTACGTTATCATTAGGATGAGTTGCATCAAAAGCGGTTTTGATCCTAATGTATCTTGTTTTAACTACATCCATAGAAAATCCAATTCTAAAAGTAAGAGGAAGATCATACTGATCCATTTCATATTTGGAAGGGATGTTATTTGGTCCGGTAAACGGGTCATCATCTGGATCGAAATTAATTTGAATATCTCTTCCATCCAGTCTCATTTTAGTTCCGAAATTAGTAACACTTGCCCCGATAACTAAATCATTAAATGGAGTTACATAATAAGTACCAACATCCAAAGCAAAGCCGCTTGCAGAGCTACTCCATATTGATTCTTGAATGTACTTAGCATGAAACCCGATTGAGAATCTATCAGTAAGACTTCTAGCAAAACCAACACCAAAAGACACAGAGCCTGCATCCCAAAACTGCCCGTTACCTTCCGGATAATCAAATGTTCTTACTTTTTCTTCAGACACTCGCAGAGACGTGACTGTCATAAATAAAGTGCCGAGTGATTCCATGTTTAATGATGCAGCTGCAAAGTCGTAATTTACATCTGCCAGCCATTGCGAGTGATTAAAAGTTACCTGACCATTTCCTTTACTGATGGCAATGCCTGCTGGATTATAATATGCTGCATAGATATCATCGCTAATTCCAACATAAGTACCGCCCATACCAAGAGCTCTGGCTCCGGGACCAATCTTTAAAAATTGACCGGCAGTTGTGCCAACCTTAGTAATATTTCTAAATAACTGAGAGTATAATTTATTATTACTAAATAAAATGAATACGCTTACTGTTATTAGTAAAAAAAACTTTCTCATACCCGGCATTCTCCGTAATATTCATTTAATTTTATTAGAAAAAGGTCAAAGCCTATTTCATGAAATCAGCTAAACTATTTTATTACAGCAAACTTCCCAATTTTTTCGCCAACATTAGGAATGTAAACGTGATAAATATAGACACCATAAGCTATCCTCATTCCTTCAGAGCTTAAGAGGTCCCAACTTGCCATACTTGTAAAATCGTCTTTTTCAATTGTATCAACTAATTCACCCGTAATAGTGTAAATTCTTATCGTACACTGTTTTGGAAGATTTCTGAACTGTAATTCTCTGTCTCCTCTGTTGGTAAAGGTTCTTCCGGGGTTTTCAGAAATGCTATATGCTACGTAAGGATTTGGAACTACATAAATATCATTTATACTCTGTTTCGTTATTTCACTTTTTATTTCCCCTTTCTTGGTTTCAAAAACAAACAAATCGTTCTTTTCGAAAGGTTTTGTTGTTTTGATTTGATAAATATCACCATTCTTAGGAAGTTTGAGAACCGAGGCAGATTTATCTAAAGACAAAATAATTTCGTAGCTGGTAGCCGCATTTTTGGCGCCCTGCGGTTGAAGAACAATACCTTCTCCCCAGTCCCAACGTTTATTATTCTTTTTGCCGGGAACTAATTCGTCAATTACAAACGTAGCCGGGGCATTCGCTGTTAAATTATAAATCTTAAATGGCATAGTAAAACCGCCGGTTAGAGTTGAAACCGAATCGGCGTATTTCCACCTCCCGTTTGCCAAAGTATCAACATCATTCCATCTTATTTCCCAATCGGCACTTATTTTTGTTCTTAAGGCTGCAACGCCAATCAAAGCCGGATAGAAAATAGTATCTTTAACCGTAACATCGCTGTTGTGTATAAACCGTGAGTTCTTCTCATCAAAATTCAACTCATCATTTTTAACAAACACTCTTAGTCCATCAAATGTCGGGTTAGCATCTTCATCGTTGAGAAGTTTACTTTGATAGACAGGAAAATATCTATACTTAATTTTATATAATCTTCCTGAATTTAGATCGCCCGCTTTTTTCCCGGCAATCTGACCGGAATTGTAATTCACAATGTATTTGGACGGATTTACTAAAGTATTAGACTCATCGAAAAGTTGAATGCTGTTCTTTTCAATATTTTTATGAGGCAAGTTTATAAGTACCGTATCTTTCGATTTAAATTCTGTCTCAACACCGGTAGAATCAAGTACACTATATGACAGAGCGTCATCAAAGTGAATTTTATAAAACTTATTGTCTACAGCAAGATCATCCATAATTTTGATACTAATTTTCCCGGTCGCATCCGAATTTATTGATGTGGGCGTTCCATCAAGACCTACTTCCGGAGAATCCATGCCTCTGGAAACCGGACCGGGGGTTACTTCCAAAGTGTTAACATCAAAAATTAAATTCCCGGTTAATGGATCTTGTTGAATTACTGATTGTGTTTCTGTCGGTGGAAGATCCGGCGAACCATGATCGTAGGCAACAACAGCATAGTAATATGTAATTCCATTTTGAACCGTTGAATCTACATATTCGTGCTGCAATCCGGTGTTAGTGCCCAAGTTGAATTTTACTCCGCGACCATCGTACTCTCTTTGTGCCAATCCCGAGTAATCATCTATCAAATCAAATTGTGCTCTTTTACCTGTATTCGGATCTAACAGAGCTTGACCAAGAAATGGGACACCGTTTGCATCAGTCACAGTATATACATCAGAGAAATTATAGTCTCTGCTGCGATAGATTTTATAACCTTCAAAATCTTTGTCCTGGGTTAATGGGTCTATAGAATCTTCCGATTTAGCATCCCAGTATAGTTTAACTTTTCCATCTTCCGGCACAGCTTTAACAATTGGTTTAGCCGGAGGTTGTGCAAATCTATAATCTGCTTCAAGAATTCGTACAGAAGTAATAGAATTAAGAATCAGATCATCTCTGTTCTCTCCCATAATAATTGCCATAGAGAATCTCTGAGTTTCACCTTTTTTCAAAGATAACGGACCGGTTGAAAAACAAAAGATATTATCGCCTTCCTGCTTTAGCAAAGCTTGCTCGGCATCAATTTCAGGTTTACTTAGCCACTGCCATATTAATTCATCCTCTTTAGGAAAATTAGGAGTTCCGTATCTAGCTGCGGTAAACCCGGTTAAGCCCATCATATCCGATTCCGAAATATCTCTGTAACCAAAGTTCGGCTCTGAGCCAGCCCACTTATACCCGGCAAGTTGAATATCGCTTAAAGTGCTTGTTTCTTCTTTATCAAATATTCCATTGCTATTTAAATCATTATAAAACGCCTGAGATGGACTTCCATCCCCTTCGCCGTAATCCGGACCGGGATAGTTTGAGGATTCCGGACCTATTCCATCAATCCCGATATCATGTTTTTCTACATCCCAGTCACCATCTTCATCACCAGACCATCTAGCTTTGGGAGCGCCATAAACCTTAGTATATTTTTCTACATTATAAATTCCGAAAGTAAGCGGTGTTGCAACTCCATCTATGTAAGTTCCCTTGCCATTAAACGGACTTTCATCCATTATTCCATCGTCGTCATCGTCAGCTAAGTTATTATCAAAAGAAGGAGATTCTAAAAACTTCCAGCCAAAGTAACCGGGAGTTTTACTACCCATTCCCTTAAAATCTGCATCCCATGCATAAACCATACTTCTGGCTCGTTGATCATAAGATTCTGCAAGGGGACCTTTAGGGGGAATAAAAAAAGCACGGTCATCAATATAATCTGCCGAGCCGCCTACATGCGGATCGCCAAACATTCCAATGTAAACTTTATCTAAATCTTTTTCTGATGTATTTGTAATTTGATAAACCATAAAAATAATATCTTCTGCCATTGGGTTATTAAACTGAAGAATTCTTACTGTGGATTCTAACCCCAGTCCTCCTTTTTTAAGATCGTTAGGGAACGGTTGATATCTATCAATATATTCATAATTTGTAAAATCATCTATTGCATAAAAAACTTCTTCGTCCGGTGCAGTTGCCATATCACCTAAAAAAGCTGGCCACAAATATTTTCCCGCTCCGGGTGAATACCAGTTTTCCGGCCATGAATCCGGTTTTCCATCACCATTTTTATCTTCAGCGTTTAGAGAAGCTATTTTATCTTGACTGTTATCTGAGTAACCTGGTCTTGGCAGCCAGCCATATTTCAAAGAAGCATCAGGACTGTAGTCACCTTCTGTAGATCTAACATGCGAATCGCTGATTATATGAAGCGTATCACCATTCACGTCTATAACTTCGGCTCCTGCAATCAAACCGAATTCGAAGCCATACCCTAAACCATTCCAAACCAAATCCTCAACGTTAGACAATACACTTGGGGCACAAACAGATCCGTAATTATAAAGGATGCTTGTAATTTTATTACCCTTAATAGTTATATCCTTAATTTCTCGTTTATCGCCTACCACTTTGTTTAGCCTACTTCCTTTAATAGGACCAAAAACTTTCAATGATTGTTCGGGAGTAAGATTTTTATAATAATAGTCATCCTTTTTGTCCGTAACCTGACCTAATGAAAGTCCTGAAAGAACGAAGAAGAAGTATAAAAGAAGTGAGATATTTTTCTTTGCCATCATTAATATCCTATATGAATGTATTTATTTAAAGATAATCGAAAATCCAAGCCTTACTTCCCGGGGTCTATTTACACGCTCCGGGCGTTGAGAATAATACTGATCGAGATAGCCGGCATCAATCATGCCCTGGTCTCCTCTGGCAATCCTACTGCGCAAATCATCAAACTGATGTGAGTTAAGCTCTTGTTCAACATTTGATAATGCTTTGCCTGAACTAGCATAAACCGATCTATCGTTTTGAGTATCAAACACGTTATTTATATTAAGAAATACTGAACACATCAAAGAACCAAATGAAAAAAACTTTTCGAATTTTAGATCAACTTCCCATTGCATAGATTTATTTGCAGAGTTTTGTTCATATGTTATTGTAGATAAACTTGGTGGTAAAGTAACAGTATAAGGTGTTCCTGCCTGAATATTATAGATAACTCCTAGAGTCCAGGAATTAGGTTCCGTAAGACTAACTGTACCGTTTATTAAGTGAGACCGGTCAAAACTAAGAGGCACTAAAAAAGTTTCGGTTTGTTTTCCCGCTGCTTCGCTAAAGAACAGATCAACTTCCGGTTCCGTTCTATTTCCTTCTGCAATTTGGAAAGTATAATCTAATGTAGCAGCGAACATACCTTCTACAGAACGTCTTTTAAGAAAAGAAAGAGTAACCCCCCTAACATTAGAATAGGCTAAATTTGTTAAAATTCTATATTGTCTAGCTTTTTCGGTATAGACCGTTTGCGTAAAAATGTAATCGCGTACATCCTTGTTGTAAGCGGTAAGATCAAATTTGAAATCTTCCGTTAGTTGCTGCTGAAGGCCTATTTCGTATTGTATTGATTTTTGCGGATTAACATTTGGATTACCGAAAGTAGGAATTGTGGATACGTTAGCAACCCACCTTAAATCATTCTGGTATAGACTAGACAATGAACCAATTTGATAAAAATGTCCGTAAGAAAATCTAATAACGCCTCTATCGGTTATTGGATATGAAACGCTGAATCTTGGCGACAACATATGTTTAACTTCAGCTGGTTTTAAATATTCATTCATATAACCCGACAAAGATTCTGTTATATTTTTAGAAATATCATAATTGTAATCCGATGCAGCATCAAAGAATTCATATCTTAAACCGACGTTCAATATCAAAGTTTTGGCAAGTTCCATCTTATCGAGAACATAAACAGAGCCCTGTATTGGATTCTTATCATAGGTGGAAACACTTTGGATACCACCGCGTATGATATTAAGAGATTTGTCATATAAAAGATCGTTTACACTTAGTGACGTAACGGAAGGGACTCCGTTAATCTCTTTATATTTATAAAAATCTAGAGTAAACCCATTTCTTTTAACATTGTGTTTCCTAAATTCAAAGCCACCTCTAATCTCATGAATACCAAACATTTGCGAAATAATATCGCCTTTAATACTATAAGTGGTAGTTGCTCGTTTAACTATATCATTGTCTGTACCGCCGGCATAATAGGTAGTATTTCCAATAGTTTTTCTATAAAAACTAGGCAAATATCCCGGATCATTCGGATCAGAATAAAGATATGATTCTGCTCTATTATATGAATAAGAAGCTTTTAATGTATAAAACGTTTTGTCGTTTATTGTGTGAGTCATATCTAATGTATTTATTACACCTCTACTGTAATCCCATGCAACACCATCAGGATTAAAAAGGTAGCTCCTATCGAAAGACCGAGATTTCGCTTTATTATAAACAATCTCATACTTTAACTTGATCTTCCCGCCAAATCTTTGACTAATGTTAAATTGCAGGTTAAGTGAATTACTTGGATCCATCGCTACATATTGCATATCACCGTTAGGCAAACCATTGCTATTTGAGCTAAATGGATTAAATAAGTATGCGCCGGTTGCGTTACCAAATCTAGGATCGGTACTTTTAAAATTATCTGGCGTTAAGTAAGAATCACTTGGATTATATAATCTGTATCCGTAATAAGTACCTTTATAATTTTCTAAAATACCTGAAAAGAAAAATCTTGTTGTTTCGGTTATTGGAATTGGTCCTCCAAGCGTAGCTTCAACTCGACCAACGTTTAGAGCATCTATTTCATCTAAGTTAGTAAACAAGTTTGTTCTAGAAGTTGCAAAATCGCCCCCATAACCTCTTGCGCTAAAAGCAAATTTTTCACCTCCCTCTTTTGTAACATAATTAACAACACCGCTTAAAGCATTACCAAATTCTGCACTAAACGTACCGGTCGATACCGACGCTTCCTGAACAGCATTAGTTGCAAGCCCAACAGCTCTAGCATTTCCATAAGGATCATTTAGCGAAAGTCCGTTTAAAGTATAAGCAACTTCATTTCCGTATCCACCGCGAATGTGAATGCTTCCATCATCACCAGTTACTACACCTGCTTGCAGTTTTATAATATCGCTGATATTATCAACCGGCAAAATGTCCACAGATTCAGATGTAATTGAAACGGTTGGATTTGTTAAATCCTGTCTGATGAGTGGATTTCTTTCCCCTTGAACAACAACTGCATTAAGAGTAACTTCGCCCGGAGACAAATTGAAACTTAACGACGTAGTAAACCCAACATTAACAGTAATAGATTTTGTTGTAACTTTTTGATAGCCGATGTACGAAGCTGTTACATCGTATTTACCGGGAGGCACATTTAATATTACATAACCACCTTCCATATCTGTTGCAGCACCTGTTGTAGTACCCTCGATAACAACGTTTGCAAAAGGAATACCCTCGCCTGTAGAAATGTCTATAACCTTTCCCATAATTTTACCGGTTGATTGGGAATACGCGGGATTAACATGTGATAAGAAAACTGCCGCTGCAATAATTAATAAAAAACCTTTCTGCATTATTGTGCCTCTCAAAAAGAATTTAAGACATGTTTTTTACAAATAACATACGCTTGCAATTGAAGAATCAAAATAGAAGAGACTGTTTCAAAAGCAATTAATGGGAAACAAAAAACATTCATTATTCAAATTTTCCACACTTTTTACTTTTGAACCAGCCTCTTAGTAGTGCCTAGTAATTTTTACTTTAATAAAGTCATTTTTATAGATTTAGAGAAATTGCCATAAGTAAGAGTGGCAATATAATTACCGCTTGATACCTGTACACCATTGCTATTCTTTCCATTCCAGGTTACAGCCGAATTTCCTTTTTCAAAAATTTCATTATCAATAAGAGTTACAACTTCCTTACCAAGCATATCATAAATCTTTAATGATATTTTTTTCTGCAAGGGGAGTGTAAAATTAATTGTTGTACTTGGATTAAACGGATTAGGGTAATTGTTCTCGAGTTTATAATCATCAGGAATCACAATATCATATTCTTGATCTTTGAGTCCGGTAGTTCCAGTATACTCTAGAACACGTATGGTTTTACGGTATTCATTTACAATCTTTTTGCTGGCTGCGAGATCTCTTTCCCATGATTTAGTTGCCGGAGCCCACTGATAATGTACAACTGTTGTTGAATCATAAACGCTTTGTTCCGAAAGAACAATTTCCATCTTGCCATCTTTATCCAAATCAACATTATCTGCAAAGATATAAGACGTAAATGGAGTTTCTTCTTTAACCGTATCTATAATAGCTGGATTAAGATTATATGTAGTATCAGTAGCGGTTTTAATTGTATCTATTCTGCCATGATAAATTTTGATAGTTGCAAAAACGTCTCCACCTTCACCCTTGTAAACTAGGTTTGCAGAATAATTACTTTTATCTAACAAACTTCCGGAACCTTTGTACTGAACTGCAAAAAGGTTTATTCCGCGTCCGCCGCCGGTGTATATTTCATCTTTGCCATCTTTGTTAAGATCACCTTTTACACATGGCCAGAATTCGGCAGTAGTTTTGCCACCTAAAGCAGCTAATTCACTTTTTAATGCAATTACACCATATCTGTTAGCAACAGCTGTTGGGTCACTATCAAATAAGTTAGCAGATGTATCTGCCTTGGAAAATTGGAACAAGCACATATCGAAATTATCTGAATACTTCGTTCCGGCAATTTCATCTATTCCATCGCCGTTAACATCGACTGCTGCTAGCCCAAAATAACTGACAGCATCTTTTGTAGAATATTTGTTATACGCACCAGGTTTGGTTTTATCCGGATATCTATAGGAATTAGGCCCATTAACTTGAATTGCCCACATTCCGAAATTATTCCAATGATGGCTTATTATTTCAAATCTTCCATCACCATCAATATCCGCAGGTGTAGAGCTCCACTGAGAACCCGTTGCCCAATCAATACCATTAGTAGATGCCCCGGGAAGACCACCCTCTATTACTAAAGAAGCAAAACCCGGGAATGTACCATCAATTCCGAGTATATATAAATCTCTATTACTATTACCCCAAGAATGCGGAAAGATTTCGGATCTTCCATCTCCATCTACATCCTTTACAGTTAGAACCTCTCTGTTTAGTCTTAGTGTATTACCGGTAGTAGCTGCCTTTGCACCGGCGGCAACAAACATTGCGTTTGTAATTTCATAGGCTGGTTCTGTTCCCCATGAAGTACCATTCCATTCGTAAAATACTATTCTTACTTCGCCATTTTGTTCGAAAATGATTTCCGGATTTCCGTCCCCATCACAATCTCCAACTTGTGGAAATCTAGGAGTACTTCCGCTGGAAGTCTTGGAAATAGGAGATGACCAAATAATTTCTAGTACTCCTTTGCCGTTATATTTCATGACGTGAACTCTACCACCGTTTGAGTAATCGGTCGAAATAATTTCTTGACTGCCGTCATTGTTGGCATCTGCTACAATAACTCTTCTTACGCCTAAGTCTTTGTAATAAGGCATTGTTGTATCTGCTGCCGCCCCCAAATAGGCATTGTATGTTGCCATATTTGTAGCATTAATTGAAGTTTGAGCTTGCAGAGAAGTTACAAGTAAGAACATTAGAGAAAAAAATAATAATGTTTTTTTCATTGGGTCTCCTTTTATTGTTAGTATTATTTTTAGGATATATAGACTATCCAATTTAGAGCAAAGCAATACTTCAAAATTTTATAAATCCATCAATAATCAGCTCAGCCATTTTAGAGAGAAGAATTCGTCTTTTTAATTTTATATCTCTTTTCTTCACAAATCAACTTTTCAAAAGGATTTTTCTCAACGAATCAAAAACAATACTTTAGTCTGTCAGTCAAAAAATATTGAATGCTAAATTTTTCATTTTAATTTAACAATAAACAGAGTTCTTTTGCACCAAAAAGATTTAAATAAAGCACGCTTTGATTTTAATGCTACGGCATAAGGTCCACATTTCACTACATCGAATAAGTTTTATAAGACAATCGCTAATTAACTTTTAGCAGTTCGGTTTTACCGGAACTTTAGCAATATCATTATTAGCTAATAGAAATATCATTGCAATTTTATCGCAGTTTTGTAGTTCATGTATAGTATAATTGCTATGCTATAAGCCAATGGCATAAAGACAGCAATTATTTATTTTTTACTCCAATTATAAATGACGAATTTCAGAGCCATCATGAACAGTATTAAATCCGGTAGAAGCAGTTAGTGTGTTTAAAGAATTCCCCTCTGGAAAGAGGGGAATTCTGTTTAAGCAAAATTAAAAGCCAGCTTACTTAACAAGCAACATTTTCTTAGAAAGCGAAACTTTACCTGTGTTAAGTTTATAAATATAAATCCCGCTTGAAAGATTGGAAGCGTTAAAATCTACCTGGTAAGAACCGGAACTCTTAACTTCATTAACAAGTGTTGCAACTTCTTGTCCCAAAGTATTATAAACCTTTAAGCTAACAAATCCTTGCTCAGGAATTGAGAACTTAATGTTTGTTGTTGGGTTAAATGGATTTGGATAGTTCTGCGATAAATCATAACCAGTTGGAATTTCATCAAGCTTTTCAATTCCAGAGCCGGTTTTGGTAAATTTAAATAATCTGGCAAAAGCAGTTCCGAATAATCCAACATAAGCAGTTTTACCATCTTTACTGAAGCAAATACCACGAGGTAATTCATCTGCAGCCGCAGGAACGATAGGAGAAGCAAGAGTAAAGCTATCAACAAGTTGTTTTGTTGTCACATTTACACCATACCAAGTCAAGTGAGTATATTTTTTCTCAGTTCCTCTTTTATCATTGGATACCCAGAACAAACCTGTAGCTGGATTCCAGGCTGCTGATTCAACTGACATTCCTTTCAGAAGCGAGTCAGCTAATGTGAAGGTTCCAAATTCGTCAGGTCTCTTATATACAAAGATACCATGTGTGCCAGTGAAAGGAGTCCAATAAATTGTGTTACCATCTTTAGAAACCTTCATTGTTCTAGCAATTGCAGGAGGTCCCGTTACTGCTGTTCCAAGAAGTGTCAGATTTTTATCATACATAACTATTCTTGCATTAGCAGATCCGTTGCCTACAACCGGACCTACGAAAACTGTACCATCTGTTGAAACTGCTGGACCGGCTGGAGACGAACCAACATCAGTACCAACAGTTGTATTCCGAGCTAGCCCTTGATATGTTTTATAATCAATTTTGATGATTTTACCTGTAGATATAAAGTAAATATTGCCATCACCATCTTGACCTAGACCACGACAGCCGGAAGTACCGCCTCCCTTTCCGAGGGTATCTAAAACTCCATTGGTATTAACTATACCAATAGTGTCAACTTTTGAACCATCAGGATGGAACACAAAAATTGGAGAACCGTTTTTTATCGTATCTCCTTTCGCTTTAATAAAGTTGGACTTGTAGTAACTTGCTTGCCATATTTTGCCGTCAGGTGTAACCTCAATTCCATGAGTTCCGCCTTTACGCAGATCGTTTGGCCAAGGACCTTCATATTTCCACTGAGCAATGCTGATGCTAGCGGTCATCACAATTAGAGCAAATAAATATGTAGCTTTTTTTAACATACTGCCTCCTATTGTTATTTGTGTTTCATTAGTAATACAGTTTTCCTTTTTAATCTTGTATTTATTAATTCCCATAATATGGGGAACTGAGTTTTTGCATATCAACACGCATAAGAGCATGTAATGTAGCTCCGGCTTCTATGTACTCTCTGATATAAAATAAATTCTTCTTTGTTCCCCAAGCCATTGATCTTGCCAATGGGGATATTGCACCAGGATAAAAAATTGAGGCAGTGCCAGCAGTGTTTACGCTAATAAAGGAATCGGTTTGATTTGTACCGATAATCAATTCTCCATCAGCAGCAAATGTAATTGCGCCAACTTGAACTTTATTCAAACCGTATACTGTCCCAATATCGTAATACTTTTCCTTTGCGCCAAGGGCAGTATTAGAAGTAATCTTATATCTGTAGATTGCTTCTTCAGTTGTGTTCTTTCCGGCAACATAGACATACCCATTATAAACTCTGATTGCAGAAACCGTATGATCAATAGCGAAAGCAGTTGTAACTTTTGCCGGAGTAACACTAAAAAGATTTCCGCCACTTCCCGCAGCCCATATGTTTTTATTAGCATCAAAATCTAAAGCGATAATTGCGTTACCAGTTGGAAATGTAACAAAAGTAGCACTTGCCTTCCCCGCTTCAACTTGAGATATTAGTCTTAAATTTCTTGTTCCATACAAGATATTGTTCGGACCCATTTTCATATCAAAGAAAAATGATTCGCCACCTTTTGGCGCCCAATCTGTAACTGTAAGCTGCGAACCATCACTCGTAATTTTTTTAATCCCTTTGTTATTCAAATAGACAAACACGTTTTCATTTTTATCAACAGCAACTGTCATTGGGTCATCTATACCTTTTGCAAAAGCGAAATAAACACCAACCGCTTCCAACAAATTGTATTTAACTACATTACTAAAATCCTCAACACCTTGAACAGCTATTTTTGTGTCTAAATCGTTAGCAATTTTGGCTGGAGCCTTCACAATTAGCTGTGTTGCGGAAGCTTGCAATACGGTTGCTTTAGCAGTGCCGAAATAAACAAAGTTATTTTCCTTCACCGAAGAAAAGTTTGAACCGTTTATTGTTATTTCGGTAACACCGGCTAACGCTTCCTTATCCGGCACAATGCTTGTGATAGCCGGAGTTGCACCCGGGTCTTCTTCATTATATAAGCTTGGCGCAGCGTCTTGGTTACAACTGCTTAATAATGCAGTGGAAGCAATTATTATTACTAAAGAAAAAAATTGTATTAGCTTTTTCATATTTGGTACCAATAATTTTGTCAAATAAATGAACTATTTGCATTTCAGCTAAAAAGTGAAATTGAATGTAAATCTATGTACGTCTTCAAAAATTCCGAATGGCTGATAAGCGTAATCAAATCCTACATTCAAACCTTTGTCATTTCCTTTAATTCCAAAACCGGCTGTAAAATGATTTTCATCTGAGGGAGAAATAAAACCGGCTCTCAAAGAGAATATTTTAAGAAACGTGTATTCAGCACCCACAGATATTTGTTCGCTGAAATCGCGCGGATGTGATGCATCTACAGAAACCAGCAATGAATGTTTACTCTTATCAACATTTATTAAATCCATCGCGTCCATAGAAAGACCAATTTTGAATGTAAGAGGAAGCTGGAAGGTTTCTCTCTTGTATTTTAATTCTGCAGAGAAGTTTCTAACGCTCATACCAAAGTTTAAGCTTTTGAATCCGGTTCTATACAGAATACCAAAATCATAAGCTACCGAGCTCTTGGAATTTTCCTCATACTCATATCCGTATGTAGTAGCTGAAGCATCAAAAAGATCTACAACACTGCTGCCAAGGTTCTGCTTGATGTATCTAACACTGCCGCCTACTGCAAATTTTGTAGAGAGCTCTTTTGCGTAGCCAATTCCTAAAGCATAAGCAGTTGGAGAATATGTTCCAACGTCAAGATATCCTTGATCGTTGTTAGCAACTATGGTTCCGTCGAAACGCCCATAATCTACAGATACAAAGGAAACTCCGAAAACTCCGTAATCTCCTCCGGATGGAGCAAAAGCAGCGGCAGCATGGAGATAATCGATGTCAGCAATCCATCCAACATATCCAAAAGAAACGGAAGCAAAATCTTTTAGCGAAGCCATTGTTGCCGGATTGTAAAAAATTGCCGAAGCTGAGCCCAAATCAACAGAGGTAACAGCTTCCGAAAAGCCGGTTGTTCTCGCATCGGTCGAGACACTTAAAAACTTCATACCGGTCTGCGCAAGTTTTTTATCTTGAGCGTTTACTGTATGAACAAGTAATCCCAAAATCAGTACTGTAATTATTGTATAATTTTTCATTTATCTACCCAAAATTATTTTATCTGATAACAGCAAATTTGGCTATATGATTTTGTCCGGTTTTCTTATCAGTAATAACCGCAATGTAAATACCACTAACAATTATTTGGTTAGATGAAGTTACCTGATACCAGTACTCATCACCGCTGCCGTTTGTGTGTTCAATTGTTTTAATCAACTCACCTAATTCGGAGTAAATTCTAATTGTACATTCACCGGGAATATTGTAGAAAGCAATCTTATCTTCATCAATGGTTCCAGGGAAACGAACTTTAGCACCTGCCGAAGCATTGAATGGATTCGGAACAATTCTAATATCGGTTAATTTATCGCCGGCTTGTCTTTGCAGGTTTGCCGGATCGTAAGTTTGCGTATAATATCTTCCGCTTTCAAGTTTACCGGCAGGAGTTCCCGGACCGGCAGCAGTTGCAGCACCTACAGCTGTTATGTAATAAAAGTAATTGAATCCGCGAATCACACTTTTATCGTCATAAGTTCTTTCACTTGCACTCTTAGTTTCATAAATCATCGTGTAGTTACTATCAACATTACCAAGAGCACGGTAAATTTTAAATGATGTAGGTGGATTAGGATCGGTTGCAGCGACTTCCCACTTTAATGATATTCTATCACCGCCGGAATTAACATCGAATGAAGTTGGAGGCATTGGCGGCTGCGGAATTTTCCAGTTAGCGTTGAAAGCTTCTGTAGCTCTCTTAAATGTTAGGAATAAGGAATCTCTACCCTGGAATACAACTTGGTTTTTAGCTGAGGCTGTAATCTGTCCTTTTTTATATTTAACTCCGGTATCAACCTGGAGCTTTCTACCAATACCATTCATTGCTTCTGCTACAACAATTCTAACACTTTCGCCCGGCTTTAATGTATATGGACCGTAGCCGGTGTTATAAGAAATACCACCGGAAGCATTGCCAACGTTTGGCGCATTTTTTTGATTTACAAAATCACCGCTTGGCTCTACAGCATCTGCATGTCTTGGAGTTTTATGTCCGGCTGCCATTAATGCGTATTCTTGAGTCATTCTATCTTTGTTTAATGCATTAGCACCGGCTAATAAAAGAGGATGATCTGAATTAGCATAATCGGTTGTTCTTGGCTGGCTCAGGTCGTCAACTTTTTCAGTTGCGGATTTATCTGCGTATAAAGTTACAGTTCCAAGAAATTGAGCTCCGCCTAATCTGCCAATTGTATCAGCTTTATCGTTATAGACTGCTGCTGTACTGTTTAATGCCCAAATTGGTCCGCCTATATTATCATAAGTAACATCCTTACCGGGAAAGTATCCGTGCCATGAGAAAGTTGCACGGTATTTTTCATTAGCGGGATCTACTTTAACGCCATCGCCGCGAGTATCATTCATCGTGTTGATACCCCAGCCGGCTGCGTTACCAACTACATATCTAACAGATTTGTTTACAGAATTTCTGAAAGTGAACCAGAAATAGGCATCTTTAATTGTGTTGTTCGGAAGTTCTATTTCGGAATCGGAATCTGTATTGCCGGTATTTGTAAAAGTGTACTCGTAAACTATGTAGTTATCATTGTACTGTTGAGCAAATTGGAAAATCTTTCTGTTTACAGTTATACCAAGTTGAGAGTTAATCACATTATCAATCTGTCTATCATAAGGTAACGTAGCGTCAATCTTATCAATCTCAACATTTTTTTGGTAAGAGAGATTTCCATTTACAGATACCGCAGTAGGAGTAAATTTAGCTTTCAATTCCATTTTCATTGGATACAAAGCATAGAACTGCGGAGCTCTCGGTCCGGCAGTAACAACTTTGTATGGATAGAACTCGCCTTTTTCATCTGTAAAATCTTTGGCGCCTATCCACATACCGCGTGCTGCCTGAGCATCTTGATAATTATAAATGGCAGGCCACTGCATACCGAATTGCTGTGTCTTTAAGAAACCGGCTTCTTCCAATTCCGATCCGATTTCGGAATACCAGTTATGCAAAGACCCGGCAGACATCCACACGTTTTTAAATTGTCCGTAAGTAACCAATTGGGTTCCGAGAAATAAAATAATTACCAACGGAAGAAATTTTTTCATTCTGTAAAAAATTGAGTTCATTCTTCCCTCAAAATTTTCTAATAAGTTATTAGTTAATATCATAATTAATCTTTATTCCCCAGAAGATTGATCTTGGGTTCAAAAATGTTGTGTAATGTAAATTAGGCATATCTATGTAAGACTTATTCTTCTTCCACTCTTCCTTCTGAGAATCACTTGCGTTTTCATCCCATGCATGGTAATCGCCGGTTCTTATATCGCCAGGTTTATCATCGCCGGGAACAAAAGTATAAGTACTAGCAAACTGTCTGTACTCTTCAGGTAAGTGAAGCGATTTCATGTAAGCATCGTAATCATTCAAATCATAAAATCCGGCTCTGTAACCCATCTGTTGTAAGTTGAGCGCATTATACATGTCGGCAAATAGCTCAATATTTAATGGACCAAAATCAAACGCTTTGGAAATTCTTAAATCCAAACCGTAAGTATCTTTCCAGCGAATATTGTTTTCGAATAATGGTTTTACACCGCCAGGACCTGTCCATGAGAAGTAATTACCGGCAGACCATGAAGCGAGTATGTTCAGTCTTAAATCTTCGAGAGGTTTAACACCGAATATTTCCGGTCCCCAATTCATTGGTGTAAATAAGTCTATGTTTGCTCTTGCATATGGCTGAGGCAAAGGTTTGTTCTGTTCAAAGTAAGATTTGTTTCTTTGATACTCTCTTTGAATTGCCGGATTCTGAGAATTATTCGGCAATCCAAAATTACCACTTGTTGATACCTGGTAAGTATAGTTAATAAACCCTCTAACCCACTCGCCTCTGTTCTTTGTAACTGTAATTTCGAAACCTCTAATGTCTTGATAACTATCCGGTTCCGGAATTGAATAGCTTACAGAGTTATCGCGGCTGGTATAAGTAACAAGTCTCGGTTGAGAAGAAATATCTTTATAGTAGCCGGCAATTCTTAACAGATATTCATCAAATAAATTGTGTTCGTAACCCAATTCATAAGCAACTGTCTTTGGAAGCGGATTGTTTGGGTCTGCTAATCTTGTAACGGCCTGCGTTACAGAACTTCTTCTAAGCAAATATAGATTTTCCGGAATCGGCATTGATCTAAAGTGTCCGTAGTTGAAGAACAATTTACTGTCAATAGAAATTGGGAATGCAATACCAATTCTTGGACTAACATTTAAGATAGCTTTTGTGGTTGCTTTTGCTAAAAGTGTATCTATTCCGTTTGATAAAGCTCCGGATAATGCTTTAGTGTAAGGATCATCAATCACATACCAATCGCCGTTAGCATTGCTGTAATCGAATCTTACACCAATGTTAGCTATCATGCCTTCGAACTCAAGTTTGTCTTGAATATAGAAAGCAGCTCTGATTGGAAATGTATGCCATTTGGATTGAGTATCGTTGCTTGGCAGAGATGGTTCTCTTAATGCATAGTTTACGGCGTTGTCTGTATAAACAAATTCCAAACCGGCTTTAACGTTATTGAATTTATCAAGCTGGCTAACAAAATCAATTCTACCAGTCCATGCGCTAACTTTACTGCTGTCTCTCGAGTTACTGAAGCCCAAACCCATGTTCATTGATGAACCAATACCGGAACTTGTGCCGCTGTAGTAACCGTAAGGAGCTGCATCATAGAAAACACCGCCAAAATTATTTGACTTAGAAATATCTCTGGCTGCACCGGGATTTGTTTCATACTTAGTTCCAAACTGGCTAATGTTTACATCATAATAAGTGTTGGAATTAATTACATGAGTAAACTTCAAACCGAAACCGTTACTAAATTTTTGAGATGGAGCCCAGTAATCCGTAGCATATACGCGGGAATCAAGATAGCTTGCACCGGCTCTAATATCTAACTCGCCTGCAATTCCGCCCGGTGAATTGAATAAGCCGGGACCGCCGCTTCTTGAACTTCCGGTTCCCCATTGTTTACCGGCAATACCTTCAATAGATAATTTCATTCCCGATTTCAAATCTGAAATAACTTTGAATTGGAAATTATAATCTCTGTATGCGTCTGTTGACAAAGGAATGAAATACATGTTTTGTGTACTTCTGTAAGAAGTAATAAATGTAAGATCGCCAAGATATTCACCTATGAACGGAACCGGACCGCTGAAACTAACATCTGCATCGTAATCAGGATCGGTAATATCTAACTGTCTTCTGTGCTGCCACATAAATAATCTTTGCGCGGCTTCCGGACTTAAATCATTGGTTGGATCGTTATCAGATAACAATTGTTGCGAAACTGTGTTCCAACCTCTAAACGGTTGATATTGAGCTTTTGTGTAAGCATCCCAAGCACCGTTATCAGTTCCTGTCCATGCTACAGCATCATCAAGGTAAGGTCTAATCCAATAAGAGTTATAAGAATTAACCGCATCTCCAAAATGTTTTCTTGCAGCCGGGCGGTATCTTCCTAAAAATGAAATTGAATACTTTTTCTTATCACCGTCTTTGGTAACAACGTTAACTAAACCGGAGCGAATGTTTCCAAACTCTGCATTGAATCCGCCGGTTTGCACTTGAATTTCTTTTACCGAAGTAAAACTGATTCCGGTGTAAGGTGTATTATCTCTTTCATCGCGAAGCGTCATACCGTTAACAACGAATGCAGTTTGATCTGCGCCGCCGCCTCTGATAACAGGACCGGAAGAACCGGCAACAACACCAGCTTGTAAACCAATAACACTTGCAACACTTGCAACAGGCAAGTTTTCAATTTCTTCCACGTTAAGGTTAACACGGCTGGAAGCAACGTCTCTATGAACGATTGGTTGCTGAGCAACAACAACCACTTCGCTGCCAAGAATAGCTTCTTCGCTTAATGAAATGTCGAGGTTAGTAGTCTGGTCAATATTAACTCTTACATTAGTAATCGTTGCCGGTGCATAGCCAATATATGAAGCCTTAACGGTATATGTTCCCGGAGAAACATTTTGAATAACATAGTAGCCTTCTACGTCTGTAGAAGCTCCAATGTTAGTTCCGGTTAGCATCACGGTTACACCAACAAGAGGTTCTTTTGATTTAGAATCAATGATGAGACCAGAGATTTTTCCTGATGTTCCTGCCATTAGTTGCGATACATAGAACAAGGTAAGAATTGAGAGGAGTAACAATTTTCTCATATTCGAAATCTCCTTAATTTCGGAAAATTGGACCAAATAGATTTAAATTTCTTAAATCAGCTTTACTATACATCTATTAATAAATAAAATCAACATCCATTAAATTTTAAAAAAAACGATTACTTAATAAACATCATCTTCTTGCTAATTATATGAGAACCAGACTGCAAAACATAAACATAAACACCGCTAGGCAATCCGCTTGCGTTAAACTCTACAGAATAATTACCAACATTTAAGTTCTTACTGATTAGTTCATCAACTTGCTGTCCTAACATATTATAAATTTTCAAGACAGTAAATCCACTTTCCGGGATTGAGAAAGAAATCTGTGTTGTTGGATTAAATGGATTTGGATAATTCTGGTTCAAAACATACGATGTTGGAACAGATTCATTAGTAATACCAGAAGAAAGTTGAGTCTTGAACTTGAACGGTTCTGCTAATCCGCTGTTTCCGTATGTGTTAAGAGCCATTACAGACCAAGTATAAATTTTGTTTTCCTTCAGCTTGCTGAGTGTTACAGTAGTATCTGTAAGAGTAGTATCAACCACAATAATTGATGGTAAAATTGTTAATCCATCGGCTACTTGTAATCTATATTTGTCAGCAGTGCTTGTTTTTTTCCAAACTAAAGTTGGAGTTAAAGGTGTTTCTGTAGTTTTATCCGCCGGTGAAACAAGCTGAGGAGGAATTGGGAATCCGGTTGTAAAACTTCTTACATCAGAATAAACACTCTCGCCGGCTAAGTTACTGGCGGTAATTCTCCAATAGTAAGTTGTCTTCCCTTTCATTCCGGTTACAGTTCTAAAAGTATCTGCAATATTATTTTGATTAACTAACAGATTAGTAAAGTTCTGATCTGTAGCCAATTGAAATCTATTGTAAGTTGAATGAGGAGTGTTTTCCCAGACAAACTTAATAGTGTCTTTTTGATTTACAGCTAAGTCCGCCGGAAAAACTTGCAAAGGTTTATTCGGAACATTTATTTGAACGGAAACAACATTACTGATTCCACTCTCGTTGTAATTTCTATCTAAAGAAGAAACAGCAAAGTACATCGTACCCGCAGCATTATCGGCGGCTTTCAGCGCTGCGTAAGGTGTACCAACTACATCATAAAGATTGGATGAGTTATCAATATCAGTTTGCTGGGGAGTTGCATTACTGAATTTGTAAACTGCATATCGGGAAGCAGTTTCATTATCGCTTGCTTTAGCCGGAGCTGTCCAGAACAAACCGTCGCCTCTAGCAGCTACTAACTTTTGCCATTTTAAATCTACCGGTACATGTGGTTTTACTTGATCTTTCCATGACATGTTCGGAATAAGGGCGGGATTCTTATACAGAGTTTTTAAAGAATCATAAAATCCTAACGGATTTGCAAGTGTTGATGTTGTATTATAAAGTACACTTCCTTGACAGTCTTTGTCGGTTCTGTTTAATCTTATTTGTCTTGGAACTTCGTTTGCATTGAACGGATTATTAATTCTATACACTGCATGACCAACATACATGTGGCGACCATTTACTCCGGCTGAGTCTGCCCACCAGGGCATTAATTTTCCATAATCTTGATTTCCACCAAAAGCCCAATAAAGTTGTGGATTTATATAATCAATTGTATGGGTTCTTAACCAAGCCATTGCATCGCAATAAATTGCATTATAATTATCACTGCCAATTATACCGGTAGGATAATTATTGCGCCAAATTCCTCTGGGGCTAATTCCCCATTTAACATATGGCTTAACGGCATTAACAGAATCGCTTATCATCTTGACTAGGGTGTTGACGTTGTTTCTTCGCCAGTCACCTATATTCGCAAAGCCTCCACCGTATGTCTGGAATGTTTTAGAATCTTCTGTTCCCATTCCATCTAAGTAGAAATAATCATCAAAATGCACGGCATCTATATCATATCGTTTTACAACGTCCATTATTACCGATAAGACATAACTTCTAACTTGCGGAAGTCCCGGATCTAAAATTTTTGTAGTTCCTTTTGTAAATGTCCATTCGGGATGAGTCTTGGAAATGTGATTCGAGGCTGTCGTATAATTTCCTACGTTTCTTTCAACTCGATAGGGATTAAACCATGCGTGTAGTTCCATTCCTCTTTTATGCGCTTCCTCAATAGCAAATTGGAGAGGGTCATAAAAGGGATTTGGTTCTTTTCCCTGTACACCGGTTAACCAATGGGACCAAGGTTCAATATCAGATTTATATAACGCATCGCATTCGGGTCTCATTTGAAACATAACTGCGTTAACATTTACCAGTTTCAATCCATCGAGAATTCTAATGAGATCTTGTTTCTGTGAGCTTGTGGAGGCGCCTTTGACAGGCCAATCTATGTTGGTTACAGTTGCAATCCATGCACCTCTAAACTCTCGTTTAGGGCTTGCGGATTGCGCGAGAATTGTAGTTGCTTGAAAAAGAATTAGGACTAAGACAAAATAAACCGTTTTTCTCATTGAGTAACCTAACCTTAAGATTCAGAAGCAGAAATTGAAACACACATGTCTAATTTGTGAACTATGGGGCTTTTTTCAACTACACTAATGTGTAGTTTTAGATTTGACCTAAAAGCCTTAAACGATAACTACTGCTGGATTTTGTAAAACCGGATTTGATACTTGTCAGCTATGCGGAAATCAAACCCCTACAATTTTTTTGTAGGGGCTTCATTCATGAAGCCCGGAAAATAATTTATGAAACGAAACTACCTATCTACCATTTTGTAAGTATCCGCAGCTTCTGCCCTTTATTAACAGCTTCGGCGCGGCTGTGAACATGAAGTTTTTCATAAATGCTGCGTATGTGATACTTAACTCCATCTACCGAAAGAAAAATTTCTTCCGAAATTTTCTTGTATGATTTACCTTCTGAAAGCAAATTCAAAATTGTAGTTTCTTTATCGGTAAGTTTATCTTCAGTGTATTTCGGTTTAAACTTGTGAAATGATTTGAGAACCTTTCTTGCTATTTGCGGTGTCATAGGGGAACCGCCTTTAAGCGCCAAACGAATTGCTCCTATCAACTCTTCCGGTGAAACAGATTTGTGAAGGTAACCGATTGCGCCGGCTTGCAATGAACCGAATATGCTTTTATCGTCATCTTGAATTGTAATCATAATTATCAAAGCGTTGTTGTTGATGCTGCTCAATATCTCCGCACCTTTAATGCCGGAAATTCCGGGCAGACCAATATCTAAAAGTATTACGTCACTTTTTTTAATCACCTCGGATTCTATAGCTTCTTCGCAAGAGCCGAATGATTCCAGAACTACAAAATCTTCTTCGGAGCTAAGCGCTGTAGCCCAAGCTGTTCTTGCAAAAACGTTGTCTTCTATGATAGATATTTTTACCATTTGCAATCTTTTTAGTGAAAATGAATAAATAGAAAATCAGTTAAACTACACACAAAGGTAGAAATCAAATCTTGATCGAGAAAAACCACTTTGTACCATTATCAACTTCTGATTTTCTTTTGTAATCGGCCTTCAACGCTTCCGCTCTGTTCCTAATATTCACTAAGCCGTTGCTCATACTTTTTTCAGTTTCACTGAAGCCTATTCCGTTATCTTCAATGTGCAAATCCAATGTCTTGCCGTCATACTGAACTTTAATCTTTACATTCTTGCATTGAGAGTGACGTACAATGTTGGTTAAGATTTCTTTGCAGATGCACCACAGGTGCTGCCGCTTTTCCATCGAGATTGATTTATCGGCAGCATCGCCGGGCAGTTCGATGTTATAGTTTATTTCTTTTGAATCGAGCAGATCGGATGCGTAGCGGTTAAACTTGATTAAGAATTTACCCAAGCCATCTTCTTCCGGGTTAACAGTCCAAATTAAATCTTTAATTTTTTCTTGAGCGTCGGCAGAACTTTCCAAAATCAAATTCAAATATTTGGAAACACCTTCCGGGTTCTTGCCGGTTGTTTCCTTTTCTATAGCGCGTACAAAGTATTGAATGCTGGAAAGTGTTCCGCCTACTTCATCGTGTAAATTGCGGGCTATTCTCGATCTGGTGCGCTCAATGCCGACCAACTTATTCAATCGTATTTCGTAGAACATAAATATCACACCGAGAAGAAGAATAAACATGATAATTCTGAACCACCATGTTTCCCAATACGGCGGCGTAATAATAATTGTAATTGAACGCTCGGTATCGCTCCAAATGCCGTCGTTGTTGGAAGCCAAAACTTTTAGCACATAACTGCCGGGATTCAAATTGGTAAACTTTGCAACTCTGTTATTCGCATCTACAAAAACCCATTTATCTATAAAGCCCTCAAGCTTGTATGCGTATCTATTCTTGGATGGAATTGCGTAATGAAGCGCGGCAAACTCGAAACTAATTACTTTGTCTAAATAAGAAAGTACAACTTCATCCATTTCATTCAGCGGTTTTGTCAGCACTGAATTTTCACCAACCTTAACCTCTTGATCCATAATAGAAAGTTTGGTGAACGCGATTTGCGGCTTGAAGGGATTATCAATTATTTCTTCCGGATAAAAAGAAATTAGCCCATTGGAATAACCGATGAACATTTTGCCATCGTTATTTTTAAAATAAATATCACCGTTCAATTCCATTCCGGGCAGACCATCTTTGGAACTATAATTCTTAAAAATCCTTTTCACCGGATCAAACTTGCTTATGCCGTCGTTAGTTCTAATCCACAAGTTTCCTTTTGCATCTTCTTGAATGCTGTAAATCGTGTTGTCGTTCAATCCGTTACTTGTGTTGAAATGCTCAAAGTTATCTTTCTCACGGTTATATCTATTCAAACCCTGGTAAGTGCCAATCCACAAATCACCGGCTTTGGATTCGTAAATGTTGTAAACTCTGTCGTTCGAAATGCAAGTGCTGTCGTTTGGAAGAACATGATAGTGCCTAAACGTTTCATCCTTTTCATTGAAAACATCCAGCCCGCCAAAAGTGCTAATCCAGAAAACGCCGTGGCTGTCTTCGAAAACAGAATTAACTCTTGAATCGCCGAGAGATTTTATATCCGGTTCATAGTGAATAAAACGTTTAATGGTTTCGTTCACCGGATCGTAAAGCGTGATGCCGCCGGTTAATGTACCGCTCCAGAAGCGGCTTCTCTTATCAACATAAAACCACTTAACAAAATTATTGCCGCGGGAAGGGGTTCCGTCATCAACGTACTGAACAATGTTGAACTCATTTTTCTTTAGATTGTAGAAGTGGAGCCCGTTGTAGCTGCCGACCCAGATATAATCTTTCTCATCAACATAAACATTGGAAGAACGTTTTGTATGGAATCCGGTTTTAGTTTCAACATCGCCAAAAAATCTAATCCCTCTGCTGTTACTCTTGGTAATTACTGACTCACCCGGTCCAGCCCAAAGAATATTATCCGTAATAAATTTTTGTGGAACGGTAAATTGGTTATCAAGAAACGCTTTGTAGTTCTGGTTGAAGTTTATCACTTGAAACTTTTTCTTCATCGAATCGTATTTATTAACACCGGCAATCGTACCAAACCACAGTACGCCGGTTCTATCTTTGAAAATTGATCTTGTCTTGTTATCGTTGATTGTACTGAAATCATTCGGGTTGGAGTAAATGGCGGTTTTGGAAAATGTTTTTTTATCGAACTTGAACAAGCCGCTGTAAGTGCCAACCCAAAACGCGTCATCATCTTCAAAGAATTTTCTGATGCTAAGATTATCCGGCTTAATTGGAAAGTTGTTATCACTTTTAATGCTGTTAAACTTTCTTGTTTTTCTATCAAACAGATTTAAACCGCCGCCGAAAGTCGCAACCCAAAAACGTCCGCTGCTGTCTTCCAGAAATTCCATCACCTGGTTGTGGCTTAAGCTGTATTTATCGCGCGGGTTATTTTTGAAGCGAATGAATTTCTGTTTCGCTTCATCAAACAAATTCATTCCGGCATCGAAAGTGCCAATCCACAAATTTTTGTTTTTGTCTTCGTAAATGGCGCTAACCATGTTGCTGCTGATTGAATTTGAATCCGATTTGGAATAAGTGTAGCGCGTAAACGTTTCTTTGATTGGATCGAAGAGATTTAATCCGCCGCCAAGTGTGGAAACCCAAATTCTTTTTTTGGAATCTCTGTAAACTTTGAAAAGAATATCGTAGCTGATTGATTTGGGATTGTTATCATCGTGAGTGTAGCGCTTAAACTTTCCGGTCTTGGTGTTAAACTTATTTAATCCGCCGCCTAAAGTGCCCACCCAAATTATTCCGTTTTTATCTTCCAGCAAACTAAACACGTGGTTGTAACTCAAACTTTTCTCGTCGTTAACTTCATGCTTATAGTAGATGAAGTTGTAGCCGTCATATCTGCTCAAGCCATTTTCCGTAGCCATCCAGATAAAACCAACACTATCCTGAATAATATCATTTACGTTACCCGGAATTAAGCCTTGTTCTTTTGCAATTCTATCAAATATAATTTTTTGCGATTGCGCATAGCTTAGGTTAATTAGTGTGGGAAGCAGTAATGAGGTGATGAAAAATATTTTCGCTTTGCGTTTCAAAATAGTTACGCTTTAAGGGAGAATTAGTGTGTTGGTTAATTACCTTTGTTAAAAAATACGCAGATAATCTGTAAAGGGAAAATGCTGGTGGTGATGTGAACCTCAAAACCGATATCGCATTGAGCATAGATGTTCACGGTATCGTCTCTAAAGGGACTTTGGTTTATTTGGCATTCTTTACTTATAGATATTTTATCCCTACGGGATTTTTAGCTCCGTCTGGAGCGATATATCTATAGAAAAATGAACTCACAATATTTGTTAAGTCCCTTAGGGACGCTATAAAACAATTCACCAAATGGGTAGCGTAGCGTTTATCAGTTTTCAGTTTTCAGTTTTGAAAATTAACACTCTTATTTGTCGGCACGCGCTTTATTCAATTTCTTTCTTAGTTTCAAAGTGGTTAACACTTCTCCTTTTTCAGAATCTGCTAAACCGCGTGAAATAGAATCAATGAATAGCTTTGTCTGTCTCAACTCATCAGATTTTGATAGGGAGATTAAAACTTTATTTGTGTTATCATTTGAAATAGAAATTCTTTTCATTTTTTAAACCGCCATAATGTTTTCGCTTAGAATCAAATAAAGAACTGCGTTAGGGTAAGAGCAAGATTGTTGACTGAGTGAATATCGGCATTGCCACTAACCGGCAACCCAGCACAGGAATGCCGATTAAAAGAACAAAGCCAATAATCTAGCCCCGCAACTGCGGGGCAATAATTTAATTTATCATGTCACTGCCAAACAGCTATGTTTATTTTACACCAACCTTAAGTATTACACAAATGCCACTTTGAAAAACGCCGTCGGGTTAATTAGTGGTTAGGCATTTTTACAAATTACCACAGAAAAATTTCTTATCATCTGAATTTCTTCCAGGTTCCCAATAAACCGGACCACTTATTTCTGCTGGAATTTTATAGACAAGTTTTGTTGATTTTGTTGTTAATGGATTGAGTTGATCTAAAAGTGTTCCCCATCCATCAAGCATAATTGTCTCGGATTTATCATATTCATATTCTTTACCATTGTATTTAATATAGACAGAACCATCCATAAACATTCTGCTTTCATCATCAATGTTTTTAAAGATGATGTCAAGAATTAAAAATTTGTTACCGGCTTCTTCCTTAATATCTGCAAACTGATTGCCAGTTTCAATTTTAGTATCTATGTAGGCTTTGTTAAGAGTGATTTCAAAATACTCTGTTCTTAACTTTTCGCCAACAGTTGGAAAAGTTTCTTTTGTATTTTTCTTTTCCTCAATTTGTTGACCACTCTCATTAGAAGTAGTTGTTTGCTCTGTAGAATCCGACTTTTTACCAGATTGAGCTATAACAATAATTACAATGACAGCTGCTAACCAAAACCACCATTTTTTATAAATCGGTTCTTTAGGTTTCGGTTGAAGATTTTGTTCTGACATGTTTTATACTCCTTGCTTTAATCGATTCGGCAACAATAATTATATATTAAAGTAAGACATCTTCGCGTTGCCGTTAAACGAAATGCCTGACTTACAATTATACTTCACCGTTTTGTTAATTAAAGAACACTTATCCGCCTTTCGTCGGACAAGTATGCACGGTGCTTTTTATTTACTTCGTAAATCCCAAATCGTACTTCGTAATTAAGTCTTATTTATCCAGCAGCCAGTTTCTCGCTTTTTCAACAGTTCCAAAAATTTTTGCATTTTGTCCGCTGTTAAGTGTTACCGTTTCAAAGAAATAAAAATCTTTCTGGTGTTCCGCGATAACAAATGCGCGTTTAAATTTATGCGGATGAATTCCCAATGGTGCAATTTTATCTGCTATTATTTTAGGCATCTTATAAATCTCTAAAGTTGTTATTTCCACCTCAGCCTCACTGTAATCGCCAAGAGTAAAAAAGCAATCATTCTCAATAGCTGTAAGTATCACTTCGGAACTAAACTCTACAATCTCATTGAAGGTTACAATTCCGCTGTATTTCGTTTCGATTATTCCTAGCCCGGAATTGTAAGCGGAAATATGCGGCATAGCTTTACCTTATTCATGTACTTCATATTGGAAAAAATTCATTTCAGGTTTCCCCAAAAATTAATTGAATGGAACACCGTTGTTGATTGCAACTTACCATTTGAAGTTTTTATAATCAAGATGTAAGATGTAATCTGCTGTCGGCAATCAGATTGAGAAAAGAAACTATACAAATCAAAAAATGGAACGAGAGCCATGCAAAAAAAACTGCGGACCAGTGACACGGATTACACGAATTTACACAGATTCGATCCGCGAAAATCAACTCAATCCGCATCATCAGCGTTCTATTAAAACATAACATGACAGCATTACCCTAAATCTCTCTTCTCAACAAAAGAGAAGGGCATTATTTATAAACCACCCAATTATGTAGTTAGAATTAAGCCGCCGTAATTTAAGTTCCAAACGTTGCTAGGAGCTTTTTTGAAAAATGTTCTTTTGAATGAGTGTTTAGAATAATTCACACTTGTCATATTGAGTCGCGCTGATAGCGACGAAATATCTCAAAGACAATTTGAATTAAGATTCTTCATCCCGCTAAGCGTGATTCAGAATGACAGATAATTCTTATAAAGAAAATTCAAGACAAAATTATTTACTAAAAAATTTGCGGTACAATTATGGCAAACAAACAAGTTTATTTAACGGCGGTTCTACTACTTTTTGTAATCTTTGGCTGCACTGCAACCAATACTTTACAAAGTCCAATACAAGCTGACAATTCGCGAACCAATTTTCCAAAAGTGGAGCGGGAATTCCGAGCAGCCTGGATAGCAACCGTCGCAAATATTAACTGGCCAAGCAAAAAAACTCTTACAACTGAAGAACAGAAACAAGAAGCCATCAGCATCCTCGATAAAATGAAAGCTGATCATTTTAATGCCGTAATTTTTCAAGCACGTCCGCAGTGCGACGCACTCTACAAAAGCGATTTAGAACCATGGTCATACTACCTAACCGGAAAACAAGGCAAAGCGCCGGAGCCATTTTACGATCCGCTGGAATTTTGGGTTGAAGAAGCACATAAACGAGGAATGGAATTGCACGTTTGGTTAAATCCTTACAGAGCGCATCACTCAAGCGGCGGCGAAGTTGGCGAGCAATCTGTTGTAACAAAACATCCGGAGTTAGTTGTAAAACTTAAAACCGGCTACTGGTGGCTCGATCCAAGCAAAAAAGAAACTCAAGATTATTCACTGAGTGTGGTTTTGGATATCGCAAAGCGTTACGATGTTGATGGTATTCACTTTGATGATTATTTCTATCCTTATCCTTCATATAATAACGATGAAGATTTTCCGGATGAAGCAAGCTGGAAAAATTATATAGCCGGCGGAGGTAAATTAAGCAGAGGCGATTGGCGCCGTGAGAGCGTTAATACTTTTATTCACAATGTTTACAAAGGAATAAAAGAGATTAAGCCAAACGTAAAGTTTGGTTTAAGTCCGTTTGGAATTTGGCGTCCGCGTAATCCGGAATCCGTTGAGGGCTTTGATCAGTATGATCAATTATATGCCGATGCAAAACTTTGGATTAACGAAGGCTGGGTTGATTACTGGGCTCCGCAAATTTATTGGAGGATAAGCACACCGCTGCAAAGCTTTCCGGCTCTTGTAGGCTGGTGGAAAGAACAAAATCTAAAGAACAAACATTTCTGGCCGGGAATAACAATAGATAGAGAAAACAACGAAGCAAACTCTTTGGAAGTTATAAATCAGATTATGACGATAAGAGGAATGCTTCCCGAATCGCCGGGAAATATTTTTTGGAGTATCGGACCGATGCTTAAGTTCAAGGAATTAGCCGATGCAGTTGTAAACGGACCATATAAAAAACAAGCCTTAGTTCCGGCAACGCCTTGGTTTAATAATCAGCCGGTTGCTCAGCCAACAGTGGCAACAAAAGTTGATAACGATAAAGTTAAAATCTCTTGGACGCACGTGAAGAAAGAAAATATTTTTAAATGGGTTGTCTATTTGAAATATGGCAGCAGATGGGACTATGAAATTTTAACAAATGATATTACTTCTTACGAAGCGCCTCTGGAATCGGAATATAAATTTTATACCGACAGCGGCAGTATGCAGACTAAAAAGTTGATATTAACCGACATTGCGGTTTCGGCAGTGGATAGAGTTAGCAACGAAAGCGCTCCATCCATGCATAAGATAAAATAGCGCACTATTCTGCCGGAGTTTCTCCCGATGCGCGATATTAATGAGTGCGGTTTGTATAATGCAAACTTCATCCATAATATTCCGGCAGATTTCGCATATCAGTAATACAAATTCCGTTTGGAGAAAAAATGAAAAAATGGTTTACCTTCTTTATACTTTTTATTTCACTGTATGCTTTTAGTTCCTCTTTCCTATCTGCCCAAAAACTATCATTCGATTTTTATAAAGATAAAATTGCTCTGCTAAACCTCAGCGGTGAAAAAGCATTTACCGCAGCAGAAATCAAAGACAAAATTGAAAGCGGAATAGCTTCGGCAAAACAGCAAAATTCTGATGCTGTAATTTTTAGCGCAAACTTCTTATCTCAGGCGGTTCTAAATTCTCTCAATAAAGATTCCGCATTTAAGATCGTTAAAGAAGCATCGGCATTAGCGGTAAAGAATAACCTTTTTTTCTTTATTGAGATTAACTTTGAGAAAATTGCTAAGACTGCAAAGCTTGTTGATATAAAAAACAATATCAGCGCGTTTGTTAAAAACACAGAGCTCGATGGTTTGTATTTCAGCGGAATTGATTTCAACTCTGAAGTTGAAAATGATTTGCTGGAAAATATAATTGTAGAGTGCATGATTATAAAACCATTCTTGTCTATCACTACTTCAAATGAAGCGAGCGAAACAAACAACGCTTTAGTTGAAACTTATATACAAAAAGGAATTATTGATTTCTTGCTCGATGAAAATTCCGATTACTGCATAGTAAGCAATCCGGCTGTTAGTTCTTCCGAAGAGAAGCTCCTCCCGCAATATCTTAAGAGACTTCAGCCGGAATTTTTTATCTCACTCAATCTTTCAAATGTAATTGATAAAAATGATTCGGAAGTTTTTATTGTTGCCGAAAATAGGACAAAGCAAATTGGCTCAGACAAAAAAGTAAATTTCATATTTACCGAAAAAGGTGATACGCTTAAATTAAAAATCGGCAAAAAAGATTTGAACATTCCCAAAGGTGATTGGGCTATTCCTTATAACTACATGTTAAACAAGGATAACACTGTAAGCCGGTACGGGAATTGGGTGGAATTCCGCAGACCATTTGAAAAGAAGACTAACAGCAGCACATACAACTTGCTTTGCAGAACAAAATATCCGGCAACTGTTACCATCAACAATGAATCTGTAAAGCTTTACAAGACGGGAGTTTTCTTCAACAAAATAAAATTGAATGAAGGATTGAATAAACTGCGAGCAGATGTTAAGTATGAGAATGGACAAACAGCGGTTTATGAAGACAGAGTTTTCTATTCGCCTAAACAAGTAATTGCTGAAACTCAACTCACTATTGATGAAAGCTCAATTCAGCCAAATGAAAACTTGACACTATTGCCGGAAGATTACCTTACTGTTTCGTTTAACGGAAGTAAAGCGCAAAAAGGAATTATAGAAATTATTCCTTCCGGTTTACAGTTTGAGTGTCAGAGAGAAGATTTTGGAAGCTTCAGCCGTTACGAAATACAAATCCCGTTAAACAGCTTTGCTAAAAAACAAAAACATGAAATCAAATTAGTTCTGAAGCCGGCAGAAGGAAATTCAAATCTCATTCCGGTTGAGAAAACTCTTAAATGTACTTTCACAATTCAAGAGAAGTCGGATTTTCCTTTATTTGTAACAACAGACAACAATTCAATTTTCACTTTTACTCTCGCGCCAATTAGACTCGGAGCGCCAATCCGCAATGAGTTACCAAAGAATGTAATACTAAAATCCAGCGGAATCTTTGGCAACTACTACAGAGTTTGGTTAAGTGATTCGGAAGAAGGCTACATCAATAATGATTACGTGAAAGAACTTCCGTCAGGAACTCCGGCGCCAAGTTATTTTATTAATCCGATTTCATGTTACCCAACAGAAAGCGGAGATGTAGTTAAGATTCCCTACTTAGAAAACGTCCCTTACGATGTTTACCCTGAACCGCTTCAGAATAGAATTGTAATTAATTTGTATGGTGTAAAATCCAGCAGCACCTGGATTATTCACAAAAGTAATTTGCGTTATATCGAAGAGATTACTTGGCAGCAAACATCAAAAGAGACTTACAAAATCTATGTCAATTTAAAGTCATCAAAAATTTGGGGATATGAATTAAAACCGAATGGAAAAGAACTTATATTCAAAATAAAATATCCGCTGACTTATAATTTGAAAGGCACCCAGCCGCTTAAAGGCATTAAGATTTCGATTGAAGCCGGACATGGCGGAAGTAACTACGGAGCAGTCGGTTTATCTGGGATTAAAGAAAAAGATATCAATTTGAAACTCAGCCAACTGCTTGAATCAATTTTTAAGAAGAATGGTGCGGAAGTTTTGCAAGTGAGAGATTCCGATAAAGATATGACGCTTGGTGAAAAGCGGGATATGGCAACAAACTCCGATGCGAATATTCATTTCAGCATTCACGCAAATTCCAGCGATCCAGAAAATGAATTTCTTGGCGCTGCCGGAACTTGCACTTTTTATCATAATCTATTCTGGGCTAAGTTTGCAGAGAATATTTTCGATAAACTCGTTGAGCTAAATTTGAAACCATTCGGCTCGGTAGGTTCTTTCAATTACAAAGTAACGCGTATGACGGAAATGCCTTCAATCTTAGTTGAGCAAGCATTCATGTCTAACGCTGAGGACGAGGAAAAACTTGCCGATGATAATTTCCGTGCAAGTATGGCGCAGAAGATTTATGATGGACTGATTAATTATCTTAAGTATATGAAAGAATAGCCTCTCGCGGAGAAACTGAGACGAAGTTCTTTCTTTACGGCATAACGGCTATCCTCAAAACCGAGATAGGAAACACAAGGATAGAAATATATTAACATGATAACAGATTTAATGACAATAAAATTCGCTCAATTGGTGAAATGTTTTATACCGTCCCCAAAGGGACTTAACAAATATTGTGTGTTCATTATTCTATAGATATATCGCTCCTCCGAAGGAGTCCTTCGGACTAACGGAGCTAAAATCCGTAGGGATAAAATATCTATAGTAAAAATACCAAATAAACTAAAGTCCCTTTAGGGACGATACAGAGAACATCTATGCTCAATGTTATATCGGTTTTGAGGCTCTGCGAGAAATAAAAACTATGGAAGAAATGAAATACTTTATTGGTTTAGACGGCGGCGGCACAAAAACAAAATGTGTAATCACAGATTTTGAGTTTAAGTCTCTCTATGAATGTCAGGGCGGTCCATCAAATTTTCTAATAATCGGCACAGAAAAAGTATCCGAAACAATTCTCTCGCTTGTTCTTGAATGTGTTGAGCATCTCAAGATTTCTACAGATGAGATTGCTTCAATATTTATAGGAACAACCGGAGCGGGCAGACCGAATGACGCCCAAAAACTAAAAGATGATTTCACAGCATATTCCAAATCGAAAGGTTATTCGTTTAATTCCTTTAATGTTGATAGTGACGCACGAATTGCGCTTGAAGGAGCTTTCTCCGGCAAACCAGGTTCCTTGCTAATTGCCGGAACGGGCTCGGTAATTTTTGGTAAGGATTCGAAAAACCAAATTCATAGAGTCGGCGGATTCGGCAGATTAATCGGCGATGAAGGAAGCGGAAATACTTTGGGCAGACGCGGATTAAACCAAGCCGCAAAAGATTTAGATGGAAGAGCAGATAAAACCTTGCTCACCATATTCTTAAGAGAAGACTTTGGAATTTCTGATACTTCACAACTAATTACCGAAGTTTACCGCAACAATTTTGATATGGCTTCCTTTGCGCCTAAAGTAATTGAAGCCGCAAGAATTGGCGATATTGCCGCCAACAAAATTTTGAATGAAGAATCCGATGAATTAGTTCTGCACGTTAAATCAATTTTCAATATGATTGGCGAAGACAAAATGAGTTTATGTTTGGTCGGCGGAACGATTGCAACAGAAAATTATTACGCCGAAATGTTTAGAAGAAAAGTTGAGACTCAACTTCCAAAAGTGAAAATTACAGCAGCCGAAAATCCGCCCGAAATTGGTGCGGCGTTTATGGCTAAATCAATGATATAATGTTCTGAAATATTCTTGGAGTTACTTAATGGCAATTCAAAAAGCAGAAAGCAGAAATCCGTGGGTTTGGGTTCCTTCGCTTTATTTCACAGAAGCAATTCCATACGTTATGGTTATGTCTGTTTCCGTAATGATGTATAAAAACTTGAATGTTTCCAATGCTGATATAGCGTTCTTTACAAGTCTTCTCTACTTCCCTTGGTTCTTAAAATTTTTATGGGGGCCGTTCATTGATATGTTCAAGACTAAAAGGTTTTGGACAATCACAATGCAGCTCATAGTTGCCATTGCATTATTTGGAATTGCAATCAGCTTAACAACTTCATCTTATTGGAGCTTAACATTAATTGTTTTTGCGTTAATGGCTTTTGCTTCTGCCACGCACGATATTGCCGCAGACGGGTTGTATTTACTCAGTCTTAAAGAAGAACAGCAATCTGCTTTTGTTGGAGTCCGTTCAACTTTTTACCGCATTGCAACTATTGTCGGCTCCGGGTTGCTTGTAGTTATTGCCGGTCAATTAGCTCCTAGCATAGGATTCAAAGGCGCGTGGTCAATAGTGTTTGTTATTGCCGGAGTTATTTTCGTTCTACTTTTCCTTTACCATAAATTCATTCTTCCCTATCCGCTGCAAGATAAAGGAACGCTAAAAGAGAAAATGAGCGGTTCGCAAATTTGGTTTTTATTTGGCGGATTCATTCTCTTCGCGGCTATTTTCTATGTCGCCTTTCTAATTCTCAGTTCTATTCTATCTCTGTTTGGAATTATCGCTCCTTGGAAAACTATTGCTGCAACAATTCTTTTGGTGATAGTCGCGGTGGCTCTCTTTAGAACTTATGTTGCAACATTTGTTGAGAAGTTTGAAAAATCCGAAAACAAAAACGCGATGCTGCTTCCTTTGATTGAATTTCTGAGAGCCTTTGTAATTTTTATGCAGAAGAAAGACATCTGGAACATTCTTGGTTTCCTTTTATTCTTCCGTTTCGCCGAAGCGCAGCTGGTAAAACTTGTTCAGCCGTTTTTACTCGACCCAATTGAAAAAGGAGGACTCGGTTTAACAACATCCGAAGTTGGAATTGTTTACGGAACAGTTGGAATAATCGCTCTAACTGTCGGCGGATTGATAGGTGGCTATGTAATTTCTAAGAAAGGATTGAAATGGTGGTTGTGGCCTATGGTTTTAATTATGCACACACCGGATCTCGCGTTTGTTTATCTTTCACAATATCAGCCTGCAAATTTTGTTTTGATAAATCTTGCTGTAGCGTTTGAACAATTTGGCTACGGTTTTGGTTTTACCGCTTACATGATGTACATGATAATGATTTCGCAAGGTGAACACAAAACCGCGCACTTTGCAATTTGCACCGGTATCATGGCACTTGGTATGATGCTGCCTGGTATGTACAGCGGCGCATTGCAAGAACAAATTGGCTACTCTAATTTCTTTTTATGGGTAATCATTTCAACCATTCCGGGATTTATAGTTGCGGCTTTAGTTAAAATAGAACCGGAGTTTGGCAAAAAGAAGGCAGTCTAAGTATTTTATTAATGCAGAGAGTTTACAATGATAAAACGAACACTATTTTTTTTGATTGCAGTATTATGTATTTCACTAACAGCTCAGGAAACTAAAATGAGTTCTGTAACACAAATAATTCATGAAGTTAAAAATCAGTTTGCACCGGATAAACGGGTTGCCATTTTCCATATCAACACAAATGATACTTCGGGCATTATCACTCTTTCCGGTGAAACAAATTTGTTTGTAGCTAAAGAGAAATTGATAAGCGGAATAAAATCACTTGGCGTTGAATTCAAAGATGAAATCAAATTGCTGCCGGCTGCTGAATTAGGCGAGCGCATCTATGGCTTGGTTAATTTATCTGTAGCTAATGTCCGCATCAAACCGGACCACGCTGAAGAAATGGCGACACAAGCTTTGCTGGGAACGCCTGTAAAGATTTTCAAAAAGGAATCAGGATACTTCTTAGTGCAAACTCCCGATGAATACATTTCCTGGGTTGAAAATGATGGCGTAACTCCCGTTAGTAAACAAGAACTTGATGAATGGAAAAATTCCGAGAGAGTTATTTATCTAAAAGAATTTGGCTTCTCATATTCAAAGCCGGATGTTACCTCAATCCGAGTTTCCGATTTAGTCGCGGGAAATATTTTAGTAAAGCTTGGCGAGGAAAATAATTTTCTCAAAGTAAAATATCCCGATGGCAGAATTGCCTTTGTTGAAAAAGAAAACTGCCAAAAATTGATTGAATGGCTAGAAAAGAAAAATCCAAACAACGCTGATATAATTTCATCAGCTGAAAAATTTATGGGAATTCCATATTTGTGGGGTGGTACTTCGGCTAAAGGAATGGATTGCAGCGGCTTTACCAAAACAGTTTACTTCTTAAACGGCATTGTTCTCGCCCGTGACGCATCGCAGCAAGTTCATACCGGAATTTTGGTTGATACTCAAAACGGTTTCGAAAACTTGCAAACTGGGGATCTTCTTTTCTTCGGCGCTCAAGCAACTGATTCAACGAAAGAAAGAATTACGCATGTTGCTATCTATATTGGTAACAACGAATTCATCCACGCTGCCGGAAGAATTAAAATAAATTCTTTTGATAAAAACGCGCCAAACTTCAGCGAGTTTAGATTATTACATTTCATTCGCGCCAAGAGAATTCTTGGTTCGGTTGATGAAAACGGCGTTACATCAATAAAGAGAAATAAATTTTATCTTGGAGAATTTTGATGAAACAAAATAGAAGAGATTTTATTCTTAACTCCGGCTTGATAGGTGGAGCAATTTTAACCGGCGGATTAAATACAAACTCACTCGCTAAAAACATTAACATCAACAAAAAGAATTCTAAAATGAAACTAACATTTAAACCTTACACGCTTGAGCTCAAACACGTTTTCACTTTGGCAACAAGTTCAAGAACAACAACTCCGGTAATGCTAACTCAAATTGAATATGATGGACTAATCGGCTACGGCGAAGCATCCATGCCGCCATACTTAGGCGAGTCGCATGAGTCCGCAGCAAAGTTTTTAGCCAAAGTTGATCTTACTCAGTTCAAAGACCCGTTTGAACTGGAAACTATTTTGAATTATGTGGATAAGATTGATAAACTAAATCCCGCGGCAAAAGCCTCGGTAGATATCGCGCTTCACGATTTGGTTGGCAAGCTAATGAAAAAACCGTGGCACAAAATCTGGGGTTACGATAAAGAAAAAACTCCTAATACTTCTTTCACTATTGGAATTGATTCCAAAGAAGTTGTTATCGAAAAAGTTAAAGAAGCTGAAGAGTACAAAATCTTAAAAGTGAAACTCGGCAGAGATACGGATAAAATGATGATTGAAACAATCCGCACAGTCACCGATAAAACAATTGTAGTTGATGTTAACCAAGGCTGGAAAGACAAACAATTTGCTTTGGATATGATTCACTGGCTTAATGAACGAAACGTGAAAATGGTTGAACAGCCTATGCCAAAGGAAATGATTGATGAGAATGCCTGGCTGACTGATAAAAGTCCGTTACCGACTTTTGGCGATGAATCAGTTCAGAGAATTCCAGACGTAATTAAAGCGCACGGAGTTTATTCCGGTATTAACATTAAGTTGATGAAGTGCACCGGATTGCGTGAAGCACACAAAATGATTGACCTTGCCAAATCTTTGAACATGAAAGTGATGCTTGGCTGCATGACAGAAACTTCATGCGCCATTTCCGCCGTTTCTCAGCTTTCATCTCAATGCGAATGGGCTGATATGGATGGCGCGCTGCTAATTAAAAATGATCCGTTTGTTGGGACAAAAGTTATTGATGGCAGAGTTGTTTTAAATGACAGTCCGGGAATCGGCATTTCGAAAGCGTTACCGCATTAGATTTTTGTCATTCTGAGTCCCGATTTATCGGGGTGAAGAATCTCAATCTTTACATTCTTGTCGCGGATTACCTCCTCAGCAAGAAGTTTATTATGTGTAGATAGGTCAATTTCTTTTCCATTCAAATTCTACCCCTTTACCACCGTTATTTTTCTTAAGACTCTTGTTATTAAGTTCTTCAATTTTCTTATGAACCTCAGTCTTTAAGGAATCATATTTTGCTCTTAGGCTTTTCAATTCTTGAATATTTCTAAATTTTAATTCTTCTATTATTGATTTCTCATAATCATTATTTGGTATAATCAATATTTTCTCAATCATTCCTTCGTTGCTTTCCAAATTATCTCTGTATGGAAGAATAGCTGGTAAAGTTCCCTTACTTATATTTTCAAGTGTTTTTTCTAAACCTACAACATCAGATTTTAAATTCGCAACTTCTGATGCCAAATTAAAACCTCCTTCTACATAGAAATACAAGTTAGCCCCAACACCTTCATCGCTCCATTTAGAATCCGTATACCTAACCGAAAAACTGATCTAGTGTTAAATCTTACAGAAATCTCCAAATCTATAACTTCCCCTTTTTTAACCTCTTTAGTTATTAAATTATTTCCTTTTACTAGTATACATCCATCTGGAATTTTAAAACATAGATCCAACTCATCTTTACTCCAATTAAACTTAGAAGTATACTTTGCTTCAATAGTAATTTCTTCATTTGCTTTGGGAAAATGGTTACTAACTTTAAACAACATTGGTTCAACATAACCCGGGTTTTTACTTTTGTACTCTTCCCAACTAGTACTTATGAATTGGTTTACTTGCCCAAAGGTGATGTTATTAATAACCATAATTAAAATTGCTAAATATTTTCTCATACCTCCCTCACTATAGCAGTAAATAAAAACTTTGCTTTATTACTCTTCCTTTATAATCTAACTATAATGGTATAAGAAATCTACGCAATACCTTTTCCTGTGGCAGTTTTCGTCATCGTTGGACAATGACGACGAGAAGAAAAAAATCCCGGCATTAACCGGGACTTATTTTTCTTACTTAATGCTTACGGCTTATAGCATACTGCTTATAGCTATTCAGTTACCTTCTTCAACTCTCTCGTATGCTTGTAGAATTCTTCTAAAGTTAATTCACGCAAGAATAACATTCCCTTTGCCGCTCTAACTCTCGGATGCGGATGCTTGAGGAAGAAATCTTTTCCAAGACATTCTCTCAGCACATTGTATTGTTCAACTTGAATCTGCTGAACAAGTCTGTTAAACGGACCATCATATTCCCAGCTTGGAAAGCTTGCGCCCTTCTGCGAACTGAAACTCTTTATGAATTGGTTTTCGAGAATGGCAAATGAGTTTAAGCTAACCGGCACATAAATATTTGCTTCTGCCGGATGGAACCGGTACCAAACATTTCTATATCCCCAAACTTTAATGTTTGAGTTGCCGGAGTATTTCTCGTACAACTGTAACGCCTCGGAAATCGCTTGCATTACTTTGTAATGTGTATCCGGCCCGCTTCCTTCCGGATCGAAAGCAACGGTAACAATTGTTGGTTTTACTTTTTTCATCAGCTCAAAAATTGGAAGCACATCTCTATCCATTTCCGGCACTTCGGTAAAAATATCACCTTGATAAAAACCAAGGCGCAAATGAGAAACATCTTCCACACTAAAACCGTAGTAGCCCCAGAAAATTTCGCTTTCAAACTCGCGCTGCATTCCTTTTAACTTTTGTACATAAGCAATATCTTTTTTGCCGGGATATTGAGTTTTGAAATAGTTGACTAACTCATTAACTCTATCTTTTAGGTAAACAAGATTTTCCTCTTCATAAACTTCCATGATGTTGCGCAATAATCTTCTTGCTAAACCTTCGCTCTGTAATGTGCGGCTATGCCCGGCAACTCCATCAAGATAATGCATCACATCTCGGTTTCTTCCATCAACGTAACTCCGGTCAAAATAATGTTCGGTAAATTTCTTTGTGAACTCACCGGAGTTTAAGAAGTTTTGTAAATTTTCCAGCAAGCTCAACATAAAAGAATTTGTTACCGCAGTAAACCCGCTCGTCATATAAGAAAAGTGATGCTTGTTCTTTGGCGTTCTCACCAAGTGCGTTATGTATGGAAGATAAGCAAGCTCAATATCATCATGATGCGGCGCCGTGTGGAAGATTACTTCATTCTCAACTACCTTCATTCCGCTTTCAAGACGGATTTTAATATTCTCTGCTATTCCGCCCGTAATCTCATCAACCTTCCAACCTAAATTGTTCAATACCAAATCGGTAATCTTATTCTCTTTGAAATCATCCTTTGTTAAACGCGAAAGTCTTTTTGATTTATCAACAACAAGATTAATTACGCTGCGCTCAATTGAATGCTGTGTAATTGGAGACTCATGTGTAACTTCAACATAACGGCGTTCGCTTAATCTAAGCGCCGCACCGTGAGTTAAATAAAATCTGGCGTTACTTAATTTCTGCAGAGCGGTTGCCGGGTATTTATTCGAAACAGAATTTTGAATTGAATCTCGTACAATGTTTGCTTTAGCTTCGCCCGCAGCAATGATTATTGCTGTAGCCTCTTTGTTGTTAGTAATTGTTTCCAAACCAATTGTTATAACCAGCCGGTTTCGAGCAACTTCAATTCCGCCAAGATCAGTAGCGGCGGCGGCTTGTGTTTCATAGTTGGTTGCAATTAAGCGCGTTGTAGAAAAGTGATCGCTTCCTTGAACGTTAAAACCAATGTGCCCGTCCGGTCCAATTCCGCCAAGGAAAAATCCAATTCCACCCATCTCACGAATTTTTCTTTCGTAGTTGGAACAATACTCATCAAGAATTTCTATTGTTTCCTTTTGCAGTCTCTCTAATCTTGAAGCCGGCCAGCGGGTTCTTAATGATAGATCAACTTTCTGATCCGGGAAAATTTCATTCAGCGGTAAGTTTCCGGCTGTAGGAATTTCATTTATGTTCATCAATAAAGCGTTATCCGGATTCAAGCCCCAGAGACGGAAATAGAAATTCTGGATGTAGTAATAAAAACTATTGTGCTGCCCGCTGTCAATCGGGTAAAATTCATCAATCTGAACGAAGCGGAGTTTTTCGAGTGACGGCTTTTTATCAGTCTTAACACCGGCTTCACCAAGAATGTTCTGAATAGTTGGAGTTTCCCATTCTTTAATAATTTTGGCGACCCATTTAATAAAGTGTTCAGGCGTTTTTCCTGTGGGAAGTGAAATTACTCCATTTGGATTTTCGATCACCCATTCAATAAAGCGCAGTGCTGTCAGTTTGCCGAGTTCCGGAAAACTTTCTACTTGTATAACCGGAATTTTTTCAACCGGCTTGTATATAAATTCTTTGCCCGATAAGGCAAGATAGTGTTGCTCTACTTTTGATTGCATCTGCATCTCAGTTTTGTCTTCGGATTTTTTTTGTTTTGTCTTAGTCATAAATAATTCTCTCTACTTAATTCTTTATCATTTCTTTCTAAGTGCCTATTTGATTAACAACATTTTTTTAGTTTCAGAAAAACTACCGGCTTGTAATCTATAAAAATAAACACCGCTAGGTAGAGACTTTGCATGCAACGTCTTTACATATGAACCCGCTTGCTGGTATTCGTTTACAAGAGTTGCAACCTCTCCTCCTAACAAATCAAATACTTTCAACGAAACTAAAGTCCCTCCTTTGGAGGGATTTAGGGAGGCTGGTATTGTATATTTTATTGTTGTTTCCGGATTAAACGGATTTGGATAATTCTGCTCAAGTCTAAATTCACTTGGTATTGAATTATCCGTATAAACATCAGTTATAATGTTTGAAAGACATTCATCAAAATATATTCTGCCGGACAAACTTCCATTGCCGCTTTGCGTAACACTTATACTTTTAAATTGTATAGAGCCTGTTCCAGGAATTTGATTGAGCGGGATTTTTTTCAATTTCCAGCCCGTCCAATTAAGCGTATCTATCTTAACCTTTTCTATGGTAGAGTTTTCTCTAATAAATCTATATTCGAGTGTATTGCCGCTCGCATCTCCAAAAACCCAAACACCAAATTCCGCAGCCGAGCTGTTGCCTAGCGGAATCGGAATAAATTTAGCAATTTCTATTTCGCCATCTTTACCGGAGAAAGTGTATTCAAGTCTTCCGGAAAAACTGCCGCTTTTTGGTTTTGTGTTTAGAATTGAAAAACTAGTCAGACTTGTATTAATTCCTTTCGTATTCGGCGAAGATGCCGGCGCTTGCCAAACATTATCATTTTCAAAACCCTCAAGAATATTTCCGGTGAATGTGTAGTTCTTTTCGGTTCTGTATTCTACTGTATAAGTTGTAGGAGAATAAACAAATTCAACATCGCCAATTCCTTCTTTAACAACAACTTTGTATAACGAATTTGGTGTGAGCGGAGTCTTAGGTTCAAACTCAATAATTCCTTGACTATACTTTGCCTGGTTAACTGTTAACGGAACTGAAGCTCCTAAGCTATCTGTAAAGAATATTTTTTGAGCAAGTGTTACAGCGTTTATTCCCTTCTCGAAAGCAATTCTCACCAAAACAGTTTTTGAAATATCCGTTGCGCCGTTCTTTGGATAGATAGAAACCAAATTTAGTTTTGATCTAGTGGTGAAAGAAAAAGATTTTTCTTTTTCGAGGTAAAACCCAAAATGAGTTTTAGCCGCCGTAGAAACTTTTACAGTGTAACGTCCGCCCGGCACATAACATTTTGATGGAGTGAATGTTAGTTTCTTAAAATCAGTATCCCACTTAAAGCTACCATCAACAGCCGGAGAAATGGAAACCGCGTTCTGAGTTTCCGCCGCATTCATTCTAATATCGAAATCAATTACAACCGGAGCTACGTTGCTGACTTCATTAACACTATCAGCCGGAGAATAATTAACTACTTTCGGCGGCTCAAGAATTGGGTTCAAAGTCATAAGTCTATCAGAGAAAACAGATTCGTTTGCTTTCACTATTACTGTAGCCGTATCCGGTCTCATCCTATCTACTTCAACAATAACTTTATAATTACCGGGAGTAACGCCATCAAACATATAATACCCGTTGTTATAGCCGTCTCCGGTGTATGTTTTTCCGCCAGGCTCTAGTTTAACTTTTACATTGTTTATTGGCTTGTATCGGTCATTTGTGCTGCTTATTGGATTATAGGTTGTAGGAACAGTTTCCAACATGTCTCTAACTATTCCGGCTACAATTCCTTCCGTTAAAATCCCACCATTAAAGTATTGCAAAAACGAGCGCGCAATTGCCCAGGCTTCATGCTTAAGATAACTTTCACATTTTAAACGCCAGCTCTCCGGAGTATAATCGTGGAAAGAACCTTCCGAAAGTGTGCCAGGCATATTTAATCCTTTAAACACACCAAGATATGCTTGACCTGTACCGTAAAAATCGAAATCCCCGGCTATCATTTTTTTTGTTGTTCGATTTATCTTTAAAATATTTTCTGCTGAGTAGTTTGCCATTATTAAAGAACCGGGGTATGTAGGGGCACTAGTTCTACCTTGAAAAAGTATTAACGTGTAATTAGTTGCTTTATTTTGTGCATTACTATGAATTGAATGAAAGTAATCAACGTTGTTAGAGTTTGCAATTGCAACAATTTGAGAAAGGCTTTCAGGATTGTCTGAAGGAACTTGAGTTGTCCTAGTCATTACAACGGTTGCGCCAAGATTTTCCAGCATTGTCTTTAAGTATAATCCCTTTGCTAGATTTCCTTCGGATTCCCAGAATGCTATTTCAGAAGTGAGTGGAATGTATCTGTCATAAGCTGGATTGTAACCCCTATGCCCGGGATTAATGCAAATTTTATATCCGGCTAATGATTGAGCTTGTAAACTTGATAAACTCAGAAGTGCTAATCCGATAAGTAAAATTATTTTTTTCATGTGATGTTCGGCTATTCGTACTTTAGTTTAATTTTTCTAATCTGTCCGTTATCTGTGTTGTAAAAAATTTCCGAATTTGTAACTTCCCATTTTGGATACATGGAAATATCATCGCTCAGCAATGTTAAGTTGATATACTTTCCGGTCTTCAAATTAGCTATGTAAATTTCGGAAGAAATAAGGTTTACACCGTTATCTAAATCTTTCATGAACAAAATCCAATTTCCATCCGGCGACCAAGAAGGATAATTAGCATAACCAACTTTATTCAGAATTGTTCCTTCAAGGTTAGTAACGTAAGTTCCCTTTCCGGCAAAAGTAAAAAGCAGTTTGGTTTTATCCGGTGATAAAGATGCCCAAATGTAGCTGCCTTCACCAAGAGGCTGAAGAGCCTTCTTAGTATTGTTTTCTGAAAGTACAATTTTAGAATCTTGTATGAATACAACCTTTTCCGGCGCTGCAGATTTTTGCAGCATTGTCTGCTTCATCGTAGAACGTACTTCGGTTTCTTTTACATAATTCTTAAACGCGTTGCTGTTATCTCTGCAAATCTTTAAGTCTCTTACACCTTCTTCCAAAACAGCAGCTTTCTTTGCGGCAACATCATAAGAAAGCAAAGAGGAAAATCTTTTCCCTTTTACGAACTTATCTTCTCTAAAAAGTATCTCGTTGCTTACCGGACTAAAACCCGGTTCGTAACCGGCACCGTTTACATTGGTAATCTTTACGACCTTTCCGGTTGATAAATTTTTAGACCACAATCCCTTATAACTTTCGCTCGAAAACAAAAGTGTTGTTCCATCCGGGCTAACTGCCGGATAATAGAAAGCCCCATCTTTCAAATTAGTTACTGCCGCATCTTCAACAACAGTAACCATTTGTGCAAGCAAAGGAATCGTTGTAATCAAAAAGATTAGTAAAAGCCTTTTCATCTTATCTCCAATTAGCATCAATTATTTATGGGCTTAATTTATTTGTTATTTCCGGGATAAGGAATATCAAACGGAAGTTTATTATTGAGGTGTAAAATCTATAATTCTGAGCAAAAAACTAACTACACAATCGGGTGGTTATAAATTTGGGGAAAATGATAATTTGAATACTATCAATAATGGATAGCCTTCTAAAAGACTTCTTTTAAAAAACAATAAACTAAAATCTCATGAACTTAGTAATTCGGCCTTACAAAAAATCTGATTTGCCGGCACTGTATGAAATTTGCCTTAAAACCGGCGATAGCGGCAAAGACGCGACTAACTTATACAAAGATTCTTTGCTGATTGGTCATTTCTATGCTGCGCCTTACGCGGTTTTTCATCCCGAGCTAACTTTTATTTTAGCGGAGAATGATAAACCGATTGGCTATATTATTGGCACAAATGATTCACAATCTTTCTACCAAATAACTGAAAAGGAGTGGTTTCCTCCGCTAAGAGGAAAATATCCATTGCCAAAAGAAAGTGATAGTTCTCTGGATGCGAGAATCATCCGTTTGATACATAAAGGACACGTTCCAAAACCGGAACTGCTTTCTTATCCGGCGCATCTTCATATTGATATTTTGCCGGAAGGACAGGGCAAAGGAATGGGAAGAAAGCTGATTGAAACATTTTGCAATAAACTTGTTGATCTAAAAGTTCCGGCTTTACATTTGGAAGTAGGAAAACGAAACACAAACGCAATTCAGTTTTATGAAAAGACCGGCTTCAAAGTCATCAATGAATATGAATACTCTATTGCCTTCGGCATAAAGCTGCAATAGAAAAACTTCAAGGAAATATTAATGAGTGATACAAAAAAACTTTTTGATGAAATAAGCGCGTTATCAACCGAACAGCGAAACAAAAATTCGATGAACATTGATAACGAAAGTATAAGCGGCATTTTGAAAATCATAAACAATGAAGACAAAACAATTCCTTTCGCTGTTGAAGAAGAACTTACATACATAGAAAAAGCGGTTGAAGTAATTGTTCACGCGTTAAAAAACGGCGGAAGATTACTTTACTTTGGGGCTGGAACAAGTGGTAGACTCGGAGTAGTTGACGCTTCCGAGTGTCCTCCCACATTCGGCACTCCTTTTGGTTTGATTGTAGGTTACATAGCAGGAGGTAAAGAGGCAATGTTCCGCGCACAGGAAGGTGCCGAAGATAAAGAAGAAAATGGCGCACATGATGTTATTAAAGCCGAAGTGAATAGTAAAGATGTTGTTTGCGGAATTGCTGCAAGCAGAAGAACACCTTATGTAATCGGTGCTATAAAAGAAGCTCACAAACTTGGGGCGAAAACACTCTACGTAACATGTACACCCCGCAGCACATTTAACATAGAGAATGTTGATGTAGCAATCTGTGTTAACGTTGGTCAAGAAGTTATTATGGGCTCTACAAGAATGAAAAGCGGAACAGCACAAAAGTTAGTTCTGAATATGCTTACAACCGCTTCAATGATACGCATGGGTAAGGTTTACGAAAACATGATGATTGATTTGCAGATGACAAACAAAAAATTAGTCGAGCGTTCTAAGAAAATTGTGATGACTATAACCGGCGTTTCTTACGAGGAAGCCCAAAAGTATTTGAATGAAGCCGGTGGGCATGTTAAAACTGCGCTTGTGATGATTCTTGCCAACGTTGATTTAGCTGAAGCAAAAATACGTTTGGATAAGGCGGATGGTTTTGTGCGCAGAGCAATTTCAAATTCATAACTTGGGTTTATAATGAGAAACTTGGTTTCTTTCGTTTGCTTATTTTTAATTTTCGCAGCCGTCGAACTATCCGCACAAAGCAACCTTATTGAAAAACTTCTGAAGGACAATCCGGACAAGTTTGGAGAAGTTCTTTCCAACATAGACAGTTTTGAAGTGCAGATTATTTATACACAAATCAATCGCGACAAAAACAATTTCCCATCATTTAGGACTTACAAGTACCGCGTTAACCCAAAAAACTATTTTTACGCAGCGAGCACTGTTAAACTGCCTACAGCATTAATGGCATTAGAAAAACTGAACAGTCTGAAAATAAAAGGATTGGATAAATACACACCACTAAGAATAGACAGCGCCAGAGCGCCGCAAATAAAAGTAACCGCCGATACATCTTCGGAATCGGGTTTGCCAACGATAGCCAACTACATTAAGAAAATATTTTTAGTAAGCGACAATGATGCTTACTGCCGTTTGTATGAATTTGTTGGACAAAAAGAATTGAACGAAGGACTTCATAAGAAAGGTTACAAGAACGTAAAAATTACAAACCGTTACACCGGTGGATTCAATAGTGAAAGAAACCGTTACACTAATCCTTTTACCTTCTATAACGGTGATAAAATAATTTACTCACAGCCAGAACAATACAATTCCGGGAATTATTCGTTTGATTTGAATGGACTAATTAAAGGGATTGGCTACTGGGATTCGAAAGACAGCCTGATTAATGGACCGTATGATTTTTCTGCGAAGAACTTTGTTTCTCTTGAAAACCTTACAGAAATTCTGAAAACAGTTTTATTCCCTGAAATACGAAAAGCAAAGACGCGCTTTAATCTTACCAAGGATGATTACAGATTTTTGTATAAATATATGTCTATGCTTCCGAAGGAAAGCAAACATCCCGGTTATGATACAACACACTACGATAGCTATGTAAAGTATTTCTTGTTTGGTGATTCGAAGAAACCGATACCCGAGAATTTCAGAATCTTCAACAAAGTTGGTTTAGCCTACGGCTATTTAACCGATATAGCTTACATAGTAGATTTTGAAAACAAGGTAGAGTTCATGCTCTCCGCAACTATTCATGTCAACAAAGATCAAATCTATAACGACGGCATTTATGAGTATGATAAAATCGGTATGCCGTTTCTTTCAAACTTAGGAAAAGTTATTTATGAGTATGACAAAGCCAGACCTAAAAAGTTTTTGCCCAATCTTTCGAAATTCAAGTTTGATTACTGAAATATAGTTTTTGTTAAGGACTTCCAAATACGATTCCATTCAAAAAAATAAACCACAGAGCCGAAGCTCTGTGGTCTCATCAACCACGCATCAGAGGGAAGTCTTCTACGCGGTATATTTAGATATCATTTAGAAATTAGAATTATTATCTCTCTCACGTTGTGGAATTGGAAATTGCTTCCATGATTCCGCTGTCAAATGCCATTTGCCAAATCTATGCTGATCAATCAATCTTGTACCCTGGCAGAAAAGTTCTTTATCTCTTTCTGCATAAAGTACATCCAAATTGACTGTAGCTAAGTTTGCAATTCCATAAGATGCTCTTACCTCATTAACTAATGCCAAGGCGTTTCCGGAACCTTGTCCTCTAAGAGAAGCTTCCGCAAGCATTAGATTGTTCTCTTTCCAAGTAAGAAATACGTAAGCGCTACTTTTATCAGGATACTTATTTTGGTAGTAGTGAGTAGCACCACCAAAAGTAAATTCTTTAACAGCAATTCTTGCCGCTTCCTTCGGGTCAGCTTTTACGTATGCGCCAAATCTATCTGCAACGTGAATTTGTTTACGACCATTTCCGGCAAATCCCCAGAAATAAGTTTGGCTCGCATCATGATTCAACGCTGTAAAATCCGCATCATTTTTCTGCATTCCTTTTGCAGCATAAGTGTTCACATTAGCATAGTCTCCCTTTGCGAGATAGATTTTGGCAATAAATGAATTTACCACCTTAATCATGTATGCATCAGTAGTATATGTTAAAGAACTCTTTGCAAGATTAAGTGCATCATCAAGCAGTGTTGCTGCCGGAATAAATGGACCTGCATTAATAGAAGCGCCCGGTTCAGTTTTAGTTAGCGCGAATGTTGTTCCAAGGTAGAAGCGAGCTATCGAACCATAAAACGTGGCAGTAAATAAAGCTTCATTTTTTAGAGCAGCATTAGTGAATGTAATTTGACCAACACGAACAGCAAGTGTATCAGCCATAAATCGCAATGAATGGAGTGAATTCCATGTTCCCGCTATCGAATTGTTATTTAAAGCAATAACCCCGGTATTGATTTCTTCAAACTGCGGGAAAGAAGCATCCGGATTTTGGTTGCTGTATTCTAACGCATCCGATAATAAATCCGACTGGCATCCGATCTGTGATGAGATTACAGAGAATCCTTGTTTAACACCAGTTATTTGAAATCTAACTTGTCCTTCGGCAGTAAGTCTTGCATCTTCCACTTGATCAATCAAAGGATCAACTTCATTGATATAATCATCGCAGCCGGAGAAAAGTCCCAACATAATAACGATGCTCAATAAAAATATATTTCTTTTCATATGGTTATTCCTCCTTTAGAAACCTAAACGCAGCCAGAAGTTGAAAGTTCTTGGCGTTGGTAATGTTAAGAATTCTTGTCCTATGGCTAAATTCTGTCTTGCACCGGAAAAGTTTACACCGGGATCTCCATCTTTGTATTCTGAGAATGTTGCCAGATTTCTGACAGACACACCAGCCGTTACACTTTTTATATATGAATTAAGCGATAGATCGCCAAACAATTCAGTGAAGTCGTAGCTAAAGCTTACTTCCCTAATAATTAGATAGCTGGCATCTTCAATAAAATTAGCTTCATACAAACCGTCAACTTTCATGTACTCTTCAGCAACTCTTTTGTACTCATCAGTTCCGGGCGTTAATGCAACAACACCGGCCGGAGCTGCACCAGGATATGCTGCAGATAAACCTAACAATGCTCTATATCTATTCACTTCCGCAACGCCGCCCAATCTAGAAGCAAATTGTTTTGACCCGTTGCTGATCTTATTGTTAAGACCCCATTCGGCGAATGCATACAAGTTAAAGTTCTTGAAGAATTTGAAATTGACAGTAAAAGATCCGGAGTGATCCGGTATTGGTGAACCTAAATCTCTTCTTTCTGTTGAAAGAGTTGCGCCGATATATTTTCCGGTAGTTGAACTATAGATTGGTGCAACCGGAACGAAAGCATAGAATCTGCTCTTCGAATAACCTACAGCGTGAGCATTAGGTGTATTGATGATATCACCGGTTCCGCCTAAATCTTCAATCTTATTGGTTTGATAATTCCATATCAACGATAAATCCAGGTTGAATTCATTTCCTCTGATAGGAGAATACTGCAACAAAGATTCAAAACCGGAGCCGGTTACTTTACCCAAGTTATATGGTTGAGCAAGTGAACCGGTTGATACTTGCAATTTTCCGGTTGATCCGGCTAATACTCTGTTAACAATTGATTTTTCAGCGACTGTGTTATAGTAAGTTAATTCCAATGATACATTTTTGAATAACTCTGCGTCAAAGCCAACTTCAATTTCTTTTACACGCTCCGGTTCAATCTTATCATTTCCAATTACTGCAATAGCTGCACCGGCGCCATATCCGCCTACTTGTGCGTCCCACAAAAGCGGAATACCATCTGTTATTCCAGGCAGCACACCACCTTCTCCATAAGCAGCACGCAGCTTTAACAAATTAACAAAGCTTGGCAAGAAATCGAATTTATCAAGACGAACCGCGAAGCTTGCTTTTGGATAAGTGATTGATGGCGCGTTATCGCCAATTGAAGTAGCGTAATCTTTACGAAGACCCAACGTTAAAAAGTATTGATCTAGATAACTGATTGAATGTTCTGTAAAAATTCCTCCTTCGCGGGCATGTAAGAATTGCTCTGCCCAGGTTGTTACCGTTCCGCCCGATCCCAAATCTGTAATCAATGTTGAGTTAAAATCTTCAACCGTAACATTGTTGCCTTGTAAGTATCTATTAAAGAATTGAGCGCCAATTACTGAGCGGAATTTGAAATCGCTGAAGTCGTAATTATAAGCCGCGTTAAATTCCATATTCTGATTTGTGTTTCTTCTATCATATAATGCTTTTTGTCCATCCGCTACTAATGCATTATATCCGATTGGATAAAATCTATTCTCTCTGTAGTTCATATTATCAACACCAAGCGTTGCGTTGATTTCAAGATTTTCAATCGGCGTATAATTTGCAGAGATAGAACCGATAAACTGATTTGTTGTCCCTTCCAAGTAAGCTTGGTCAAGCATAACACGCGATGTCCAGGTAAATGGTTTGTAACGTAGAAGCATATTGCCCAACCAGCCATAGATTGAGTTGTCGTTGTTCGGTCTAAACACTTTGTTGTTGTTATAGTAAGCATTGAGCTTAATGTTCAGATTATTATAAGGATTGGCAACAAGATTAATTCTAGTTGAAGTTCTTTCCTGCCGGTTAGTTGCCAAGATTCCATCTTCAATTCTGTTTTCTAAGCTGGCGTAATATCTCACTTCGGAGTTTCCGCCGACTATGTTTAAGAAATGCTCGCGGATTGGTCCCTTTCTGAAATTCTTATTTGCAGTATCTGCAGTAACATAAACATCAGAATCATACTTCCTCTGTTGTTCGTTGTATCCGTAATTGAATTTGTATTCTACCGATAAACCTTTTCTTGCCGCAGCAGAAATCTTACCGGTTTTTGTTGTAATAAGTACAACACCGTTGGCTCCGTTTGTACCGTACATAGCCGCAGCGGCTGGACCCTTTAAGAATTCAATCTTGTCAATATCATTAGCATTTAATCCGGAAAGCGTATTATTTAACTGACCGCCGGCTGCTAAACCAATTTCAGTATTTTCAACTCTAACACCATCAATATACATTGTTGGCTGTCCGGTGCCGTTCAAACCGCCGCCGCCTCTAACATTAAATCTCCAGCCGCCGCCAACGTTACCTGAAGAGTTAGTCATTTGAACACCGGAAACTTTACCGGCAACAATTTGTGAGATTCCGTTATAGGAGTTGATCGTTTGTAAATCAGCTGCATTAATTCTGGCAACCGAAACTTCTGCTACAGACTTAGAAGTCTTCGACGCAATGCCGGTAACAACTATTTCTTCATTCTGGAATACGTCTTCTTCCAACGAAAAATTTTGAACGATTTCCGAACCATTTAAAATAATTCTTGCTACACCCTTTTTGTAATTGATGAATGATGCTGTTAATTCTGTTTCATGTCCCTTTGCTAAACTTAAGGGAACATCAAATGAGTATTCTCCCTCCACATCGGCTGCGGCTCCAAGTCCCGTAGATTTTAGGACTACACTTGCACCGATTAACGGTTCACCATTTTGATCCGTTACCTTTCCTCGTATCTTAAAAGTAGATTGCCCGAAGACAAAACTATTTGATAGAGTAAAGAGCAATAGAAAAAGTAAGATTCGCTTCATACACTTCTCTCTGTTTAGTTGATGAAATTGCAATTGAAAAGTTTGTTAGTTTGTAATTCACGTTTGAATTTCACAATCAAAATAAATTTGCTGATTACTTCTTAAAACGTTTCTTGTTCAAGAGGTCAACTGATATGATGAACGGTTAAAGTGAATTATCAGCAAAAATATTTTTGGATTAAGTTCTTTCACGCGGCAAGGATTTCCCAATCTCACGCATCGAATAAAGATTGATTAAAGCAACAATAATTAGAATAGCTCCGCTGATTGAGATTATTCCGAATAGCTCTTTAGCAGCTTTAACTGATATTGATGTTGTAAACATGATGTCAAACTGATAAAGGAAAACCAAGATAGCCCCAATAAGAAGGAAAATTATATTGTACACTTTGCTCATGAATTACCCTCGGATTTTGGAATAATATACTTTGTAGGACGGGTAAAGGCGAGAATTGTTCGGTGTAGAAAACAAACCCCGCATATTCATGTTTTTTGAAGAAATGAAAAAAGATAGGAATCCAGCCGTTCATCATTTCTAATGACCGCTTATCAATCTTCAATTAATTTTTACAATAGATTTACGATATTAACGACGGTTTATGGAAAAATTTTATATGAACACTAGTTACATAAATATGTGGTTGAAAAAGCATATAGACAAACACGATTACCCGCCGTTTCATTTAGTTAACGCTGCCGGCTGGTTTTTGATTCTTCTGGCAGATACTTTTATTGTTAGTCCAGACTTGTTGCTAAACGACATTTCTTTATTGGCAGTCAATTCTCTTCAGTGGTTTAGCGGTTATTTAATTTCTTTGTATATCCGCACTATTTATATCAAGTATAATTATTCAACGCAAAGCATTTATAAAGTTGTTTCCTTTGTTTTAATCATAAGCTTGCTGGCTTCTGTATTGCTATTCTTTGTCGTTCATCTAATTGGTCTTCCGTACAACTTTAAACGGATAGACAAATATCTGGACTATGTTTTTACAATTAGGGCTGTGGCAAATAATTTAACCAGATACTTACCCTTGTTAACAACCTGGAGTTTGCTCTACTTTGGAATTAAGTTTTGGATAGATTTACAAACAACGCGCAGCCGCGCAGAGAAATCCGATTTATTAGCACAGAGCGCCCAATTACAGATGCTGCGGTATCAAATCAATCCTCACTTTCTTTTTAATTCTTTCAGTTCGCTACGTGCGTTAATCAGAACAAATAGCGCCAAGGCGGAAGAAATGTTAAACCAGCTTTCCGACTTTTACCGCTATACTTTAATCACACGCAATTCTACCTTCGTCCCACTAAAAGAAGAGATTGAAGCAATAATGCATTATGCTTCTATTGAGAAAATAAGGTTTGACGAAAAAATAGAATTCAACTTTGCTATTCCTAACTCTACAAAAGATTTTCCGGTACCTACATTTATTCTGCACCCGCTTATTGAAAATGCAGTTAAATATGGAATGTCATCAAGCTCGCTGCCATTAATCATAAATATTAAAGCTGCTATTGTAAATGATTGGTTAACAATACTTGTTGAGAATTCCGGCTCTTGGATTAATGATGCGAAAACTGATCAACAAATTGGTACTGGTACTGGAATAAGTAACCTTATCAATCGGTTAGAAAGTACTTATGCCGGTAATTATAGTTTTAATACTTTCGAAGAAAACGGAATTGTGAAAGCAGAATTAAAACTTAGAAGAGGCTAATATGAACAAGAGCTTAAAATGTATGATAGTTGATGATGAAAAACTTGCACGGGAAGATTTGAAATCCGTGCTTAGAGAATTTGACAACATAGAAATAGTTGGCGAAGCTGATAGCGCTGATAGCGCGGCTAACTTACTAAAAACAATTGAGCCGGATATACTTTTCTTAGATATTCAAATGCCGGGCAAAACCGGTTTCGATCTGCTTGCCGAAGTACAAACAAGCGCAAAAATTATTTTCGTAACAGCTTATGATGAGTACGCCATAAAAGCTTTTGAAGTTAGCGCGCAAGATTATCTGCTAAAGCCGGTCAGCAAATCAAGAATTGAATTAGCCCTTGATCATTTGGGAACCAGTGAAGAGAACAAAAGTATTCAACTAAACCAGCTTGATTATAACGATACGATATTCGTTATGATAAATAACAGCTATCAGTTCTTAAAAATTAGTACCATCATAAAAATTATTGCAGCCGGCAATTATTCCGAAGTTTATACAAATGGAAAACAAAAGGGGCTTGTTCTAAAATCTCTTAGAGAATGGGAAAACCGTTTGCCTAACAATCAATTTGTAAGAGTTCATAGAAACTCAGTAATCAATCTCGAGTTTGTTGAAAAAATTGAAGATTGGTTTAACTATTCATACAAAATTCATCTAAAAGGAATTGAAGGCACAGTAATTATGAGCAGACGCTATGCTTTGAAACTAAAAGACAAATTAGCATAACAGTGTTTTGATTTTTCACTGGGATATTAATCCACTTAAAACTTCTACAAGCCTTCCATCAATTCCGACTCGTAAATTCACAATTCATAAACGAAATTTGCACCACTCTTTGTAGATGAAGAGCTTGATTAAATTAATCTTTATTCCTTAAGAGGGCTAATATATGGGTACTGGGTCCCATAACTTGAAAAGTTTTAGCCTATCTATCCTCTCTGAAGTCCTCCCCCTTCAGAGAGGTTTTTTCGAAATGTGTTGAAAGGTTTATTCTAATGACAGAAGGTAAAACATATATCGCGAATAAATTGTCTTAAGAATTGTAACCGGCAATTAAGCCGTAGTAGTTCTTATTTAAAAGAGGTGCAATTATGAAGAACCTATTGAAATTTCTTGCGATCTGGGTTTTTGTATTGCTCGCCTTCTCTACAGTAACAAACGCACAGTTCTATCACGTTTCGGAAGAATTAATCTCACACAAAGTTGTTCACACAAATCCTATTGATGGACTGAATTCCGATAACCCTTTGATCCGTTTTGATTCCGCCTACATTTTAGGTGAGCTAAAAGAATCGAAAGCTGATATTGCATTAATGAAAGCCTTGCGGGAAGATGAAGATTATTCTGTAAGGATTGTTTCCGCTCTTTCATTGATCAAAATCGGCAGCCCGGTTGGAGTTAATCTTGTTAAACGCATTTCGGAACTGAGCGATTGTCCAAAGACGTGTAAGATTCTTGGCAAGTTTTATAATTCCTATGCCCGTCATAAAGAATTGCCAAATAAGGAACTCACGGATTTCCAAATTGCGGCATTGATTTTTGACAGGTGAGCATTTTATGAGAAGGGATCTGAGGGGGTTCCCTTTTAAGCACCCGGGAACCCTCGTTAAATTGATTCAAGAGGCGAATCGAATAGAGATTTATTTTTCAGAAACCGACCGAAATACTTAATCCAAAATTCACAAAAGAATCATTCGTAAGATTTTTAATCTCCTGATCTGTCAGCAGATAGCTCTCTGCAAACGGCTTAACGCAAATCTCCTCATTTAAGAAATAACTTAAAGAAGCAGAAGCAAAAAAGTAATTCACTGCACTTTTTCCAATTCCTACATAGTACAGATTAAACTTTTCTGTCCCCCAGCCAAAGCCGGCACTTGTATTAAGAATCAGCTTTTCGTTCAGTTCAGATCGGAAACTAATACAGTGATCACCAAACAAATATGGAATTCCAAGTTTTATATCTCTCGAAAGTATTGAGCTGATTGTAAAGGCGCCCATATTGTAATCACAGGCTAAAGACAACTCTAGTGCCGAATCCTCATCTTTATCAGGATAAGTATATAATTGCAGAAATGGTGAAAGAGTTAAATCTCCAAATTCAAAAGAGTACTGCAACAAAAAATCCAATTCATGGTTTTTTGCAAAGCCATCTTCTTCAACAGCAGCAATGTTTCCCCAGAGTTGCAAAGTCCAGTTCTTATATTCAACACCCAGTGTTGGTTGAATTACTAATCCTTGATCGTAAAGTATTCCCCTCCAAGCATATTTGTTAGCAACTACAGTTTCCAAACTAAATGAGGGAGTTGATTTGGTTTCAATTTCAGATTGAGCAAAAGCATTTAATCCAAACAGCATTATCCAGATTAACAACAAGTAGAATTTCTTATCCATTCTAAACTCCGCTTTATTTCAAGGATTTTGTAAGAGCAATTGATGAGCTTAAATACTGACCTTTCTTCTAACTCCAGAACACTTCTATTTTTAAAAAATCAGCTTTAGGATTTCCATTCGTTAGTACATTAACGCCGCGATTAGTTTGACAGCCTTTTAGAAAGGCTAACGTACAATCTCCCATACGTTTGTTTATCTTGAAACGTTCCCTCATAACTTGCAGTGAAGAACAGTGAACTGAGTATTCTCCAAGACAGATCAACGTTTCCGATTTGCTGGAAAAAGTTTGTTGTGCCGGATGCAAATTTATATTCTACACGTTTGTAACCAGTAGTCAAATTCACCCATCCATTAAATAAATCTTTGGCTAGTGATGCACCATAATAATTTCCGGTTACATAACCGGATTCTATTCTATTATAGTTTATGTAAAGAGTAGATGAGAACAGAGGCGTCTGGATATAGCTAAAATTAACTCCATAATTTTTTGATGGGCGCGGATCATCTTTACTGAAACGGTAACCGTAATTAACACCTAACCAAATATAATTCAGAGGACGCACATTCACTCTTGCAGTAAAACCTTGCCGGGTTGCAGATTCCAAAATACTATCGGCAAATGTTTTGAATGTTTCATAATAGATTACATTTTTGCGTGCATCGTAAGAAGCGCTAAAACCAATCCAGCTACTTGGATTATACGAGCACATTGCAAAAAGGCTTGTCATGTCAAAAATGTTTTTGTCAACCCCCTTTTGCCGTTTGTAAAGATCAAACTCGGAAGAAACAAAAAAGCCCAAGCTCTGAGATAAATTGTTAGTATGCTGCAAGTATAGAAATCTTCTATCCGTTTTGAAATTGTTTGTTTGGTTAAAAACTCCAAGTGTGTTCTGCATAGAAACTGTGCCCAATGTGTCGCTTCTGAAAACGTAACCTCCATATTCAAACATTTTGAGGTCGTAACCGTAATCAGTAAAACTAGGATGAGAGCCGGCAATAATTCCAACTACAAATTTCTTAAATGAAGTTTCAAACTGAATTCCGTCTATTGCACCAAGGCTGGATGTTTTGAAATTTATTTTTCTACCAAGTGTTAGTTTTGTAACCGGACTGAACTCATACCGGAGAGCTAAATCATAAACTTTAAGTGCGTTACCAATATTGTTCTTTACTTCATTCCATCTGTCTGCTCTATAAGAAAAGTTAATGTATGAAGATAAGAATAATGGAGACCGCGCTACTGTGTCTGCATCAAATGAAAAGTTTAACCGCCAGTGCTGAAAATCGGCAGAACTTGGACCATTAGATTTATTCGAATATGATGAAACAGAAATATTTCCGTTTAGCCGCATAAATGGTAAAGGTGTAATCTTCACCGGCTCAACCAAAGACGGAGTTAAGTTTGGCTCCGTCTGTGTAATCTTTTTCTCTGAGATTTTTTCTTCGCTTGGCGGAATTACTTTTTTAACTAACGCGATTACCGCATCTTCAACTTTGAATTGATAGTTTGTAACCGATAGACCCGAACACGAATTGGATGAGACATACTGAACAACAATTGCCGGCTTAAATTTGCCGTTATCTGCTATATATAAAGTATCGTTCTTGTTAATACCGTTGGTGCTTTCGAACCGGACATAAATATTTTGCGAAGTAACAAAAGAAATCCTGCCGGTTCTTTGTTCAAAAGATTTATCCTGAGCGTTTACAAATTGTGCTATAAATAATAGTGCTGCAAAAACTAATTTATTCATTTTTAACTTTTTCCATTTGGATGACAATTATAACATGCCGTTGACTGGTAGAGATATCCGCTCTTACCCTGATGTTCTTTGTCCATATCAGTCTTATTGTGTTCATGGCAGTTGATACATTCAAAAACTTTGTAATTACTTTGATTGGTATGACAATCAGTACATAGCGACCATTCGCCTCTATGTTCTCCGGAGTAAATCGGGAAATATTGCCCGTCATGATTAAACGTTGACGGCTTCCAAACATTCTGTGTGTGACATTGTTCGCAAGCCAGCGGGAACTTGGCTGTTGCATGATTAGGATTAGTAACCTGATTATATTGAGTTAAATGGCAGCTAACGCAACCGGAATGCTTAGTATTGTAATTACCGGCATGGCAGTTTGAGCATTGGTTTGCAATTTGTAAATGCGCGCCAAGAATTTGATAATAATTATTATGAATTGGGAACGTTGCCGGCTTCCAACCTGGATTGGTAGTATGGCATTGTTCGCAAGTAACAGGAATATTTATTAAAGCATGATTCGGGTTAGTCGTGCTTTGATATTTTGTAGTATGACAGCTTGAACAAGCTGTTGGCGTTCCTTTGAATGTTGTAGTATGACAGCTAGCGCATGTAACGGAAATGTGCGCACCTGTTAATGGGAACGCTGTTGTTGAGTGATTAAACACAGCTCCTTGCCATGTTGTTGTTGTATGGCAAACCTTGCAATCAGTCGGATATGATTTAGCAACGTGTTCCGGTGCAGAAGTATATTTTGCCTGATGGCATGAATAACAATCGGTTGGTGTTCCAACATATCCTTTTGAGTGACAGCTATTACATATTACACTAACATGAGCACCTGTTAACGGGAATTTTGTAGTTGCATGATTAAATGTAACACTCTTCCAATCAGTTGTATTATGGCACTGTTCACAAGTTTGGGGATAGCCCTGAGCAACATGGTTGGGCGCTGCTGTAAACTTTGCTTGATGACATGAATAACATGTTGTCGGTGTTCCGGTTAGCGTTGTTGTATGGCACGAATTGCACTTAACAGTTGTGTGAGAACCCAGCAACGGAAACTTTGTTGTGCTGTGATTAAAATTGATTGTTTTCCAATCCACGGGCGTATGGCACTGTTTGCAATCCTGCGAATAATTCTGAGCAGTATGATTTGGTGCCGCTGTAAAGTTAGCTTGATGACAAGATACGCACTCTGTCGGTGTTCCGGCAAAAACGGTTGTATGGCAACTGTTACATTTCACAGTTGTGTGAGAACCCAGCAACGGAAATTTTGTAGCAGCATGATTAAATGTTACACTTGACCAATTAGTTGTGTTGTGGCATTGCTCGCATGTTTGCGGATAACCCTTTGCAACATGTTCTGGTGCGGAACTGTATTTCGCTTGATGACATGAGTAACAAGTTGTCGGCGTTCCGGTTAGCGTTGTTGTATGGCATAAACCACACTTCACAGTAGTATGCGAACCCAGCAACGGAAACTTTGTCGTGCTGTGATTGAAGTTTATTGTTTTCCAATCCACAGGTGTATGGCACTGCTTGCAATCTTGCGGATAATTCTGAGCAGTATGATTTGGTGCCGCTGTAAAGTTAGCTTGATGACAAGATACGCACTCAGTCGGTGTTCCGGCAAAAACGGTTGTATGGCAACTATTACATTTCACAGTTGTATGAGAACCCAGCAACGGAAATTTTGTAGCAGCATGATTAAATGTTACACTTGACCAATTAGTTGTGCTGTGGCATTGTTCACATGTCTGGGGATAAGCCTTAGCAACATGTTCCGGTGCGGACGTGTATTTTGCCTGATGGCACGAGTAGCAGTCAGTTGGTGTTCCAACATATCCTTTTGAGTGACAACTATTGCAAGTTACGCTAACATGCGAGCCGGTTAACGGGAATTTTGTAGTAGCGTGATTAAATGTAACAGTCTTCCAATCTGTTGTGTTATGGCACTGTTCACAAGTTTGAGGATAACCTTGCGATACGTGATTTGGTGCGGAAGTAAATTTTGCTTGATGACACGAATAACAAGTTGTTGGCGTGCCGGTCAATGTTGTTGTATGGCATGAACCACATTTCACAGTAGTATGCGAACCCAGCAACGGAAACTTTGTCGTGCTGTGATTGAAGTTTATCGTTTTCCAATCTACCGGCGTATGGCACTGCTTACAATCTTGAGGATAATTCTGCGAAGTATGATTTGGCGCCGCCGTAAAGTTAGCTTGATGACACGATACACACTCAGTCGGAGTGCCGGCAAATCCTGATGTATGACAACTGCTGCACTTCACTGTTGTGTGCGAGCCAAGCAACGGAAACTTTGTCGTTGCATGATTAAATGTTACACTTGCCCAATTAGTTGTGCTATGGCATTGTTCGCATGTCTGGGGATAAGCTTTAGCAACATGTTCCGGTGCGGACGTGTATTTTGCCTGATGGCAAGAATAGCAATCTGTTGGTGTTCCTACATATCCTTTTGAGTGACAACTGTTGCATGTTACACTTACGTGAGAGCCGGTTAATGGAAACTTTGTTGTAGCGTGATTGAATGTAACACTCTTCCAATCTGTTGTGTTATGGCACTGTTCACAAATTTGAGGATATCCTTGCGATACGTGATTTGGTGCGGATGCAAACTTTGCTTGATGACATGAGTAACAAGTTGTTGGCGTGCCGGTTAGTGTTGTTGTATGGCACGAATTGCACTTAACAGTTGTGTGAGAACCAAGTAGAGGAAATCTCGTCGTGCTGTGATTGAAGTTTATTGTCTTCCAATCCACCGGCGTATGGCACTGCTTGCAATCCTGCGGATAATTTTGCGAAGAATGATTTGGTGCCGCCGCAAACTTAGCTTGATGACACGATACACATTCTGTCGGCGTTCCGGCATAAGTAGTTTGATGGCATTGCGTACACGGAACCGTCGTGTGTGCACCAATCAATGGGAATTTTGTTAACGAGTGATTTATCCCGCCCTGCTTTGTACCGGATGGATGGCAAGCATAACAAGCCCTGCTTTGATAAGCATAACCGTTCACTCCTTGATGCTCTTTATCCATATCGCTCTTATTGTGCTCATGGCAGTTGGTGCATTCAAATGTCTTATAATTTGTTTGGTCCAAATGGCAATCGGAACAATTACTCCACTCCCCTTTATGCTCACCGGAATAAATTGGAAAATATTTTCCGTCATGATCAAAGGTTGCCGGCTTCCAAGCCGTCTGCGAATGGCAGCTTGCACAGTCGGTTGAAAACTGAGCACCTTTATGATTTGGATTTATAGCTGAATCATACTTTTGCTGATGGCAGCTTACACACTGCCTTGCTGTTTGATTGTAACCGGTTGCATGGCATTTACTGCAATCATTTCTAATTGTGTTATGAGCGCCAACCAAAGGATATTTTAAATCATGGTTAGCAAACGTAGCCGGCTTCCATCCGCCTACACTAATTGAGTGACACTGTTTACAATCTTTCGCAAAATTCAATACTACATGGTTTGGAGATGTGGTGGATTCATATTTCTTTTGATGGCATGAATAGCAATCCTGAGAAAGACCTTTGTAGCTTCCTTTTGTGTGACAAGAAAAACAATCTGAAATATTATGCGCGCCTGATAAAGGGAAGAAATCATGAATAATGGAAGTTGCCGACCAGCTTGCAGCAGTAAAATTATGGCATTGCTGGCAATCTGTTGAGAAATTTGCTTGTATATGATTAGGGTCTTTCGTTGCGTTATAGTTTGCAATATGGCAATCGTAACATCTTATTCCTATCGGTTCAAATTTTAAACTTGATGCGGCTTTATGGCACTGCCGGCAATCAGCTTTAGCATGGTTACCTAGTAACGGAAATTTTCCAGTGCGGTGAAGATCAGTTATGTTTTCAATTATCCAGGTTTTGTTATTGTGGCATCGAGCGCAATTTTTTCCAACTGTGTTTGTATGAATATCGGTATGGCAATCGGAACAGTTTGCCTTTCCTTTGCTTTCGCTGAAAACCAAACTGCTATGGCATGTTCTGCACTGTACTGTTTGATGCTGACCTTTTAGCTCGAATCCGGTTTCGCTATGATTAAACAAAATTTTAGAAGGTATCACAGTCCATCCATCAACAGTATGGCAATCCTGGCAATCGCGCTTAAACTTATCTCCGTGCGGAGATTGGGCGTTGCAAAGAGAGACTGACAGCAGTAAAATTATTATGAATGACAGAGGGCGCATCTTACCTCTCCAAATTTATATTTTATGTATTTTCCTTTCTCATCAACCACTTGTTTATGGCAGCGGTTACAGCTTACTTTAGAATGTGCCCCATCTAATGGAAAGGATGTTTTATTATGATCGAATAATTCCGGCTTCCAGTTATTAAATTGATGACAGCTCCGGCATAATTCAATACCATTTTTTGTGAACTGACCGGCATGAACATCATTATGGCATTCAAGGCATTCCGTTTTTCGCTTGAAACTAATTATTAACCTATTTCCAATTTCATTACGGACATGGCATTTATTACAACTTTGCTTTTGATGATTTCCGAGCAATAAAAATTTCGTCGTATTGTGATCAAAAGTTACCGATTTCCACTTCTCGGTTGTGTGACATGATTCGCATGTTTTTCCCGTAAGAAGTTTTTGCGGAATTGAGCCGCCGTGAATGTCTTTATGACAGTCGGTACATTCTCTTTTTTCAATTTTGAAATTCCACTTTTCAGTTTTTTTATGACAGCTCTGACATGGAATAGCAAGATGAGCTCCGGTAAGAATGAAGTTGGATTTTATATGCCTCTCAATTGTATAAGAAGTGGAATTGAATCCGTCTATGGAATGACAAACCGCGCAATCGGCTTGAGTTCCGTTTTTGGTAAATTCTCCTTGATGATAATCCGAATGACAGTTAATACACTTTTCAAATTTTGGTTTGGTATTCAATCCATTTTTATGACAGGCTTTGCAATCAACATTGGTATGCTTTCCGAGCAAAGGATAATTTGTTTTGGCATGGTCAAAGTTGGTTAAGTTTTTTATGGTATGAAATGATTCGGTTACGTGACAAGAGCTGCACTTATCTCCAAACTTTCCTTTATGGAAATCTTGATGGCACGAAGTGCATGATGAAAACTCCACTCCTTTGAACTTCTGGAATCTCTTTTCATTTCTCGTTTCAACAGCGTGGCATTTAGCGCAGTCAACTCTTTGATGCGCGCCGGTCAAATCAAATTTTGCCGAATTATGCTTAAACTTTGAAGCCGGGCGGAAAGAATCACCCTCATGACAATTTTGGCAAGCGTTGCCCAAACTTCCTTGATGTGAATCTTGATGGCAAGAAACGCATGTTGCCTTTAATCCTAAAAATGTTCCTTTATTTTTTTTGTATTTCGCATCCGACATTAAATCCGGCGTGTGGCATTTGAAGCAATCTGTTTGAGCATGTTTTCCGGTGAGTTGAAAACTTGTTTTGGAGTGATCAAAGGTTTTGGGATTGAAATTAACTATTCTAAATTTTCTGCCGTGATGTTCACTGTGGCATTTGATGCAGCTTTTACTTCTAACATCGGAACTTGAGTGGAATCCTTTATTCTCTTTCTGTAACTGTGATATTTCGGTGTGGCATGCAAGACATTCGTTATTGCGAACCTGTCCGCCGATGTTATGGCATTTGGTACAGTTGCTCATTCCCTCTAAATTGGAATGCGCAGTTGACAAATCTCCCGGCGAGATTTGTGCGGATAATTTTGCGCACATAAATACCGAGAAAAGTATTACAGTTATTAGTCTTGATGTTTTAATACCGCCTCTCCGTATTTTTTGGTTATTCTAATTCCAGCTTTGGAGAGAAACTCATTTGGAAGCTCTCCTCCGGCAAAAATGTAAACCAAATCGTTTTTAATTTCTTTCTCTACTGTTACACCGTTCTGCTCGAACATAATTTTTACGGTCTTTTCTGATATCTTAACAATATTGGACTTGAACATGACATTTATTGTTTTCTCTTCAACGGCTTTCTTAATATTCTCAAAATTTTTCGGTTTGATTCTTGAAAAAGAATCTCCTCTGTACGAAAGTGTGATAGTATTATTTCCTTCGATCAAAGCTAATGCGGTCTCAATAGCAGAATCTCCGCCGCCAACTACAAGTACATCTTGATTGTTAACAAATTCCGGCTCGATTAATCTGTAAGAAACTTTTTCCAGTTCTTCTCCTTCAACACCTAATTTTCTTGGTGAACCGCGGCGCCCAATAGCTAGAAGAACAGAGTTGGTTGTAATTGTTTTCTTATTTGTCTGAACTACGAAGTGATCTTCGTTCTTTTCAATAGAAATAACACGTTCGTTTTCTTGTATTGTAATATTGTTTTTTGTTAATACTTCATCCCATAAACCAAGTAATTCTGTCTTAGTTATTTCAGTTTTTTTAAACTTTCCATACAACGGCAAATGCATCGGCGCTGTCATAATTATTTTCTTTCTGGGGAACGAATAAACCGTACCACCCAAACTATCTTGCTCAATAGTAATAGCTTTTAATTTGCTCTCTTTAGCGGCAAGCGAAGCAGATATTCCAGCTGGACCAGCGCCTATTATAACAATATCATATTCAGCTTTGGGAGAGCGGGTTAAGCTTTTGCTGATGTTATCTATAGCTTGTTTACCTTGAATAACCGCATTCTTTATAAGACCCATACCGCCAAGTTCACCCGCAATAAAAATTCCTTTTACGTTTGTTTCAAAGTGCGGACTAACATGTGGTAAATCAACACCTCTCTTCTCAGTACCGATTACAAGCGTGATTGCGCCAAGAGGACAAGAATGAAAGCAAGCTCCATGTCCAACACAACGTGATGCATGTATAGTAGCCGCTTTACCTTCTACCATACCAAGAATATCTTTTTCCGGACAAGAAGCCACGCAAGCCGCGCTACCAATGCAAATATCTAAATTAACAACCGGATGCAAAGAAACCGGCTCGTGAAAACCAAGCTCTTTAGCTTTCTCAATTTTTTGTTTTACTGTTTTAGTCTGTTTCTTTCCTCTTCTAAGCTGAAAGTAAATTAAAGACGCCAGCAGCAAAACAATAAATGAGTAGGTAATAATATTTTCTATCAGAACTTCCATTACGGATCCTCTCAGAATATCCAGCGGTAACCAAAGGCTACGGTTACGCCAATATGGATGATCATAATTATGAGCATTATAATTGCAAACGGTAAATGAATAATATGCCAGTAGCGAAACATTTCTTGAACAGAATTGAGCAAACTAATTTTTCGCGATAGTACCAATTTAGATTTACATATGGCAGTAATTTGTTTTATTGATTTCTCCGACAGTTTCTCATTTCTCAATTCAATCTTAAATTCATTAAGCAACTTTTTATTTGCGTTGTGATCTTTAATAGTAAGAGGAATTATTGAAATCAGATTGGGAGACTTATAAACCTTTAACGAGGCAAAGTATTCAAGCTTTCCAATTAATGTATCATTTAGATTGAACTCATTTCTTAATTTTTCGCCGTAAGATTGATTCAAGGTTTTTAATTCATCCATCGAATATTCATTACCTCTAATAGAGCGGGGAATTTGAACATATATAAATCTTCCTATCACTCCGCTAACCGCCACAGCTACCATAGACCAAAAACTTAAAGCAACAATTCCGCCAAACTTAAAAGCCGTATGAAACAAAACCAGCACCGGACCAACGCTGCACAAAAAGATGTGTAGTTCCAGCCAATGTTTGATAGCTCCCAATCTTGAAAAAGATTTTAACCTCTTTCTCATCATATATAGACCTACGCCAACAAGCATCATTAGCGAGCCAATTATTCCCAAACCATGTCCAATAATTCCACTTGGTTTTAGGATAGTGTGAACCGGGTGAAAGAAACGCTCTTCGTAAGGAGTTAAATAATAACTATACCCGGAGTAACCCAAGTAAATAAAGGTAGTTGTACCAATAAGTAAATAAATCCAATGTTGCAGCTTTATCATAACAATCTTTTAATGTGAATGAATTAGTAAAAAATTCTTTAGCGTTTCAGATATTAATAGGAAATAGACAAGTTCTAATCTTGTCCTTAAACTTATTAACACACAAAATGATTTTTAAATTTGGCGGCTGGTCGGTGGTTTCCAGATTATAAAACAGTTCTCTTTGGGAGATATCGAAATTGATTCAGGATCAAAACTAGAGGGAATACATTTATATTTTGTATCAACAACTATTGATTCAAAGCTATGATCAATCTGGTTATAATGCGATATATTCATCGAATTCTGAGCTACTCTTGTTCCTAAATCTTCTTTCAATTCAATGGCATCGTGAAAACAAACTACAAAAAGAAATATGAACAAAATGTACTTTTTCATAGCGCCAATGTAGCTATTTCCACTTATACATTCAAATCACACCAAAAGTCGTATTCAACGCTAAAGAAATATAGAGTGCACAAAACTGCTCTATTCGCTAACGAGAAAGTTAGTAAAGGAGAATCGTTTTTATTCAATTCCGACCTTTTACTGTCTCCCAGTACCGGGAGTCAATAACAAAAATGAAAGCGCTACGTTCCATTCCGACTTGCTGGGAGTGTGAATCACATTTAGAATAAAATTCTCATTCAAAGTTACGCCAGCCTGGAATGACCAGAACGAAGTTTGTTCATCTACAAATTTGCGCTTCTTTGAGTTAAAGACTGGTTCTGTTTCTTCATTATAGAAAAGACCAACAACCGGTTTTGAGAAAATTGAGAATTGCAATTCATTAAAAATCTTGAATGCCTGAACCGCCCTAAACCCAACATGATTAACCGATCCGGGAATCATTTCTATGGCTTGATTTAAATAAACATAAAATAAAGTTATATCGGAATTCCGGTAATCGTCCGTTATGCTCATCAACTGTCCTTGTCTGAGTTCACTGTTCTCTCTTAAGGCTGTACTGCTGATAAACATTCCTTGACTCATACCAATTGCTGCCGGACGAACGAAAAGGTTATTCCCGCCAAAAAATATTCCGCCCAACTGAAAATCGTAGTTGTCCTTATGCTTCCAGAAAAAAATGGCGCTGGGTAAACCATCGGGACGGAATGGAGCCCAACGACCAACGGCAAGCGTTCTTACGTTTTCTTTCTCTTCCGTACTATTAATAAATCCGGCTAATGCAAAAGTATTGAATGGTCCTTCTACTATTCCTGCAAAGCCATACCGCGTATTTAACGTGTTATCAATTTTTCCGCTGCCGACTAAACCAATTACAGAAACTGTACTTAGTGTATACTTACCAACTAAATAATTAGAATTAAGAATTGTATTCCGGTATGAATGACCAATCGTATAGCCGTCAAAATATTCAGTTCCGGCACGAAACCAGAGATTAGATTGTGGTCTATATGTGATTCTTGAGTAAAACGCTTTTCCCGCAAGCGATGTATCCTTTGCAACATCGTAGGTTCCGCCAAGATCAAGCTGAAAGCGATCATCATCGTTAATTGGAAAAAGAAGAGCGCCGCCGGTTATTTCTTTAACACGAAATTCATTTCTGTTATTGAGATTGTTATTGGCAATCTTAAAAAATAGCGTTTTGTTTCTCTGGTCTTTTCTATAAAAATTAAAGGAAGAAATATTCTGTCCATCTTCTTTTAGATATCCTAATTGAAATTCCCATATTGGCGAAATTGGGGGACCGAATACGGAATGCGTTAAATCGTTACTTGAATTAGTGTGTGTGCCCTGTGCAATACATGTAGAAATGAAAGGAATGACTAAAAACGAGAGCAACAAGCGGATGAATTTCATAAGCAGAATAATTTCCTTTGGAAAAATTTATATATGATTATTTAGATAACAGTTGTGTGAATTAGATGCCATCGAATCATTTATTCAGATATATCTAAAAAGCGGGCTTCATGAATGAAGCCCCTACAAAAAATTGTAGGGGTTTGATTAATCAAACCCGAAAAAATATTCTTGTGAACCTTTTTGTATTCTCGAATTTTAATTCACACAACCGATTAAGGTAAATGTTATTTCTTTTCGCCAAGATTTAACGATGAAATATCCATCAAGTAAGGTCTCAACTTTCTATCTCCATTCTTAGCATCACGGTTTGAATCAAAAGTTAGTGTCTTGCCATCCGGAGAAAGAAAGTTGAGACCGTCAAAAGCATCGTTGTAAGTTAGCCGGGTTTGTTTACCGGTTTTCAAGCTCATCAAAAAGATTTCGTAATTATGAGGCGGCAATACTTTTACAAATACAAAATGTTCTTTGTCTGGTGCTGGATGAGGGGCCCAGTTTGTACCAGCGTCTTTAGTAATCCGCTGTATGTTGGAACCATCGCCGTTCATAGTGAAAATGCTCATTGGCATACCGCGTTGTGCTTGATCTTTTATATCCCAGGCTCTGCAAATAATTGTTTCATTATCTATATAAAACGAACCACCTTCTTGCCATTCTGGTGTAAATGTTAATTGTGTTTGATCGCCGCCATCCGGACGCATTTTCCACAAATCTAATTTGCCATCAATTTGGCGAGTGAATAGAAGCCACTTGCCGTCAGGTGAAATAGAAATCTCTGCATCATAATATCTATTGTTTGTTAATCTCTTTACATCACTTCCATCAAGATTACATGAGTAAATTTCTGCGCCTTGCGGATAATCTTTCGGGTCGGAATAATTTCCCTTGGGCATATCAAGATTATCTCTGGTGGAAGTAAAAAGCAGCCGTTTACCATCCGGGAAATAAAATGAACAAGCATCTTCGCCCAAATTATTTATACGGAGAATGTCTGTTCCATCAACATTAAATGTATATACCTGATGAACCGGATCATCGTTCATCTTGGCATTGCCAATTAACCTTTTTCCATCGGGCGAAAAATAAAATTCAGCACCTTCGTTAATATTTGGTATTGCCCAAACTTTGAATTCTTTTTGATCTGCAGCTTGGCAGTAGATTTTTGTAGGGGCTGAAATAGCACACAACACTACTGCTAACAAATTTAATGTCAGCTTAGAAATTAGTTTGTTCGTTTGCATAATATTCTCCGTAATCATTCGGGAAGAATGAGTTTATTTCATTTAGAAATCAGTTCAATTTTTGTTGTGTTCTCCTTTCCGTCACGCAGATAAACAACATCAACAACATTACCCGGCTGAAAAGTTTTTAGCGCATCTGAATAATCGCGCAGATTAGCAATCTTAAATGCACCTAGTTTTGTAATCACATCACCCTTTTGTAAACCGGCTTTTCCGGCTGGAGAATCGGGCGCGAGATCTGCTATCTTCACTCCTTCACCGGAGAATGCAAAATCCGGTACGCTGCCGGTAGATACTCTTCTTTCACCAGCCGGTGCTGTTTGCGGTTTTTTAGCTTCACTAATTGCTTGTCCTTGAAAGGTAAGTGGCTCTAATCTATCGCCAAGATAGGTTACTGATTCTTGAGCAATTGCAGCTACTTTAATTAGACCGGCTCCATCAATTTTATCAGCAGTGTCAGAAGGCTTATGATAATCAGCGTTTGCACCGGCGAAAAACTGAACTCCCGGGATGCCGACTTCAAGAAAACTTCTTTGATCACTGGCATCTAATTCTTGAGTTACCATCTCGGTTTCAACACCGGTAACATAACTTGCGCCCATGAAGATAAATCTCCACTCACGGGCAGTTGCTGCGCCAAGTACAAATAATTTATTGTTGCCTAATCTTCCAACAGTGTCAAAGTTGAGCACTCCTATAACTTTCTTAGCCGGAAAACGTTTTGTATTCTGTACGTAATATTTTGATCCGAGGAGTCCGCTTTCTTCAGAGGCAAACGCCACAAAAATTATTGTTCTTTGCGGCTTCAATGATTTTCCTAAAAGTTCTACTAATTCCAGAATTACAGAAACGCCGCTGGCATTGTCGTCCGCCCCGGGATGAATTTTGCCTTCGTTGCCCTTATTTGCGCCTGGCCAGCCTAAACCTAAATGATCGTAATGTGCGCAAACAATTACAGACTCATCTTTAAGATTCGGATTTGTTCCGGGAATTATTCCAATAACATTTTTTACCTGAGCTTTATTTCCGCTTGCATCAACAACTTCATTCCATGTCTGGAAGTATGAACCGTCATCAGAGCCGGGCAATAAACCGGCGATCTTAAATTTCTCGGCAATAAATTCCGCGGCTTTATTATTTCCATTCGAGCCAGGTCCTCTTCCGGATAATTCTTCGCTCGCTAAATATTGAACAGTCTTCAACATTCGTTCGGAAGAGAAAACCGGAGTTAACATTGCAAGCGCTTTTCGCTTAGATAATTCCGGCAAAGCTTCGTTGGTAATTTTTTCTCCCTTTGTAATTACTTTTGCTGATAGAGGAGAATTAACAGAACCCCACTCGCCTTTTCCGGTATTAGCCGGTTCATTTCCTTCAAAAACCAGATAGCTATACTTGCCATAATGAGGAAGTTTTTTTGCCAGCCCGCCAATTGCGTCTTTATTCTCGGTTGATAAATAAACAAGAACATTACTTGGATTTTCCGGATGGCGTACTGAAATAATGAAGCTATTATTAGTTGTTGGATATTCGCTCTTTCCTAATAAAACAGAGCCGTTCTTGATTTCGCTGTTGTAGTCTTTCAATCCATCTTTAATAACGGAAGTAAATTTATTCTCAGCTCCAAAGATCCAGATGTTCTTATCAGCAGGAAGTTTCTTGTATTTGCTGTCAAGCGAAACTTCGATCTTTTTTGTCTTGTCTTCCGACCAAATATTTGCTAGTTGCTGGTAGTATTCTAGTTTTTCCTTACTAGCAGTTGAAGGAAGTACAATCAGCAAATCTTCGGCACCGAAAATTTTAGAAAGTGACGGCGGGATTTCTTTGTAGTTCAATTTTCTAAAAAGATTGAACTGCGGATCAATTTGCACCAAGAGAGGATTTTCCGAAAAAGTAAATTCACACTTTTGCTCTTTGCCGGTCATTGCTACTTTCTTCACAACTACATTTTTAGCAAAGGAAATTGTCACGGGAACATCAAGAGCAAAGGCTTCTTCTTTCTGAAGCTGCTTTAGAGTAAACTGAAGCTGATACTGATTGTCTTTCTTTTCACACTTCACATTCGAAACACTTAACTCCGGCGCACCTTTTCTATTTACCCATTCATCAAAAAATGATTTTAAATCTTTCCCGCTAACACTTTCAAATGACTTTCTGATATCATCAAATGAAGCTGCTTTGAATTTGTTATCGCGGTAAAATTTCTGAAAACCTTTTACAAAAGATTCATCACCAACCAACTCACGAAGCATATTCCATAGCATCGAACTTTTTCCATAACCAATTGCTTCGGAAGAGGGATTTGTTCTTGAGATGAATTTATTAAGCGGAAAGTCATTTGCTTCATTTACATAGTCGGTATATTTCTGGAGTGTTGTTCTTCTGTATTCATCTGCCTGTCCGCGCTGCTCTGCAATAAGATGATCTGCCATATAAGCGGTTAATCCTTCGCACCAGTTTCCACTTTTGAAATCTATGTAGGCACTGTTTCCCCAATAATTGTGCAGTAGTTCATGCGGATAAGATGAATGAAGAATAAATGGAAACCTTATTATTTGTTCACCTAAAAGAGTGAAGGAAGGCATTCCATAACCGGTTTCCCAGAAATTTTCTACCAAGGCAAATTTTGTAAACGGATAAGGGCCAATCAACTTGCGGTACATTTCAAGATACTGCGCTGTTGTTTCCAAATATTTATTTGCTAGAGTTTCCTCCGGTGTGCGCAGAAACGCCATTACATCAATCGCGCCGGCTGATTTGGAATACTCATTAAATTTTGCAGCAATCAAATAAACTTCTTCCATCGGTTCGGGAGAATCCCAAACACTTATCTGCATATCATTTTTCAATTCATTATGAGTTCTCTTGCCTTGACTAACAACACTCCAACCTTTAGGCATTGTTGTAGTTAATTCAAAGCTAATCCAGTTGTCGTTGAACCAAGGAACCCAGTAAGTTGAACCGCCAAGGTAAGTTCCTTTTTCGTCAATGATGCCGGGCGTTTGGCTGAATCCTCTTGCGTATTCTTCACCAATCTGCTTGATAGAATAATTTATTACGCCGCTAAATTTTAGAGTAAAAGTTTGGTCGCCCTTTATCTCATTAGAAAAAGTAATCGAGTATTTATTTTGTTTGAACTCTGAAGCGAGATGAAAATCTTCTCTGTCCATTCCGAAATCTTCGGCTTTAATTCCTTCTTGACTCAGCTTAACAGTTACGCCGGGCGTTTCGGAAGATATATTCAAATCGCCATTAAGAAGGAAATACATATTTGACTTTGCTTGCGCTGCCGGAATAGTGATTTGATCCACAGCTTCAAACGAATGCTTTGCTGGATCAACCTTAACAGATAATTTATGATGAATGGTTGAACCGGCTTGAATGGCTGTTGTAAATAAAATCAGTGTAAATAAAAAAGCTATTTTCTTAAACATCTTGTTCTCCAATTAAAGTCCGTTGCGAACTACTATTTTTTATTGATGACCGAGTAATAGTTTTATCTCACTATCAAAGTCATCGGATTAACTTTCTTCATATATTTTTTTGCGACTGCTTTAACATCAGCCAGCTTAACGGCTTTGAGCGCATCGAGGAAATTTTTGTCGTTGCTGTAATCGTTAAAGAAGTAGGCAGAACTTCCAAGATAAAATGCTTGGTTTATGCTCGAGAGCCTTCTGAACATCATTCTACCCAGATACATATTGATAGATTTCTCAACAGTCTTTTGCGAAAGAGTATCAATGGCTTTCATTTCGAAGAAGCGCGGATATTGTGGAATCAGCTTATCTACATTCTGTGGACGTGTACCTTGATTAATGAAGAAGAGAGCTTTATTTCCATTCACTTCGATGCCCGCGCTCATTCCATAAGCCATACCTTGTTTCTCACGGATATCAAAAACGATATTATCTGAAAGAACCAAAGACAGTGCTTGAATTGCTGGAGCGTCTTTCTTATCAATCTCGCTTACAAATCCGTAGAACAAATATGAACGTTCTCCGCCGCCCGGTTTATCAATTGTTTCCGGCTTTGTTTTTGTTTGGAATACATTTGTAAACACAGCCGGTTCATTTTGAATTGCTGAATATTTTAGGGTATTGAAAAGTGTATTAACCGCTTCCGGACTTCCAGGCGAAACAACAGATATAATCATGTTGGATGGTTGAAAATATTCTTTCGCAAATGAAAGCATATTCTGGTAAGTCAATTCCGGTTGATTCTGAGTTAAACTATTCGGTTCATAGACTAAAGCTTTATAATCTGCTTCAAAAACTTTTTTGGGTTTGTCCCCACCCATCATCATCATACCCATACCTTTAAACTTTTCTACTGACTTTTTGAATTCGGCTTCTGTTGGCGTAAAATCTGTAAAAACACCATTCAAATAATTGATGGCTCCGGTAAGATCATCTGCAAGTCCTTCTACTCTTACATAACCAAAATCCGGATGGAGATAAATATCATCCATCGGAATCATCGGATTATCATTAACTGTGTAAGTAAAACCATACTTGCTGCTAACTTTTTGATTCTCCGGCGATTTGAATCGCTGGTCTAAACAATCGTGAAGTATTTTTGCAGCATCTTTTCCATACTTAGATTCGTAAACCGCTTTGTGTTTCACCAAATAATGAATTGCTAACAGATTGCTAACTTCATTTTGAACTACAATTAAATTTTTTCCGGTAGCATCATCTTTGAATTGCTTTACGTTGCTTACTACAGCCGTAGCTTCTTTTCCACCTTTTACAGAAGGAGTTTGAACCAACACTAAAGGTTTGGAACTGATTTTCAATGGTTCCAATTCTTTTGCTGCTTTATATAACTCGTTGCCGCTAAAAGAAGCTATTACAGATTCAATTCCTTCAAGCACAATTGCGCTTGAATTATAAATTCCGAACATGTGCGGCTTCTCAATATTTCTAACAAATTCCGTCCGGGCTTTTGTGGCTTCAAAGTTTAGTGTTTCAATTGGAAGAGAAAAATTTATGTTTGCCAATTTTGAAGAGACAGAATTTGCTACAGCGTTGAGATCAACATCTTTAGTGATAATTATAGTTGCTTCGAGATAATTTTTAATTGGTGTAAGTCTCGTCGCAAATTTTACAGATTTAATATTCTGCTGAAACTCATTTTTAATTGCTGTTTGAATTGCTTCTTTGTTCTTATCAAGTACCATTTGCATTAACTGGAAATATTCTCCCGAGCCTTTCTGCGAAATTGGAAAAAACAATTGCACAGTTTTTTCTTCGCCGTCGTAAAACCGGTAGTAAGTTTTATCAGTGGTTGCCTCTATTATGGAATTTTGGAATCCCGTTGCCCATTGCGGATTTGCATCGTAATTAACTTGCCCAGAATTCGCTTTTCCGTAAATCTCTTTTATCATTGCAAGCATTTGTTTGGTCTGGAAATTTCCAATGACGCTCAAAATCATATTGTTAGGCACATAATAATTTCTGTAGAATGAATTCACATCATCGCGTTTCATTGACTGAATTGTTGAATAAGTACCAAGTGTCGGAAGCGAAAGAGCATGTCCTTCATACAAAACCGAAAGTGTATTCCTTTCAAACTGTTCAGTCGGGTTAATCAAGCTCTTGGAAATCTCTTCTAACACAATTCCTTTTTCTTTTTCAAACTTTTCGTTTGGAAGAGTTGAGTTAAAGAGCATGTCCGCTTGAATTTCCATTCCCTTTCTAATATTCTCAGTCGGAGTAACCATCATAAAGTTTGTATAGAATTCAGTTGTGCTGGCGTTGTTGTAACCGCCAATCATATCCACATCATCATAAAGTTGTTTTTGAATTCTGGTAGTTGTACCGTTGAAGAGAAGATGCTCGAGCATGTGGCTCATGCCACTTGTAGAGAATGATTCGTAAGCAGAACCAACTTTGATAATCATATTTGCGCCAACCATCGGTAACGCCGGATTTTCAATTAAGAGAACATGAATGCCGTTATCGAGTTGATAAATTGAAACTCCCTTAGGAAGTGCTGGCGCGGCTTGTGTTTGTGAAGTTGCTTCTACTTTTTCTTGAGCACTGATAATCTGAGCTAAAAAAATAATTGCAAATAGCATGCTGAATAAAAGTTTAGATTTTGGGTTTTTCATTTTCATTTACTCCGAGTTCCTTGAACCTATATATTGTGATTGTTTGAATGAGCTGTATGTATAAATGTTTTTCGAATGGAAATAGTCTTTCTATATGAACAAAAGTTTAGTCTTTATCGTTTATTAAAATCCTACTTCAATTGAGATACGGGAAACTTTACCTAAATCAGCATAATCAACAAGAGCATAATCAAAGCTTACATTTTGTCCGCCCAAGTTTAGTTTAACGCCGGCACCGAAAGTCCAATTTTCAACATCATAATTAAGTTTGTATCCGGCACGGGCAAAAACAGTTTCGTTCCAAGAATATTCAGTTCCAAAATTTACGCGCTCAACATTATCGTTCGGATGGTTACCATCTATTGCAACTGTCCATCTATGGTAATCGGATTTGAAAAACGGGTCCTTGCCGCCAAGAATATCCATCGAAACGCCAACACGGAAATTGAGAGGAAGTGAGTATGGCTCGGTTTTTAATCTTGCATCGGGATTATACTCACCGGAAACATTTTTATTGATATCTGCAAGTTGAATTAAATCGCGCCCTTCGAGCTGCATATTGCCGCCGAAATTAGAAACGCACATTGCAATAACCAGATTATGAAAACCGGTCTTCAAATAAGTACCAATATCCAAAGCAAAAGTATTCGCGCTTTCGTTGAACAAGTCTTCTTGAATATATTTTGCAGATACTCCAACCGAAAACCAATCAGTTAGTCTTCTTGCATAAGAAAGACCAATGGCAACATTGTTTACACTGTAATAAACTCCGGCGCCTTCAGGCTGGTCAACTGTAGTAACTTCTTGTTCATTCGTTGTAAGTGATAAAACACTAATTCCAAAACCTTCATTATCGCTCAACGGAATAACCATTCCGGCATAGTTATGAAAAATCTCTGCAAACCATTGAGTGTGGCTCACACTAACACTCATCATATTTATATTTGTGATACCGGCAGGATTCCAGTATAAAGTGCTAACATCGTTAGCTACGGCAACAAATGTTTCACCCATAGCCATTGGTCTGGCACCGGCACTTATTTTAAGAAACTGTGCGGCTGCTGTTCCAACTTTCGAAAATCCCCCGCTATAAACGCTTATCGGAAGAGAAATGATCATTAATATTAACACTAATCTTTTCATTATTTTTTCTCCAACGGCTTGGGGTTTTATTTAATAATTAAAAATTTTCCGACCTTTTTCTGACCGTCCGGTAACGACACAACATAAACGTATAATCCGTAAGCGATAAACTGATCGTTCGATGATCTCATATTCCAGTATTCGTAGCCTAAATTATTGCTATGGTCAATGTCTGCAACATGATCGCCTGCCATAGTGAAGATTGAAATTTTACATTGATTTGGCAGATGATTGAACATCAGTTTTTTTCCGAACTGATTTGTTTCCCAAATATTTGAGATGATGTAAGGATCGGGAACTACACGAATCTTGTTAAGATCAATCTGTTGTGTATTCGAATAATCCACTTTCTTGGTCGAAAACTCGTACGTGATCTCTTTCCTAAATGGCTTATAAGTCTTGATCGTAAATTGATCTCCGTGCGAAGGGGCAAAAGCTTTTTTGTGAACGGGATCGCCATTGGCATTTGTATAATGATCCGGAAAATTATTTGTGTTTAAGTATAGACCGGTGTAAGTAGTATCTTTTTTAGCTTCGTCAATTATCATTTTTTCTAAAACAAGTACGTCAGTGTATTTTTCGTAGAAACCGGAACTGCCGGCTGTATATCCTTTACCGCCCGGTACTGCATCCCAGCCTAATGGACTGTAATAATTTTGTCTGTAATCTTCCGGCGCTGCAACAGAAAATTCAAACAACCAGGTATTCTTGCTAACATCAACCGGGTTTTCTGGATCGTTAATTATCTCAACCTTTATAGGCAGATGCTGCTTCTCCTTCTGCTCTTTATTTGTAAAGAAATCATACCAGTGCGCATCCGTTCCGCCGGTTTTAGTTGTATCAATTGTAATTCTGTAGTCATCAATTGTGTAAATAGTTTCGGGAACAATATCCAGACGACCTTTATATTTTTCTACGGGACCGGTTCTCCAATCGAATGTACATGTATCACCTTTCACTTTTGTCCAGCCAATCTTCTCAACGCCGGAAGGACAATTTTGAACTGTTATTCTAAAACCATCTACAATTGGTAAGTTGTCGCCGGTTCCATCAGAAAACAGATGATGATCAAGCAATAATGTTTTTTGTTTTGTAGTTGGATTTACCCGGTACAAATTAAAACCGAGGACATAATTTGTTTTGCTGCCAACAACTTGCTTGGCTGAATCCACAAATGTTACTAAGTAATCGCTATCGGTTATTAATTCAGGTTGAACAATATCCATCTTAACCAATCCTTGAGATACCCCGCCTATTGCCGGAATAGCACCCGCAGCATTTGCTACTGGTGTGTATGACGGCTCAGTATAGTTTTGCGGCCTAACACCGGGAATTGCAGACACAGTATTCTGCTGTAATAAAGAATGTCCCAACGAAGATTGATATGATTGTTCTAAACTTCCCGCTTGCTGGTTGCCTTTATCGTAAGCTGTTACACAGTACCAATACTCAACTCCGTTAATAAGATTTTCATCAACAAAACTATGTTGAATGCCTGTATCGTCGCCTAAAGATTGATTGTAAGCCGGATCAGGTCCTTTTACGCCGTCTATCAAATCAAAAATTTTAATTGGCTTATATCCAATTACATTTCCAAAATAATCTGTAATTGGTGTTCCCCATGTTTTGCCCAAATCATCACTTCTGTAAACTTTGTAACCTTCAAAATCATTTTGTCCGGTGAGAACATCTTTTGCATTTTCGGCATCGGACTCCCAAGAAATCTTTACTTTTTTATCACCAGGTTGAGCAACTACTCTTGGCATTGGCGGTGCATTAGAGCCTTGATACTGACGCTTATACATTTGCTGAACCATTCTGTAATTTTTCATCAAATCTGTTGTATCAGGTTCGAATGGAACCGAGCCGGAATTTCCCATAACTACAGCTACCGACGATTTAACAGATTCGCCCGGAGCTAAACTGAAAGGGCCAGTCGTGATGAAAAAGTTAAGCGGTGCGCCTTCCGGGAAATATGCTTTCATACTATCCGGATGTGTTGTATCCATTCTAAGATTGTTCCCATGAAAAATTCCTTTCGGGATAGGAACATATTTGCTATTTGGATTACTCGTTATAATTGGCCACATCTCTTCATCAACTTTGGGAGCTACTTCACGGTTGAAGAAGTGGAAATCAGTTACGCCAAGATTTTTTGGCGTTTCTAAAACATTAAGACCAATCATTCCCATCGGACTTGGATCTTTTGCCCATGCGCCATCTTTAGTATTGTTAACATCCCAAACGTAAACAAAATCGCCATTCTTGCCTGGCGTACTTGGAATAATATTTATTAGGTCCTTGTTATCGTAGTCCGGTCTGAAGATAGAAACATAACCAACATAAACGCTGTCTTGCTGCTTACCGCTTTTATTATGAATCGTGAATTCCCAAATAAGAAAATCCTCTGCATAAGGTCTGCCGTACGAATAAGCGGTTTCTTCAACTTCAATTCCAACTTTTCCATTCTGGTTGGAGTTATCGTTATCATCAAACACACAATAAATATCTCTATCGGAAACAAATTCGTTAGGAACTTCTTTGCCATAGTTTGTAGAAAGAGGATCAATATCAATTCTGAAATGACCAGGCCAATGTCTTTTGCCCGGCGTGCTAATCCAGTTACCTTGTTTATCAAAATATCCTTGCGGCCAAGTATCTTGATTATCGCTCGAAGCGAGAAACGGAGTTTCATCCGGCGGCGGTGCAGTTACATCGCCGGAAAATAATTTTCCGCGAGAACCATTCTTAGGGCTCCAATCAACTTTTTCTGATGGACCGCCAATAACTGAAGTTATTACATTTCCCTTTACGGCAACTACTAAACCCAACCCAAAACTGTATTGTGTTTCCGTGTTTGCATCTGCCGGCCAATGAATTGCGTTGTTAAAATATTCGTGGAAGTTTGATATCACTCCATAATTGCCAAGGTAATTCGAAATCTGTCCTTTATCCATTACACCAAGTCCGCGTTCACCGGCAGCAGTTTTTTTCTGTAATCGTGCAATCTGTTCCGGCTTCAAACCGGCATGGCAGCTGTTGCAATTGTTAAGCTGAGAATAAACAGCTGAACTCATAAAAAGAGAAATAATTAAGAACCGAAAGAAAATATTTTTGGAAAATGTTATCATTTTATCTCTCTCCATTTACCATATTAATTGAATGCCGGCTTTGATAATTCTTGGTGCTTCTAAATAGGCCGGATTATGATCCGCATCCGGCGATGAGCCAACTAATCCGGCTAATCCGGTATCAAAAGGTTTACCCGTTCTTGAATAAACATAGCGTACATTTTCGGTATTCAGCAGATTTGTAACTTCAAGGAACAATGCTGTTGAAAAACCAAAGAATGAAAATTTCTTTACTGCTCTAAGATCAACTGTAGAAGTCCACGGTTTTCTTGCCGAGTTAACTTCTATTCTAACTGTTGGATCTACATAAGGCGTATATGGCAAACCGCTACCCGCCTGGAAAAGAATGTTGAAGTTAAAATCCGAGAGTGGCTTTATTCCAAAAATTTCCGGACCGCTATCTCTTGGGATGTTGAAGTTTACATTCACAGAAACATCGTGGCGCTGATCGAAATCCAAATAATATTCTTGATGAGGAATTTCTTCTTTTGAAAATGCATCAATAAAACCGGCGAGCGGCTGAGAATTATTTCCTTTAGCAATCATGTAAGAATAATCTATTGAGCCGGAGAAGTAATTGCTGTATCTCTTGTGAAGAGTTAAATCTATTCCTTTAACGCTGGCATAATCAGCATTATAAAACACAACGTAATCCTGGGAGAGATAACTAACCTGAAGTGTAGAAAGCAAATCTGTAATGTCTTTATACCATGCAGATACATCTAAAGCCCAATCATCGTTGAGTTTGTATTTCAAACCGGTTTCGTAAGCAACTGTTTTCTGCGCTTTAACACCGGGATTTCCTACAAGCGGCATTGTGGTTGATAAATCTTTTAACCGATTATAATAAAGCGAATTGTAATCCGGGTTCTGGAAAAAATGCCCGTAAGAAAAATGCAATACCGCGCGGTCGCTAATTGGATGTGCTAAACCAATGCGCGGACTTAATTGATTCTTCACGGCAACTTTTTCTTCTTTAGATGGAATCCAATTATTGTTTGCATCGAACGAACCAAAGCGGCGGATATCCGGCCACATTGTCGCTTGAGGATCAGCGTAATCATACCGGAGACCAAGATTGATGATTAGATAATCGTACTCAATCTTGTCCTGAACATAAGCCGACATTTCAAACGGGTTCTGATCATATGAATCTTTGAATTGAGCTCCGGATGGCCAAGGTTCACTTTCTTCATGAACTTTTAGATTATGGCTCTTGAATTCAATTCCGGATTTGAATTGATTGTAGTTATTAGCTTGATATGTTACATCAGCTTTACCGCTGTATGTAACTGTTTGATCATCCGAGAATTGTGAATCATCTCCGCTGACGTAAAAGTAAACACTCTTTCCCGTTTGACTGCGAACATATTCACTCGGAAGTTTATCACCCACTTGAACTTTCAAAGCGTTTTCAAAACGGGAGATTTGCGCGGTATAAAATAAACTGTTGTTAAGTGTGTGAGTGATTGTTAAACCATAACGGGAAGTTTCCTTTGTTGAATGAGTTTGATTATCGCTCAGATATTTCCACGCATGATTGTACATCTGATAATTATTCTTTGTAAGCTGTCCGGAAAGCGAGACTTTGAACATTGGTGTAACGCGGTAAGTAAGCTTTGCAAATCCATCTCGCTCAATATTATATCCGTGCGGCAGATAGTTATCTTCATTCCTAACTCTTGCTGAGGCAAAGAAAGTTAAATCGGGAATAAACGGTACTGGTCCATTCATAGATAAATTTAGCAAGCCGTTAAATGGTATATCTAAATTCAGCGGATTGAAATCCACCTTGTCTATTACATTCTTTTTGGAATACCCGTAAGTGTCTTCAACCCCGGCAAATGGATTACTTTTTCTGTAGGGTGATTGATTTAACATTGGCGAGGTTAGTTCAAACTTTCCTTTAAATGTATCTCCGCCTTCTTTAGTAACAATGTTAACTATGCTCGACATTGCATCGCCATACTCAGCATTAAACGTTCCGCTTAGAACCACCATTTCATCAATTGCATCTTTATTAACCATAGAATTGAATCCGCCGTAAAGCGGGTCTTCAACGTACATTCCATCAACCATGTACGCTATTTCTCCGGTTCTTCCACCTCGCACATGTATGTTGCCTTCTGAATCTGTAGTGAATCCAGCCTTAGTTGTTAGCACTTCTTGAAAATTTGCAACCGGCATGTTTACTATTTCATCGGAGCTAACGATGGATAATTTAGAAGTAACATCTTTTTCAATGATAGGGCGCTCGGCTCTAACAACCGTTTCGCCCATATCAATTGTCGTAGCTTCAATCGAGAAATCTACTTTCGTAGTCAAATCTACAGTTACTTGTATGTTGGTAACTTTATATGATTTGTAACCAACCATCGTAGCAACCAAAGTATATTTACCCGGTCTCATATTAATGATATAATACTCGCCGTTAACATCACAAACAGCTCCAAGAGTGGTTCCTTCAACAGAAATTGAACATCCGGGTAATGGTTCTCCTGTAGCTTTATCTTTGACAGTACCGGAGATTTTGCCGGTTGTCCCGGCAAAAATTTCTGTGGACATATTTACCAATACAAAGCAAAGAAGAACAAACAAACTATTGCTGATATATCTTCTCAAGGGGGAACCTCCCTTAAATATTATTCGTGAATACCATTGTTGCACCAATTGAAACCTTACTTGATTAGTACCATTTTTTTAGTTGATGTAAAGTTTCCTGCTTGTAAAGTATAAAGGTACACGCCGCTGCTTAATTGAGTATTGTTAATCGAGAAATTAGAATTATAGCTGCCGGCTTGTTGATATTCATTTACCAAAGTTGCAACTGTATTTCCCAGCAAGTCATAAACTTTTAAGCTTACGTGGCTTGGTGATTGCAACTTGTAACTAATCTTAGTTTCCGGATTGAAAGGATTTGGAAAATTTTGTTCTAATGAAAATTCAGTTGGAATGTTGTTTTCATCTTCTATAGCAGTTGGAGGCATACTTTTAACAACAATATTATCGTAATAAGTTGCCAACCCGGTTGCACTCTGCTGGAATGAATACAATCCAAAACGCCCGGCAGTTACTGCACCTGCTTTATCATAAGAAACTGGAGAACCGGTTAAAAGAATGTTATCAAAGTAGCACCAGAAACTAACTTTGGTAGCGCTTACTGTACGTACCTCTACTTTTATTTTGTGCCATCCGTCCGTGGTTGGATATCCGCCGGCATATACGGTTCCCTTGAAATCATATGAAAATAATGGAAGGAAAGTTGCCGGATCAGATTTTAAGCCGGAAAAATTTATTCTATTGCTAACGTCAAAATCTACACGGATTTTATAGAAATCTTTCTTTGAACTGTCTGAATAAACTACTAATCCGGCATAAGCTGACAAAGACTGATTTTGATAGCAATAAACATCTGCTTCAATCGAATAGTCTTTTAACGTTACATCACCGTTAACAGCAACTGCAGAGCCGGTATAACTTCCATTAATGTCTTGAAGTAACCCAACATAATTACCTCCGCCAGTTAATACTTTTGGAGCAGCAGACATTGGTTTTGAAATTACTGTTTCTTCTCCTTTATAATGTGTTCCCCAGGTTGAGCTTGCAGTACCGGATTCAAAATTTTCCGAAAAGATTACTGTTTGTGCATTTACAAATTGAACTGCTAAAACAAGTACTATAACGGTAAATAGTTTTTTCATTGCTTACCTCGTTAAGTTAATTAATAAATAGACTTCGATTATTTATTTTGTTCTCTGCCTTACAATTCTAAATAGACATAGTTTTCCGATCTTAAAACCACCGCGTTAATTCTACCGGTTTACGATTGATAGCAAGTTAATAAGGCTCTATTAACATGAGAATGCAAATGCGACGAGTGGTTATTAGGTGCGAAATTCGGTTTCGTAGATTTTTGTCAAAAAATATCCCTTCTATTTAAAAGGGGCTTCCGAGTTCCGATAAGATTATCTGCGAGATGTTAGTCTGTTATAATATACTATCTTAAAAAAACTTCTCTTTTATTTTAGCCGCGTATCTTCTGCTCATTAGAAATGGCTTCTCAATTCCTTTTATGTAAACTTTATAGGAGTTTGAAAGTGAATCGTCAATTTTTGTTACGTATTCCAGATTAACTATTGTTTCTCTGTGGATACGGCAGAAATGATTTTCCGGCAGACGGTTTTCCCATTCCCGCATGGTTTTTCTTGTTATAGAGCGTACTTTATCATTTGTATGGATGTACGAATAATCAGCTTCCGATGTAATAGCAATAATGGTTTCAATCTTCAAAAATCTATATCTGCTGTTAAGCATTAGAAAGATAACATCATCATAATTTAGTCGGCGCTGGCTTGCAGCTTCTTTATTTGCATTATGATTTAGCTTCCCTATCGTCAATCTAATTCTGTCTGCGCTTACCGGTTTTAATAAATAATCTTGGGCATTAACTTCAAAAGCTCTTATTGCATATTTATCGTACGCCGTAACAAATACAAAATCTAATTCCGCATCTACTTTATCCAGAAGGTCAAATCCGGATTCACCGCGTAATTGTATATCTAAGAAAACAAGGTTGGGATGCAACTTATTAATAAGCTGTTCTGCGGCGTTTACGCTGTTAGCTTCTCCTATAATTTCTATCTCTTCCATAGACTTGAGAACATTTCTAAGATCAAGCCTGGCAAGTTTTTCGTCATCAACTATTATTGCTTTGTATTTAGGTGCCATATCAAGAACTATTTAATTCTTTTTTTTAGAGAAAGCTTTACTTGAATTGAGTCAGCGTTTTTAACAATTTGAAACTCGTGATGATTGGGCGAATAAATTTCAAGTCTCCTTTTAATATTCTCTAACCCTCTTTGTGTAGAATCTTTTTCTTTCCGCTCAATCCACTTGCCGGTGTTGCTAACACAGATGCTTAAAGTATCGTCTATAATCTTAGCCGATATATCTATCTTGAGCGGAATAGTGCTGGTTTGCATTCCATGCTTAATAGCATTTTCCACCAGAGGATGAATAAGAAAAATGGGAATCGAGCATTCTTCGGCTTGTGTATCAATATCAAACTCAACCAGCAATTCATCTTCGAATCTTACTTTTTCGATATCTAAATAATTCTTAATCACTTCAATTTCTTTTGAAAGCAGAACTTCATCTTCATTACATTCAATCAAAGTATAGCGCAAAAATTCCGAAATCTTGGTAATAATTTCCTTAGCCTTCACATTTTCTTCCGAAGTTAATGCGCGCAAAGAGCTAAGTGTATTGAAAAGAAAATGAGGATTAAGTTGATAACGCAACATTTCGTACTGTGCATGGCGTGCTAAAGTTAAAGCACTATCGGTTTTTTCTTTCTGCGAGACCCATTCAATCCAAAACTTGATGCCAAAATACAAGCCGGTCCAGCCTATGAAAACTACATTGTTCCTAAAAATGCTTACAGTAACCGACCAAAAAGTAATATCGTTAAAATTCATTTTGAGCGGTTTAACAAACTCGAAAACAACCAATGAACAGGCTTCCCATACTATGGAAGATAAAAACGACGAGACAAAAATTATTATTGAAAGGAATACAAAAGAATATTCGAGGAAATCAATTTTTCTTAAGCGGTATCTAAGTATAATGGAAATTGCAAAACCAATAGCCCAGGTTATTGTTCTATTGAGCATACTATTTACGGTGATATCAATTATGCCGCTAAATACAAACACATGCTGGAAATAAAATAAAGTCCACCCCGAAATTTGCAGGAACCAGAAAGTTTTCTCTTTGTCGTATGATATCTTTTTAATGAATGTCATTTATTGTTTAGGGAATTTTTGCCTATTAGTTTGAAACCTCTTCAACTCTCATATTTAATTTAAGTTATTTCCTAAAATTTTCCCTTTAATTGCGACAAGTGGTTTTTACTTGCGATGAGTGGTAAAAGCGGATGGTTGTACTATTTTCAAAAAAATAAATATTCAGCAACCTTCTCACTTAATACGCTAAATCCGGTTTCTCTATAACTTTTTGTTCAGCTCTATTGCAATGTGTTATTGCCGGCAAATCTGACCTATTGCCTTCTATATGCAAAATATTCATTGTTAATTAAGTCCCTTTTTGATAAATAACCGAGTGGGAAATCTTTTAAGAGTTTTAGACTAAACAACTAGGAGGATGATTGGTATGAGAAATCAGACGATCTTATTAGTTGATAAAAAAACTCTATATGTTAAAGAAGCAATTAGAGTATTAAGGGGTGCTGGTTTTACCACGGTACATGCCTCAACCTGTGATCAAGCATTAAAGGAAACTCAGAAACAAGATCGTAAAATCAATTTGATTCTTTTAGATATTAATCTGTGCAACGGGGTTAATGAAACACAAGCGGTTCAGAAAATTCTGAACGAATATGATATACCTCTAATGCTATTAATTTCCGATTTAGATAATGAAGCAATAATTAATTCAAATCATATTACTTCATACGGTTACATAAATAAGAATTCCAGCGAAGCAATTCTTATAGCTTCCATTAAATCTACCTTAAAACTTCACAGTGAAATTTTACAGAACAAATTGTTATTCAACTCTGCCGCTGACGGAATTCATATACTTGATACCGAAGGCAATGTTGTTCAGGTAACCGATTCCTTTTGCAAAATGTTGGGTTATACTGCAGAGGAAATGAGCAAGTTGAATGTTGCACAATGGGAAGCTAACCGGACTCAAGATGAACTAAAAGAGATTCTCAAACATCAGACAAAAATTGTCAAAATATTTAATACGAAGCACCGGCATCGGGACGGGCATTTAATAGATGTTGAAATTAGCATGATCAAAGTTGCTTTGGAAAGTCAAACAGTTTTTTTTGCCTCCGCCCGCGATATTACAAAAAGATTGCAAATTGAGAAGTCCTTAAAGGAAAGTGAAGAAAAATATAAGCGGCTGGTGGATTTTGCCCCAACTCCTATTATGGTTCATCAAGACGGGCGCTTCGTGGCAGTCAATCAAGAGACTATAGAACTTTTCGGAGCTAAGAATGAGTCTGAATTGTTAGGAACTTTAGTCATTGATAGAGTTCATCCGGATTTTGTTAACACTGTTAAAAAAAGAATCAATGATATTACAATTGAAGGAAAAAGAGCTCCTGTACTTGAAGAAAAGTTGTTTCGGCTTGATGGAACTATCATTGATGCCGAAGTGTCCGCAGTACCTATTTCTTACAAGGGCAGAAGCGCTGTTCAAATAGTTATTAGAGATATTACAGAGCAAAATAAGGCTAAGAGATTATTAAAAGAGAGTGAAGAAAGGCATAGAACATTCTTAGAAAATCTTAGCGACATTGCTTATGAATTGGATGTAAATGGAAATTTAACTTTTGTTAATAAAGCTGCTGAATTAATAACGGGAGAAAAAGTATCTGAGTGGATGGGAAAATCATTCATGCCCCTTCTCACCGAAGAAAGCAGACAGGTTGCTTTTTTGGGTGTTCAAAGAGTTTTAAGCACCGGACATTCCGAATCTGAGGTTAATCTTATAAATGGAAAGGTTTTATTATTTAGAAGTGAACTAAAGACCGACGATAGCGGTAAAGTAATTGGAATTTTGGGAATCGGGAGAGATGTTACTGAAAGGAAAAAAGCAGAGAACGCTCTACGCCTTGCTTCTTCTCAACGAAACGCACTGATGAATAATCTGGATTCGGGAATACTCTACGAAGATGAATCACGCCGCGTTATCTACGCCAACAAAGGTTTCTGCAATTTGTTTGGAATTTCGAGCCCGGAATTAATCATTGATTCAGATTGCCGGATACTTTCCCAACAGGCAAAAACTGCTTTTGTAGATCAAGAGGACTTTGTTAATAAAATTGAAGATATAATAACCAAACAGGAAATTGTTAAGAACGAAGAGATTCTACTTGTGGATGGAAGAACACTGGAAAGAGATTACATACCCTTATTTATTGATAAAGTTTACCGCGGGCATATTTGGCAGTACCGGGATATTTCCGATAGGAAGCGTATAGAATTAGAGCGAATCCGAAATATTTCTCTCTTGAGAGCAACATTAGAATCTACAGCTGATGGAATTCTTGTCGTTGATAACTCGGGCAAGATTACAGATTTTAATAAGAGATTCGCACAAATGTGGAATATTCCCGAGAGTATTCTAGAATTACACGACGATGAACAGGCACTCGATTTTGTTATTAATCAATTAGAAGATGCAGACAGCTTTTTGCAAAAAGTACACAAATTATATTCTAATCCAAAAGCTGAAAGTTTTGACTTGCTTAAATTTAAGGACGGAAGATATTTCGAACGATTTTCCCGTCCCCAATTACTGATGGATAAACCTATTGGAAGAGTATGGAGTTTTCGCGATGTAACAGACCGTATGAAATCCGAAATAACGAAACAAGAACACATTAACGAAATAACCAACCTATACGAATTAACCCACGATTTAGCCGACATACCTGATAACTTGAATACGTTACTGAGTAATATTGTAAAACGTGCTACATCACTTCTTCATAGAACAGACGGCGGAATGTATTTATATGATAGAGACCGTGGTGATTTAGTTGTTGCAACAGCTACAAATCCTTTAAAGCCGGTTGGTTTTCGTGTGCAACTTGGCGAGGGTATGGCAGGGCGCGTAGCACTTACTCGCCAGCCTATGATAATTGACGATTACCGCTCTTGGTCTAATGGCTTACCAATTTACAATGGAACCGTATTAACAACAGTAATCGAAGTACCGATGCTTTATCAAGGCGAGTTAATAGGAGTTTTAGCAGTTGAAGAATTTAGTGAAACAGCTAAAAAATTTACTGAAAACGATATGAGGCTCTTAACAATTTTTGCCGGACAAGCTGCCGGCGCTGTACACACTGCCCGGCTTTTAAATGATATTCAGCTTAAGAATGATGAATTGAAAATTTCGAACGCGACAAAGGATAAGTTTTTCTCAATTATAGCGCATGATTTAAGAAGTCCTTTTCAAGGAATATTAGGCGTTGTGGAATTACTAACTAATGAAATTGACTCTTTGAGCAAAAGTGAGATTGCTAATTTTTCGCATAAATTAAGATACTCTCTTACAAAGCAATACGAGTTACTTTCCGATTTACTAGAATGGGCGCGATTACAAACCGGAAACATTGAAGCTATTCCCGAAATAATCCCGCTGTCATCTCAGGTTGAAATGGTAATAGATTCACTAAAATTACTTGCAAACCAGAAGGATATTACAATTGAAAACGCAGTTGACGATGAAACGGAAGTTTACAGCGATCACGAATTACTCAGAATTGTACTCCGCAATTTAATTTCCAACAGCATAAAATTTACCAAGCCGGGAGGTTTAATCAGCATCTCAGCTAAAAGAAAAGAAATATATTCCGAAGTAACCATATCAGATACCGGAGTAGGCATAGCAAAAGAAGCGTTGGATAAAATTTTCAGAATTGACGTTCATTACTCTACAGAAGGAACTGCAAAAGAAAAAGGTACCGGCTTAGGTTTAATTTTGTGTAAAGAAATTATCGAACGGCAAAAAGGTAAAATTTGGGCAGAGAGTAATTTAAATAAAGGCAGTAAGTTTACTTTTGTATTGCCTTCAACGGCGAAACAAGAACCTATCAGTTAAATCTAAATTCAGATTTTCCACAACTAGTAGAAAGAGCAGTATTATAGCTGAGGTTAAGGAAATAATACTGCATAATACTATACTAATTCTAAGCTTGATTTAACGAAAGCTGTTTAATGAGCTCGCTAGTACTCATTAAACCCGGATTCCAGGAAACAATATTTCCCTTTCGATTAAAGATTACAATCGCTGGAATTGTCATAATACCAAGCCGGTTAGCCATATCCGGCTCCTTGTGAGCATTAATTTTGCGAAGCTCTATTTCCTTCTCAGTCGCAGCCAGTTTTGCTAAGGCTTCGTCTAAGAAAAGCTCCTGTGTTTTACACTGCACACAGTTGGGACCCCAGAAGTAAAGTATAGATGCAATTCCCGGTTTAATATCCAGCTGAAGTTCTGCATTCAACTTGCGCCGCAAATATTTTATTCTGTTGAAGTATTTATACAAATACACACCAGCGACGTAAAGTAATACTACGCCCAAAGCAATTAAAACTCTTTCTAAAACATTATTCATAATGTTCCTAGTTTAATTATCACTAAACCCGGGTACACCTAACTTACCAAGTTGAAAATAAATAAAGCAACCGGCGCAAAACCCGAAAACAATATTTGCAAGAGCTAGAATAATAACCATCCATGTTATTGCCCAACCGGTAACAGCTTCTCCGTAAAAAAGAAATATACTTGAGATAACTAGAACCGCTCCGCCAAATGCCTGTGCAAAGGTATGAGGCTTAGAAGTTCCCTCTACAATATTTGGGCTTGCTAATTTAAACGGAATTAATATGTACTTGTAAATTTGTTTGAACAAGCTTAATTCCGGAACCAATGAACCAAGCAGCATTATGAAAGCAATTAATATTGGCACGTAACCTAAATTAAAAACGAAGCCAATCAGTAAGCCCGTGGAAATACTTATCTGGTTAAATTTTAACGCATTGATATCTATCTTATTTTTAGATGAGCTCACCTTAATTCTCCTTTCCGTGAACTAAAAAATATTTTCTTGATCTTCGCTGATGGTTTTAGAACAATCCTTCTATTGAGAGATAGCGTTCACCTGTATCGTAGTTAAAAGCTAAAACTCTTTTCTTTTCCGTTCCTTCAGAGAGTTTTTTATTTACTGCTGCTAACGTTGCCCCGGAAGAAATTCCTCCGAAGATAGCTTCCTCTTTTGCAGAGCGCTGGGCAAACTCAAACGCTTCTTCTTTGGTAATTTGAATTACACCATCAAGCAGACTAGTGTCTAAGATTTTAGGAATGAATCCCGCACCAATTCCTTGAATTGGATGGGGTCCCGGCTGCCCGCCGGATATTACCGGAGACAATGCCGGCTCTACAGCAAATACTTTTAGATTCGGAAATTTTTCTTTTAATACTTTCGACACACCTGTAATGTGCCCGCCTGTTCCAACTCCGGTGATTAAGTAATCGAAGCCTTCCGGAAAATCAGTAATAATTTCTTGCGCAGTTGCTTTGATGTGAATCTGAACGTTTGCATCATTTTCAAACTGCTGCGGAATCCATGCTTTCGGATTGCCGGCAACAATCTCGTTTGCTTTAGCAATAGCACCTTTCATTCCCAACTCACGAGGAGTAAGCTCAAACTTTGCACCATAAGCAGACATAAGTTTTCTGCGCTCTACAGACATTGATTCGGGCATAACCAGAATCAGCTCATATCCTTTTACAGCCGCCACAATAGCTAATCCAATGCCGGTATTGCCGGAGGTTGGCTCAACAATTACACTGTCGCTCTTCAGAATTCCCTTACGTTCAGCGTCTTCTATCATTGCTAAGGCAATTCTATCCTTTATGCTTCCGCCGGGGTTTGTTTTTTCGAGCTTTAACCAAACTTCGTTATTGCCGAATAGCTTATTTATTCTAACGTGCGGCGTGTTGCCAATTGTTTCGAGAATATTATTGTATTTCATCTCTGCTCCTATCTTGTTGTTAATAAACTTGTTTAAAACAAAAAAGCCCTTCGAGTATCGAAGGGCTTTTTACAAAACTTTGTATTGTGATTATGAAATTAAACAAAGACCTCCGATGACATCATATTTGCCGGAGTACAACAACAACTGTTGTTAGCTAACACAACTGCGCTATTTTTAGTAATGTTTTTCATAATCTTGTAGGCAAATGTACCTCGTAAACTTTAAGATGTCAAGTCCGAAAAAATATTTGCAATTCCTTGATTCTGGCGTTATTTCCATTATCTTTGCCCTTAGTTAATCAAAAATACTTTTTCTTATCGAGAACGGTTGAGGGATTAGGCCCGGAGACACCGTAGCAACCGATCCGGATAACTCCGGGTGTCAGGTGCTAAATCCTACCTGTAAAATTTTACGGGAAAGATGAGGAGAGGACGGATACGCTAAAATGTAACCTCTTCCACTCATCAAGAAGAGGTTTTTCATTTTAAACAATAAAGGGAAACAAAATGCAACTGCAAACAAAAACAATTCACGCGGGTGTGAACAAAGACAGCGCGTACAACAGCATCATTACACCTATTTATCAAACATCAACTTTCAGATTTGAAGATATAGGAACAACGAAAGGGTATGATTACACCCGTACAGGTAATCCGACCAGAACTGCTTTAGAAGAAAACATTGCCGCACTTGAAGGCGGAACTTGCGCAAGAGTTATTGCTTCCGGTATGGCTGCTATAACGGTTACGCTTCACTTCTTCAAAAGCGGCGATAATATTATCTGCACAAATGATTGCTATGGCGGAACAGAGAGACTGCTGCGCCTTTACTCAGAAACATTCGGATTTGAGATTACCTACGTTGATATGAAGGATCATGAAGCAATTCAAAAAGCAATACAACCGAAGACAAAAGCAATTTGGATTGAGACACCGAGCAATCCATTGCTAAACATTTATGATATTAAAGCTATATGCGAGATTGCTCACAACAATAATGCGCTTGCAATAGTTGATAATACTTTTCTCTCACCTGTAAACCAAAGACCGCTTGAATTAGGAGCCGACATTGTTGTACACTCAACAACCAAATATTTAAACGGGCACAGTGATGTTGTAGGCGGTGCAATTGTTGTTAATCAACCGCAACTAGCTGAGAAGTTACATTATTTAGTAAACGCATTGGGACAAGGAGAAGCTCCGTTTGATGCATGGCTTGTTTTAAGAGGAATAAAAACTTTAGTACCAAGAATGAAAGCACATGAAGTGAATGCTAATGCCGTAGCAAGATCATTGGCTAAGAATAAAAATGTACTAAAAGTAAACTATCCCGGATTAGAAACGCATCCGCAACACGAGCTTGCTAAAAAGCAACAATTCGGTTTTGGCGGAATGATTTCTTTTGAAGTTAACGGTGATATTGGTAAAGTCAACAAGGTGTTAACATCAACTAAGATTTTTTCTTTAGCGGAATCTTTAGGAGGAATAGAATCTTTGATATGCCACCCGGCAACCATGACTCACGCGTCAATGGATCCAGCCTTGAAAGCAAAAGTTGGTATAAATGAAAGACTAATCCGCCTTTCGGTAGGAATTGAAGACACAAATGATCTTATCCAGGATTTGGAACAAGCGCTATTGTTCTAACAAGAAATGATTCTATACTAGGAATAAATTTTGAGCCCTTCATTAACTGAAGGGTTTTTTGTGAATAACAAAAATTTGAAGTCTGAAACAACTTTATATTTTGACGATGCTTACAATCAGTTGAAAAACTTATGCCCGCTGAATTTTAGTTGTAATTTTCTTGCCACTTTGTTCGCTAAGAATAAAATGAGAACGATTGTTACTGAGGGGAACAATAAAATCCACCAGGCATGTTTAATATAGAACTGCCCTTCTTGAACCATCTGACCAAGTGTTGGATAAACGTGGTTTCCGGTTAATCCCAAGAAACTTAACGACGACTCTGCTATTATAATGTTTGCAAATTGGAAAATGACATTAACGGTGATGGAAGGCATTAGAAAAGGAATAATTTCTTTTCTAAGTATGGCTAGTTTGTTCATACCTAATTGTTGAGAAGTAATTATGAAGTTTTTTGATTTTATTGAAATCACTTCTCCTCTGACAATCTTAAATAAACTCATCCAGCTGGCGAAACCGATTACGAAAATCACATTAAATAGAGAGTTGCCGTACAACGATAAGAAGAGAATTACTAAGAAGATTGCCGGAAACGCCAAAAACATATCTGTAAAGCTATTTAAGATTTTACCGGCGGACCTTGAATAATAACCGGCTAGAAAACCAAGCAGCACGCCAAAAATTAAAGTTACAATTACAGCACCTATTCCAATGAACACAGATAATCTTGTTGCGTAAATCAATCTCGAAAAGACATCTCTGCCATATTCATCAGTTCCCAACAGAAAACAAATCTTAGAGTATTGGTTATTCTGCTTTCTACTTGTTCCGTTGGCTAACTGTTGTGCAGCCCCACCAGCATCTATTAAATAATAATCGTCATCAACTACTTCGCGCATAACAGTTTTTTTAAATTCCGCAAATTCAGCAATGGGATTGCTATGTTTGCTATTACTTCCGGAATTTGTTACTAATGTTTTCACAGATACTGGCGGAAGATTTTTCGCTATTGATAAATTGAATTGAAGGCTTGGATTAAATGGAGCAACGATTGCGCCGTATGTAATTATTAATACAAACACTATTGCTAATGATAAAGGCAGCCCGACTTTATTACTGAGCATTTTCCATTTATTTCTTTTCAGTATCACTATAGCTGTACACAATATCAGTATGGAGATAGAAAGAAATTGGTCAATAAATTCAAGCGATAGATTGTTCGTAAAATAGCCGGTATCTGTGAATGATAATTTGGCAAACAAATAAAAAAGAATTAGCGAATTAGATATCTCACCAAGCCTTGCTATAATTAGAGCAAAGCTAACGAGTAGAATTATATGCCACGTGAGTATTCTTGTTGGTTTCATTCGAAATACTCTGAAGCCAGCCTTTTATTAATATTCACTTTAACCACATCTGCAACTGTATTTGCTATAATGACCAAAATTGCTGAGACGAAAACACATCCTACGACAAGAGGATAATCTCTAGTTAGAATAGCATCCACAATTAGTCTGCCCATACCGGGCAACCCAAAAATATTTTCTGTAATAAGGGTTCCGCTTAGAAGTATACTAAGCTCGGTTCCTAAAACCGATATCAAAGGCTCTACAGAGTTGGGCAGAACATGTTTTCTAAAAATTATTTTCTCATTCTCTCCGCACGATCTTAAAAACAAAACGAAACTTCTCTTATAAACTTCGTCTATGTTATTTCTTAGATAACCATAAAAAACAATGATCCCGGGAAGCGACAAAGTTGCCAAAGGAAGTATTAAATGCACCGAGTAATTAATTAGTTTGTCCCAAACAGAAGCATTATCAAAATCAATTGAATGGAGACCTGACATTGGCAAAAGATTTAGCTGTAGTGAAAAAATGAATATCAAAAACATTCCAACTATCATTGTGGGGATTGAGTAAAATACCAGATTGATCTTGCCAAGTAGTCTATCTAAAAGAGAATTTCTTCTCTGTGAAATAAAGAATACCAGTAATAGTGAAATTGAAATCTGTAAACTGAAACTGATTGTAGCGAAGATGAGAGTGAATGGCAGTGTATTCCAGATAACAGACATCACCGGAATTCTGTAATTGTAGGAGATGCCGAATTCACCGGAAAAAATATTTTTAATAAAAATTAAGTATTGTTCTAACAGCGGTTTATCCAGCAGAAAAGATTTTTTAATCTTTTCCAATAATAGGGGACTCAACTCGGGAGAAAGAAATCTTTGAGTTGGGTCTCCAGGTGCTAATCTTAATAACAGAAATATAAAGCTGGTTATTAAGAATAATATGAGTGCTGTAGAGAATAGGCGTTTTCGAAAGATTGTCCAAAAATTTTTCATTTCTTATTGTGCTAATTCCCATGTCCAACATTTTTGTACTGCCCCCAATGGATTAATTTTCATGTTTTTAATTCTCTTGTTGTAGCCCACTATGTTATCAATCCAAAAAAGAAACAACGCCGGCTGTTCATCATATATAATCTGCTGGAATTCGCGAAGTGTATTTGCGTATTCGCTCTTAGTTAGTTTTTTCTCAAGATTATCTAAAAGCCAATCAACCCTCAAATTCTTATAGCCATAAACATTTGCTTGTGCTATCTGAGTATCGGAATACCAATATGGTTTCAAATCCAATGGAATAGGCACCATCCATCCGGCTATCCAGGCTTCCAACTCTTTATTAAACATTTTTTCGAAAAAGACTGCAGGTTCTAAAGTATTTAGTTTAACATCAATTCCCACAGCTTTTAAATTATTTTGGAAAATTGTCGCGCTATAATTTCTTAAAGGATTACCAGAGGGAATTGACAATGTAAACTCAAACTTCTTTCCATCTTTTTCTATCACACCGTCGCCATCATTATCTTTCCACCCTGCATTTTGAAGTAGTTCCTTCGCTTTCTGCAAATCATATTTGAAAGAAATTAAATCACTATTAAAGGAAGATTTAAATATTGGGGCAATTGGACCGGTCATCAGTTCACCATTTCCTAATAAATATTCCTTTAGAATGGACTCACGGTTTAAAGCAAACGACAGAGCTTTTCTAATATTCTTATTACCGAATAATTGATTTGAGCCTTGATTTTCTTTTTCTGAACCAACATTCTTTAGACCAAGGTAATCATACTCTCTTCCTCTTCTAGCTATCATTACAATATCATTATCGGATTTCAGATCACGCATATCTTCCGGACTAATATTTTCTGTAATATCAATCTCACCTTTCCTGAGCTGATTAATTCTGGAATTATAATCCGGGATAACTTTGAATATGATCTTATCAATAGTGTTGCCATTCACTAAAACTGATTTAGCATTTTTAACAAGCTGGATACTTTGATTTCTATCCCACTTGTCAAGTATATACGGTCCACTGCCGATGGGTTTAAACCCAATATCGGAAGTAGCCAATTCTTCTCGTTTGATGTTCTTGAATAAATGCTTAGGCAAAATCGGCATATCAAAATCAAAAGTAGAAGTTGGGACGTTTGGTTTAAACTTTATTTCGAGTCGAGTCGGGCTTATTATTTTGAAAGTTTTTTCTAAATCTATGCTTAAATCTTGGTTCAGATAATAGTTGTTAAAAATTCCATAAAATCGGCTCTGGACTTTGGGGTCGGAGTACAAATCAAATGAATATACAATATCATCGGTAGTGACTTTATCACCGTCGCTCCACTTAATATCATCTCGTATTGTAATTAGGACAGAGCTTGAATCTCCATTCCATTCTATTTTTTTCGCTAGCAGAGGATAGGAAATCACTTCTCCCTTTTCACTATCCCAATCATACCCTACTAAGGCTAGATAGATTAGCTCGGATATGTTTGCTTCCGCCTCGCGAGAAACATATAAAGGATTAAGCGTGGTTACATCAGAATCCAGTCCTATAACCACTGCTTGATGATTATTTAACTGTGGCTCTGTGCAGCTTACAGTTAAACAAATGACTGATAGTAGTGTAATACAAGATTTTATTAGCCGGCTCATTTAGAATTATGTATTTAGGTTTAATAATTTATAAAATATTAAATATCTTCGATTGGTTAATTTAAGATAAGGATATGACGGATAAACCAACAGACATAATCGGAGAGGAAGATAAAATAATTTGTACGGTAGATATTGGTGCGATTAAAATTACCGCCGGGCATCATACAAAAACTGTTCTCCGGAATTTTCATTGTAAATTTGAGCGGGATTTGGTTTATGCAATTCTCGGGAAAAATGGAACCGGAAAAACCACACTCCTTAATTCAATTTCTAGGATTTTAGATGAAAATCACTACAATGTAGAGGGTGAAATTTTCATCAACCAAAATGATGTTCTTACTTGCAGCAACGAAGGTATGCAAGCAATTAGAAGGAACTTTGTAAGATATATTTTCCAAGACTCTCAAAATTTATTTGATCCTCTTAAAAAAGTAAGTTATTACTTCCAAGATGTTATAGCCGCCGAGAGAAACACACTAGCCGAGCTCTTTGATTATTTTCTTCTATCTAAAATGGAGAATATTCTGGATTCATATCCACATGAGCTAAGTATAGGCATGGCTCAAAGGGTTGCGCTAATATTTGGGTTTATTTCTAATTCTAAGTTACTCTTACTTGATGAGCCAAATTCTGCTATTGATCTGCCGATTTCAAATTTATTAAGTAAGAAACTTATAGAGCATTCAAGAGAAAAATTAACCGCCATAGTTTTTACGACTCAGGATATTAACTTTGCAATCAAAACAGCAGATAACATTATAGTGATCACAAACTCCGGTTGCCTTGAATATGCCAATTCATCTGCCGATCAGTTACAATTAAAAGAAACACTAAAAGACAATCTTAATTAACTAAGGCTTATGGATAAATTAGTTACGCTCGAATCTATTTCATATTCTGCTAAAAAGCAGAGTCATATTTTCGGCGATGAGCGTCAAATTAGAATTATTGATGACGTTTCGTTTAATATTAATAAGGGTGAAATACTGGGCATTGTGGGAGAATCCGGCAGTGGAAAAACCACGCTGGCGAAAATAATTGCCGGCATTCTGAGTAACGATTTAGGAAAAGTAACCTGTCAATTCAGCAGCAACCATGATAAGGCGAGACGGGTTCAACTTCTTTTTCAGAATTCGGAATATCTTATCAATCCTTTACGAAGAATCCGTGATATTTTGAGCGACATACAATCAGATAGTAGTGAGATTCTAAAAGTAATCGGCGATCTTGGTCTAGCGCCAACTATTCTTGATCAAATGGGTTATCAAGTAAGCGGCGGCGAGAGACAAAGGATTGGTTTAGCCCGCTTGCTGCTAACAAATCCCGAACTGCTGATTTTGGATGAGCCTTTTGCAGCACAGGACTTTGCATCAAAGGAAAAGATTAGAAGTATCATCAAAAACCTCAACACACAAAGAAAAATTACTATTGTATGTATTAGCCACGAATTAGAAATTCTTAAGAATTTGACTGATAGAATAGTTGTTTTGCAAGCTGGTAGAATTGTAGAACAATCTGATAACGTTCACTTTTTCTCTAGACCGAAACATCCATACTCAAAATATTTGATTGAAGCTGACGAGTACAAATTAACGGCAAAACCAAGTACGTTTCAAGAAAACTCGGATATACAACTTTGCGGATTTTTTTCGAGATGTGACAGAGGAACTATCCAATGCAAAATAAAGATAGAAAAGCATGAGGATGATTATTCAATCACTTATTGTAACCATCCTTATTCGAATTCTATCAGTTAAAGACTACAAATACTTCTGTCCCTACGCCTTTTTCACTTTTCAAATCAATTGAGAGATTATTCATTTCTGCATATTTTTTTACAAGTGCGAGAGCAAGTCCATTGCCTTCAAACTTTCTAGTATGACCGGTATCTTCTTGTGTAAAAGGTTCGAATAAATATTGTAAATATTCTTTAGAAATTCCCACGCCGGTATCACGAACGCTAATACAGTATTTACCCTCCCTGTTAAGGAACTGCTTAACTCTAATAGTTCCTTTTTGAGTAAACTTAACAGCGTTATCAATCAACTCTTGAATGATTTGATAAATCATAAATTTATCGCAAAGCACCTCGTTTATTTCAACAGACTTTTCATAAATAAAATACAATCCTTTGCCTCTGGCAATCACTTCGTAATTTGAAATTATCGGCTTAAGAACTTCTCCTTCTAAATTTATTTTTTCTTGGTGGATCTCATAGTTACCGGAGATGATTTTGGACATTTCCATAATTTCATCAAGAGTTCTAATAATTCTATTACTTCCTTGTTCGAGCATTCTAAATATCTCATCAATTTCCGCTGACTCGAGCGGAAAGTTGTTTGATTTCAATAACTGTGTGCTGCCTAATATTATATTAAAAGGAGTCCTAATTTCGTGAGACATTTGCGACAAGAAATGATTTTTTAGTTTTTCCAGTTTCTCAGCTTCTTGCCTGGTAATTTCTAGTTCTTGATAAGCTTTTTTCAATTTAAAATTTGCAGTTACCTGCCTTTGATGCATCATAGCATTATTAATAACTATTCCAGCCTGACTAGCTAATATTTCAAACATTTCTACAACTTCTTTGTTATCAATTTTATTCAGTATTTGACTATCAACATAAATAACACCAAATTTTTCATTTTTAGTCATCAACGGAGCGCACATAATTGTTTGTAGTTTCAAATTAATTATGCTCTCGCTTGGATCGCTCGAACCATTAAGTGCCGATTCAATAAATTTTGATTGTCCGGTTTCATAGACATCATTAACAACAGTTGTGGATAATTTGAACAACTCCTGAGGCAGTGTTTTCCCTTCTGCATCTAAGCACAACATGTATTCAAGGTTGCCGTTTTCACTTTTTAAAACTATAAAACCACGTTCCGATTTTGTAATATTTATCGCATTATTTAGAACTAATTCAAGTACCTCTGACAATACTAAAGAGCTGTTAATTTTCTTTAATATGTCCAGCACTAACTCAAGTTTGGAATTATTGCTTTCCCTTGGTTTAATTGTTTCTTCTATATTTTGTACAAATTCGGAAAGTTTCAAAGCAGCTCCGCTGTTTGTTTTAAATTTATTTTTCAAACTAGCTTGAATATTTTAATTCGAATTTAGTAATATCTTTCAAAATCAGATTTAATTCGTCGTTAAGTTTAGCATAACTAGATAAATTTTCAACATCTAATGTGTTTTTTATTTTCAAAACCATTGCCTGGGTTAAATAATAATATTTCTCAGCCTTATAATAATTGCCTCGTTTTACAAAATATTTGCCAGCCAAAAAGATAACCCGCCAAGATAGCGGAGTAATATTTATATTTTTCAACTTTTCCAATGCTCTCTGAATATCATCAAAAGAATCTTGGGTCTTAATTTTCATTTTAAAGAATGCAGCCCAATAGTCCATTTCAATTCCTACAAAAATGTTGTTTTTAGCAAATTCACTTAATTTTTTATCCGTCAATAAACTTTCCGCCTTATCGAGCAATTTCATCTCAATAAATAAATTAACTAATAAAAAGCTAATGAAAGCATAATTATAATTACTATCTCTTTCATCCGATAATGCTAATTCATCTAAGCTATTTGTTAATAGCTCGATGGCTGTCTTTTTTTCATCACTTGAGAGTTTAATTAGTCCTTTCAGCAATTCAATTTTCTTATTGTATGATGTTGGAAGCAATTTGTTTTCGGATAATTTATTTAACTCGTTAAGAATTGGAAACAATCTACTTACTTCACATAAGGTAAATAATATTTTGCCCTCAAGTAACAATACTTCAGCCAGTTCTACGTAATTGCCAATATCATTAAATATTAGTTTCGCTTTGGATAAATATTCAACACTTAAATCGTAATTGCATATCTTGAAGTTAACCTCAGCCAGATTTGCTATTGCTATTCCATATGAATTCTTATCGCCTAAATTTTCGAAGATGGTTTTAGCTCTAGTGTACATTGTAATGGACTTATCATATTCAGCCAGGTCATAATAGAGAACTCCATAATTAAGAAGTAGTTTCCCTTCGCGTTCTAGATTACCATTTAGCTTATTTAGTTCTAAAGCTTCGCTCCAGAATAATTGGGCGTTTACTAAATCGCCTTTCATAGCATAAACATTTCCAATATTAATTTTGGCGCCGCAGATTCTATTGGTGAGATTTTCAATGTTGAACAAGTTAATTGCATCATTAAATTTGTTTATTGCTGGCGTCGGGTTATTATTATAAAACTCCATTAGACCAATTAATATGGAAGCCTCTCCTCTTGTTTCTGCTTTAATTTCATTCTGAGAAGTAATACTCTCGCAAATTGAAAGGGCTTCGTCATATTTGCCTAATTGTAAATTTGCATAACCAATTGAAACAAGAACTTCACATCTTTCTTGAATATCCGAAATGTCATCCAGGATTTCATTCAAAGTATCAATACCGCTTTGTAGCTCACCTAGATTTATAAGAACAGTTCCTTTCCTTATTAGCAAAGCCCGCCGTTCTTCGTGTGTGAGGTTACCGGTTAATGCTTCATCGGATATGCTGTAACAAGAATTATAATCACCATGCAATAAGTATTCTTCGCTGAGATCTGTTTTTATTTTATTTAGTTTGTCTTCCTCAAAAGGAAGAGTTAATAAATGGCTTAACAGCTCAATGATATATTTATGCGTGGGGACTTTTTTTGCTTTATTTATTTCTATGTAATAGTGTTTGAAACAATTTTCATAATCCTTTGCCAATTCATAATGATACGCGATAACATAATTACTAACGTTTATGTTTGCCCCAACCAACCAACCTGCGATTAATATATGATACGGCTGTACGTTTGCAATGTCTGATACTATATAATCTTTATAATTACGAGAATAAAATTCGTATGTGTTGTTTGAGATATTGAGCTGCAATATGTTTTCCTCAACTAATTTCGGAATCCTTATGCCGCTTTTTCTGAAAAGTTGCTTTTGAATACTGGTAACAATACTTATGTTTAATGGATTGTTGAGAATAGCTAGTATTCTAATAAATTCAATTTCATCTTCTGTTAGTATTTTTTTATGATACACGACGAGTTCGTTATTAGAAAGGCTTACAATTTTAGAAATGTCATTGACATTTTTTAGTATAAAACCTTCATCAAAGTCGTATAGCAAAAGGTAATTACGAACAAGTATTTCGATGAACTTTTTAATGTTGCCCGGTTGTAAGTCGGTATATTCTTGAATAATACCAAGTAAACTGCGTTGCGGCATTAAATCTGAGCAATTAGTTTCAATAAATTCTTTTGTTTCAACTTCAGAGAATGGTTTTAAATGTATTATATCAAGTGAGGGATAAAAATCGTTCTTCAATGAAGTTGTCTGCTTCTCTGCGATCAACACCTTAACACCATTTACTACTAGTATTGGTAATATCAGAGATAACATTTCAATCACAATAGGTTCAAATGTACTCACTTCGTCAACTAGTAAAATAAAGTTCTTCGATTTGGACATTTCGCCCAGAACTGCCAAATATTTTTCGATATTTACTTTATCTGGGCTAAATATAATTTGCGCGATTTTCTTTCTAAGCTCTTCAGTTAGATTTGGAAAGACTACTTTGTTAAAGCAAATAAGTTTGAGTAGCTGTTTTTCCTCTGGCAAAAAATGAAAAAACTGTTCAGAAGAAATGAGTATACAGTTTTCATTTTTTCGGCAGATTTCTCTAAGCAAAAAAGATTTCCCCGAATTTGACGGACCAACGAAGAGAATTGGTTTATTATTGATAGGATCGGCTATAAAATCCGCGGTATGTTTTAATATTTCTTCTCTTCCAACAAATACAGTTGCCGCACTCCATCCCATCCACACATCATCTTTTATAGGTATTCCTAAGCTTTTCAGGACGAGCAAACTTGATGAAAATCTATTCTCCGGATTACTTTGTAATAATTTTTTAATGACAGAGATATACTTCTGGGATTTTTCATTTTGCGGAAAATCTATTTTGCCGGCAATTTGTTCCTTGTATATATCTATTTCATTATCAGAACTGATATGATGTTTATTAAAAATAATTTTATAAAGCAAAGCACCAAGCGAGTATAAATCAACCTTGTAACTAAGAGGTTCATTGTTTAATACTTCTGGCGCCATAAATTTTAAACTGCCGAAGATTTTATCTCTCTTTTTCGATTTATGAAACGAAAGTCCAAAATCAATTAACTTAATTTCATTTGTGGATCTTTTGTAGAGAATATTTTCCGGCTTTAAATCCCCATAAATATAATTAGATTGATGTATGTAAAATAGTGCACAGCATAATGAATATATTAATGAATCAACTTCCATTTCAGTTAATTCATTTATCACTCCAACCAGGTTATAACCTTCAAAGTATTCTAGTGCTATATATAAATCGGTTGGTTCAATTTGAAATCTATCTTCAAGAGTTGGATCAGCGGTGAGCACAATTCCAAAATCGTATGATTTAATTATGTTCGGGTGATTGAAAGTGCGAAGCACTAAATGCTCATTTCGAAGATTCTCTTTTTCTAATTCTGAACGCTTATGGGATAGGATTTTGACCGAGACATTTATTTTATTTAAAACATCATAACAAAGGAATACATGACTCCTGCCCTTTCCAATTTCCTTTAGTACTTTATACCGATGATTGATCACTTTATCTACTACAGTTGGGAATAAATAAAGTTATGAATTTGAGAGGTCTGAAACTTACAAAGGATAATATGCTTGATAGATGAGGCAATTATTTCAATCCATTTACCTATGAATCCGACATTTGACAAAAAGTTGGATTTAAATGCAGTAATTAAACAATAGAGACTATGTTAATTATTGAGCGAGGATAAATGGGATTCTATCTCAGCTAATAAAGGCTTTGAATGGTTCTTGTGGTAGAACTTGAAAGCATTCATTAAATGATTATAAGCGTCTTTTTTATTTCCTTTTTCTTTATACAATAACCCCAATTGATAATTAGTCTCTGCACAATTTAATTCTTGATTAAGATCGTTATTTAATCTTAAGCTTGTTAATAAAAAGTTTTCTGCTGACGCGTAGTTTCTTTCTCTTAAAGACAATACACCAAGCATTTTATGAATATCAGCAAGAGTTAGTTTATCATTTAGCTGGTAACTCAGTACTAAAGATTTCTGAGCATAACTAAAAGCTTCTGCCAAATCACTTTTTTCTAATTGTATTTCCGCAATATTTAAATAACACAAATTTGTTATCGGCTGATAACCAAATCGCTTTGAAACTTCCAAACAATCATTATATATATTTAACGCTGCACTATAATCCTTTTTATTGCGGTAAATCATTCCAATATTTTGCATAACCTCGGCTTCTCTCCTGGTATCTCCTAATTTTTTGAATTTAGCTAAAGCTTTTTCATATAACTCCAACGCCTTAGTCATATTTCCTTCTATATAGGAAATAATTCCAAGATTTACTTCAACCATTCCGGTTAATAAAGGATTTCTTGATTCACCAGAATACATCAAACAATTATTTAATCGAATTGAGCCTGCTTTCAGGTCACCTTTTTCTACATACATAGAACCAATCAAGAACTCACACTGCCCAAGACCATCTTTTTTATTAGTAACTTCAAAAATGTCGCGCGCTTTTTTGATATTGGTTACCGCGGTTTTCCAATCTGCCTGCTTTATGTGGAATTCTGCAATCAACAATAACGCTTCACCCTTTTGATTTTCCATTCCCTTTTCTGAGGCGGAAATTTTAAGTACGATATTTGCAATATCATTTGCAATATCATGCTCTCCCTGAGTAAGAAGGAGTTTGCCGAACGGCAATAAAAAATCAACATATTTTTTAAGCGACAGTTTCTTTTCTACAAACGTAATTAATGTATCCGTCAGTAATCTAACTTTTTCAGAAAGGATTGACTCCTTGAAATAAAAGTCAAATAATTCATCTGAAGAACAATCTGAAGGCAATTTTGGATGCAATGTATTCAAGATGGTACTAGTATATTCGTCAACATCCTTCTTAGATAGATAGATTTTAATCAACGAATTCAGATCTACTATAAATTTATTTTTTTCATTCATAATTATTCCGATCATATAAACCATTGAATATTGTTATTTGTTAAACAACGGTTTCCTATCATTAAGTGAAATACTTTCGCTAATTGTTTTTAATTAGCTACTCAATCATGAACTATATTTTCTCTTAGAAGCATTGTGCTAGACAATTATTTATCTACAAAAACCAAATCTAGAAAAGTGAGGAATTACAGCTCCTTCAACCTTCAGAATTCCATCCTTTGTGTTAACTTCTAATTTATCATACTGAACAAATTCATATTGCCCAGACGGGCTAAGGTAAACAAATCTTACAGAGTTCGGATTGATACCTTTTAAATTAAGTCCACTATATTCTAAATCTAGCGATAAAGCATTAGTAAACACCATGCTCGGTCCAAAGGTAACCTCAGTCGAGGAATTACTTAGCTCCATACTCAAATTCTTAGTTCCAATAAAAGCACCGGTCGGAATTTTAAGATGAGCTTTAATTCCGAAATTATTTTCAGAATACTCTATTTCTATTTCACCGCCTCTATTACCGTTAATTCTTTCCACCTTAAGTAAGGAAGCTAAAATACCAGACGATTTTTTAAGATTCACTGGCAATGAGATAAGCTGTAAATTTTGAGAATCGTCCATTTTTACAGTTTCTGCTAATTTTGAACTTTGCGACGGTTCTAGAATCCCGTCTTGTTTATTGCATCCCCAAAAAACTATCAATAAGGTGGAGAACAACAAAAAGTACTTTTTCATATTATATACCTCATATTTATTTAATCCTTTATACTGCAGTATATAATAGCCAGTCCATCAGTGATTGTCAATATGACTGAAGGTATTATATGTGCAAAATCACAATATATTTTTATAAATAATTCGTTAATAAGAAAACAGAAGAGACCCCAGCCGAGAGTCTCCTCTATACTAAGAAATAAGGGAACCCCAGCCGTAGAGTTTCCTTGCTATCATTTCAATACTATTGTTTTTTAATGTAGAATATCTCACTCAGCAATTCCCATTTATCTTTTATTAACGGAAATCGAATACGCTCTTTTTTTTCTTTTGACTTTACTGGCAAGAAATAGAGATACAAAAAGAATCAGAACCGTTAAAAAGAATATGCTAAGCGAAGAATAAATGATTTCTGTTAAGACCATATTAATTCCATTAAAGGATATAAGTGACTATTTTTATAAAAGGATATATAATATTTTTATATAAAAAGACTAAGTGAACGTTTAAATATACAAAATCGTAATCTATTGTCAAATTGTTTTTTGCAGCTACAAATTAATTTTAGAAGTTTCCGTGTACTATGGAATAGTAAAATATTGTGCGGCTTCGTCACGTTAGAATAATTCCAAATGTCTCCCAAGGATGTTGGTTTTTAAAAACTAGTCCCATTTTTTTAACTGAAAATCTAGAGGCTTTTATATTTCTCTTGAACATCTCATTATACATTCCTACATGTTAAATGTAGATTTCATCGCAAAATGGTTTTCATCTGAGATATAGCTTGGGATGCTGTTACCAGAAACAAGTGCATATCTACCTCTCTCAGCACTTCGTTCTAACATTTTTAATGAACTTTTGACAATATTTTCTGTAGTGCTTCTTACAAGAAAATCTGAATCAATGCCACCAAAAATTGCAATATCTGAGTCCCACAACTCATATGCATCTTCTATTGGAATGATTCAATCTTCGAAAGAATGCTTTGCAGCTAATACAGATCATAAATAATGTCCTTCATAACATTTTTTACCAGTCAACAGGAATGCAAAATTGCACACTGTCGGCGTTATGAATAGTCTCCACAATTTTTTTATGCCGAGAGAATACCCATCTCCTTAGCATATCAGACGAAAGCATTGCCTGATTCTTAAACCCCCAATCATCATTTACAATACAAGCACCTATTGTTTCGATTGACGCAACAATTTCATATAAGAGGAAAAATCTGGGACCTATGGCACTAAATATTTGTATGGTAAGTTCTTCATCCATTAAGCACAGAATGCACAAATTTTCAAATCCTATTAAATCAATAACATTTGCCAACACACCACCATTGCCGCTCGCAATTAGTTTCATTCAGTAGGGTAAATAACTTTTTAGATCAGAGTAGATTTAATAATCGCCCTCATCTGCATTTGGTTAAGAATATTTTTCGAAACTTTCACGGTCGGTTATTACACAACCGGAATTAAGTGCTATGCTTTCTTTCTTTTCACTTCTCACATGGGAAAGATTAACTTATTCGTTCGAACAGCACATGCCTATCTGAAGTATCTAAACTTTCAATTCAGGAAAGTTTTTCAACAAACATGTCATTAAGCGCAGATTCAAAAAGGGTTGGACGGGCTGGTGATTTTCGCTGTAATACCTTTATAACGTTTTCACAATCTGGCTGAAAGTTTTGACTACGCTTATAAATAATATTGCCCCCACGATTAACCGCTCAATTAACAAATCATCTAATAAACTGAGCGATACATCTATTAAATTCTATTTAGTCGAATGCAGTATTCTCAACTTATTTTTTTTCGAATCGTTAATGAGTCTTTGTGTACAATCTTTAATAGTACACTCGTCACAACTGTAATCTGAAAATTTAACATTGTGTCCACCACCTATTATCCCGCTGATGGATTTAATTGGTTGCATAAGCGCCATTTCAGTCAAACTTATTCCGCAGAAGTTTCCAGGTAAAAGCGAGAATAGGAGATGCTGTTCATCAACCTTCCAGTTACAATAACCGGGGCTATATCCATTGGTAACTTTAAATCCGCTTTTTCTCATTTGCTCAGTAATATGATCGTGCAGAACATTTGCAGAAGATTCAACTGCTTCAGATGCTACAGTATCATAGACATATCCCAATAATGGATCACCATTTCTAATTAATTCTTTCGAATATGATTCCATTTCAGAGCCAATTGTAACACAAAAAACAGCCATACTTTCAGACCTTTTAAGGAACCCGGTTACAATTTTTCCGAGATTGAAAAACTTGTCTCCAATTAAAAGTCCGCTACTGTTGCCTGCTTTCTGCTTTGTATTAAGTATTCTGTATCCCGCTCTTATATTTATTTTTTTTCGCAGATCAGTAATAGCTGATCCAATTAAATTACTAAAATGCTCAGGTATTTGGTTAGATTGATAACCAAGCAGAATTTCAATTTCGTTTATATCTATAGAAATATCTTCGTAAGAGATAATTACTTCGAATGTATTTTCCCCAAGCTCCTTTTCCGGTAGATTTTTTTTCATTTTCTGCTTCGGATTTCAGCCGCGATGGCTGTTATATGCAGAGGAGTAGTTCCGCAGCATCCGCCGATAATATTTGCGCCGCAATCAATTAATTCGTTAACTCTGTTTGCCATCATTTCAGGTGTTTCCGGGTAACTTACTTTATTATCTACAAATACTGGCAGACCGGCATTTGCTTGTACAAGAACTGGAGTAGCCTGATCAACGGCGCGAATTTCTTTTACGATACCAATCATGTTTTCTATTCCGTTACCACAGTTTGTTCCAATTATGTCAGCACCGACATTTTTCATCGCCAATACCATTTCACCCGGCGAAATTCCCATCATTGTTGTGAAATCTCCTGTGGCTGTTTTATCAAAAGTAAATGTGCACGCAACACATAGGCTTGTAGCAGCTTTTGCAGCCCGAACTGCAATTGATGCTTCTTGTACATCCGTCATTGTTTCAATACAAATTGCATCAACACCGCCTTTTTTCAAAGCTTCGGCTTGAAGTGAAAAACCATCGTATAATTCACTTTCAGTTGTTTCTCCTAACATCAGCATAGAACCGGAAGGTCCAATTGACCCAAGTACAAAATGATTATCACCGGCAGCTTCCCGCGAGATTTCCGCCGCTGCATTGTTCAATTCAATTGTGCGTTTATCGAGTCTATAATGTCTCAAACGAAACGGAGATCCGCCAAAACTATTTGTAAGAATTATATCCGCTCCAGCATCAATGTAACTTTTGGCTATTGCAAACACATCCTCTCTGTGGGCGACATTCCATAGTTCCGGGCATTCACCCTGCTTCAGACCACGTTGATATAAGTAGGTGCCCCACGCTCCATCTGAAACAAGTACTTTACCTTTTTCAATTTCTTCTAGTACTGATTTCATGATTAATTTTTCAATCCGCTTTTGATTTATGGTATAGAATTATATTCAATAAAGTACCCAACTTCAAACTATAGAACTTTTAAAAAAATAATGAGGCTGCGATTATGGTTCCTCGGTTATATAGGTGACCAAAAAACCTTCCCTCAGATAGAAGGGTCTTTGGACAATTGGCTAGGAATTAAATCTAAGAAATTACATTTGAAGAAGTGAATCGTAAATAATTTATTAACATTTGTGGTGATACCAACCTAGAAATGACTTTGCTTATCCTATGTAGAGCGCAGTTGAGAAAAGATTTTTTCACCGTGGGAAGATGTAAAGAATGTTTAATTGGACAAGACGTAAAATAACTCAAACTAAATCCCGGTTTAATTTGGGACTTAGTTTGAAATAGACCATTTATTTTTTCATGATTGCAAGGTAAACTAAAAAGGAAACAGCAAAACCAATAAACCAAGCGTAATCATATAAAAATCTAAGTGAAGGAACTAACAAACCAATCAAAGCAACAAACACGCCGGCAGCTAACGCATAAATAGCTTTTACATTAAATCCATTCTTGTATTCATACACACCATTTCTTCTATAGAGATCAAGCACAACCAATTTGCTTTTCTTCACTAAGAAATAATCACAGATTAATATTCCAGCGATTGGACCCAAGAACCCGGAATAGCCAACTAACCATCCAAAGATGTAAGCGCTGTAATCCGAAAGTAATTTCCACGGCATTATTACTATTCCAAGAATTGCTGTCATTAATCCGCCGCGAACAAAATTAATTTTTGTAGGATAAAGATTTGAAAAATCGTTAGCCGGAGAAACTACATTTGCCGCTATGTTTGTTGTTAAGGTTGCAATCATTAGAGCCAATAGGGAGACTACAACAATAATCGGATTATGAAATTTTGAGAGCAGAACAACCGGATCCCAAATCGCCTCGCCGAAAACAACTACAGTAGCTGAAGTAACAGCTACACCAATGAACGAATAAAGAGCCATTGTTGGGGGCAGTCCGATTGCTTGACCAAGCATTTGTGCTTTTTGACTTTTTGCAAATCTGGAAAAATCCGGAATGTTGAGAGACAGCGTTGCCCAGTAACCAACCATTCCGGTGAGTGATGGAATAAAAAATTGCCAAAACTCTCCGGCAGTTTTGAATTTACTTGGCTGACTTAATATTGGTCCCCAGCCGCCGCCTTGTACGTATGCCCAAATAAGAAGCACAATTCCAACAACAAGAAGAAACGGCGCGCCAAGAGCTTCAAGCCATTTTATAGATTCCATTCCGTTAACAATGAAATAAACATTCATAGCCCAGAAGATTATAAAGCCGGCTGCCGAACCTAAACTCCAAGTCGCCCATTGTGGAATTAAAATGCTAAGAAGAGAACTTAACGCTTGTCCTCCAATCCATGTTTGAATACCGAACCAACCGCACGCAACAACAGCACGAAGTAAAGCAGGAACATTTGAGCCAAGAGTGCCGAATGCAGCTCTTGCAAGTACAGGAAATGGAATTCCATATTTAGTTCCAGCATGTGCGTTTAGAACCATTGGAACGAGAACAATAATATTGCCGAGAGTAATTGTCATAAGCGCTTGCCACCAATTCATTCCACCGGCAATCAACCCGCTTGCCAGCATATACGTTGTAATGCAAACACTCATACCTATCCAGAGCGAAGCAATATTGTAAGTGCCCCAGGTTCTTTGGTTGATTTTTGTTGGCGCTAAATCTTTATTGAAAAGTTTTGTGTCATTAAGACCGGAAAGATCTGTTTCTACTAAGCTTTCGGAAAACAATTTTCCCATAGCTATCCTTTCGTTAATAAGAAGGTGTGCAGAAAAACAAAATGCTTATGCTTACTTACAGAGACCTCAGAATAATTATTTCAGTGTCACACTGAAGTCCGTCGGCTGACGGATTGAAGTGTGACAATTTAGTTTGTAGTGTCATGGTTCGACAAGCTCACCATGACTTAGTCTTAGTATTTCAGAGGTCACTTACAATTAATTCCAAGCAAGACCATGTGTATTTCTCTTTACAAAGTTTCCTCGTCCGGCTCTACCAAGAAACTTTTTGTTTTCAACAATCACTTCGCCGCGAGAGATAACTATATCTGCATCGCCTTTAACTTTCTTACCTTCGAACATAGAATAGTCAACTCTCATATGATGCGTCTTAGCTGAGATTACAAGTTCTTTTTCCGGATCCCAAATTACAATGTCGGCATCAGAGCCAGGAGCGATTGTTCCTTTGCGAGGATACATACCAAATATTTTTGCCGGATTAGTAGAAGTAAGTTCCACCCAGCGATTGAGAGAAAATCTTTTTTCGTTTACACCGCCTTGATACATTAGATGCAAGCGGTTTTCCAATCCCGGACCACCGTTCGGAATTGGAAAACCGCTTTCTCTACCTAATTCTTTTTGACCTTTGAAATTAAATGGGCAATGATCGGTTGATACAACTTGCAGATCATTCTTCTGCAAAGCGCCCCACAATTTTTCTTGATTCCATTTTTCTCTTACCGGCGGAGAGAATACATATTTAGCTCCTTCAAATTCCGGTTTGGAAATATCTTCAAGTGAGAGATATAAATATTGCGGACATGTTTCAGCATAAGCAGGTAGTCCTTTATCTCTCGCATTAACAACTTTTTCAAGCGCATCGTTACAAGTAAGATGAACAATATAAATTGGAGTTCCAGCCATTTCAGCCAATGCTATTGCACGGTTAGTTGATTCACCCTCAGCGGCTGCCGGACGACTTAACGCGTGATATAACGGAGATAGATTTCCTTTTGCCACAGTTTCTTTTACAATATCATCAATCACCATTCCATTTTCTGCGTGCATGCAAACTAGACCTCCGTTCTTAGCGGTTTGCTTCAATGCCTTATAAATCGTGGCGTCGTCAACCATCAAGACATTCGGGTAAGCAAGAAATAATTTGAAACTTGTTACGCCTTCAGCAACCATATCATCCATTTCGCTTATTCGTTCATCGGGCAAATCGGTAATTATCATGTGAAAGCTATAATCAATAGTTGCTTTTCCTTCAGCTTTCTTGTGCCAGATATCAAGTCCCTCGCGCATACTTTTGCCTTTGGGCTGAATCGCAAAATCAATTAGGGAAGTTGTTCCGCCAAAAGCTGCGCCGATGGTTCCAGTCTCAAAATCATCACTCGATGTTGTTCCTCCGAAAGGCATATCAAGATGCGTGTGAACATCTATTCCGCCGGGAATAACATATTTTCCTTTCGCGTCAATCACTTTATCCGCATTAATATTAAGTGATAAACCGATTGTTGTGATTTTATCTTTCTCGATAAAAATATCGGCAATGTAATCTTGTTCGGCTGTAATTATACGACCGTTTTTAATTAACAACGACATGATTCACTCCTTTCAATTTGCTTTCTGTATTCAGCCATCAGCTATCTGTTCCGGTTTTCAGTTATATCTGATTTCCGACAGCTGAAAGCTGACTGCTCTAATGTATTTCAATTCCATGTTTATGTTGAAACTTTGCAAGCTCTTCCCAAGTCATTTGCTTGCCGCTCTTTCTAAATTCCTCGTTTAACTGATTCCAAGTTTTGGAAGCCGAACCATCATCAATTCTAACCATTGAGATACAGTTTTCAACCGGACAAACTAATGAACATAATGCACAGCCAACGCAGTCTTTTTCTCTCACTTCAGTTTTACTGCTTCCGTTTTCTTCCGTAAGATCAATACATTGATGTGCTGTATCTTCGCAAGCAACATAACACAAATTGCAGTGAATACATTTCTGCTGATCAATTCTGGCAATAGTTCTATTCAACAAATCAAAATTTCCAAAATTATCTATACGAGGTAAAGACTTTCCTCTAATCTGATCGAGAGAAGTGATTCCCTTTTCGTTCATCCAGTTTGTCATTCCGTCAATCATATCTTCAACGATCCGGAATCCGTGGTGCATTACAGCAGTGCACACTTGCACATTTGATGAGCCGAGTAAAATAAATTCAAGCGCGTCTCTCCAATTACTAATTCCGCCAATTCCTGAAATAGGAAGATTAACTTCCGGATCAATTGCTACTTGAGAAAGCAAATGAAGCGCGATTGGTTTAACTGCAGGACCGGCATAACCGCCATGCCCACCTTTGCCGCCAACATTAGGTTTCAATTCGAATGTATCGAGGTTAACTCCAATGATACTATTGATTGTATTGATGAGAGTTATTCCATTGGCGCCTGCCGCTTTAGCCGCACGCGCTGGTAATTGAATATTACTAACATTGGGAGTTAATTTTACAAGAACAGGTATTGTCGAAATTTCCGTAACCCACTCTGTTATCATTTTGCAGTATTCCGGAACCTGCCCAACCGCCGCACCCATTCCACGTTCACTCATTCCATGCGGACAACCATAGTTTAATTCAATTCCATCACAGCCTGTATCAATTGTTCGTTTAACTATCTCATGCCAGGTTTCTCTTTTCGATTCTACCATCAACGAAACTACAACCGCACGGTCCGGCCAAAGTTTTTTCGTTTCTGCAATTTCTCTGAAGTTTGTTTCTATTGGTCTGTCACTTATTAATTCGATATTGTTCAAGCCAAAAATCTTTTGTCCGTTGTAATCTAAACCGCCGTAGCGGTTAAATACATTCATTACCGGCTCGCCAATAGTTTTCCAGACAGTTCCTCCCCATCCTTTTTCAAATGCTTTGCAATTTTGATATGCTGAGTTTGAAGGAGGAGCTGATGCCAGCCAAAAAGGATTAGGAGATTTTATTCCAGCGCAGTTAACCGATAGATCTACCATAGATTATTTTTCTCCTTTCGATTGATCCGACAAAAATGCGTGAATACCTTGAGCAGCTCTCTTACCATCGTACGCCGCGTTAACTACTTCTTTGCCACCGTTAATGCAATCGCCGCCGGCAAAAATTTTAGGATTAGTAGTTTGATATGATGTTTGATCAACAATAACGCAGCCTTCTTCATCAAGAGTGACGTTTGGAATTGAGCTTAGGAAATTTGATTTTGTTTCTTGACCGATTGCTTTAATAACCATATCAACATTGATTGTAAATTCAGAACCGGAAATTGGAATTGGTTTTCTTCTTCCTCTAATATCAGGTTCTTCTAATTTCATTTTTACGCATTCAATTCCTTCAACAGAATCTTTACCAATAATTTGTTTTGGTGAAGTAAGAAAATGAAAAACGATTCCATCCTTCTTCGCTAACTGATATTCAAATTCGTAAGCAGACATTTCAACATCGCTTCTCCTATAAATGATGTACACTTGCTCGGCACCTAAACGTTTAGCTTCAGTTGCCGCATCAATTGAAGTATTACCGGCACCAATTACAGCTACTTTCTTACCAACATTTACATCTTTCCAATTTTCCGTTTTAACTTTTTCAATAAAATCGAGAGCTCCAATAACTCCGGATAATTCTTCGCCTTGAATTGAGAGTTGCGGACTTTCGCCAAGCCCAACGCCTAAGAAAACCGCATCGTGCTGTTTTAAGAGATCATCAACTTTTACAGTTTTACCAATCATCACTTCTGTTTTAATATCAACGCCAAAACTTTTTACTAACTCAACTTCTTTTAAGCTGTCTTCCCTTCTCATTTTATACGGAGCTATGCCCCAGGTATTTAGTCCGCCCGGAATTTTATTTGCTTCGTAAATAGTTACAACATAACCTAACAGAGCTAACTCGGCACCGCATGCTAAACCGGCAGGACCCGAGCCAACAATTCCTACAGACTTTCCATTATTAGGCAGTTTGTCAAAGATAGTCGGCATTCCTTTTTCAAAATAATTTTCTATTACAAAGCGCTGAAGTCTTCCAATTTGAATTGGGTCTTCTCCTTTTACATTATAAACACAAGCACCTTCACATAATACATCTACAGGGCAAGCTTTCGCACAAGTAAGAGGCACCCAATTCGATTGATAAATTGTCTTTGCCGAGCCAAGTAAATTTCCCGTAGAAATCTTTTTTATAAATGTTGATATGTCTATATGAGTAGGACAAGCTTTCATGCATGGAGAATCGTAACAATAAAGACATCGTAAAGCTTCGGTAGTTGCTGCATTTTGTGTGAATGGCGGATGCAGATCGGAAAAATTCCTCTCGTATTGATCTGCTTGAAGTTTTGGTGCAATATTCTTCATAGATTTATTCCAATCTAGTTTTTTCGAAAATGACCAGCTATGCTTTTAATGCATCATCTGCTATTGTGAGAGCTTCATCAAGATTTTTTACGGCAAAATCAATGTCTTCTTTTGATATTATTAATGGCGGTGCAATTATAAAATGGCTAACCCACGACTGAATGTAAACACCACGCTTCATCATCTCCGCAGCAATTTTATCTACAAGTAAAGGTTTTCCGTTTACTTTATCTTCTTTTGTATTAAATGATTCCTTTGTTTTTTGGTTCTTCACTAACTCAACCGCATAAAAAAGTCCGATACCCCTAACATCACCAATAGAAGGATGTTTGGCTTTCAACGTCGATAATTTTTCATTGAGATACTCTCCCATTTCTACAGCGCGGTCAATCAATTTATTATTTCTTAACTCATTGATTGCAGCTATTGCCGGAGCCAAAGTTAACGGATGCGCTTCGTATGTATGTCCGTGAGAAAAATAGTGATCGTTAAAATAGTCGGCTATTTTCATAGTGGTTGCTGTTAAGCCAAGAGGAACATATGCAGAAGTAATTCCTTTAGCTGTTGTTAGAATATCAGGTTGAACATCCCAATGATCAACAGCGAACCATTTACCGGTTCTTCCCCATCCGCTCATTACTTCATCTGCAATGAGTAGAACATTATAATCATCACAAATCTTTCTTAGCCTTGGCAAATATTCTTTAGGAGGAATTAGAATTCCGTTTGTTCCAACGACAGGCTCAAGAATAATTGCGGCAACATTACTTTCATTCTTAATCATGTGTTCGATGTAGTTTGCGCACGCAATTTCGCAGTCCGGATAAGAATGATTGAGCGGACAACGATAACAATTACATTCCGGTGCGAAAATTACTCCATCAATTTTGCCGGAAGGTTCAACAGCCCATCTACGCGGATCACCGGTTGCTGCAATTGATGCAGCAGTAGAACCATGATATGAATTGTAACGCGAAATGATTTTGTATTTGCCTGTGTACATTCTCGCAATTTTAATTGCCGCTTCGTTCGCTTCCGTACCTGAAGTAGAGAAATAAAATTTTTCCAAACCTTTAGGTAAAACTTCCAATAATAGTTTGCTCAACTCAGCGCGTACTTCTGTTGCAAATCCGGGTGCGGCATAGGCAAGTTTTTTCGCTTGATCTTCAATGGCTTGAATAACAGCTTTGTTTTTATGACCAATAGAAACACACATAAGCTGAGATGAAAGATCTAAATATTTCTTACCCGCAGCATCTGTAAAGTAACATCCTTCCGCATCAACTATTTGAAGTGGAGTCCAATTTTTCTGAAATCTCCAGGTACCATAAGTATGTTTCGCGGTTATTGCAACAACTTCTTCCGGTGTCAATTTGTACCTCGTTTATTAAGAGCTGAAATCAGAATTCAGAAATAAGGAATCAGTTAAAAATGCTCTCATTTTGAATTCCGGATTTTCTCCATGTATGAATGTAAAATTTTACTAACTTCTTCGAGCATTGAAATCAAAGATGTAGTTTCAGCATATTCTAAATCGTGTGTTAAAACAATATAGTATCTGCATTCTTCCAACGAACCCTGAGCTATATTAAAAAATCTGAGTTTGTCCAGTTTCCCATTTTTCCTAAATCCTTCAGCAATGTTTGCGGCTATAGAAACTGCGGCTCTACGAAACTGACTACTTAAACCATATTGTTTTTCTTTCGGGAATAATTTAGTAATCTTATAAACATTCAAAACAAATTGATGAGCCTTTTGCCATACAATTAAATCTTGAAAACTATTCGATTTAACCTCCACCACCGCCTCATTTCAATTTATACTGACTTCTGATTTCTGTCTTCTTACTTCTTACTTTTGAACATCACCTATCGCCCCATATTCTTCAGGACGCCTATCGCGGTAAAACTGCCATACGTTTCTTACTTCTTGAATTTCATCTAAATTAAGATCGGCAACAACTACTTCATCTTTATCTCTGCATGCTTGGGCAATAATTTTACCGCGTGGAGTGCAGAAATAACTCTTTCCATAAAATTCTCCAATGTTCCAGGGGGCTTCCGTACCAACTCGATTAATTGCGCCAACAAAATATCCGTTGGCAACTGCATGGGCGGGCTGTTCAAGTTCCCACAAATATTCCGATAATCCGGCAACAGTAGCAGATGGATTAAAAATAATTTCTGCACCGTTTAATCCGAGAATACGGGCTCCTTCCGGAAAGTGGCGGTCATAACAAATGTAAACTCCAATATCAGCATACGCAGTTTTGAAAACCGGAAATCCGAGATTGCCGGGTTTGAAATAAAATTTTTCCCAGAAACCGGGATTGCAATGAGGAATATGATGCTTCCGGTATTTGCCAAGATATTTTCCGTCGGCATCAATTACCGCAGCAGTGTTATAGTAAACGCCTTGAATTTCTTCCTCATAAATTGGGACAACAATCACCATGGAATGTTTCTTAGCTACTTCTTGCATCAGTTTAACCGTTGGTCCATCGGGAATACTTTCGACAAGGGAATACCATTTCGTTTCCTGTTCGGCACAAAAATAAGGACCATAGAAAAGCTCCTGCATACATAAAATTTGTACACCTTTCTTTGCAGCATCTTCAATCATCAATAAGTGTTTCTCTATCATTGATTGTTTTACTTTTGCAATAGGTTGTTCAGCAGATATTGAAAGAGTTGCCTGAATTAAACCTCCACGAACTGTTCTTGACATATTCTTACCTTTAACTTTTTGATAGATAATTTCTCAAGTGTGCTTTTTCATTTTATTACTAGAGACTTCTGAAACCGTTTGTGTGAAGTAAAATTCAAAAATACAAAAGGGTTCACAAGAATAATTTTTTCGGGATTGATGAATCAAACCCCTACATTTTTTTTGTAGGGGCTTCATTCATGAAGCCCGTTTTTTAGGTAAATCGCCAACAAATCATCTATTAAATCTAATTCACACAACTGGTTTCTGAATAATTAATATTTCAGAGGTCACTACTACTTACTTATACTAACTCATCCAGTTTATTTGCGATTCCGGATTCCACTTTACGGTAGTCTTTTTCAGCTTAGTCCAAAATTCAATAGAACTTTTCCCGGTTATATCGCAAGTGCCAAATTTGGATTCATTCCAGCCACCAAAAGAAAATGGTTCTCTTGGAACCGGCACTCCAATATTAACACCTATCATTCCGGCACTCGCGCGTTCGCTAATGTATCTAGCCATTCCACCGCTTTGGGTAAAGACAGAAGCTGCATTTCCATACAACGAACTTTTCTGAATTGATAACGCAGAATCCACTGTATCTGCTCTTATGATTGCAATGACCGGACCAAATACTTCTTCTTTGGCAATCTTCATTCCCGGTTTTACATTATCAATAACAGTAGGTCCAACATAAAATCCGTTTTCTTTGCCGGACACTTTACAATTCCTACCATCTAAAAGAATTTTAGCACCCTGTTGCTCTGCTTCAGTAATATAATTTTCAATTCTCACTTTTGCTTCTTTGGAAATTACAGAGCCAAGATTCTTCCCCGGAATAATTTTTTTCGCTTCCTCTACAAGCTGCTCAATTATTTTATCAACAGATCCAACTGCAACCATTACGGATGCCGCCATACAACGCTGCCCCGCACAACCGGACATTGAAGCAGCAACATTTGATGCAGTCATCCCAATGTTTGCATCCGGTAAAACAATTAAATGATTTTTTGCACCGCCAAGAGTTAAAGCTCTTTTTAGATTCGATGTTGAACGTGTGTAAACTAACTTGGCAACTTTTGTAGAGCCCACAAATGAAACGGCTTGAATTCCGGGATGATCACAAATGGCTTCTACAGTATCTTTTGCTCCATGAACAACATTAAAAACGCCGTCAGGCAAGCCGGCTTCTTTTAGCAAGTCAGCAATTCTGTTCGCGCTTAACGGAACATGTTCGGATGGTTTCAGAATCATACAATTTCCTAACACAAGTGCATTCGGGATTGTCCAGTTAGGCACCATCAGCGGAAAATTAAAAGGAGTGATACAACCAACCACACCAACCGGATATCGTTCAACACGGCACTCAACACCATTACTAACTTCCATTACCTCGCCGGCTGCAAGCTGCTCAAGTGAGCAAGCAAATTCTGTTACTTCGATACTTTTTTCAATCTCTGCTACGCTTTCGGAAATTGTTTTACCATTTTCCTCATGTATTAATTCGGCAAGTTCATTTAGATTTTTTTCAAGTAAGGTTTTATACTTGAAAAATATTTGTGCGCGTTCTTTAATGGGTTTAGCCGACCAGGAAGGAAATGCTTTCTGTGCGGCAGTTACGGCGTTATCAATCGCTTCGGCGCCGGAGATAGGTACAGTTGAGATTATTGTTCCATCAAGCGGAGAGATAACATCTATGCTTTTATCTCCGCTATCTACAAATTTTCCATCAATATAATTTTTCAAAGAAGGGTACTTCATGAAAACCTCTTACAATTATTATTTGTAGAATTTTCTTCTTTTCTTAAAGAAAATAGAGATTATAAATGAAGAATGAAAGATTTTTTATTGGGTATTAGGTCTGGTTTCGAATCTTCTCAGCCTCTTCCCCTCTTATTTATCTCAGCTAATCGGATTAAAGTTAAGCACGGAATTTTATCATAACTCAAAATAGTTCGATAATAGAATTGACTCTGATATTTCCATTTCACATCTTTTACTTAGTTCTTATCTTTTTGTAGTACTGCAATGCAATTCCATAAAGAATGGAGGATGTAATGCGTCAAGTAACTACAACCTTGGACAATTACCTCATTGAGTTGAAAGAGGGAAAGCACCACTTCGAAAATGTTTTTCAATCGCTTGCCCGGATGATCTTCAACGATAAAGACAACATCAAACAAATTATTGTTAACGGAAAGAATACTTATGATTTTCAAAAGTTCCGTGAAGGGAAAAAACATATAATCGGTTTGTATGACGTTATCAACAGTTTCGTTGCGTTTATAAAAGATGCTGCTGAACGAGGTGAAAGTAAAGAAATGGCATTTGTACTTGTTGGTGAACCGGGCAACGGCAAAACTTTTTTTGTTGATTACCTTTCAACAATGTATAGAGATTTTATAAGCGTGCCGGAAAACAACAAGTACACTTTCAAATTCATTCTGCCGGATGGATTGAGCGGCTATGGCGGCATAAAAGAAATTGAATCTCAGTCATACGAAGACCCGGTTATACTCCAAATGAATCTTTATGATTCTCCGGAACAAAGCAAAGAAGAATTTTTAAAACTCGGTTTCAAAGAGAAATCATTTTTAGATTTCTACGAAAATTTCCGTTCATTGGGCGCCGATACGGAATTCATTCTTAATGATTTTAGGAATTTCTTTAACGGAGACATCGCTAAAGTTAAAGAATGTATTGAAGTAGTTAAGATTCCAATAAGCTCTACTCTTGGAACAATAACCGGAAAGTATCCGGCTAAAGATAAACTTACGAGCTCCGGCGTTGATTTGGTCGGTGAAGAAAGTATTCAAAGACTGCTGCACATAACAAATTCAAATAACCCATACCGTTTCGATCTCAGAAGAGGCGCTCTAGCTCGTGTTGGTGGTGGCGGAGTTCACTTTGCTGATGAAATTTTTAAGAACAAAACCGATTTGATGAAAATCTATCTCGGCGTAATTCAAAACAGAGTAATAGAAATTGATGCATTCAAGTGGCCGATTGATACTTTTATAATTGCAACTAGCAACAATACGGATGTTCAGAATTACAGAGCTAACGGAGAAGAGAAACCTATTCTTGATAGATGTAAGTTCTGCTATGTTTCTCACAACACTAACTACAAGCTTCAGGAAGAATTAACCCATTACGCTCTTGGCGGTGGAATTAAAACAACATTCACCGGCAAGGAGTTACACATTGATCCAAATTTAATTTACACTCTTTCTGTAGTAGTAACATTAAGCCGTTTGCCCCGTTTCGAAGACAAACTTACGCCAGTTGAAATGATGAAGTTAGCCGCCGGTGAAGTAGCCGGAGAAAAGAGCGCAAAAGCATTGGCTGAAATTGTTGAGCAGCTCGAACATGAATCCGATCTCACAAAAAGATTTGGTCAAAAAGGATTGGGGCAAAGAGATTTGGCAAGAATGATAAATACTTTGCGTGGTTTCCCGGAGACGAATGAGGGCGAATGCATGTTTGCTCTGGATGTATTCAAAGCTGCCGAAGATGTAATTCTGGATTACGTTCAGGATAATAACGACCGCGCCAAATATTTTGAAGATATGAAAATCGCTAAAGGACTTTACCGGAAACGCATCCGCACGGAAATGTTCAATGCTTTTATGGACGAACCGACAGCGATTAAGAAAGATGTAATGATGTATGTGAATATGGTTATTGGCATGGGCAGAAGCGATTTGGGTCCGGATAAAATTATTACTTATAAAGATCCGCAAACCGGTAAGACCCAGCCAATTAAAATTGATGAGCGCTTTGTGAACGCTGTTGAAAATGAATTAGAAATGAAAACTCATGAACAGAAAGAATCTTTCAGAGGGCAGATAAGAAAAATTTACGCTCAGAAACTTCAGACAGATAAGAATTACGATTTTATGGACAACGTTGATTTAGTTAAAGCAGTTACCGATACAAGACTAAATTCCGATATTGCTTCCGCCGGAGGATTGGTTGGCGCTTTGGCAAACAGAACCAACGAAGACAACGAAAAGTTATATAACCGAATCGTTTCTACTATGGCTAACAAACTTAACTATTGTAAAACATGCGCTGAAAAAACAATAGAATTTTTCTGTACTCAAGATCATCAGACATAATCCTAAAAAGGAGCGCTTCTGATGGCTGATATTTGTAAGAAAGATAGAACAGAATCTGAGAAGCCTGTTACTGATGAAAAAATAAATCTTCTCGATTACTTTCGTTTCGCTCCCAAGGGGTTTATGGGCATTTACGATTATGATGACTCTAAAATAACATTGAACCTCCAGCCCGGTGGCTATTCTTCTACCAGTAGGCTTTTTGATTTAGACCGGCTTTTGGAACGCGATAAACTCCGTGAGAAAGATGGATTCCCGAGAAAAATAAAACTTGGTAAACTTGTTAAACCTTCCAAAGATGGAAAAGATAAGAGTGTAATTATTCCTTCGGCAGCGGAAGAAAAATTTTATCATTGGAACAGCGAACCGTATTTAGGCGAAGGTGAATCAACCGGCGGCAATGGAGATGAACAAGAAGGAGAAGTAATTGGTGAAGAGCCATTAAGACCGGATGAAGGTGAAGGACAAGGGGGTGCCGGTAAAGGTGAAGGCGGCGAGCATGGTACCGGAGCCGATGCTTTTGAAATAGGTAGAATTCTTACAGAACAGTTCGAACTCCCCAACATTAAAGACAAAGGCAAGAAGACAGCGCTCACACGCTATACTTATGACTTAACGGATTTAAATAGAGGTCACGGTCAAATTCTCGACAAAAAATCTACGCTAAAAAGAATTGTAAAGACCAATCTTGCAATGGATAACATTGATCTTAAAAAAGGAATTGATACAAGTAAATTTATTGTTACTCCTAGAGATAGAGTTTATAGAACACTGTCTCGCGAAAAAGATTACGAGTCCCAGGCAATAATATTTTTTGTTAGAGACTATTCCGGTTCAATGCAAGGCAAGCCTACCGAAGCTATTGTAACTCAACACGTTTACATTCATAGCTGGCTTGTTTATCAGTATCAGCGAAGAGTTACGAGCCGGTTTATTGTTCACGATACGGATGCAGTTGAGGTTCCCGACTTCTATACCTACTACAATAAAAATGTTGCCGGAGGTACAGACATAGCATCGGGCTATCAACTGGTAAACAAAATTGTGAAAGAGGAAAACTTAGCTAGAGATTACAACATTTATATTTTTCACGGAACTGATGGAGATGACTCCGATGACGATGGCAGCAAATCATTAGAAGAGTTAAGTAAAATGATTGACTTTGCAAACCGGATTGGAATTACAATAGCCGAAAACAGTTACACTTCGAGGGCAAATTCAATTGTGGAAAAATATTTGCGCCGCTCTAAACTGTTAGAAACATACAGCAAAATTATTCACATGGATTCATTTAAAGCGGATGAAGCCGATGAACAAAGACTAATTGGCAGCATAAAAACGCTGATATCTTAATCATGAAACTAATAAATCAACATACTAAGAAAATTATGGAAGGCTGCAAAGCGAGGGCTAAGGAATTTGGTCTGAACTTTAGTAAAGATACACTTGAGTATTATGTAACCAACGTTGATTTAATTGAGCTATCACCCAAACACATGATTCCAACTCTCTACGATTATTGGCTGCAAGACATTCAAGTGCTGCATGGCAAAGGTGAATACGAAATCTATCCGAGTAATCCTTACGAAACCGTTATCAACACACGTCCGGTAATTTCCTTTTATAATGATACTAATCCCGATTGGCTAAACGTGATGATTTTTTATCATGTAATCGGTCATATAGATTTCTTCCAGAACAATAAGTTCTTTGAAAAAACTTGGGATTATGATTTTAAGCAGAAAGCATTAACTGAAAAAAGAATTATTGCAAAGCTCAGAGCTCAGAAAGGTCGTGTAGTTGATTATGTTATCGAGTTCGCGAAAAGCATAGATAACCTTGTTAGCTACTTCCGTCATTTGGCGGAAGACGAGAACGTACGGAATATTTTAAGCCTTCCCGACAAAGCGGATTATTACTTCAATCACTTTCTTCAATCAGAAAAGAAAATCGGCTTAAGAGAATACCTTCAAGAAATAGAATTATATAACAAGTGGGAAGAGAAAGAAGGGAAAAGTAAGGTAGAATCTTTTTTTGATAAGGTAACGCTCAAGAATCCGGAATTCGAAGAGCTATTCCATAACCGTAAAATTGAAAAAGATATTGCCCGCCCGGATTTAATGCAGTTCATAATGAACGAAAGTAAATTTATTAACAAAGAACAAAATGTATGGATGAAAACTATCTTCGAAATTATAAGGGATACATCGCTTTACTTTTCACCTATGATGAGAACAAAAATAATGAACGAAGGCTGGGCAAGTTACTGGCACGAAAAACTATTCCTCTCCGACGATAGAATTAAAGGGCACGAAGTTGCATTCGCAAGAATCAATGCAAAAGTTACCGCGCTCTCAAGAGTAGGGCTTAATCCATATGCAATTGGCTGGCGCTTGTTTATGCATGTTGAAGAAATGGCAAATCAAGGAAAGTACACTTACGATTATCAAAAATTAAATAATGCTAATGAACGAAAACTATTTGACTCCGATACAAAGAGCGGCAATGATTTCATTTTTCACGTACGCGCAAACTATTGCGATTCAACTTTTGTAAACCGCTTTGTAGATCAGGAGTTTGTAGATAAACATAAGCTAATGGTTGTTGGGCAAAGAATTAATATGCAAAAAGGAGTTAAGGAATATTACGTGAAAAGCAGAAAGGCAGAAGATTACAAGCAGATGATGTTCGAGAGTTTATACCATCCGCCTCATGTAGCTTTTCACCAAAGGGAAAACGGTACTCTCTATATTAACCATGAGTTTGAAGGAAAAGAGTTGTATAGAGATTATGTTAAGAACACATTAATTGGAATAGAATATCTGTGGGGAGATACGGTTAAACTAGAAACAACTGAACTTGATTACGATGAGATGAAGAGACAATATGCTCAGCTTGATAAAGGAAAAGCGCCTCAAGACATTAAAATCAAACCGGCATTTAACAGAGTTTTGTATACTGTAAAAGATAAAAAAGTCACCAGACAAAAATTCGGCTGATAATGACAAAGAGAAAGCCCGATATTAATGCAGCGCTGAATTTTCTCGACTCAAATTTAAAAAAGCGAGATGCCGGTACTGTAATTACTTTCAAGGAGTTTCTGCAGAAAGCCGGTGATCAGCCAATGCTAATGTTTAGAAGTGTATTCCAGTTATTCAGCAGCATGATTTATTACAATGTAATTGAAGAAGACCAGTATGCCGATGATCCCGAAAGTATAAATTTTAAAAATGTAGATACTGAAAAGCTTTTTGTTAAGGATACGGACACTCCCTTCTTTGCAGATCTTCCGCTCGCAAACCGACTCCTGAAACTTGCCGATTCATTCAAAGAAGGAACGCAGCAAAATAAAATTTATGTTTTTATCGGTCCGCCCGGAAGTGGTAAAAGTACATTTGTAAATAATTTGCTCAGGCGCTTTGAGGAATTTACCTGGCTGCCTGAGGGTTTAACTTATGAGTTATTTTGGAAAATAGACGAAGCTAAATTTGGTCCAAAGTTGTCTGCCGAAATCAAAGAAGCTCTCGAAGAATATTTTACAAAATCGAAACAGAAGCCCGGTGCTTCAAAGCCATCATTTATCGAAATTCCATGCCCTAATCATGATCATCCAATAACTGTTATACCTAAAGAACAACGCGTAGATGTTTTAGAGAATATTTTGGTGGGAGATGCTAAAATTAAAATCTTTAACAAAAAAGAATATGAATGGATATTCAAAAAAAACGCGTGTACAATTTGCACTTCTCTTTATAATGCACTTGCTTCCAAGCTGGACGTTCCTTCGGATATTTTCAATATGCTCTTCGCCAAACGTTATTTATTTAATAGAAGACTAGGAAATGGAATTAGTGTTTTTAATCCCGGCGATAAAGAACCGGAAAAATTAATTTACACTAACGATGCTATACACGACGACCTGACTCACATTTTCAGAGATAGCAACCTCGTTGAATATGTCTATTCACGGTATGCCAAGACTAACAACGGCGTATTTGTGTTGATGGATATAAAAGGCTATAACGAAAAAAGATTTCAAGATTTACATGGAATAATAAGCGAGGGGACACACAAGGTAGATGATATCGAAGAGAACGTTCATTCATTATTTATTGCCGTAATGAATCCGGAAGACAAGGAAAAAATAATTAATAAAGAATCGTTCAAAGACAGAATTAAAGAGATAAATGTAAACTACATTCTAAATTATATTGAAGAAGTAAAAATCTATTGTCACGCTTTTGGACAGCAAATCAAAAACAGATTCTTGCCGGAGGTGTTGGACAATTTTGCCAAAATAATAATTAGCGCGAGACTTAATACTTATTCCGATGCAATGAAGAATTGGATTAAAAATCCAAGGCAGTATGCAAGATATTGCGACGAAAACTTACTTTTATTAAAACTGAGCATATACAATAATATCATTCCCGGTTATTTAAGCGATGAGGATAGAAGATCGTTTAGTAAAGAAATCCGGACAGAAATAATTAATGAATCGGAATTGGAAGGATGCAGAGGTTTTTCCGGAAGAGAATCCATTAATATTTTTAATGAATTCTATAATGAAATAAGGAGGAAATATCTAGAGGGCGATGGAGTAAAAAAGCATCTGCTTATTACCATGAGCAACATCAAAGAGTTTTTCGAAAAGCACGACGAATATTCTTCCAAAATTCCAAGAGGGTTTATTGATTCTATAATTCAGCTGTACGATTATGGTCTTATGCAGCAAATTAAGGAATCACTCTTTCACCAAAATGAAGAAAGAATAAGTAAGGATATACAGAATTATCTTTTTGCATTAAGCTACGATATTGGGGAGAGGCTATCATCACCTTATACTCTGGAGAATATTGAAGTAACGGATCAGTTCTACAATTCTTTTGAACAGCATTTATTTAAGAAATCGGTTGATGAGAGTGAAAGAAAAAATTTCAGGAAGGAAATGGCGGCTAAATTTACAACCATTGTTCAGGAGATGCAGGCAAACGGAGTTACTTTAGTTGAAACTCATATATATGTTGAGCTCTACAATTCTTATATGAAAAATCTGCGCGAGCATATCTTTCAGCCGTTTTTGCAGTACACTTCTTTTGAAAACGCAATAAAAGAATATGGCAGCGCTAAATTCCAAAAGTACGATAACAAGACCAGAGAACAGGTAAAATACTTGATTAAAAACTTAATGAATAAATTTAAGTACTCCGAAGAGGGGGCAATACAAGTGTGCCTTTACGTACTCAACAACAAAATAGCTGAAAAATTTACCGGCGATTAATTTCATATCTTGTTAAATACAAAAGGAAATCTTACTTAAACTACTTTAAGATCAGAAATAATTTTCACAAAATAATATACTACTATGAACATTTATACAATCCGCAACATGACGGCAACCGAAGTAAAAGATATTGCCACTCGATGGGCAGTAGAAGAGGGATGGAATCCGAGTCCTAATGATGCGCAAGCCTTTTATAACACCGATACAAATGGTTTCTTTGTTGGTCTGTTGGATAACATTCCAATTGCTTGTATCTCCGCAGTTTCATATGGAGGTACTTTTGGATTTATAGGATTTTATATTGTTAAGAAGGAGTTTAGAGGAAAAGGTTATGGTCTTAAGATCTGGAATAAAGCGCTAGAGTATTTGGATTCGCAAAATATTGGCTTAGATGGTGTTGTTGCCCAGCAAGGTAATTACGTTAAATCCGGATTTAAACTGGCGTATAGAAACATTCGTTATGAAGGACTAGCGGCGGACGTGTTTGACAACACTACCAGCAGTGTTCCATACTCAAAACATCACTTTGAAAAACTTGTAAAATACGACAGCACACTATTCCCGGCATCCAGAACAAAGTTTTTGGAATCTTGGGTTAATCTAACTGATGCGCTAACATTTGTTTCGTTTGAGAATGATACGTTGAATGGTTATGCCACTATTCGAAAATGTAAAGTTGGTTATAAAATTGGTCCTTTATTCGCAGATAATTATGATATAGCTAATTCCTTGTTTATCTCTGCAAATAAATTCGCCGGAGAAGGTTCAATTATTTATTTAGATACTCCGGAGATTAACCTAAACGCTGTGAATCTTGCTGAAAATTATGGAATGAAAAAAGTATTTGAAACAGCGCGAATGTACACTAAAGAAGAACCAACCATTAATGTTAATAACGTTTATGGCGTTACAACTTTCGAGCTTGGCTAGCTTATAGTTTATGATTATCTGTCAAAGATATTTAACGAACACAAATTCCTTTGATAGACCAAACGAAATCCTACTTAATTAAAATCTGTTTTACTTTTTCCATAAAGTATCCGCTCTCTAAATAACGGTAAAGGTTTTTACCTGGGCATACTGTTATAGAAGAATAATCTTTGTGCCCGCGAATTGAATCAGCCGGGACATTATATTTCTTTGCTAGCCAGGTCATAGTCTTCACAACAGCATCCAGCTGGTTCTGGTTTGGTTCTACTTCTTCAAAATTACCAACAACCTCAATTAATGCGTGCCCGGTCGGATCGTATTCAGTGTTTGTGTCACCCGCATATTTAATATCGCGCCCCTCATAAACTTTCCCATCGAGATCAATGATGTAGTGGTAGGGAATATCAATCCAGTGTTTATCTCTACGAGACCATGTTTGAAGATTGCGAAGGTATTGTATGGGGTCTTTTCCTTTGGGAAACGGCTCGCCTTGATGATGAAGTGTAATATGACTGATAGTATGTTTTTTTGCAAGGGAATCAACTGCCGGTGTTCCTCCCCACTGCTGTGCGGTTATAATTGCATTCTCAAATTTTTGCGAAGAAAATTGTTCTGATGCAGTACAACCGGAAAGGAAATTTGTTACTGAAATGAAAATAAAAAAGAGTACTGAATATTTTATCAAATTTTTCATAGTAAATATTTCACTCCTTCAGTTGTTCCTAATTTCGATATTTTTTTTGATTTAGCCCAAGGCTTAAGAGGTTGTGTTAATCTTAAAATTTTTATGGTAGCCGCAAGCTTCAGCTTCCGTTTCTTTAATAAAACCGCAACTTGAAAGTTGCGCCTACCAATTTTCTTGCCATTTTCATACAGGCTCTTAAGTCTGGGGCTATTATGTTAAATCAATTATTAATTGCCCGAAAGCCGTTTCTGCTTTTTTAATGACCGTGTTTTGTTTTTAATTCATTTGCTCTGCTTTTATCAAGCTCTGAATAGATAAGGTCTGAAACCAGTCTATGCAGTTTATTATGATGATATTTATACATACAAATATTTTGATTAAACACATACCGGTCAATTCCATTCTGGCTCTTTGAGTATTCAAATCTTCCGTAGAACCAATTATCAATTAATTCATCTTCGGTTCTCTCCCGCTCAGCAAAATCTCCAATTTCATTAATCGAATAAATCATATCCTTTGGCGAAAAAAGATGCTCTTCTGTGTTCTGAGTTGAAATACGGATTATACCGCGCACAAATTTATTAACAGATATTACTTCCGTCTCGCGTCTGGAATAGTCCAGCTCGAATTCTAATTCGTGGTGTAAAGCTTCTTGAGAGAATTTCTTAGAGACGGATGGGTCTTCATACTTGATTGGTATTAACTTTCTTTCCGGGTTCATACAAGACCTCTCTATTGCACAAAAATATTTTGTGTATAAAGATACTGCAATTGGAATTAGTTAAAGAAAGTAATCTTTACTAAGGAAGAGTAACTTAAGCCAGAAATAAGCCAGACTTATTTTTACTTCAGTTTTTTGGTTTTACTTTGCCAGGGTCATTGCTGCATGAAGGGTAAAAAAATAGAATTTATAACCAGTTGTGTGAATTAGATTTAATAGATGATGTGTCCCAAATATTTTCTGCGGCTTTGACAGACTCGATGAATGCTTTCCAATTAATTTAAAAGATGATTCTTAAATTCCTTCGGACTCATACCAACCTCTTTTCTGAATAGTCTGGAAAAGTAGGGAGGATTTTCAAAACCAAGCTGGTAAGCTATTTCAGAGATACTCCTTTCTCCTTCAACAATCATATTCTTCGCTTCAGAGATTACAAATAAATGAATCAGCTCCAAAGCTGTCTTGCCGGTTTCATGTTTCAACAAATCACTTAAATATTTGGGAGATAAATTTAATCGCGAGGCGATATAATTTACAGATGGCAGTCCTTTACCGCCAGCCTCTCCATTTACGAAATATTTATTAAGACATTCATTGAATTTAGTGACAGTTAAGCCCAATATTGGTTTGCGGTCTATGAACTGTCTTTTATAGAATCGTTGAGCATATTTTAAAATAGAATCAAGATGTGAGAGTATAATAGTTTTACTAAATTCATCCGGATTATTATGATACTCCGATTCCATTTTGTTAAACAAAGACCACATTATTTTTTCTTCTCTGGGTGTTACATGAAGCGCTTCGCTTGTTTCGTAATCGAAGAAATCATATTTCTTTATTTCGTTGAACAGCGGATGTCCCATTAAAAAGTCTTCATGGATTTCAATTGAGAAGCCCTTCCCTTTTAATTGTACTTTGTGAAGAGAAATAATTTGTCTCGGCTTCATGAAATACATAAATCCCCTGTCGTTATCATATTTAGTTTTACCATACCAAATATTACCGGTCTTAAGCCTTTTAAAACAAATGAAATAGAAGTCATAAGAAACAGCCGTTACCGTTACGGGTGTAGTTGATTTCTTTAATTGCTTCAATCCAAACAATGGATTTTCCGGCAGCGGATATCCTTGAGCTTTATGTAATTCGCTTATAGTTTGAAAGTGTTTAGTGCTCATAACTTACTCGAAATATTTTCTAACTTATAAAATGTTTTTCCTATCTGGAAATTTTTCTATTCTACATTCCAAAACTTTACATCTTGATTAATTGGTTGGAGGAGTTAGCAGTCTTGTGAATGATAAGGAAGCTAATTTCCAACTATCTTTCTGATGTATATAAACTTCCGTAACTTCAAAAGGATTAGTTACTTCATTTCCGCCTACAACTGCAAGCAGCGTAATCCTATTTAGAAGAATTGCAGTATTATCAATTATGTTCACAGACACTTCATGGATATCCGCTTTCTTATACCAAATTCCACCGCTTTTAATAATATTGATTTCTTGTTCCTTTCCCCAGAATCCTCCCATATGAACAAACACCGCCTTTTCGTGAAAGAGAGGGTCTAATTTATCTACATTTTTATCCGACATCCATTGCCATTTGTCTTTGGAAAGATTAATGATTTCTTGTTCCAATGTTGTTCTACTTATAGTTGCTGAATTTGCACCCGTCTGCTGTGCATAGGATAATTGCGTACATACAAGGAATAAAAACATAATGAAAATTATTTTTTTCATAAGAGCTCCTATTGTTTTTAAGTTTCGCAAAAATGAGTATTCATTTTGCACAAACCTACTATTTATTTTCCAATATCAATTATTTTATAACTCCTCTTCCCAAGACCTAGCTCTGCCGCATGTTCTAAAGTATGAATTGCGTTTTTCTCCTCCATACGTTTGATTAAATCATGTCCGTCATGCGCTTTGTAAACAAGATCTACACAAGCTTGATCCAATGCAACCGGATCGAGTGAAGCTAAAATTCCGATATCTGCCATGGTTGGATCTGCCGGGCTGGAATCGCAATCACAATCAATGGATAATTTATTCATCACGCTGATGTAAACAATATTATCTCCGAGACTATTCATTACAGCTCCGGCTGCTTCTGCCATGGATTCTAAGAATTTATTCTGTGGAGTTGTAAATGCTTTTGCAAAATCACTTAATTTATCTGTCAAACCGGCAGTGTGAATCCACATTTTACCACTAGCCGAGGCAATACCAATCGACATATTTTTGAAAGCGCCTCCAAATCCACCCATCGCGTGCCCCTTAAAATGAGAAAGGATAATGAATGAATCATAGTTTTTGAAATGCGAACCAACGAAATCTTCTTTAATATTTTTACCTTGAAGAAAAGGCAAAGCAATCGAACTATCTTCATCCATAATATCTACAGCTGCTATTGCTGTAAAACCATGATCAGCAGCCGCTTTCTTATGATCTTCTGTGTTTGCCCGCTTGCCGGGATAGGCAGTATTGCATTCAACTATGGTACCGTTTACCGACTGAACAAGGTCCTTAATTAAATCCGGCGATAGGAAATTGTGTCCCCCAGGTTCACCGGTACTGATTTTTACAGCAACTTTATCTGGTAGGTTTGTGCCCAGTGCTTTATAGATATCCATTAAAGCTATTGGACTGATGTTTTTTGTAAAATAGACAACTGGATTTTTAACATCGTCTATTTTCTGTGGAAACCCATTACTTACTAATAAACCTGATAACAAAAAAATAAATATCAAACGAACGTGTAATAATCTTCTCATATTATTTCTCCTAATAAATTGCTTGGATTAAATATACTCACTTACTCCTTTTACTTTTTTTTCATTTCTAAAACAAGCTAAATTAGATGCTGTATTCAAAGTACAATTTGCCTTCAAGTTACTTTACCTATCTGTCAATCATTTTTTGAGCGTTTTCCGTATACCTTTCACCTTGCAGTTTAATTTTTGAAGACGCTGTTTCAATTTCACTAAGATCGTCAGCAGTCAGTTCTACTTTAACTGCACCTATATTTTCTTCAAACCGGTTTAGCTTAGTTGTCCCGGGAATTGGTACAATCCAAGCCTGTCCCGAAATGTTTTTATTCGGGAGTTTCTGTGCCAGCAGCCATGCAAGAGCAATTTGGGCTGGTGTAACGTTTTTCATTTTTGCGACTCGACCAAGTAGGTCCACCAAAGATTGATTGGCTTTTCTATTTTCCGGTGAAAATCGAGGGACAGTGTTGCGGAAATCATTTTTATCGATTGTTGTAGTTTCATCTATCTTGCCGGTTAAAAAACCCTTTCCAAGAGGGCTGAATGGAACGAAGCCAATTCCAAGCTCTTCTAATGTAGGAATTATTTCTGCTTCCGGTTCTCTCCAAAACAAAGAATACTCACTCTGAAGCGCTGTAACCGGCTGAACCGCATGCGCGCGACGGATGGTTTTAACTCCAGCTTCAGATAGACCAAAGTGTTTCACTTTTCCATCTTTAATTAGATCTTTTACTGCGCCGGCTACATCTTCAATTGGGACATTTGGATCAACTCGATGCTGATAGAATAAATCTATTACATCTGTCTTCAGTCTTTTTAATGATGCTTCGGTAACTTCTTTGATATGATCAGGTTTACTATTAAGACCAATCCATTGCTCTTTACCGCTGGGATCCAGATTAAATCCGAATTTTGTAGCAATAACAACTTTATCTCTAAAGGGCTGGAGCGCTTCTCCAACTAATTCTTCGTTAATGAATGGACCGTAAACTTCGGCTGTATCAAAAAATGTAACACCTTGTTCAACAGCGGTACGAATTAGAGAAATCATTTCTTTTTTATCTGCGGCGGGACCGTAGCCAAAACTCATTCCCATACATCCTAGTCCAATGGCAGATACTTCTAATCCACTACTTCCAAGTTTTCTCTTTTCCATATTAATTCCTTTATTATAACTTTTATAAAATCATTTGATTTTTCGATGTAAATATAGAATTGATAATTTTGGTTGAGTTATACAAAAGGCGGGTTTACTTATACATTTTTACTTACTGTTTTACCTTTCAAAACTCCGGAAGGATAGAGAATTGAAAAAATGCGGAGAGTTAAACTTGTAATCTCACGTTACTGTATGTCACCATGAATCTTTAAAAAGAAAAAGCCCACCATTTTTCGACTTTGGGCTAAATCCATCGTTTCTGGCGGAGAGTCAGGGATTCCTAAGAAGGAGTCCCTTCGGGAGAACCCCGGAGACTTATATTTTATTTCGCCTAGTACAAAATAAAAAAGCTCACATGCACATATGAGCTTTTAGCGGAGAGTCAGGGATTCCTCCGAAGGAGTCCCTTCGGGAGAGCCCCGGAGACTTATATTTTATTTCGCCTAGTACAAAATAAAAAAGCTCACATACACATGTGAGCTTTCGCGGAGAGTCAGGGATTCGAACCCCGGAAGGACTTACATCCTTAACGGTTTTCAAGACCGCCGCATTCAACGTTGCTGCAATAACTTATAAGGAATGAATACTAAATTGATAACCGATACTTAAAATTTCAAGCTTTGTAAACTCCCTCCTTTTTAACCAGAAAAAAAAACGGCTTAAAAAGTATTAACGGTTTATTAAACCGTTAAAAACTAATCTAATACAACTGCTTATAAAATTTTAACAACTCAAACGAAAGCTTTTCCTAACTAAACAACCAATAAAACAAAGGTACAGCTATGTTCTTAATTAAAAGACGTAATGGTATTTATCATCTGTATTATAAGTCTAAGGATGGTAAAAGAAGAACCATATCTACAAAAAAGAACACAAAAAGTGATGCGTATAAATTTCTAACAAACTTTGAAAATGAAATCGAAAAAAGGGCTAATGAACAAACAACTACCATCAACTTAGAAAGATTTAGGTTAGAGTTTTTGCGAAATTCAGAACGCACCAAGAGTGAAAAAACTGTACGTGTTTATAAAACTACCTTTAACTATTTACAAAAATATTTAGGTAATGTAAATATTGATACGATCACAAATAATGACATTAAAAAATATCTTGACCACCGCTTAACCTCTAGTTCTGTTTTTGCGGCTAGAAAAGATGTTATTAATCTCAATGGGGTTTTCAAATATGCTTTAGAAGAAAACTACACCAAAATAAATCCATGCAAAGGCATTAAGCAGTTTAAAATTGCTGAAAAACAACCCGTCTACTTTTCAAAACAAGATTATGAAAAATTGTTAAGCATTATAGATAACGTTGAGTTTAGAAATTTGGTTATGATTGCTGCTAACACAGGACTTAGACAAATGGAGCTACTTTCTTTAAAATGGACGCAAATAGATTTGCAACACAAAAACATTTTATTAGACCAACGAGTGCATATAACTAAATCAAAGAAAATCAGAAGTGTACCAATTAACAATAATATCTACCCTGTTTTATTAGAAATGCAAAGACTTGCAGCAACTGATAATCTGTTTTCTTACACTGGTAGAAATATATCTGTATTAATTTCACAAAAATTCAAATCCTATGTACTAAAAGCTGAATTAAACCCGTCATTACATTTCCATTCTTTAAGGCATTCTTTTGCAAGCTGGTTAGTACAGGGTGGTGTAAATATATTTTTGGTTAGTAAGTTATTAGGGCACGCTGATATTAAAACCACACAAATTTATTCACATCTAAGGCAAGATGATTTATTAACATCTGTTAACTGTATTTAAAAAATAAACTTTCTATCCCATCATAATGCAAAACAATTTATCATAACACCACCCATCCTTTATTGCGAAATATATTTCATTTTCTGAAAACTTTTTATAAAAGAAGACGTTATTTAAATGTAAGAACACATTTAAAAACAAAAAGCTGAGGAAAGTAAAATGATTGACACAATAATTATCAAAATTTATCGTTCAAGAGAAGAAGTTACAAGACGTATGAAATCTCAGGTAACAAAATCTTACGAAGGTAAAGAAATAACTTTTCGTAAAGAGCAGTTAAAGCTTATTGGTGGAAATATAACCAAGATTAATTTTAGCTTATCAAAATTTGTTAACGGAAACAATTATGAGAATGTACCGTTTGATAAAATAAAATTAGGTGTAGACGCCTTTGTTGAATTATTAAATATACCTTATGAGGAACTTTTATTATCAAGAATAGATATTGCCTGTTCATTTAACATGGAACATTCAGTACATAATTATCTATCAAAATTTGAAATGCTTGATAGATTTGACAAAACCATTTATAATAATGGCACTATCAAATATTGTAATAAGAATATTACTTTATCATTTTATGATAAACTTTTAGAAATGCGTCAGCATAGAAAAACAGTTCCTACAATCAGTAATATTACAAAAAAAGAAATATTGCGCTATGAACTTCAAGTAAGAGGTAATATTAAAAAAGTGATTAATTACGATTCTTCAGAGCAATTGAATATTTGCGCTATCCAAGACGACAATTTTTTGGAACTACTAGTTGATGCATGGCTTTTTAACTTTCAGAAAGTAATGAAAACACGAACTATTGATTCTCCTTTTCTACCACCAACTAATTTTATTAAATCCCCAAAGGACTTTAATATATTTTTACAACACCAGGGTGCTAAAACTATTGGGGCTAAGAAAATTAAACCTTTTTTGAAAAACGAGGTAAAAGATGCCGTGACGCGCAGTAGAATTAGAACGAGCTTAATAAAGTCTAAAGAATATGTTTCAACTTTTGAAACGTCTAAGACAAAAAATGATATGATACGATTAGAAATAAAAGGCAAGGCTGCTTATTACAAAATGCTCGGTAATATTTGCCCTTAGTATGATTAGTTTATATAAAGGGTTCTATTATTACTAATTCAGTTATATGTATATCAATAGCTAATGTAGTGTATGTTAATTAAAAATAGAAGCGGCGGAAATTAATTTCTCAATTTTTTATTCGCCTTTCAATCGTATAGATAAGTCTAAAACAATCGCAACAGCCCCTCTAAGATGTTTTCATTATCATAGAGGGGTTTTTTATATTTTAATATTTTCAAAGGCTTAAATCACTCCCGCTTTTTATTTTCTGCATTTTCTTAATTCTGTTACAATATTTGTTTACAATCTACTCAGCTATGTTTATCTACATCCTCACCCGCCCCATTACATTTTCTGTAATATTTTCATTTTGCTCCGTTGTCAGTTACTTCTTCATTCAATTTATTATTCCGCATAAGTTTCATTACATATATAGCAATAACTGGTTTTAGGTATTCAATCCCCAAATAATATTAGCAATAATCAATTAATATATATCCATATCTCCCCTACTACTTAATCTATAATTCATTAAAGCATTCCATTTTTTCAGTTCGAAATACGTTGTTCCTTTTTACTTTTCGTCTCTAAGCATTCTTAAGTCGCTACTTATATTTCAATTTCTATGTGCTTGCATTTTCCTTGATATATATTTCACCTCGATTAATCTATTACATCCGCAAACACCCCAAGGCACCCTTTTCTTAATTCAACCCTAACTTTTTATCCCTTCATAATTTCAAACGCTCCTCAACGCTTCTCTTTTGTTTCGTTAAGATTCATTATAAACAGTTCATACACGTTAACCATTTTCCCTATGATAGCTTAATATTTTTATCTCATTCAATAAGTTTCATATGATTTGATAGTATAGCTTTGCATTTCTGTATTCCCAATTATGTTTGTGCTCATTAATTCTAAACCAATATTCTGATATTCACCTTTTAACCTCAAAAAGCCCCTCAATAGTAAAAAGTATTCACTTCAAAATATTTTTTTGCTAGTTAAAACTATTTTAAAAAAAAATCGTTATTAGATATTAGGTCATAAAACCCTAAAAGTAACAAATAACAAAATGGAGCAAAAATGAAAATCAAAAAGGAAAAAAAAGAAAAGTTGTATTACTTACTAAAGAGTGCAATAAAAATGCATCATCTGGTTGACTATTTTTATCCAGACATTCGTCATGGATGGGCGACTGTATATTTTGATAATGATGATAGGGGGCTTGAAATAAGTCTTAGTGAAAAGAGGAAAGGATATTACATAGTTGGTGAAAGGGATGCATTTTTTGACTATTTGGACTTCTTTAGAAAGGCTGCTAAATCCTGTAAAGAAATGAAGTACAGCCCAAATAATGCAATGCTAGAAATTTCTAAGTACTTAATTAAGGGATATATACGAGCCGCTAATAAAAATTCCTTAGCAGAACTTTATAATTTTCTTGAAAGTGAAATGCCAGAAGAGTTTAAGAAAATAAAAAAAGGTTTTGCATTCGGTAAAAAGATAATTAAATGGCTTCCCGCAGATCCAAATGAGGGGGATCCAAATGATTACACTGATTAAAAGTAATGTTGTTTGATATCAAAAGTTAACAGAATAATTAATCATCAGTTTAAGGCACTATCAGAATACTCAAGGAGAATAAAATGAAATATTTGTTAAAAGTTAACCAGAAAGCACCAACAATGTATCAACTATTAAATAAGGCAGTCAACATAAAGGATATTGCAGATTACTTTTCTTACAAAAAAGATATAAATGGATACATAACTGTAATGTTCGAAAATCAAAAGTTCAAGATAATGTTAAATGATAAATACAATAACTATTATTTTGCGCTTACTGGTAAGGAAGGTAGTGATTTTGTTGATTTATTTAGAAGAGGTTCAAAAGAAAAGTTCAATACATCGTACACTATTCTTGAAGCTAGGAAAAGAATAAAGGATTTATTAATTAAGGGGAAAATAAAAAACGAAAATGAAATAGCAGTAAGCATGCTAGAAAATGGATTCTATCGACAAGAGGACAAGAAGAGATTAAACAAACTTTATTGAAGAAGAAATGTATTGCCTTTCTAATTCCTTTGGGCAAGGATAACACCTTGCCCGGCTGTTTATAATGTTGCACAACTTTAAATGCGAAAACGGCGTCCGGTTGAGTTGCTTGTTAGTTGCCGTCTTCAATTTTTATATTTTTAAATTCTTTTACTGTCCGATATATTTGAATGTGATGAGTAAAAACTTTTTTTATCTTCACTATGTACTCATGTCTTCGTTGCAATTTGGATGCTAGTTTATCATCCGAATAAATATTTATCTTTTTGCCAAAATTTGTTGCCTCGCAAATCTCAGAAGATATTCCCCATTGTTTGTTTAACGGAGTTTTTAGGAATACATGAATATGGATTTCTTCCTTTTCTTTTAATGACTTATAATTTATCTCAGACCCATCATATTTCCTTTTCCCAACTTTAAGACCCTTAATTGCAATACTATCATCAGAGATAGAAAATTGCTTGCCAGCTTTGGCTAATTTATCTGCAACTTTATTTTGCTTTCTAGGCATATATTCAATGAATACTTTACTACGTGCTAGATCGGCAAGTTTTTTTCTTTTTTTATCTAGCTTATCTAAAAGGTCATGATTTTTTATTTCTTTACCTTCATGGTTACACCATTTATTTTTTCTCCACTCTTGAATTTTAAATGGGCTAGTTCCATCCTTATCATTTAGTCTGAATCTGTCAGTAACGAATATGATTGTGTTAATGTTAGAAAGTTTTTCTCTGTCTTTTTCATAAAGACTAATGACATACTCCATTCCAGAAATCAATGCTTCAAGTTCAAGTCTCTCTATATTTGCGCCTTCATATCTACCATGTGACTCTTTGATATTTTCCAACTCAACAGAATCTGGGAATATAATTTCAAAGCCAATTCCACCAGTATTCTTGGCATCATAATTCATTGAACCATCACATTTAATATATAAAGCATGTGGATTCATTAATCCAACCTTACTTTAGGCAACTAACGGCGTGGTGGCTAAGGCGCAGCCCAGAACAACACAGCCGAATTTATTAAACAAATTTTGTATACTTCAAAACTTACATATATTGATACTGCTAAACAGCAAAGCCAATATGGTAGAACGAACTTTTATAAATTCACAAATGCCGAAAGCGAAAACGCTGCCGCCTTGAGCAACTTGTTATGTACACCTCTAAAATTTATCGAGAAATCTTCTTCTTTTTTCTCCTTCTGCATAGTTCAATGCGGCTTCAATTTCATCGTTGATATATTTTTTTATCGGGATTAATTTAATACCTAAATCCAATCTATTGGTAATATCCAATATCCTCCGCCAATTTAAAGCCATCCTATCACCAAGACTTTCGTTTCCAGTTGTTGAACCTCCATTACCAATCCACCATATCTTGGAATAAATATTAACATCTTGTGTTAATTTCAAAAAATGTATATAGGCTTCTTCAAAGAAATCACTTTTTGTGTGTCTCAAAATGTCAACAATCATATTCATCCTAATCAAATCATTATAATTGGCATTTATGTAATCTATTATAAATTCATTGCTTTTTTTTATGTTCTCTTCTTTTTTTATTCCAGAGAAAAAAGAATTACAAAAATGATCTAATATGCCCATATAAATCTCTTTAGCTGCAATAAAATCAAACACCTTAAATAGTACATCTTGTATATCCTCAACTAGCCAAACTACAGAAAAACTTTTATGCTCATAAGAACGGTGACGATCTTTTTGTGCATATAAATATTCAATGTATTCCAAAAGGAAATTTTTATCTATTCTAAGTATAGATAGTAATTCACTACCACCATAATCATAATGTGAATCAAACCTTTCTTGTTGAATATATGCTTCCTTCACTGTTTCGAAATCATTTTTCAAATATTCACTATGCTTACTAAAAAAGTTGTGTGTTATTCTAATGGATAAATTCTCACTCTTTCTTTTGCTAACAATTATTTTGAGAATTTTAGTGAATAAATTAGCATCACACTTTAAGTATTTTAACAAGTCAGTGAAGTGAATGAATATATGATCATTAATGTCGTTAACTGCTGATACAAGGTTTTTACATTGCGTTTCATCAACCAAATTATCATCCAAATAGAAAAAGTACTGCAACTTCCAGGTTGCTGATTGATTGTAATCTTTGCTTGAGATAGCAGTCCATATTGATTGAGCTGTATTTTTACTAACTAATAATTTTTGAAAAGGCAAGTGGGGTACGTATTGGATATCATTATTGTGATTAATTATATATTTAAGAAATTCGATGCCTAATTCATAATTTCTCTTAAAATTTTCATCTATTACATAATCAAATGAATTTTTTATACTGTAGGTATTCTTCTCCCAGTTTAATAAATAATTATAATGTTGATAAAATTCAGCAAACGAATCCAAAGAATCAAAAACGAAGTATTCGCGAACTTCACTCTCTTTTAATTTCTCATATTCTGCATAATCTTCAAATTCATAAGATTCTTTGTCTCTAAGACGGTCCCAATCAATTTTTAAGTAAACAAGATATAATTCGTTTAAATATGTACTTTTAAGAATATCAAATGTCTCATCTTGAATATCATTTTCAATGAACCACCGTATTTGTGATTGCACATAATGACAATGTTGAAAATTAGAATTTGTTAAGTGATTTTTAATTATTTTCAAAACATATATTACATCAAATTCCATCACCTCTTTTACAACATCTGGGGTGCGTTGAGAATATTCATTTAGTAGTTGAGTATATGCCTTAACATTATTGTCAAAATCTTTATCTATTTTATCCCATATTTTTTCACGAAGTATTTTAGTAAGATTATTTAATGGGAAAGGATAATCGTACCAATAGAAAGAATAATTTCTTCCGCCTTTAGTATGATGATATTTATATTGGAGAAAAGAAGTAGCTATGGCTGGGAAAGTAATTTCGTAAATACTCTCAGATCTATCACTTTTTTCTAATAATAGATTTATCAAAATCTCTTGTCTCTTATATCCCATCCTTTGATCGTCGGTATCGAACAGCAAATGCTCCCTAATGGTATATATTAATTCGGGAAGTGTTTCGGGTAGTTTTCTTGCATACTCGTAAGCAAGTTCTAATGCGTCTTTTAACTTGACAGGGTAATTAAAAGACGCATTAGAACTTGCTTACGAGTATGCAAGAATATATGAAAACTGATTTGTTTCATATTCTGTATAATATTTTGTTGCGATGGGTTCGGGAATTGTATTTATATGATTATAAATAAATTCAATAGTTTCTTCCTCTAAATAAAACCAAAATGTAGATAATAGGTTGAATGCTTTCTCATCGATAGTTATTACACTTTGCCAATAATTTAATAAAATTGGCTTCACTTTTTCGATTACATTATGATATCCAAAAGTATTATTTGCTGGTATTATTGTATCTCGAAATCGTTCTATATTAGAATCATAGTAGTATTCTAGAAGAACACTAAAAGAAAGAGTTCCATCCTTGATAAATGACTTATAGAAAAAATATGTGGATAAATTTTGTTCAGATATTTTCGCATACTCAAATTGTAGTTCTACTAATTCTAACTTATTCAATATATCAATAGATTCGATAAAGTCATCATAAGCTAGATCAAACTTACTTAATAAAGAAGCGCATCTTGTTTTATCTTTGTATGGTATGGTATAAAAAAATGCAATTAAGCCTAGTGATTTTAAATTCACTGATTTTGTTAAATCTATGTTGTCAGTTACGAACCTAGCAAAGTATTGTTCAAATAATTCTGAGACATCAGATAATGCGCACAAATTTTGTTCTTGTACAGCAAGTTTAGCCGCCATAATTGCTAAACGTGGATTTCCATCAGCTATTCTGACAATTTCTTTGTGATAATCAGGATTGTATATTTTGAATGATTCGCTTTTGATAATGTCAATTATCTGCTCATCAGTAAATTTATTGAGATGTAATTCTTCAGGTTTAAATTCAATACATCTATTGGCTATCTCATTTAGCGCATAGTCTCTTACAGTAATAATGATTTTTAAATTTCCTTTTCTGCTTGATTTGAAATATCCTATAATTTGATTAAAAGAATCAATCCTATTAGCATCATCTACGAAAAGTATATAATCACGTTTTGTGTCAAAGTGTTGATATAAATCTTCCAATAAAGAAGCGCTTTTAAATGAAACGCAATATGCAGTATAGTTGAGGTTTGTTAATAAAAATGAATTAATCCCTTCTAATGCTAATTTTGTTTTACCGACACCGGGCGAACCAGTAATAATAACGAAATTTGATGCGCTGATTGAATTTTGTAATTGTTTAAGTTCATTATCTCTGTGTACGAACTCGTTATCAAGAGGAGTCGCAACACTTTTAGCTGCTTTGTTGTATTCTTCAATGAATTGTGAAATTGATACAATTTGACCAGTATCAAGAGGCAAACCAAGGTATTGATTAGATAAATCGCGGTGATGATATAATAATTCTATGGAAAGCTCATCTAGTAGGTAGAGACGTAAAGAAATTCTTTTCCCTTTTAGTAAGTCTTTCAGTCCATCAACCTCTTGAACTGAAAGCTTAAAATTTGCACATAATATTATTTCTTCAATATCTTTTAAAGGGATTTTTGTTGTTTTATAATCCAAACATTTTTTTATATCATCTTCCAACTTGTTTTTATTTGAAATGTTTGTTGTATGTTCTACGAAAATATATTTACCATTTGGCAATAATTTAAAAGCATCTGGTGTTCCTTTAATGGATTTTTGCTTGCCGGACTGGCTTCCAACACGTGAAAATGCGATGTAATTTTTATCACGCAACGCTAAAAAAGTATCGCATAATTCTTGGAAAACAGCTTCATTGATTTCAATTAAAGCATTCTCAACAGATTGTAATCTTTTCATAATTTAAAATTCTCTTGCGTATTATTTTGGTGTACATAACGGTGTTGTTTTTAAGCCGCCGCCCATAGCAGCAATGCAGTATTGAAAGCCAACGCCAATATTTATTTACTAATTTGTTTAGTTCACTACATTTAAAAAGCAATTTACATTTGCAACGCAACTCTAAAACTTGTTAAATGCCGCAACGTTTAAAGCAGTCGCTTTGAGTTGCGTGTTATGTGCATAATATTTCTATTGAACATCTTTTATAAGTTCGGGTATATAAGAATCAAAAAAAGTATCATCTACTACAATATTTTTTTTCTCCTTTAAGAGTTTCTTAACTTTATAATAATTACGAATACTACCTTTCAAAGCAACCTTTTTAAGATCGTTTTCTAAAGAAAGTAAAGTCTCCTTCATAATTTTCTCTTGTAATTTGTCTGTAATCAACTGCTTCTTATTATTCAAATCTGCCAGTTGAGTTGAGTCAATTATTGCTGAAATTGAATTAATATATTGATCTATTATTGAAAGAATATGTTTAATTGAATGTTCCTTGTTTAATTCATATGCTAAAACGGGTGAGTAAAAACTTATTTCTTTTATCGTTTCATAAAACAATTGTTCAAATGATTCATTGTTTTTTGATAATTCTTTTTCAACGATTAGGTTTTTAAATACTTTTACAATCAAAACAAATGAAGCTGAATCTTTTTCGTCAAATTTTACATCAGGATATTTCTTGCTAATATATCCTTTTAGTTGCTCTACAAAATTGGCAGGATCTACTTTTACTATCTTATTAATTTGCGACCATATTTCTAGTAGACTGAATAAGGATTGATTAAACACTTTTTTCCTCTCAGTCCTTCTTCGAAGTAAATATCCAGTTGAGCTGATTAAAGCACCAAGCAACGCTCCAATTATTAAAACTGATAATTCAGAACCCATAAAAACTCATTAAATAATTAGCACATAACGGCGTTGCCGCTAACCGGCAGCCCAGAACAGCGATGCCGAATAGAAGCAACTAACTTTTATTTATAAAAATGTTTCTTAGAACAAACTACTTTAAAGGGTAACTTAGTTTTGTAAACACAACTTTATAATTACACAACTGCCGCACGGAAAAACGCTTTTCGTGTTGAGCGGCTGGTTATGCATTGCTATATTTATTTAAATATTCTACCCGCTCTTCAGGCGTAATAAACGTTTTATAATCTCTTGAGTCACTGTAAATAAAATCATCAATTTTAACTATAGAGTTAATCCATTTTGCAATTCTAAAAGCATCATAACGAGTAATAAATATATCTTCAATATCACCTTCATAAACTGGTGGTTTGAAAACAGCACTCTTGTTTTTATTGAGGTTCACAATAAAATAAGCATCACGAAAATAATCGACATTGTAATAACTATTATTTTTATAACTGGGTATCTTTCCAATCATTAATTCGTAATTTGTATCATATTTACCATCCACTCCTAGTTCAATATTAATAAGTTTGCCAATCGAATGACCTAAGGTGGTATTATCAACAACAAGCCCACTATAATATTTTAGATAAATATTAAAATTGCTTTCTTGCTTTAGCAATTCTGCTATATCATCCCAAAAGCAAATCTCAATAGTAAATCTGTAATCGTTACTGTGATTGAGTAATCTTATAACTTCTTGCAATTTCGAATCCCTATCCAATGTAGTGCAAATTATAATGCGAACGAGGGATGGGTTAAAATTGATAGCTTTATTCAACTCGACAGTTATTTCGTTTTTAGAAAGAGAAGTGTCTTTATTTCTCAACTTACATTGAATACCAAACCATTGTTTGGTTTGGTTATTACGCCCAAAAACATCAACTCCATCTTGGTTTTGACCACTACGTCCATTTAGATTCACAGAATCATTGCGAGTATCATTTTTCCAAAGATCATAACACAACTGCTCAAATATATTTGATTCAGATACTTTTGGAATGACTAATGTTCTTAAATCTCTCATAAATATCTCAATGCATAACGGCGTTGCCGATAAGCGGCGCCCCAGAACAGGAATGCCACTTAAAAAACAATTGCCGATGATTTAGTAAACTGTGCTTAACTTACATCGTAAGCGCAGTTTGCAACAATGTTATTTAATAGAACTACCTTAAACAATTTAGCCGATACGGAACGACTAACCCTAAAATTTATATAATGCCAAATGCGAATACGGTGTCCGCTTGATTGGCTTGTTATGCATTAATTTATCTTATTAAATATTTCTTCTGCTTTATAAACCGTGTCATCCAATATTATATCTTTATATTCAAGCGGTTTTCTAAGTATTAGTCCTTCAATGGAAGTGCAACGGCTTAATGCTACATAAGTTTGCCCGTGTGCGAAGGCGCCATTACCCATATCAACAATGACTTTTGAAAATGTCTGACCTTGACTTTTATGGATAGTTAATGCCCAAGCTAATCTTAGTGGGTATTGCTCAAAGGAACCAATTATTCGTTCTTCAATCTTATTTTTTTCTCTGTCAAAATAATATTCAATATTTTCCCAAAGCTCTCTTTTGACTTCACAAGTATGACCTTCAATATTTACAAAGATTTGGGAAGATGAAAGATTACTTATTTTACATATTGTTCCATTAACCCATCTTTTATCTTTATCATTTTTTATAAGTATTACTTGAGCTCCAACTTTTAACTTTAATTCTTCTTCTGTTGGATAGGCATTGACTTCGAATTTACCTTCTTTATGAGCATAATACATTAATGCTTGAGAGTTAATTCTTTCCAAGTATTCTTGATTAATTTCATTTGCAACTGCATTTGTTGGTGTAAGGGTTACATATGAATTTCTATCATATTCACCATTTGGTTTTACACGTTGGTTAAATTTCGTCAAAGATATTCCATTAATTTTCTTTTCTCTAATTTGATTAAGAAATCCGATAAATTCATTATCTGTCTGTCTATAGATTTTATTCAACTCAAGCATATGGATGTTAATTTTATTAAATACTTTTGCACTAAAAAAATATGGACTACCATAATGTTCTGCAAAGTATTCCTTAAGTTCTTGGTCTTTAACTATTGGGGGTAACTGAAATAAATCCCCGATAAAGACCATTTGAACACCTCCAAAAGGTAAATTGTTATTGCGATTTAGTTGTAGTGATAAATCAATGCCATCCATTAAGTCAGCGCGAACCATAGAGACTTCATCTATTACTACGATATCAAGTTTCTTGACAACTTCTTTGTCACGCAATGGTCTAATTTTATTCGCTTCGATGAATGTTGGTGGGAATTTAAAAAACGAATGAATGGTTTGACCATCAACATTAATTGCAGCTAAACCAGTTGGGGCAAGAACAACAATATTCTTTTTGGTAGTTGCACGAAAATACTTAAGCAATGTTGATTTTCCAGTTCCGGCTTTACCAGTAATAAATATACTTTTACCATCGCCATCAATGATAGATAACGCCAATTTAAAATCATCATTTATTTCAATTCCGGTAATATCATACGATTTAATTCTTGTTTTCCAAGAAGGCTGAATTCTTGGTGCTGTCCGAACATAACCAGAAGAATATGTATTAACTCTTTTAGCTGGTTTAAAAATCAAATACAGCACGATAATTCCGATTATAACATATACAAGAGTCATAAATCTCTCTTAATGCATAACTTATAATTATACTGCATCGTAATAATGTTTAAGGAACATATATATGCACGGTGCTGCATATCTACGTGCCAATTGTTTCGGTTTTAGCTCATTAACCCATATTTAAAAATAAGGCGTGCATATGTATCACCATTAAGTTCTGCCGATTTTGTTTTACACAATAGCAATCAAAAAAAATCTATATGGTATTACTCCTATTCTGTAGTTTATCGGTTCCCCCTGCAGTTGTTTAGAATGGAACCACTTGTTTCTAGTCTTAACTTAAAATATTTAGAAGTTGATGTCAAATAATATACCCCCGCTTAAGATTTACATTAAAGGAAGAAATATTATTCAATTTTATATAACTAAGTTTATTTGATTTATACGGTTTATTATAACTTCTTATATACTAAATAAATCAAATAAACTTTCTTTTATATGTAACTGCAAACCACATCAAATAATTCTGTCAAAAAATGTTTCTGTATTTCCAGCCGAAGAAATTTTTATTACTTAATCAACAAACAACCCAAAGGAGGTTCTATGAAAAACGTAAGTCTAATTACTACTCTAACAACTTTACTTACTAAAAATAACTTTCAAGTAAAGGAAGTAGAAAAGAACAAAAGTTTAATTGCAATGCGGAAAAATTATCCAAGATTATATTTTCAAATAGTTAAAAACTGTGCTGTCGTTAGGAACATAAAAGAGCTAAACAATAATGCAATAAAGGAAACAAATCTACTATTAACAGCAATAAATGAATTGAATAAAAGCACTTTACTTAGCAAATACTACTTGCAACCAGATAACAAGCTTTATGCAGAGGCAATAATTATAAATCCTGGTAATGAAAAAGAATTTTCAATAATGCTTAATATTATAAAAAATGATATGAAGCAATTACTGGAAAAGTATAGACCAATGAAAAAGTATTTGGGCAGTTAGTGTCTAATACTTATGATAGTTCTTCAATAATCTTTATAAGATTAGTGTCTTTGAATAACTTCTTTACTTTATCTCTATTGATTTTTGCACCTTGTTTGTTGGCTTCAGGTACCCTTCCGTGGATATCTCTGAACGTAAGTAACAAAGCAGATTCTAAAGCTCTCCATGTTATAACATTTGGTCTTTTACCACTTACAACAACATAAAAATCAAGTTGATTAATGCCATGTTTATTCAACAGTAATTTTGCTTTTGCAGCTGCACTTGCCGCAATTCTACCAGCACCAGTTTTAGTTGTGCCTATATATGCAATCTTTGAACGACCATACGTATACTTTATACGATTATTTGCACAACCTATGTAAACTAACTTTTCTTCTTTAACAGCTACTCTTGAAATGGTAATTGCTGGTTTTTTAGATTTTAACTTGTCTTTTAAATATGCCATAATAACTCCCTTCCATTAAACATAAAAAAAGGACGCAACTTCCGTTACATCCTTACACGAGGCACTGCCATGCCTACAGTCAAAGACATAAGAAAGCGCGTCCATTAACTGGACGCAACTCTCTTGCTTTGTTCTTGACTGTTTGAAACTTGGCAGTTTTCGTGTAAGAACAACGCAATAGCTGCGTTAATTATTTAGTATTTCTAAATTCTCTTATAACCTCAATAAGTTATTAGAAGCCACAAATTTCAATTCAACCTATATAAATATCACTGTAAAATCAATCGTGTGTAATCCAAGCAACTGTAAAAAAAAATAAAATAAACAGTGGGCGCACTTTCTACATCTTAACAAATAGAATAAAAAAACTAAAAGTAAGTATTTAGAAAGTTGCGCCTACATTATTTCAAAAACATAGGAGAAAACTAAATGGCATTACTTCAATGTCCAGAATGTTATAGCAAAGTATCAAGCTTAGCTAAATCATGTCCTAAATGTGGGGCACCCTTATCTATAAACAATGATATAGAAAAAGAAATAACAACGGTTCAATTAACCAGTAAGAAATTAAAAAAGCAGGGCTGCATTTTTCCTATTCTATTAATAGTAATTGCATTAATGATTTCTCAAAGTTCTAGGACAGGTGCACAGATTGGAGTGTTTCTAGTTTTAGCGGCAGTTATTATTTACTTTGTTACAAAAATTCAAATCTGGTGGCATCATAAGTAATAAGTAACAAAACTGAGGTTAAGCTGAGTTATCTCTAAATACATTGCATATTAGCATAAACTTCAATCAAAAATAGGCTTAAAAACGCTTGAAAACGCTTGAAAACGGGGCACTGCGGCTTTATCTAACCTAAATCGGGGTTTATTAAGGCTTATTATTAAAAACGGCTCCTCGACTATTAAAAAGCCTTCCAAAAACGATAACCAAAACGAATACTATTTTTTGATTATCAGTAAAAAATAGTTTCAACAGCATTTTTTCTTTAAAACAAAAAAGGCTCAAAACAATTCGTTTTAAGCCTTTAGCGGAGAGTCAGGGATTCGAACCCCGGAAGGACTTACATCCTTAACGGTTTTCAAGACCGCCGCATTCAACCACTCTGCCAACTCTCCAGTCAAAAACAACTGATTTTTGAGGCGTCAAACATACAAAAGTTTATTTAAAAAGGGTACTTGGTAGTAACTTTTGTAGTAACTTTTTAGCCACCAAAAACAATTCAATGAACGCACTTTATAACAGAAAACCGCTTGAAGAAATTGCAAGGGGTCGAATCCTTATAAAACTTCAAACGGCTTTCTAAAATCAAACTTTGTTTTTTCGACCAATACAATTTTTTCAACTAAAAATAATTTAGCATTTCAAAAATCATTAGTCAACAGTTTCCCACAAATCCACGTCGCCACTTTCTATAATTTTTGATTCAAATACATTACCATCCTTAGAAAATATTGTTTGATGAATTTCTCTATGCACTACATGAACCCTTCCGTCTTTATCTTTTTGGTCAATAATATCAGTAACCATTATTAACTTACTCTCAGATAAAACATTTTGAAGTTTTGATTCGATTACTTCAAGTCGGCTTTTTAGATTTCTCATTATTTCGCCTCATTCAATTTCTTTTCTAATTGCTCTAACCTTTCCTCATATTCAACAGCTTGGATATTGTTTAGGTAGTTGCTACACAAATAGGAGAGGTCTTTTGCTTTTTGGCTTTCCACTTTCCCGTCAATAAAACTTCTGATTAGTTGCGATTGAATCCTTAAAACGTCTCTAGCTCGCATCCGTTTCCTTCGTGGTAGGATAATAGAAAGGGTGGGGGTGTTTTGATTATCCTTAGTCATTTTAATTACTTGTAGCTTTTTTTCTTGTTGTTTTGCGTCCATTAGTATCTCGATTTTAATAAATATCACCCACAGCTTGAAAATCATCGGCTCTTAATCGTAAACGAAAAAGAGCCGACTCCCACTAACCAACCACTCAGAGGTTGTCGTAATAAAATCTGTTTTTCGCATTATTATAGAGAATGCCTTCTAGCTCTGCCCATGTTCTTTGTTCTAATTCTTTGAACAAAAAAGATAAATGATGTAGAGCGTTCGGGATATTGTTTTCGTGAAAAGTTATAAAGTTTTTGGCTTTTCCAGTTTCGCGAATATAAATTATATCCGCTTCGTTTAAATCGTGCAAAATTTTCATTGCATCTATAAGGGTTGACAAGTTTTTCTCACGATAGTTGCTTACTGCTTCCCTCAAGTCTAACAACCTTCTTTCTTTAGCTACATTGAGTGCTTCTGTATATCGAGCATTTAAAATTGTGATTGCTTCGCGTTTCGCTTTTGTTTCCAATTTGTGTTCTTTGATTAAATCCGAATATTCAGCTTGTAGTTTTTGGACTTTCTTCTTTTGCGTTTCAATTTCATCGGGAGAAGATTCGCCTAAATGAAATGAAACGTTTAAATTATTTAGTTTTTTTAATTCCGGGGCTAATCTATCGTTAAGCTCCGAAATTGAACTATCATGTAACAAGACTTCTTTTTCAAGACTTGATATTTTTTCTCTGATAGAAAGAGGTTCCGAATATTTTTCGGCAGGTTTAATATGTTTTAAGTGTTCCATGTTGCTACTCCTTTAGTTGGTTGGAAAGTGTGAATTTATTATTTGAGCAATATTATAAGCTGTCGCACGTTGGTCGAGTTTTCCGACTATATTTTTAATTCTATTGAATTGACTAACGATTGTTCGAGGATTCATGTTTTCTTTAAGCCATTTATCGTTGATTTGTAAACAGCCCTTGAAAAATGTTCTAAAGTCAGTCATGCAACTTTCGTTACTAAAATTTCCATTCTCGCTTTTATAGTGCGCAAGAAGTTTCTCAATAAACTTTAATTCATTTTCTTTATCAATTAATGAATAGGGGTATCCTTTCACTTCAAGATGTTCTTCAATAAAAACATCAAGTAGGTTCTGGGTTAAATTTTCGGTGATGCCCGTTAGTGGATTCTTAACTTTCTTTATATTCTTTTCTTTCTTGTTTGTCCGAAAGTTGTTCGGAGTCAGTTCCGAAAGTTGTTCGGAATCCATGTCATTATATGAGAGGGAAAGCCTTGATTTTACTGAGGGATTTTGTTCCGTAGAATTTTGATATTTTGACCAATTTAAAATTGAAATTATGGTTGTTACTTTTCCGCCTGTGTAGGCAATCATTTTCCTAAGAACCAACAAATCCAGAAATTTTTTAACTGTTTTATCGCTCCACTTCCAACGTTTCGATAAAGTTAGTTGTGAGTAACATAACTCACCTGCTATTAATTTAATCTCGATTCCGCGAATAAATACAGTCCGTTCTTTATAAGATGCCAATAATAGAAGGTCAAGCCACGCTTGCGATTTTGTGAACTTTTCCGAGAAATAAAATTCATTCTCCATTATTTGCCGATATAGTTTTATGTAATTCATTTTAACTTATCGGCTCACAGAGGGCGCTATTTATTTCAAGTAATAACTCAATGTCTGATTCGGTTTCGCATTGAGTAGCCTCATAAAGAAAATCAGTTAATATCAACAAGTCGCATTGTACTGTTTGCGATAGTTCGATTAGTTTTTCTTTAAGCTGTGGGTTTTTTATTTGTTCAATTGCTTTTGTAATCGGTTCGGTTTTTAGTAATAAAATTCGGTTGCTTTCGTAAAGTTGCAAGAGATTACTTAAATCCATATTAACCTCATTTTGCTAATAACGAGAAAACCCGTTTGATGTCGTGGCGGAAACATCAAACGGGTTCTCGTAAAAATTTATTGTTTGTCTCGCCACGAAACTTTATCAATAATTCTCTAGCGAAATTAAAGTTGTCTCAGGATTGAAAAAATCCGAGGGGCGGATTTTTATTTACGTTTTTTTTGCTTTGTAGTTTTATTGGAGCTGGTTTCGCTTCTGTGGTCTAAATATTTTTTGTAAAATATTGCAAATTCATCAGAGTCAAATTTCAGTGAAAGTTTTTGAGCTGCCTTTTGTGAGTTTATAATATCCTTTAGAAATTTGGGCGGATTTCCGATTCCGCTAATCACTCGAAACAAAAGTGTTTTAAGGTCAATTTTTTCTCCTTCATTTCTATACAGTTGATTTTTTTTGCCTTCAAATTCAAATGGAGGAGAAAATCCGACGCTATCAGTTAAATTAAAAATCATTTTTTCATAATAATAATCAGTAGTGAGATTTTTATTTATTCTCAGTAATTCGCTTTTGTACCATTCAATTTCTCTTTCCAGAAATTCAATTTCTGATTGTAGTTCCTTAATGGAAAGATTCATCTCTCTTATTTGAGAATTCTGTTTAGCTAACTTTTTTAATAATTTATTTTTTTCATTATCAACGTTTTTCATTATTCCGCCACGAATAGAAATTTATCTTCTCCCCTTCTTTAGAAGTTCAGCTTTGCGAAAGTATATATTTTGTTTTTCAATATTACCTAGTTTGCCGTATGCTTTGCTCAAAAGTGCATAGGGCTCAGATTGCTTAGGATTCTTATTAAGTGATTCCATGCTGTATTTGATTGACAAATTATAATCAGTTTGAACGTAGCATACCTCCGCAATCAAATTATAAAGCATAACACTTGCAAAATCTTTTTCAATGGCAAAATCCAAAACATCTTTGGCGCGTATAGTATCCGCTATCTGTAAATAACTATATGCTAATTCATAACCGCATAGTGGATGTTCATCGTTCCTGAATTCATACTCGTAATTTTGGATTGCTTTACCATACTGGTGCAATTTGAAATATAGACTTCCAAGTGAGGAATAAATCCTTTCATTCGGTTCTAATTCTACTGCTTTTGTGTAATATGAAATAGCCTTATCTAAATCGTTTGTGTTTTCATATATACTACCATATCCCTCATAAATTTTGGCATCTGTTGAATCTATAAAAATAGCTTCATCAAGATATTTTTTCGCAATTTTGTAATTTTTAGTGTAAATGTTGCAATCAGCTAACTGCAAAAAAGCATCCTTAAAAAATGGTTTTCTATTAATTGCTTCAAGGAAATATTTTTCGGCTAATTTTAATTTTTGTTTGTTATTCTCAAGAAGGTATCTACCTTGATAATGTAAGCCGAGATAGTAGGGCGCTTCTGAATTTTTGGGATACTTTTTCATTAAAGACTCTAGTATAGAGATTCCAATTTTCGCAGAGCCTCGAAATAATTCTTCTCTACCTCTTTCTAGTAATTCATCTTCAAATTGTGCAAAAATCGAATTACTTATAATAATCAACAAAAAGAATAATTTTTTTTTCATAGAAAACTCATTTTTTTGATTAAAAGTCGTTCGATTTACTCATTCTTTTTCTTAAGAAACAATTGAATAGGATTTGTCATTTATTTATTCCCTCGCTGTGGTAATATCATAATTTGGAGAATAAAAAGCATCAATTTTATTTTCCTCACAATTGTTAATTACTTTGATATTTTATTTCCATGTTTCACGCATTTCCACAGGAATACAGCCCTCTTTTCCTTGTGGTTGGAACTTTGTACTGGCTAAATGCAAAGTACGCTTTAAAACGCATTTAAAGACGTTTCAATGTTTTGGTTTCTCAAACTTCATTGCAATAGTATCGTAAACAAATCTTTGAGAAACATCGAGAATCCTCGCAAGTTCACTAATATTTTCACCATTATATTTTTTTGCTATATAAGCTCGCTTCATAGAAATTAAATGAGACTCTGAGAAATGAACAGGGGTTTTACTAAAAATCGAATATAGTTTGATAAAGGTCTCTTTCCCGAAATCTTCCATTATGATTTTTGCATCACCTCTTAAATATTTTGCAGGTTGCTCTATTTCTTCAATCCAGTTTAGCGACATATAACCTCACAAAACGTAATTGAATTATTATGATTAAACTTTCTCAGAACACTTTTGATTTTTGTTTTCACTCCATAGACTTGAAATGATTGCTTGCTAAAATCGGTAAGGTCTATTGATTGCTTGATACTTGCACCCACAGCTTTCAAGGCATGGATTAAATTTGCATCCAAAGAATAATTATTTGTAGGGATAAGACAGAATATTGATTCAATCGTTTTCATAGTGCTGCTCCTGTTATGTTGTTAGTTGTTTAATACGTTAATAGCATTTTGTAAATCTTCGCTTCTTAAATGTGAATAAATTTGAGTAACCTTAACCGAACAATGCCCTAATAGTTTTGATACTTGGAGAATTGATACTCCCCGTTGCACTAACCAACTCGCAAAGGTATGCCGTAGTGAATGGAAGGTTAGGTTGTCATTTATTGCAGCTTCTCTCACATAACTTTTAAACTTTTGTGAAATGTAATTCGGGTTTATTGCTTTCCGGTTCAACGTAAAGACTAACTCACTTGCTTTAGTAAGTTCCCGTTCGACAATTATTTGCATTGCTTTGATTGACAAAGGAATCATTCTAACCTTTTTTGATTTTGTTATATGGCTCTGATTAGTTAGGGTTAGGTATCTATCTTTGAAATTGATTTGCGACCATTCAAGGGTGAGGAGTTCCATTTGCCTAAGTCCGGTTTGCATTGCAAAAACAATTAAATCGCTGACGTCCTTTTCTTTGACCTTGTTAAGTAAAGTTTCAAGCTCCAACTCGCTAAAAAACAATGGTTGTTTTTCCGGTAAACGAAACCGTTTAATTACTTTACAAGGATTTTGCAATAAATAACCTTCCGATATTGCTTTGTTGAAAAGACTATTGAGGCAAATTAAATCCTTTCTCGCTTGATAGATTGAACTGTTTTTAATTCTTTGCTCAAAATAATCGTTCATTCTTGAAGGTGTTATTTCTGTCAAGCTAACCTCTCCAAAGAATTTTTCGACAAAGCTGTGGGTTAATGAATATGCTTTATGAGTTTTTGGGGTGTGAACGGTCTTCGAGTAATCGAGAAACCTTTGATTAAATTCTTGAAGTGTTATAGGAGTGAGCTTTTGGAGTTTTCTTTGTTCTAATTCTCGCTCGAATTGGCTAAGAAATTTTAGTGCTTCAGATTTAATTTTTGTACGTGTTGAAATTCCGGTTCGTTTACCATTTGGCTTAATGTAAACGATATAATATTTACCGTTGGCTCGCTTAGTGAGAATCATAGTTGAAACTCCTCTAAGTGCGATAAAAGAATTATGATTTGGTAGTTAAAAAAGTAGTGAGTGAGGGGAAAAAGTTTGATTTGTGAGGAATTTTACTGCTTCTTAACGGTTTTCAAGACCGCCGCATTCAACCACTCTGCCAACTCTCCAGTATTTTGCTTCCGTAAAAAAGCGGTACAACAATAATAAAATTCGGAATAATTCTCCATTTTAGTTCAAACATTATCCCCCTACTTCTCTTTATATTTACACATGAAATTACATAGAGCACTATGAAAAAACAGATTCTATTACTTTTAGTTCTATTCGGTACATTTTCTTCAGCACAAACTAAATTTAACGAACCGCCCAAGTGGGCAAAAGAAGCAGTCTGGTATCAGATTTTTCCGGAACGGTTTTATAACGGTGATAAGTCGAACGACCCAAAAGCAATTGATATGGAGGGCGCTTGGCCATTCTTTGTGCCGAAAGGCTGGACAATCACTCCATGGACACACGATTGGTATAAACTGCAGCCGTATGAAAAAGTCCGCGGAAAAAATTTTTATGAGATTGTTAACATCCGCCGTTATGGTGGCGATCTGCAAGGTGTGATTGATAAACTTGATTACTTAAAAAAACTGGGAATCACCGCTATCTATCTGAATCCAATTTTTGAATCCCCTTCACTTCACAAATATGATGCAACTATGTATCATCATGTTGATAATAATTTTGGTCCGGACCCGGAAGGTGATAGAAAAATGTGGGGAGAAGAAGATCCGTCTAATCCAAAAACTTGGAAATGGACAAGCGCTGATAAACTTCTGTTGAAGCTCATCAAAGAAACTCATAAGCGAGGAATGAAAATAATGCTTGACGGAGTTTTTAATCACATGGGACAAACTTCCTGGGCTTTTCTTGATATCAAAAAGAATCAGCAAAATTCTAAATTCAAAGATTGGTTCACAATAAAGAAGTGGGATGACCCGACAACTAAAGAAAATGAGTTTGACTGGCAAGGCTGGGTTGGAATAAAAGATTTGCCGGAAGTTCGTGAAGATGAGAATGGTATTGTAGCCGGACCTAAAGAATATATTTTTAATTCAGTCAAGCGCTGGATGGACCCAAACGGAGATGGTAATGTAGAAGATGGAATTGACGGCTGGCGTTTAGATGTTGCCGAAATGGTCAGTCATAAATTCTGGAAAGAGTTTAGAACCTTTGTTAGAGGAATAAATCCCGAAACTTATATTGTTGGAGAAGTCTGGTGGGAAGATTGGAATAAATATAAAATGTTTGATGCGCGTCCTTGGGTTGCCGGCGATGAGTTTGATGCTGTTATGAATTACCGTTATATGCGTGCTAACAAAAATTTTGTTCTCAACAAAAAAGAGCAAGATGACTCGCAAGCTTATCAAGATTCCTTAACTACAATGATGAAATCATTTGGAGATAGTTACTATGCAATGCTCAATTTGCTAGGAAGTCACGATACGGAACGTTTGGCATCGGTAGTTATTAATCCCGATTACAAATACGATCATCAAGCAAACGTGAGAGACAGTAAGGAATATGATATTCGTAAGCCGAGCGCAACCGAGAGATTGAAACAAAAACTTATGGTAGCGCTTCAGTTTACACAGCCGGGAAGCGTACATATTTATAATGGTGATGAAGCCGGAATGTGGGGCGGCGATGATCCGGATGAAAGGAAGCCGAATGTTTGGCAAGAGTTTAAATACGAACCGGAAACAACTCATCCTTTTAATAAACCGAGACCGGTAGATGAAGTTAAGTTTGATAATGATCTTTTCAAATTCTATCAGAAGATGGCTTCGCTCAGAAATTCAAATAAAATACTAAGCTTAGGAACAATCTCATTCAATGTTATTGATAACAATCTAAAGATTATTGGTTATACGAGAGAACTTAACAATGAAAAAGTTTATGTAATAGCGAACAACAATTCGGAAAGTAATACACTAAATTTAGCTGCGGATGATTTTCTCGGATCAAAAGCCGGCTATAAGGATTTAGTCTCCGGAGTTTCAATAAAAATGGAGAGAAATCAATACAACATAAAATTAGCGCCATATCAATTAGTCGTGCTTAAATAAAGGTGTTCTGTGATACCCAAATTGAAACTGTTTCTATTGATAACTGTTTGTCTGTCATTTTTCCATGCTGGTTTGCTCGCGCAAGAAAATGGAACACTCCGCGGAATTGTAAGAGATTCAACTTCCCAAGAAGTATTGCCATTCAGTACAGTAATGATAAAAGAACTTGGAACCGGAACATCAACAAATAACAGAGGTTACTTTGTTATAACCTCTGTTCCGGCAAATAAAAATTATACAGTTATTGTTTCTTATATCGGCTTCAAACCAAAACAAGTTACAGTGAAGGTCGTTGCAGATAAAGTAACCGATCTGGAAATATTTCTTATTCCTTCTAAGATTCAGCTGCAAGAAATTGAGCAAGTTGGACAATTTGTAAAAGCAGAAAACACACCCAGCGTTAGCACTACAACTATTTCTGCAAAAGAACTAAACTCTATACCAAAAGGTGTTGAAACTGATGTGTTGCGCTCGCTGGTAACATTGCCCGGTGTGCAATCTACCGGAGATGTTTCTGCAAAGTTTAACGTTCGCGGCGGTGAGAACAACCAAAACTTAATTATGCTTGATGGAATGCCGATCTATTACCCTTTCCACGCAATTGGCTTGTTCAGCGTTGTTGATCCGGATGTTATTAGCAGCGTAGAGTTTTTCCGGGGTGGTTATCCTTCCAACTATGGCAGAGCTTTATCATCTGTCTTAAAGATTGTAACCAAAGAAGGAAACAAAAACCGGTTAGCCGGAAACTTCAGCGCGAGTCTTCTTTCACTGAAGGGATTAATTGAAGGCCCAATACCGAATGGTTCTTTTTATTTCAGCGGAAGAAAAAGTACATCTAACAACATCCTTAAAAAGTTTGTTGATCAAAACGAACTGCCGGTTGAGTTTTATGACGCTTCACTCAAATTGAATTTTTCACATCCATCTTTTTTTGCCGGTTCTAAATTTACACTTCAAGGCTTGTTCAGCGAAGACAATCTTAATTTCTCAAAGCCTACCGATCCCGATTACCGATGGTCAAATAAGATTCTCGGGTTAAAAATATTTTCTGTTGGGACAGACGCACTCACTTTGGATTTTGGAATTGTGTATAGCCAATACATTAATTCCATTTCGCAAAAGCAGAGCACAATAAAACCGAAAGAAAATGAGATTGATGATTTCACTATTTCTACTGATTTCTCCTATACAATGAGCAGCAAAGACGAAATTAATCTTGGGATTGATCTAAAATATCTTAAAACGAAATTGTTTCTGGAAAACCGTTTTGGCTTCCGATCCGATGTTGGCGCTTCCGGTTTAAGCTCAAACGCTTATTTCGGTTACAAGTTTTTGCAAATTTCCGATGTTGGAATTGATCTTGGTACACGCTTAAATATCGCAAGCGCTGCAGCTAAAGGAGATTTCTTCGAGCCGAGAATTAACGTATCATATTCCCCAATTCCGCAATTAATATTCAAAGCAGCATCCGGGATTTACCAGCAAGACATCACTACAATTTCGGATGAACGCGAAGTGCTCTCTCTGTTTGACCCTGTAATAATTATTCCCGAAGAACTTCCTAAGTCAAAAGCTGTTCATCATATTGTTGGAATGACCCTTAAACTAACAACTGCGTTTTCAATCGAGACTGAAGGATATTACAAAAACATAATCTCGGCACCAACTTACAACGAAGAAAAAGTTTTATTCTCCGATCCCGATTTGCTGGAAAGCAAAGGTGAAGCTTACGGCGGTGAGATACAAACCAAGTACAGATCAAATTTATTTGATTTCTCAACTTCCTACTCAATTAACTGGGCTTTCAAAGAAGTCAACGGAATTAAATACGCTCCCCGTTTCGATTCGCGCCACAATCTGAATCTTAGTTTTACTTTGCATCTCCCGGCGGATTTTGAATTCAGCGCAAACTGGGTTTATAATTCCGGGCATCCGTTTACTAAGCAGCTTGGCTACTATCAAAAACTTTCCCTCGATAATTTCTTAGATGATTACAGAACTTATCAGCTTCTCTTTCCGGTTAGATATTTCGATTTGAAAAACTCTTCTGTTCTACCGGATTATCACCGGCTGGATTTAATTCTATCGAAAACTATTAATCTCAGTTTTGTTAATCTTCATTTCGATATTAGCGCAATCAATACTTATAACAGAAAAAACATTTTTTATTTTGACCAAACCAGCGGGAAAAGAGTAAACATGCTTCCTTTTCTACTAACAGGAACGATAAAGGCTGAGCTATGAAAAGAACCGCCATTCTAATTTTACTACTGTTTGCAATAGTTATTCTCGTTAGCTGCGAGGAAAATGTTTCGCCCAAAGGCGAACTGCCGGAGAAGTATGCTATTAATTTTATCTTACGCGGCGATACTACTTTTCAAATCGCCTACCTTTCAAAACTGTATGATGTAGAGGGTTACGATCCGTCAACTTTGAAAACTGATCCGGCAGTTAGCGGCGCAATAATTTATCTAAAGTATTCGGATTCAAATGAAAAATATTACTTAAGGGACACGCTTGATAACAGCAACATAAACACGGCATATAACACACCGGCTAAATACTATTACATAAAAAACTTTAAGCCGCAATTCGGCAAGCAAATTCAGTTGCAAGCCGAACTACCAAATACCAATAAGCTTAGTTCTTCTTCTACTACTCCAACCGGCTTGGTTTTCGATAACACCAAATCACTCTCTTATATTCCCGGTCCCCTTCTTGGTCGCGATACAACCTATGCTTCTATTTACTGGAATGGTGTTGGACTTGATGTGGTGAAAGCTAAACGCGTAAAAATTATATACTACTATAGAGAGTTAAGCGGAGAGAAAACACGGCATGAAAAGTTAGTCCCTATAAAATATTCTACTGATGGCATTACTGAATCTATCGTTTATAATGATCTTTCTTTCCAGAACGAATTGAAGATCCAGAGGCAACTTCTTACAAAAGCACTAAAAGAAATTTCGGATGGTTATACTTCTAAGGGAAGATTTTCTCTCGCCTATCTTGAAGTTGAGGTTCTTTCGTTTGACGAAAATTTAACTAAATATTATTCCACGAATTTATTTTATGATTTTGGATTCACGGTACGCAATTATCCTTCCGATCTCACAAACATAAATGGCGGGTTAGGATTTTTCGGCTCTTATGTTTCAGCCAAGAAAATTCTAAAGTTTGATTCGCAATACGCTTTAAACGAATTCGGCTATCTGACAGAAAAGTAGCAGATAATAAATCTAATTACTCAGTACTAATTACTAAATACTATCAACTATGTGCTGCTTCTAAAAGATTGCGTAGATAAACGGCGCTAGCGCGGAGCCTTTAGTTAGAACTATCAATCCGCCAAGTAGAATTAAAAAGAAAACAATCGGCATCAGCCAATATTTTTTTCTTTGTCTCAAGAATTGCCACAACTGCCCAACTGTTGAAAGTTTGCTCATTTTTACCTTTTTCTTATCTAACCAAGGGCAAAGTTAAACTTTTCATTCTTCTCGAGTCAAGCAGCTTCTTCCTATGCTATTCAAATTTGATTATTTTTCAGCAGATTAATCGGAGCTAATTTGGCAAATTCCCGCAAAGCAAATACAACACCGGCAGAGTTAAACAAGCAGAAGCCGAACCAGAAGCCACCTTTCTATTTTTATCTAATTCTATTTTCTATTCCTTTGTTGTTTTTTGTCCTTCTCGAAGTTGGACTCAGAGTTTTTAATTACGGCGATGATTTATCAATGTGGGAACAAGCTACTCCGGGAAAGAAAATCATCAATGCTTATGTAGCTAAAAGATATTTCTCAAATGTTAAGAATCCCCCAACAACTATCGAAGATGTTTTCGATTCATCCAAAGCTGAAAATTCCTTTCGTGTGTTTGTACTTGGAGAAAGCAGCGCCGCCGGTTATCCATATATGCCCCTCGGCTCTTTCTCGCGCTACATCCGTAAACGTTTGGAGCTTGCATACCCCGGCAATAAAATAGAAGTTGTTAATCTTGGTATGACTGCAATTTGCAGCTATACAATTAGAGATTTCATGCCGGAAGTGATAAAACAAAAACCGGATGTTGTACTTATCTACACAGGGCATAATGAATACTACGGCGCTCTGGGTGTCGGCTCGCTGGAATCGCTGGGTAAATCGCGGACACTGGTTAATCTTTATTTATCGCTGAACAACTTCAAAACAGTACAGCTCGTAAAAGATTTTCTGCAATGGGTAGTAAAGTCATTCAGCGGGGAAGAGAAAAAAAGAAACGGAACATTGATGTCTCGCATGGCTAAAGAGCAATCCATAGGACTTGATTCGGGAAGTTTCAACGACGGCATTGATCAGTTTGACGGTAATATGCGGGATGTTATACAGATGTGTAAGAATGCCAACATACCTTTGATTCTTGGAACACTCACCTATAATCTCAAAGATCAGAAACCGTTTATTTCGGTTAAATCAGTTTCAAAACCGGATGCAAATTCTACTTATGCCGAAGCACAAAAGGCTTACGCCAGCGGTAATTATAAACTCGCTTTAGAATTATTCCGCAAAGCAAAGGATTTAGATGCCCTTCGTTTCCGTGCCCCGGAAGAGATTAACTCTCTTATCCGTAAGTATAAAGATGAATACAGCATTGCTGTTGCCGATATAGATTCGGTATTTAATGCAAAAAGCCCAAACGGAATTGTTGGTGATAATCTAATGACCGATCACCTTCACCCAACTCTTGAAGGCTTTCAGTTAATGGGAAGTGTTTTTTTTGATAAGATGAGAGAGATGAACCTATTGCCAAAGTCAGATCCGGTTATTACCTATGATGCGCAGGATTACAAAACACGTGAGGCATTTCTATTTTCTTCTCTTGATTCTACAATGGCAAAGTATAGAATAGCTTTACTGAAAAACGATTGGCCATTTATTGATCCTAAAAATAAAATTGAAATGCATACACTTCTTCACCCTGCAAATTTCTCAGATAGTATAGCGTACCAATTTATGGAAGATGTAATTACTTGGCCTGAAGCACATGAAAAATTAGCCAACAAATTGTCTGCAGAAAAGAAATATGATGAATCAGTAAACCAAATGCGTGTTTTGATTTACCAGTATCCGGTTATCACAGAATATTATAACTATATAGACAACGTAGCATTATCATTACTTAAACAAGAAAATTTTGAGCTCGCATATAAAATATTGCAAAAGCGGTATATGATTGAGCCGAATGCTTTCGTTACAAAATGGCTTGGTAATATTGATTTGAACAACAAGCATATCGCCTCCGCCGTAAAGTATTTGGAAGAAAGCGTTAATTATGATGCCAGTGATATACAAACTCTTTACAATCTTGCCGGAGCTTATGCGTTAGATAAACAATACAGCAAAGGTTTCCAGACAATTGAGAAAGTATTACAGAAAGATTCAAATTATCCCGGTGCCAGAGAATTAGAAATTCAGCTTCGTGGTTTGATTAGTAAATAAAACTAATGGTTTAAAAAGAAAAACCCCGCTTGTTCAGCGGGGTCTTCTTGTTTCCACCATAAAACTAGAATTACTTCAACAAAAGCATCTTCTTTGTTAAGTTAAAGCTGCCTGCTTCTATTCTGTAGAAATAAACACCGCTGCTCAAGTTTGAGGCGTTCCAATCAAATGAATATGAACCAGCTTTCATTTGTTTGTTAACAAGAGTTGCAACTTCTTGTCCAAGAACGTTGAAAACTTTTAAGCTAACATTTTCCTCAGCAGGAATAGAAAACTTAATCTTTGTAACCGGGTTAAATGGATTCGGATAGTTTTGATCTAAAGAATACTTTGTTGGTATTCCTGTGTTGAGTTCTTCGATATCGGTTGGATCATATCCGGTTGGGAATTTTTCAACTTGATCAGACTTATCTTCTTTATCTGTCCATTTATCAGTTGGGGCTGTGTAAGGTTGAACGAATTTATTCTTACCGGTTTGAGCAATAAATCTTACTCTGTATGCATTCTTTCCGAAACCGGCAGTTTCAACTGTCCAAGATTTATCAGCAGCTCTAAGAATTCCATAACGATATTCAAAGGCATTGAATCCACCAGCTTTCATTGTAACAGAGCCTTCATAAATCTTGTCACCATCAGCATCAGTTAATTCAGCATAGGTCTGGTTATCAGAATCTCTCCAGCCCATAACTTTGCAGAATAATGGCTGTTCTGAGATATAGTAGACTTTATCTCCTGCTTTCATAACAACAGCAATTTTTGTAGGGTCAAAAGCATCTTTCATGTCAACGCGGAATTTGATAGTTCCTGCCGCGCTCATAAAATAACCAGGATATACGTCATCGTAGAAAACAGCTGCGGTTTCTTGGTTAGCTTTGCCTTCAAATGTAAATTCACGGTTACCACCGCCTTGCGATAATGGTCTTTCCCATCCGTCAGGCCATCCTGCGGTATCTTTTTTAGCAACAAAGAACTTGTACTGATTTACAGAAGGGACTTCTGTCTTAACAAAACCTACAGGTAAGAACCAGTTTGCTGGAGCTAAGAAATCTTGAATCATCCAAGAACGGTCTTTATCGTCTCCGTTCCAACCGTTAAAACCGCCGCGTACTTGAAGTCCATCATTAGCGGCATTGTAAACTTTCAATTGTTCAAGAACAGACATATTTACATAAAAAGATACTGTACCATCTTTCAATTGAACATTTGGATTTACATCGTTGAAAAATCTTTCAACTTTGTTAGTTCCGTCCAGAATAAGAGCAGTCTTGTTTGGATCGTTTTCCCAAACTAAGCCGTTGGATTTGTTGCTGTACAAGAATTTGTAATTAATTGTTGTACCGGATTTAATTGTATCAACAGTTGCGGTGTACAAAGAATCACCGTCATCATCTTTCAATTCGGTAGCAGAAGTACTCCAACCGTTGAAATCACCGGCGGCAAATACTTTACCAGGAAGAGGAGTTTTTACAAGATCGCCTTGTTTCAAAGGCAATTTCATGTTAGCAACAAAATTAACTGTGGCATTTACACCGGATGCGCCTTTGTCGTCATACCAAAGAACATCCAATACTTTGTCACCTGTAATATCAATTTTTCTATCATTGATGCTTTCCCAACCGGTATTGGTTGCTTTAGCACCGTTGTGGAAAAATTTGAAAGCAAGAGTTTTGCCGTCCGTTAATTTGGCTTTATCGAAGCTTGCTTGAACTTCGTAAATCTTATCGCCATCGGCATCTAACATTTGTGTTTCACCCCAGTCGTTAAAGTTTCCGCGTACAGAAACTTTATCTGCGGTGGTAAGCTTACCTAACTGTAGCTCAAGTTTCATGTTCACTTTGAATGTAACTTTATATGTCTGAGCCATTGAGCCAGACCAAGCTACAACAAGAAGTGCTAGAACTAGTACTGTTAGTTTTTTCATTGTGCCTCCATTTAGTTGGTTATGGAATATTTATTTATAGTGGTGGAATTTATCATTTTAAATCCTCAATTAAAAACCTAACATAACACCAAAACTGTGCATATTATCCAAGTATTTCATCTTCTGGTAAGAATAATCTACCGAAATTCTGAAAAAGCTTAGACCATCATATTTGATACCTGCGCCAAGTGTTAACCCTTCCTGGGTGTCCTTCAAGAAAAGAGTCTTGTAGCCGCCGCGTAGCGAAATTAAATTATTAAACAAAGAAATTTCGCCGCCTACGTTTACCCATTGGTTATTATCGTTTGGATGGATTGCATCTACCGCAATAGTTAATCTGTGTTCATCCATAATTGTAAAGTCGCGGGCAATACCAATTTGCAAACGCAACGGTAACTCAAATTGATCTGTTTTGTAGTAAGCATCTATCGTTTGATTATTGCCGGCTCTAGTAGGATCCGGATCATGACGGATTAATAAATCATCGCCAGCCATCTGCAACTTTGAGCCATAGTTGGAAATGCTTGAAGCAAACTTAATTCCGTAGAATGGCGTTTTGAAAACCGTTCCAATATCGAATCCGAGACCATCTGCAGAAGAATTGAAAATGTCTTCCCGGATATACTTAATGTTGAAACCCACAGCAAAGTCTTCTGTAATAAAGCGCGAGTAAGTTAAAGCGAAAGCATAGCTGCCCGCACTAAACTTCTCGCCGGTTCCTTCCGGGTAGTCTTCCGATGTTACATCCATCTCGCCAACATTTAAAGCCGTAATGCTTGCACCAAATGTTCCAAACTCGCCGGCTGGGAAAACAATACCGAAGTAATTAACATTTATATCGGCAAACATTCTTGTATATGTAAACAAAGTTTGAACTTCATTTACATTCGCAATGCCTGCCGGATTCCAATACATAGCTGAGACATCGTTAGCTATTGCAGTATAGGCGCCGCCCATTGCATTAGCCCGCGGTCCAACGCCTATGCTAAGAAACTTGGCAGCAGTAGTACCGGTTTTGGTTACCTGCTGTGCCAAAATCGGCTGCAGCAATGCTGCAACCAATATGACCATTGTTATTATTCTTTTATGTAACACGATTAAACTCCTTAAAATTTTTCGTCCATTTACGTTATTTAATTATTGCAAACTTGCCAATCTTATCACCAACACCAGGTGCTGTAATGTGATAAACATAAATTCCGTATGCAACATTTAACTTATCCTTGGTTAACATCTTCCATTCTTCAGAACCATCGTTAAACGGACTATCGTGCTCAATCATATCAACTAATTCACCATTTATCGTAAAGATTCTAATTGTACACATATTTGGTAAGTGCGTAAAGTGAAGCGAGCGTGGTCCTCTTCCGCTGGCGTACGGGTTCTTTGCTTCCCACTGTGCGCTGGCTACGTAAGGATTTGGTACTACTTTAATTTTATCCATGTCTTGTTTTGCTAAGTCAGGATCAATCAAAGCTCTCTTTGCAACAAATCTAAATTTGTCTGACGACAAGAACGGCTTCTTAAGCTTTAGTTCAATCTTATCACCGCTTTTTGGTAGGCGGGTTCCGGCAGTTACATCCGGAGTATCGAACAAATAGAACCACCATGTATAAACAAGATTGTTGCTTTGATCTGGTTCAAGGAACACAATTCTATCTCTGCGCGCACCATCCGTTGAAAGAGTTCCATCTGTACCATCAACTTCCAAGAAAGCGAACTCGATATACTTTTGGGTACTAAGATTATACACTTTAAAGTTTACATTCTTAGATGGGAAAGTTGTAGCTCCGAGTTTTAATTCTTTCGATTTACCAAAACCTAAATCGCCAAATTCGATTCTATAATCGTTTGGTCTTTCTTCACCTAAAAATCCTCCGCTTGCCTGGAATTTCTCGAAGCGGTAATCAACTATTTTAGGGTCATTCCAAATAGCGGTTGTTCTATCAAGTTCTACACGTGCTTCATTTCTAAATTTCAGTCTGAAACCATCTACCAGTGGCTGTTCGTAATCCGTAGCAAAATATTTGCTCTTACTAATCAGAATAGCTCCGGCGGTAGAGTCAGTTAATGTCCAGTTCTTGGTTGTAAGTGTATCTGGCTGACCAACTCGTTTAGAAACTTTGATTGTATCTTCAAAAGTAATGTTATAAACATGACCATCTTTAATCTTGTTCAAATCTACAATCTCGTAAGCAGCGTTACCGCTGGTTGTTCCTTTAACTAATTGTATTGTTCCAAGTGTAGGACCAACAAAGCCGGCGGCAGGGGCTTCCGGTTTAACTCGTGCAACATTTTGTCCTAACTTAACAGAACCATCAGGCAATAAAGAAAGACGTATTGGTGATTCTGAAGGGGCAATCTCACCAGCAGGAAAGCCAAAATCATAGGCTACAATTGCATAGTAATATGAAAATCCATTCTGAACTGTTGAATCAACAAATGTATGTTTGATACCGGTATCTTCTCCTAAATAATATCTTATTCCATCAATTCCGACAGAATCGAAACCGGCAAGACCATCTTTAAGATCGAATTGAGCTATTGGAGTTTTAAATTGTTTTACGCCGTAACCGTTAGTAATATTTTCCGCATCCTGAAATGCAGCATCCGAAGCGCGGTAAATTTTGTAGCCTTCAAAATCTCTTCCTCTTCCGCCAATAGCATCTATATATTGATCGAAAGAATTTTCGGCTACATCATCCCAGTACAATGTAACGCGGTTGTTACCCGGAATTGCTGTTAGTGTTGGACTAAGCGGAGCGTTGGCAAAGCGGTAATCGTTGTTATACGTTTCTTGAGCACGGACTCTCTTACGAAGAATTTCATTCTTTCTATAAGCACCGCCCGGATCCGGAACAGGGCCGTTGGAGAATAATACTGCAATTGAAATTGGTTCAGTTTGACCCGATCTCAATGGGAATAATCCGGAAGAAACAAATAAGTCATATTCGCCGGCAACAACTTCTTGCGGATCATAAAACTTTCCGGGAATCATAAAATCGAACCACATTTGTGCATCGCTGTTTATGTTTAATCCGCCGGCAGGTACATAATCCGCATTGGTAATACCAATTTGATCCGTTTCGGAAACGTCGGTTACGTCAACCTTAGGTTCGCCAGGCAAGCCGTATTTAGCGCCGCTTGTTGGTTTGCCATCATTCTCTCCAGGGTCACCAGTATCGGCAACGCCGTCTAAACCAACGTCATCACGTAATACATTCCAATCAGAATCGTTATCAATACCGTCATCACGGGCTTCATCTATCATTACATCTATGCCATCATCAATTCCTTCATCAATCGCGCCGTTGCCGTCGTTATCTTTTCCATCTGCATACTTCTGACCTAATGAAGTAGCAAGCAGGTTATAAAGAATTACTTTTTCGCTTACGCGGTAGCGGTAAAATGGAGCGTCTTTAGAGGCTTGATCAATCATTGCTTGTGTAACAACCGGCGATCCGCTTTCACCATCGGCGTCATTATCAATTCCGTCTTTAAACGGCAATCCAAGTTTATCGCTTGAAACACCAATCAAATGAACTTGCTTATTCTGGAACGCATCGAGCGGAGGCCAAATGTGATATTTATTTGAGGCAGGAGTTACTAAATCAATCATAGCTTGTGTAACAAGGGGACTGTTTTTTTCAACTTTGAATTTTGGATGCTTTGAAATGAATTCTGCACTTACAGTTTGTCCAATTCCATCTGCATAAGAAACACCTTTCTGAGTGCCGAAAGGAATATGTGTTTCATTTTCATCTATCAAACCATTTCCATTATCATCAATTTGATTATCAGGAGATTCACCTTCAATCATTGCTGCTGTAATCAAATTATTTTGTTCAGGACTATCGCCATCATTATCAACTCTATCTAAAGCATTACCCGGAGTTTCAAGGAAGGTTACTCCAACCATACCAACCGGGTCACTTCCAAAATCGGGAGCTTTATGGTCATTATCTCGGGACCAAGCAATATCTTGAATAAGATCAAACTCGGAAATATCATCTTGAGAATCTCCGTTGCCGCCAACGAAATCCGCATACCAAAGTGTTACGCCAACTTTGCTGATATCTTTAGTTCCGTCGTTCTTAACATAATGAAGAAAGTAAAGAGCATCTTCAACAAGTACTTGCGACCATGCAAGAGCTCTCACATCAAGTAAAACTCCTAACCCTTTTCTTGTAAGATCAGTTTCGTCCGGAAAATAATTTACATAGCGGTCATATCTATCATCGGAAGCTCTGTAAAACATTTCTTGATCTGCATTAAAAATATTTTTACCAAAGTAACCATTCCAGGAACCTCTCCAGCCCGGATCAACTTCATCGCCCATTCTATCTGGCCAAGAATCCGGCCATGTATCTTTATCAACACTTGTGGCTATTTGGTTTTCATTTGTTTTTAAATTTGGCGTGCTGTAGCCTGCAACCGGTTCAATGTTCCAGGTTTTACCTTCGGGCGATCTTCTATAACTCATCACATCAATCGGATGCTGAATTTCACCTTTGTTATCTACAACTTCTCCACCTACCAAAATTCCTAATAACGCAAGGTAAACATGACCGGTGTTCTTAGGCCATTCATAAGGTGTTTGAACCGCAATTGGTACACTTCCGGTTTCGCGGCCGGATAAACCGAAGTTGAAAACAGAAGTTCTGATTTTGTTTCCTTCCATCTGTCCTTTGGCACGTTTGGTAGGGTCTCCCCTTTCTTTGCCGGGCTTATATTGAGCATCAACATTAGCCGTCATAATCATCGCGATGAAAAGTATCATCAAGATTTTGAATGCTCTAGTCATTTATTTATTTCTCCTCTTTATAATCTTTTTTAGAATGAGAACTCGAAACCAAATTCAACTCTTCTTGGTTCGCCGTAATTCCACGGATAACGTAAATATTCTTCAACTGTATTTGGTCTGTTCGGATCATAACCAATATTTTTTCCTTCGGTTGTGTAGTCAGGCTTTCCGGTATCTCCAAACACATTAACAGTAACTTTATTATCAAGTAAGTTAAACACTCTTAAGAATGTTGTAACATTGAGACCAAATACTTCCAAAGTTTTGTGAAGTCTTAAGTCAAGAGAAAATTGGGTTGGTCTTCTTCTGCTGTTACGTTGTAAACCGCTTGTAATACCTCTATCTGCTGTGTATTGTGTAATGGATGGAGAATATGGCAATCCGGTTCCGTATCTGGCAATTGTAGAAACACCCCAATCCGTATCGCCAATAAACATTGAAAAATTAAGTAAGTGTCTCTGATCCCAATCAAGTGGAATTAAATAAAGAGTTGGTTCGTTGTTGCCAAGCTGTGCGTAGAATTCATCTTCAGGATTTGAGTTGCTGCCTTCTGCTACTTGGTATGTATAATTCAAATCAACTGAATAATGATTTGTAAATCTCTTATTCAAGTTGAACGTAATACCTTTTACGTTAGAATAATCTTTGTTGATGAATGTAGAATATGTAACAAGATTTCTTGTTGTAATAAGCGGACCGGCAGTAATCCAGTTTCTGATGTCGCGGTAGAATCCGGTAACATCAAGAGAGAAGTCTTCAAAGAACTGCTGCTTAAATCCGATTTCATACATGATAGTTGTCTGCGGTTTCAAATCCGGATTTCCATATGGTCCGTAACCTGTTCCAGTGTTCGGAACGTAAAATGGTCCGCGGTTAAATAAATACTGAAATGAAGGAACTTGCAAAAATTGTCCGTAAGAAAAGTGAAGTACACCCTGATCGCTGATTGGATAAGCGATACCAAAGCGTGGACCAACCGACCATTTAGGTTCTGCTTTTTTGTAGAAATACTGTTCGCGGTCTACTAAGCTCAAGTTTGCTAATTCACTTCTTAAAGGAAGATTAATATTAGGATCGGTTGGATCTACTAAAATGTTTCCCTTGGAATCGAAGTAATCTAAACGCAAGCCGATATTAATAATCACATTTAAAAATTCAATCTTGTCTTGTAAGTAAGCTGAAAACTCAATCGGTTCAGAATCATACTTTGTTCTATTAGGTGTATTTGCTTCCGGAATTGAAGGCTGAAATGGTTCAACCGGAAGTCCGTTAATGCGCAGCGGTTCAAGGTTGTAATCATCAAAAGAAAGTTTGTGCATTCTTCCTTCCAAACCAAACTTAATCATGTGATTTTCTGAAACCTGGCTTGTATAATCTAACTTAGCAATTAAAGTATTTGTCTTTCTGTAAAATCTATGGTTGTTAGTTCCTTTAGTAACAAAAGAATAACCAACTGTACGCAATGAATCCGGATGCACGTAACGGGCATCAAAAGGATCTTCATAAAGATATTCGTTAAAATCTTTGAAGAAGTCGGAAACCTTCAATGTGTAGAATGCTGAGCTGGAAATGGTGTGAGTCATTGTAAAAGTTGCATTGTAGCTGTTTGCATACTTATTTACATCACCGCTTGGATTCCATTTATAGAAATGGCTGTAGTCTCTATACTTTTCATCAGAGAAAAGAACTTCGGCGTTGAATTTAATAGAACCGGAAGCCATCCAGCTTAGGTTAGCCTGTCCAATCAATCTCTTATTCCAATTCATCGAGGTCAAAGCGCCGTCTGCGGAATCGCCTAAAGTTGTGTACTTATTGTAGCCGTATAGATAACCATCATCGTAAACGTAGCGTAAGTTTGCAAAAAAAGATGCTTTATCATCGGTTAACGGAATTGGTCCGCTTAAACTTCCCTGCACATTGTAATTAGCAACCGGATTGTATTTATCAATCCCTACAAAGTAATCTTTAAAATTGCTTGCATAATCGCTGCCGTAAACTTTGAAGTCGCCTTTGTAACTGCGTCCCCCTTCTTTTGTAACTGTGTTGATAATGCCGGAAAGAGCTTGTCCATATTCGGCATTAAATGTACCGCTAATCACCTGTAGTTCTTGAACGCTGGAGTTGTCAATTTCAATACCGCGGCTGTTATCGAAGGCATCCGTAATTGAAATACCATTTACCCAGTATGCAATTTCGGAAGAACGTCCGCCTCGAATATGGAATTCGCCGCCGGCACCCCTTGTAACACCTGCTTGTAATTGTAAAATGTCTGAAAGTTCTGCTACCGGTAGGTTTTTAATTTCGTCTGAAGTTACTCTTGTTTGACTGGATGTAACGTCTCGTTGAATTTTTTCAACGTTTCCTTGAACAACAATTGCCTGCATCTCTACGGCAGTTTCCTCAAGAACAGCATCTTGAGTCGTTGTTAAGTCTATTGAGATTTGTATGTTTTGGGCAACAATTGTTTGATAGCCAACATACTGAAACTTCACACTATACTTTCCAGGTGCAATATTAAGTATAGTGTACTTTCCATCAAGGTCTGTCGCTGCACCAAGCGAAGTGCCGTCAATAACGACATTTACGAATGGCAGCGGCTCGCCAGTTTTTTTATCGGTTACTTTTCCCGTCAGCTTACCGGTTGTTCCGGCCAAAAGACAATACGGTACCAAAGCAACCAATAATAGTAACTTGGTAACTAGTTTTTTCATAGTGCGCTCCTATATTACAAACGATAAATAAAGAACAAATAAAAGTAATGCTAGTTCACAGTTAATAAACTTAACTGATTGTCATCCCATTTTACAATGGTCTTCTGTCTTAAACCGGTTATGTATTCTTCCATAATCGGTTTTGACTTTTCTTTCCTCAATAACTTTTCTGCTAAGTTTTTTACTTCATCAAATTTTTTGATTGCACCGGTTTTTTTGCCCAATACTTTAAATATTCCAAACATATCTTGAATCTTAACCGGTCCAATAATATTGCCGACCTCTGATTTAGAGAGAGTATCTTTCAATCCGCCAAACTTTGATAAATCGGCAAAACCCATAACTCCTTTGTTTTTTGCAGACCAGCTTCTTTTTGAATACATGAAAGCTAAGTTGCCAAAATCAGAACCGGATTTTATTTTTTCCAATAAGGTATCGGCAAATGTTTTTCTGCTTACAATAATCTCTTGAATGTTAATCTGATCTTCATTCTTGAAATAAGCCGGGTTATCATCATAGAACTTTCTAACATCACTTTCCGGGAACGTTTTCGCTTCCGCTACTTCCGCCCTTTTATATTTTAGGAAAATGTTGCTGTTGTATTTTTCTATTGTAGCTAAAACTTCTTCGGATTTTGTATATCCTTTCTTTTCTGCCAACCCAAATAATATATCTTGAAGTACTAACCCTTTTATTGTTGCCTCAAGAGCTTTTACTGAACTAATTTTTTCTCTGTGAAAAAACGGAATAGCGTTGATACGCTGCAAAATATCTTTTTGTGAATAAACTCTGTTTTGATATCTAACCAACACACCGGAAGTTAATTCTTTCGGTGCAGACTCAACCAAATCTGCCGTTGAATATGATAAATTATCTAATGTTTTGCTAAGTATTTTTTCATCAACAGTAACCTTGCCGGCATTGAAATATTTGCTTACAAATTCAGCTTCTGCAATACCTCTTTTCCTCATCCGCACAGTTCTTTCAATATGTTTTTTATTCTTCAGAAACTCGGTTTCCGTCAGTAAGGGATTCGGAACTCTCTCTTCAACCTTAATTACACTATAACCAAATTGTGTCTTAACCGGTTTGGAAATTTCGCCAGGTTTCAAAGAATAAGCTGCATCTTCAAACGTCGGGTCCATATCTCCCCACGAAAAGAAACCAAGATAGCCGCCGTTATTGCGCAGTGTGGAATCTGTAAAAACTTGTTTAGCTAATGTTGAAAAATCTTGCCCGGTTTGAAGTAATTGATAAAGACTTTTTGCTTCTTCTTCTGTTTCGGCAAATAAATGTCTGGCAGAAATTTTTAGATTAGTTTTATAAAACGCATCACGTAATTCTGCCTCAGTAACTTTCATCTTTGCGTAAATATCCCGGTCTTTTAGGAAAGCTAAAACGGTCTGCTTTTCCGCCCACTTTAATTCTTTTTTGTATTCTGGGTTATCAAAAATTTTCTTGTTATCATCATATTGGCGCAGTAATGTCTCGTTAATCATGTTATTAAGAATTGCTCTGCGAGTCACAATATTATCTTTAATACCGGAAGCGAGAATGTATTCCGAATAACGAGTTACAAAATCCGTAGTATTAATTTTAGTTGTTCCGACTTCTGCAAGGACTTCTTTAGGTAGCGCTAACTGTTGTGATTGGAAGGTATGGCTGATAAGTAATAAAAAGATGCAAATAAATTTGAATACAGTTCTGTACTGTTTAATCATTTTTACCGTTTCAAAACACCAAATAACAAAAGATCGGAAAAACAATCCGATTTGATTTCTGATTTCAAAATACTAAATCCTCCCCTTTAAAATCAAATACATAAATGAGTTATATGCATGGAATTTGTCTTGGAATAGGGCGTAATTCTATCTAAAAAGCTTAATCTTTAATTCATTATATTAACACTCAGTTTAAGGAATTTGGTTTTTCATTAAGCTCAGATCAAATTTCATTCACAAATTAATTTTTTAGATGTTGCTATAATTCAACAAAATTTTTGGTATTCTCTTGAAGAAACAAAAAATAAATAATGCTCAAACTACTAAGTTGATTACCCTTAACGACATTGCTAAAAAGTTAGGGGTTTCTACAATAACTGTCTCCAAAGCTTTGCGCGGGCATCCGGATATTTCAAAAGCTACTACCGAATTAATTAAAAAAACAGCTGATGAACTTGGCTACTCTCCGAATTTTATGGCAAGAAGTTTAGCCGCTAGGAAATCCAACACTATTGGCGTTGTTCTTCCCCAGATTGATCATCATTTCTTTAGTTCGATTATAGACCATATTTACAATATAGCTTTTGCGCGCCAGTACCAAGTTTTTTTAACGGTTTCTCACGAAAATGCGGAAATGCAAAAAAAACAAATTCAAGCTCTACTTTCTATGCGGGTAGACGGAATTATTATTTCCGTTTCGCAAGATACTACCGACTTTGAGATTTTTGAGACTGCAAAGAAAAGACGCGTACCTTTAGTCTTTATGGATCGGACTCCAGATTTAGCGGATTGCAATACAGTTGCCGTAGATGACATGGGCGCTGCCTACAAAGCAATTGATCATGCAATAAAGCTTGGCTACAGAAAAATTGCCCACTTTGCCGGTCATACAAATATCAATATTGGTAGAGAAAGAATGCTCGGATTCCATCAAGCAATGAATAATCATGGCTTGGAAGTAAATCCATCTTGGGTAATTGAAGGTGATTTTGGTGAAAAAAGCGGCTACGATTCATTTATGCAATTATACCGGGAAAATAATCTGCCCGATTTTATTCTTTCCGTAACATACCCAACAGCAATTGGAATTTATACAGCCGCTCAAGAAGTAGGTTTAAGAATTCCGGATGATATTGATTTAATTTGTTTTGGCAATTCCGAAGTACAGAATTTCTTATCGCCTCCGTTAAGCTGTGTTAATCAGCCAACCGAGCAGTTAGCGGCTAAATCAATGAATTTGCTAATTGAGAACATTAACAACATAGATAATTTTAAGAACAAGAATATTGTAATAGATACAGAGTTAATTCTTCGCGGAACTTGTGTCAAGTTCAATAGAAGTTAATGTAAGCGAGTGAATTACTCTCTAATAAACTGCTTCTGCAATTAATTTCCGTCACCAATTCCACTTATAAAATGATTAAAGAAAAAGCTCATTCAAAAATTTCACAACTCAAATCAATTATAGAAAAATCCGGCCTCAATGCTTCTTCAATCGTTCATAAAGAATACAACTACGAGTTTGATGCTATTCAAGAGGGCAAGAGAATAAAGGTGCTGCTTTACTTCGGTAAAAAGGGATTAAAATTAATTGTTCAAGGTGATCAAAAATCTTCCATGTATAATCTGGTGAATAGTCTTGTGAGTGAACAACCAACTCTTGCACTTAATGAGCAGAAGGTAGATGAACCCGCAGCTTACATTGGTACAGACGAAGCCGGCAAAGGAGATATCTTTGGTCCGCTTGTTATTGCTGCAGTTTATGTTAACGAAGAAACTAAAGATGAGCTGTACAGAATAGGCGTTCGTGATAGCAAGGACTTGAGCGACACCCAAATAGATATTCTTGCAGTAAAGATTAAAAAAATTTGCAAGAATCATTTTTCGTTGGTCGAGTTCAAGCCGGAACTATATAATCACACCTATGAAAGGTATAAAAATCTAAATAAGCTTTTGAGCTTCGGACATTCTAAAGCTATTAGAAATTTACTCGATGATATAGATGCAATTACAGTGATCTCAGATAAATTTGGAAATCGCGGACTTGAGATACACAGCGATAAAGCATTTTCGCATGTAGAATTTATTGATACTGAAAAAGCCGAGCGGTTTGTTGGCGTTGCTGCCGCATCAATATTGGCGCGCAATTGCTTCAATCAATGGTTTTACAAACATGAAGAACTGGGAGTTTTATTTCCCAAAGGTGCTTCCGAAAAAGCTCAGAGTTTTCTTAAAATGTTTGTAAAACAAAATGATCCGGCTCAGTTAAAACATTTTACCAAACTTCATTTTAAGACGATTAAGCAATATTTGCAGTAATATAAATGGAGTAAAAAGTGAAACCGAAAATTAAACGTATTGGAATTCTAACCGGCGGCGGCGACTGTCCCGGTCTAAACGCAGTTATTCGCGGCGTTACAAAGCCAGCTCACGACTATGGTATTTCTGTAATTGGTATTCTTGATGGATTTGAGGGTTTGGTCGAAAGAAAATCAATTGAGCTTTACAACAAAGATGTCTCCGGGATACTTGCTTCGGGCGGAACAATTTTAGGCTCATCTAACAAAGGCGATCCGTTTCACTGGCCCGAAGAATCTGGCGGGAAAGTAAAAATTGTTGATCGCTCCAAAGACGCTCTTAAGAATTATGAAGGATGGGGCTTGGACGCACTCGTTGCAATTGGCGGCGATGGCACGATGAACATTGCTCACAAAATGAGTTTGATGGGGATGAACATCGTTGGTGTTCCTAAAACTATTGATAATGATCTTGAAGCTACCGATTTAACATTTGGACACGACTCGGCTGTTTACGTTGTTGCTGAAGCATTAGACAGACTGCACACAACTGCATCGGCTCATCACCGTGTTATGGTTTGCGAAGTGATGGGAAGATATGCCGGATGGATAGCACTAAACGGAGGAATAGCCGGCGGTGCCGATATAATACTCATTCCGGAAATTCCATTTAACTGGAATACTGTTTACGAAAAAGTTTTACAGCGCAATATGCGCGGAAAACGTTTTAGTATTGTTTGTGTTGCAGAAGGCGCTAAACCCAAAAACGGTTCATTAGTTACAAAAGCAAAAGACTTGAAAAGAACCGATCCCATTCAACTTGGAGGAATTGGTGAATACGTTGCCAAAATGATTAGTGACAATACCGGTTTGGAAACAAGAACTACTGTGCTTGGGCATTTGCAGCGCGGAGGAAGCCCCACTCCTTTTGATAGAATTCTCTCAACAAAATTTGGCACTAACGCTATACAGCTTGTTATGAAAAGACAATTTGGAAGAATGGTTGCGCTAAAAGGGTCGGAAATCAAAAGTGTTAGAATTGCAGATGCTATTTCTAAACAAAAATTAGTGAGCCCAAAAGATTCGACAGTGCTTACAGCAAGAGCTGTTGGTGTAAGTTTTGGTTCCGAAAATTTATAACTATCCTTGCATTGGATTAGTTAGAATCACTATTTTTGCTCACGTTATTTGAAAGGGGTCGTAGTTCAGCCTGTTCGCCTCTGGTGGATTGTGTTAGAACGGCTGCCGAAAAATTTTACTTTGTTTTTAACGTACGGGGTCGTAGTTCAGTTGGTTAGAACGCCTGCCTGTCACGCAGGAGGTCGCGAGTTCGAGTCTCGTCGGCCCCGCACAAGATAAAAGCCTGTAAGATAATCACTTACAGGCTTTTGTGTTTTTAAATGGTTTTTTGTTCGCTACGATTTGGCTACGATTTCTTAAGACAGCATTTGAAGGTATAACTGAGTGGTCTTTAATTGGCTATGTCCTAGCTTTATCATTATCTCAAAAAGAGGGATATTCTTCTTTGACAGTAGGCTTGCATATCTATGCCTCAGAGAGTGCCAACCCCAAACTTTCATTTTATTTTCCCGCAAGGTTTTGTCCAAAAATTTGGGGGTGTCATTCCATTCCGGGAATACTCTTCCCTTGCCGGTTAATCCTTTTATGCAATCCGGTATCTCGACCTTTCTAGGAACTCTGTCGCTATTCTTTGATTTCCTGGTATAGAGGATTAAATAGCTTTCATTGATATCCTCAAAGGACAAGTTTAACGCTTCATTAATTCTACAGCCAGATGCTAAAACAAAATCAAATAAAAGTTTTTGGCGTGGATTAAAATATTCTCTTACTTTATTTATCTCGCTATCCGGCGGAATATATTTCAACATTTTTTTTACTGAATAAGGTTTGATCTTCCTTGCGGGATTTCTGATTACCAAGTCATAGCTGTCTATAATATAGTTGAATAATGATTTGATATTCTTGAGGGCTGAGTTTACCTGATAATTATCAACCTCATTTCTCTTCAGTTTTTCGGAATAGTCTAATAAGAAATCTTCAATCTCCTTTCTTGTGATTTCTCTAATTTCCTGATTCCCAATGAAGTCTGCAAAACGATTAAGGTGATATTCACTATCTTGCTTATGCTTATCGCTGTATTTGACGGACAGATATTTTAACCGGTCGTCAATTACCGAACAGAGTAATAAAGGTTTGTCCTGCTTACCGAATCTTTTTTCCTCGTCTAGGTAATTATATTTTTCTCTTTCGGCTTGTTGCGCTTCCCTCTTGCTGTGGTAAATACATTTTGAATAATAGGTCTTACTATTGAAATCAAACTTATAGTAGAACCTAATACCTTTTCTGAGTTTCCTATAATAAGTTGCCATTGTTAAATCTCCTATAAATCGTTAAATTATTTTCGTGGAAAAATTAATAGGTATGTATGTGGTGGTTTTAGGTGTGCGACTATGTAAAACAAAAAAAGGAGGTTGGGGAGCATAGGAGTTAATCTTATGGATACCCCGATTGAAGCCAAATTTTTCTCTGTTAAAGAGGTGGCTGTAATGCTTGGAAAGTGTAATAAGTGGGTTTATCAACGAAAGGAGAAAATCCCTGGTTACACTAGAATTGCAGGAGCGATTTTGTTTAACAGAGAGGTTTTTCTGTCCGGACTTAGGCCTCGCAGTTAGCCTATTAAAAGCCAGTAGGTTGTAATGGCTTATTGGTTTAGACACCCCCCGGTGGTGTAATGCCACCGGGAAGTATTTCGCTGGCACATCTTGATTGCGCCGCATTAAATCCAGCCTCTACTTTTAGCTCTTAGTTGTGCTATTTCAAATGACTTCTTGTTTTCAAACGCCGCCTGTTTAAGTTTGTACATTACCTTTTCGTAATCTCTGTCTCGGGGTTTGCGGTTGTTTGAATGCTTGTGTTTTTTAGGTGTGTAAAAAATCTGGTGGGCGATTTCTTGAAGTAATGTTCGTGCCATTTTATCCTCTGTTTAATTACAAAGGAAAACTATTTTATATGTTGTTAAAGGGCATTGGAAACGATTGGAATTGATTGGAAGATAGTCTAAGAATTGTCTATAAATTCTTGTTGTCCGCTATTATTTGCTTAATAGTCTATAATAGCTCGCAATAGGGTTTACCGAATATCCTACGATTTAAGATTTTAGATTTGGTTGTAAGTAAAGCCTCTTATGTTTAATTATACCACACTCTATTAAAAATTCAATCTTCTTATTCTGATTACAAAATTATATTTCATAATAATATTTTACAGTTAAATAATACTTTGCTCTTCCACTTATGCCCAATTATAACAAAAATATTTAGATGCTGTTTGACATGATCGCTTACTGTGGTATAATTAAATCAGTCCTCCAGCTAGAATATCGGACAAGTCCATATCTCCGGCTAACGGACTAGATAATCATAGCCCTTGACAAACAAAACGGTTAGGTGTAAAATAAAAGAGTAGTTTAAAATATAAGACGGGGGAACAGAAAGCAGTATTATGAGCTAATCACTCATGCCCGTTGTTTGGCGTTCCCCCGTCGGCAGCGTGCAGATTAACTCAGAATATTGCTTTTTTTATTTACAATGAAGCCTGACTGCGTTTAGGAATTGGATAAATAGGCAGTCTTATAAAACTATTCCTTTAAATCCTGTGTGGTGGATAGATGAAAAAAGTGCCGGCAATGTTTTAACCTTAACAACCGGCGACCTGATTTATTCATCACACGATCGACAAAATAAATCCCGAATAAACAGACGCTTTTATAAGCGATAAAAATCATTGAATATTGCATCAATTGATTCTGGTGGGGAGACCCGAACATCTAGGGTGGGAAGTTATTAGTCGGAAAAAGGTTTCTACATAGAACAGCATAATTAAATCCCTAAAGTATCAGGGAGTTAAAAGGTTTTTTATGGATAATGTCTTAAGAAGTAGACTATCTTAGAAAAATTACTTGGAATAGACTTAGCAACGCCTTTCGGGGTTTGAATAAACAATTTTCTTAATAATTATTTCAGCTTCTTTTTTCGGTGATTTTCCATTCTTCAACCAAAAATTAATATGTAGATGGGCCGTTTTAGGATTAACTAAAATATCGGTTGGTGAAATCCATTTCTTAATCAAGAGATCTGAACGAAATCCGTGTCCGTGATAGCTTTTGAAACTTATTAGATCAGAATAGAATAATATTGTATGTGTTGAATAATCCCCTTGAAGATTCATTTTGAACCGTTTCGGTTTATGAGGCTGAACGGTATATAATGTTTCTTTATTATGAAACTCGATGTCAATTTCTTTCTTATCATTTTCATAAATAAAGAGACCAACAACGATATTCTTATCTGAAAGCTCGACATTACTAGAAACATAAAAATCATATTCTCCATACCTAATGGGATCTTCGGTAATAATCTCGGCACAATACCATTTGTCATCAATCTTATTAATTCTCAGATGTAAATTCCCTGCGCGGTCAACATAGACATTATTCTCGTTCCAATTATTACTTCCTGGTCCTTTGCCATTTCCACTTTTAATAATCCATTTCTGACCGGAGAATATAATTGTCTTCATAAAGAAATTTAATAAATAATATTTTTGCCTCCTATAATCGGCAATCTTTTATATCAGGTAGTCGCAATACTTGTAAATACTCAATTATCTTCTAAATATTTACAATTTCTTCCATTTCATGTTTTCAACTACCTGGCTAAGTTTAGTCCACACTAAACAGGAGTATATATGCCGGACTTAGCGCAAATGGCAAAAGCCGAATATGACAACCTTATTAAACAACTTGAGACCAAGGAAAATGAGGTTGCCGATCTAAAAAAGAAAATACACCCGATTGGTATCTTTCTGAAAGAATCCGGTGTACTGGAAAAAGAGACCAGAAAACGGGAGAAAAAGTAGGGGTTTATTTGCCCTAGGACAGCAAAAAAGGCTCAAACTGGTACTTTATACCTTTTTGAGCCTTTTTCTTCGTCTAGTAGGCTAATTTCAAGGATTTTTAAGCATAAAATGGGTGTTCTAGACAATAGAAGAAGTTGCTTGCCTCTTTTTTCCCACTTTTAACATTTTCCTTCAAGTTTGAACAGCTTATATATTTTTTGGCGTGCATTTCGATTATGTAATGAAGCATGAACTTTATTATAAATCGGTCTTGGTGGTTATGTTGTTGGCAGAACTGGTGAGAAGATTGTTGAGAAGATTAGGAAATGATTTGTAATTGGCAATTATCCAAATTAGTTTTCAAAAATATGTGGAAATAATGAGTATATGAAAAGATAAACTAGTCTGGGAACCGATTGAAAAAATAATTATTATGAAAGTGTTTCCAATTATGTAAATTGACAGTACGAAATAATATTCGCATGTTATATTAATAAAGAAATCAGAACTAGTATGACTCAGTTTAGTTACATAAAAGAAATAGTTAAATCCGGTTTGGAAAATGATCAAGAAAAATTCAAGGAAGCTTTGAATGAATTGATTGAGCATTCCAAAAAAACAAAAAAGATTAACTATGCATTACAGCTACAGTCTTTGCTTAAAGATGCCATTAGACAAGAGCAATCCAAAGGACCTAAGTTAGTTGGCAGCCACGCGTATTTTGCCAGATTGGAAGACAAAGAACTAAACGATTTTGTATTAGAAAAAATTACTTCGGAGTATAAGTTTGAAAATCTGATTGTGAGTGATGAGGTTCAGAATCAGCTAGAGTTTTTAATTGACGAACATAGATCAAAAGAATTAATTCAGAAATTTAATTTACCAGTTTCGAACAAAGTATTATTATATGGTCCTTCTGGTTGTGGGAAAACTCTTGCTTCTTATGTTATTGCTGGTGAGTTAGAAAAAATGATGTATGTTATAAATCTCGGAGCTATAGTATCTTCAAAACTTGGTGAAACTAGTAAAAATTTAGCGAAGGTTTTTAGACAAGCATCAATGGAAGACTGCATAATTTTTATTGATGAATTTGATTCATTAGGAAAAGTTAGAGATTATGCTCATGATCATGGGGAGATGAAAAGGATTGTTAATACGATTCTTCAATTGTTTGATTATTTACCTCAAAGCAGTATTGTTATTGCAGCAACCAATCAGATAGAAATGATTGACAATGCATTATTGAGAAGATTTGATGTAAAACTTAAACTTGATCTTCCAAATAAAAAGCAAATTAAAGAACTAATAGAACTTGTACTAAGAAATGGTGAATTTAAGTTTGACAAAATAAATGCAATTACAACAGTTCTTAAAGCTGCCGAAGGTTTATCATATTACAGCATTCAAAAAGCTTTAATAGGAGCTATTAAAAGAAGTATCCTTGATAAAAATATTACTAAAAATAAGAATGGATTATTAATTACATCGTCCATCTGGTTGGATCTTATTAAACAAGAAAAAGAGAAAATTACGAATTAATTCTCCAATTCAGCTTCAAGCTCCGCGATTACTTCTAGATTATTTATTAAAATCAGTTCATTATACAATCTATTTGAAACAGCGCCCTTGTGCGACATTTCTTTTACTGTAATTACTAAAGAAAATTTGTGTAAAATATTATAGTCGTCTTGCAAATGAGCCGGTAACAATTTATGAAGCTTCGAATGAATTGCTATCTTAAACTGATTATTCTCTTTGAGTAATTTATTCTTAGTAATCCCAAAACTCATTTTATGACAATTACTCAAAAGTTTTGCTTTGAAGTAGTAATCTTCTGACCATCCTTGAAAGACTTTAAAATCTTCAACTCTAGCACCACTTAAGCCAAAGTTTTCTTCCTTTCCTTTATCATTTAAGCGTTTTTCTTCAAGAGCGATATCTTTAAATATACCAAAGGAGATATGAACCGGGCAATAAGCAAGGTGATTGTGAGGGATGGGCTCAAAACTAAAACAAAGGGTTGCATCAATATGGACTACTGATTTACCATGTAAAAGCGTAACAAGATATTCCGGAAGTTTCAAGGTATATGTTTTTATATGTCCAGGTTTTATTGAATCTTCTAAAACAAGAGTTACATTATTTTCATCAGAATAAATCGGAAGATTATCATCGGGTATTCCTTTCCCAATAAGGTCTTGTAATTTGAAGTGCTCAAGATTCTTAAATGCTTTGCCAGTTTGTGGATGTTCCGCGGAGTTAACTAAAAGAGCTTTTATTGTTTGCATATTTTCAGCAAGTTGAGGATACTCCTTTAAAATTTTTGCTGCAAGATTTGCGAGAAATGGTGCGGAATAACTTGTGCCGATTTCCCTTGAATAATACTGACCCATTTCAGCACTAAGAACTTTAAGACCAGTATTATCAGTTAGAGTATTATTATCAATATCGCCTCCAAAATAACATAGATCCGGTTTAGTTAGATGTTTACTAAAGCGAGTTGATTTATAATATGAGGCAGAGCGATCGCAATTAAACTTACGCGTATAACTTGCAGGGAATGAACTTTCAGCTGAATAGCATTCAGCGCTATATGGTTCCAGATTATCAGAAATTGCACCACAACCAATATTATTCATACTTTCTGATGGAGAACGAAGATTAAAGTCTGGCTTAAGAAATTGATGAGGGTAAATGCCTTTGTTTTCATTATCAAAGAAGTGACCAACAAAATTTGTGAAGTTACCTACAGATATAAATATTAGGATATTCAATTCATTGGATAATGAATCAAGAGTACAAGCATAATTGGAAACGAGCGAATTATTTGGAAGAGGATTACAATAACCAAGAGACAGGACAAATATTTTTATACCATATTTTTGATGCGATTCTTTAATCATACTAATTACTAGCGATTCTGAAATGTATCCTTCTTCCCTATCGAGGACTTTTATTGATAAGAGTTTTGCATCCGCGATGATTTGATTAGATGAAGAATTATATAATGACTTACCTAGAGCCGCAATTGCGGAGACACCTGTACCATGATTAGCACTGTCTATTTTAGGACTAGTGCCAGTAATATCGAATTCATTCCCGTCATTTATAATTAGAGGGGCAAGCGGTGTCGCACTGCTGATACCAGTATCAATTATTCCAATAATCGGTAAATCTTCAGCTCCATTTGCGATTGCAAAACCATACTCTCTAATAGGAAGGTTGAATACAGATGGCCTTATGATACCTGCAAAAGGAGAATTAACTATATGGATTACATCATAGTTGTCAACAATTTCTTGAATAGTAACAAACGGGACATTTAGCAATTCAATTCTGTTTGATGAAACGTCTTGAATAAAATTCAAGCCATTTGAAGAACAATAATCAATTAGCGAGCTTTTTATTGCTGAAAGCTGAGGGTATAATTCAAGTGACTCAAAGAGATCAAGTATGTAGTAATCTTTTGGTTCAGCAATTTTTTTTATGTCATCTGATGAATGAAAATCGAAGCGTTTTATATAGCGGATTAACCGGTTGTAATCCTCCGAATCATCAGGATTTACTGAATTAATAAACACATTAATGCTATCAATAAATTCTTGAAACTTTTCTTCGTTACTGATAGCATAGTAGCCAATAGTATTAAACTCATCATATCTAATTGGACTTAAGCCGAAATATTCTCTGTATTTGTTTTCATATTTTGATGAATCAAAATAATCGAAGAAGTTTAGAATTATGTAATCAACTTTTGCAGGTATATTTAATTGAAGATTGCGATGAGTTTCTCTTTGATTTCTTTTTGTTGTGAAATTAGTTAATGAATATCTGAATGATTCTTGCATGAGCAAATAATTTCTAGGAACAATTTCAATTGGCTCATCAGCGCCTTCATCATCACCGACTTTCCTTTGATGAGGTTTATATGTGACAACACCTTCAACAGGATTTCTAAAATATAAGTGAGGTTTTTTCATTGGTTGTAATTGCTTTTTAATACTTGATTACGAATTACTTGTTTTTATTTTGTATTGATTACTGCATTAATCTACCATTCTTGTTCTTGCGCCGGGAGTGTTAGATATATATTAATTTATTCCTCAAGCGCAGAAATCCGTTTGCGTTTTATTTGAAGATTTTCTCAATCGTCTTTCTTTCCTCTTGAATAATTGTTTTAGCATTATCTACTATGATGTCATATAATAACATCATATTGGCTTTACTGTTATCATCATAAACTTTACCATTAACTATTTTTTTCATCTCTGCAACGTTAACTAATATTATTTTTTGTTCTGGGATATTTTTATCAAGGATGAGATCTAGTTTAATTATTGAAATAGCAATGGCATCCATTATTACGCCGAAATTTCCTTTAACATTACTTTACAATATTTCTGTGTCTTTCAAATGAACGATCAAAAAAGCATTTACAATTATTAGCTGCTGGTTTTTCCCAATCCAAGTAAGTTCTAATTTTGGTTTGTGGTTCATAAGATTTTATATGGATATTCTTCTGAATAAGTTGAATAATCTGCTGTTAGCTCTTCACCGATTTTAATATTTCTTTTAGCAAAGAAATTGAAATGCAGATAATAACCGTCTGTTAATTGCAATCTCACTAATTCAATTCCTCCATCAACAGTTTCCCTTTCTCTGTAATAATATATTTTTGATTTGGGCTATTCGGTTTTTCCGGTGATGACATTTTTAACAATAAGTTTTCAATTAAAGGAATTAATATCGTTTTACGAAAATGTTCTCTATCCGCCAATCCAAGATGGTCTTGGATTTCTTGTCTAAACTTGTATTCTACGCAAAATTGCAAGGTTTTTACAGCTTGCGGGGTGCTTTCCAAATACTTGCGGGGCACTTGCGGGGTACTTGCGGGATGGTTGCTGGGTACTTGCGGAGAAGCTTGGTCCCAACTTGGTTCCAGCATGGTTCCAGCTTGATCCCCGCCTTTTTCAGACTGATAATCCCTTTTAATGAACTGAATTTGAAAAGAGAGACCTGGTTCGTTTATTTTTAGCTCAATTTCGGGGTATTCCTTTAATTCATCGGAAAGTTTTTGAAAACCGGTTCCCCATTGTTCAATAAGCTGAAGCTCCTTGAATATTGGCCCAAGTGTTTTGTTTCGTATTTCCGATTGCCCGGAATAAAGGTTGTTTAGATCAATACTTGGAGGAATTGTGCCGGGGCTTGTAATTTCCAGCATATCATCGAAAATGGCAATTTTAATATCCTTGCCTTGAAGCGAATAATCTCTGTGTATAACGGCATTAATAATTATTTCTCTTACCGCAAGCATTGGATATTCCCAACGTTCTTCACGATAAACTCTTCCGATCTTTGAACCTTTCTTGATAGTACGTTCAACAAATGCAACTGCTAAGTCGGGTTGTGAACAAATGGATTCGTCTATTGTTTTAGAATCTAAGGTTGCATCTGTTTTTGTTCCCTTGAAACGGGCACACTCTATTTTTGCGTATGGAAAATAACGTTGTTTGATTTCTCTTTCGGATAAGAGAATTGCAGAAACAGTTGGGTATTGTTTTTCGTTTTCTGTTTTTATTAAACCAAGTTTTGCTAAGGACTCAATATTTATTTTCTTGCCGGTCTTTTCTTGGTATAGTTTTGTGAATGAGCTTAAATCTAATTCATCCGGTTTAAGCTCATAGACAGAAGTGGAGTCGTAAGAGATGCTTCTACTTTTTCTTTCAAGCTCTTCTATTATTTCTCTGTCTGCAAGTCGATTTGATGAGCCAACACGAATAAATGTTCCATTTTCTTTACCAAGTGATTTTATGTAATAAGGGGGTAAACTACCGCGTGGAATTTTAACAACTAAAATATATTTGTCTTCAATTTTTTGTACAAGTATGTCCGGCAAAATTGTAGGGTTGCAGTTCTCATAAATAATATTGCTAATCTGTTCTTCTAATTTTATTAATTCATTTTCCGGAATGCCGGTAATTTCTCTTGGATCGTTTCTGATGCCGATATAAATTTCACCCCCGGCATCATTGCTGAAAGCAACTGCTGTTCTCTCTATCTTATTACCGGAAGGAAGAGTTTCTTTGAATTCAAGTTTCCTGGATTCTGGTATGTTATATTCTTTCTCAACCATAACAAATCATATACATGTTATTTTATTGCAACTCCAAAATATATTTTGATTTTTCATATAATAGAATACTTCTTGCATCAATTTCAGCTTCTTATATGTATAAAGCTCAACACCCGAAAACTCGTTTTAGGGGAATAATAGTATTCGTTCTGATAGAGCTTATTCACTACGAAGACCTATTTGTGTTAATAATTTTTTCAATCTACACTAAAATATCCAAAAATACAGCCATCGCAAATGATTCAATTTCAAAACTTTGTAAATCTCTTAGAAAAAATGATGAACGAGTAACAAAATATTGTTCTAATACTTCCAATTCGTAATATACGAAATGAACTATATGTATTTTAGGATATTATGCGGAACTTAGGTGATCTATGTTTTTCGATCAATCAAAAAAAGCGGTTCGCTATTCGCTTACCACCTTTTTAGCTATCAAGTTTTAGAGTACCTTATTGAATTGCGTTGATAATTTGCGTGAGCAGTAGTATTATCAAATCGAAGACTCTGGACATAGCTGAAATTAACCCGTTTACAATTTCGGGATGAACCATTACAAACCAGATGAAGAAAATCGCAACTATAAATTGTAGAACACAACCCGATATGGCTTGCATATTATTGTTTCTTAATGTTTAAGAGTCTGAAGGAGATTGGTAATAATCATTTATCATATCACTTTATTATAGCCGTCCTACCCGGAGTGTCAAGTTTAAAAAAGCCCTGCCTAAGCAGAGCTCACTTTTACATAAGAGTTTCTTGCCAGCCGGACTAGAATATTTTCTGGTTCCGGGTGAATAACAAGAATATTAATAAACTTAGCCAATTGTTCGGCTTGTTTATCCGTCATGGTTTTGCCAATTAGTGAAACACTTGGAATACCTTTTTCAAGATAATCTAAGGTCTCCCATATTGAAATTGTTAGAACAACTTCTTGAGCAGTAATGCGGTGGGCGTTGTAAAGGGTTCGCTTGAATCCTTTAGGGAAAAACCATTCGTCTTTGGAGATGTTATAAGCAACATATCCACTGTGGTTAGAAAGCTCGTCATAGACTTTAAAGGCTAACTTTCCGGAAATAATAGAATGCTGCTTTACCAAACCGATCTCATATTCCTTGGCCATTTCCTGGCTGATTCCTTTTTCCTCTAAGAACTTACAGTAGTGTAATTCAAGATTAGGCAGTTCTCTTTTCGGTTCTTTGGACTCCATTAGGAAATTCTTTTTAAGCTCTAGCGCTGCGATTCTTAGATCCAGTCCTTTCTGCTTGGCTAGAAAATTAATGACACTTCCTTTATCCTCGCCGATTGGATTGAAATAAAGATTCTTTGAGGTGGTGATTATAAATCCTTCGCCTTTAAGCTCTCCGTTTTGTGTTGCGGTGTATGGAATATTAAGCCAATCCAGTAAATCTTTGAAAGGGATTTTTTGGCTAATCTCTGAGAAATTAATGAACTCACTCATTGCAAACTCCTATGATTTTTAAGAACTGCCTTTATTATATCATAGGTAAAATAAAAGGCCAAGTTTCCTTAGCCTTTTATTCTTGGATTACCAACAAATAATATCCGAAAAGGTATGTCCTCAACTTCCCGGCTTATCATAATCGAACCGCTGGACATTCCTCTTAAGCTAGGTCGTTACCCTCCCGTTAGCCTTTCGGCATGCTTAAAAGATTATAGGCACTTTGCGGCAAGTTCGATTCGGCTAAGAGCTTCCCCTTAGCAGTCTTGGCATTTTAATTATACCACAATCGGGTCGTTAGACAAAAAGAAATAGCCAATCATATCATCGGGAGATAATTTGTTGTCTTGAATTTTCTCGACATCTTCCGGCAGTTCAGGTACTTCTTCCATCAGAGGCGGTAATGTTTCTATTAAAATATTTTCATTCCCTATTCTAAGCCAAGCGTTAAACTTATCAAGATTAAAAAGATCTTTCGGCCTAACGTCAAACATCGGAGCCAGTTTATCAGCTTCATCCAATCCACATCTAAAAATAACATAAGTGTTAGTGTTTCCGAAAATACTGCTTAGAATTTCCGGCTTAACTTCCAAAAGGTTATGATGTGCTAAAACAAAACCGACTTTCTTTCCCCTGCTTCTCGCTAACAGTTCGGTAAATAAAGAAGAAACAACTGTCTGAAATTCGTCAACATATACGATTAGCGGTTTTGTCTTTCCTTCATAATACTCGCAATAAGACAGAACGGAATAAACTATAAGGTTAGATAAATATATTCTGCTATTCCTGCTCATTCGGGATGTATCCACAAAAAGAGATTCGCCATTGTTAATTAAGTCGTGAATATAAAGTTCGTTCTCTCCGTGTACTATATCTTTCATTTTGCCTTCAGAGATTTCGAGCAAGCGGCTCGCCACTCTTTTTGCACTTTCTATTTTATCTTTGTTTTTAGGGTATCCGTTCTTTTCTGTAAAATCAAACTCTGTCCAATATTTTTTATACCGGTCATTATTAGGCAGGCTTTGAATATGTGTTTTTCTTGTATCGCTGTATAAAAGGAAATCAACTAAGTAATTGAGATTTTTTTGTTCCTTTGTAAAAGTTCTTAAGGCCATTCCGACTATCTCACGCATTAAAACTGTCGATTCAGGATTTGAAGCGGTAAGAGTAATAAGAATATCAAGTATCTGAACGAACTCTGCTATAATATCATCTATATCAAAACCAGTTTTATTAAGGGGGTTAATAACAATTGGCTTTTTAATGGATACATATTTTATCTTAGATTTATCAGGGGCAAGACTATAAAGTCTTTTACAACTTTCTCCCTTTGGGTCGATATAGATAGTGCTTATACCTTTTGAGATGTCATTGAAAACCATCTGTTCCATTAAGACAGATTTTCCAGTTCCGGTTTTTCCTAAAATATAGGAGTGTTCAAACCTTTCCTTTATATCATAAATAACCGGCTCTATATGGTCTAGATTAAGCTGAATACCAAAATCTAAACTATAATTTTCCTCGTTTTTTATCATTCATCTTTTTCCTTTCTCTTAGTTCATCAACTTTAATTTCCTGCTCTGTAGCCTGGTGTTCAAGTATGTCAGCCTTAGCTTTTTCTGATTTTGAAAAACTATCATTTAATGATTTTTCAATGTTAGGGTCTGTATATTCAACGCCAGGAGCTACAGAACTAATAAATATCTTAACTTTTAATTCATCACTTAATTTAGACGGGTCGAATGATTCGTTAAATTTATTAATCGAATTTACCCTCGCCATAATCAAATCAGCTTCTGCCCCAGTCTTATCGGCATTAGCATTTAATATTCTTGCTTCACCATCATTTAATTTTATCTCTGATAACTTTTTTTGTTTATCAAGACTATCGTGGTCGATTAGAGAAATTGTTAAGGTTTTATCAACTTCTTTCTTAGTAATACTTAATTTGTGAGCAGCTATAACCTCTTCAAAACAATGTTCGGCATCCAATAATTTCATATCAACAAGATATTTAAGGAGCTTCGGGCCATATATTTTATCGGCTTCTAAATTCAGCAACTCATTGGATATTGCTCTAACATTTTGGATTTGATTAAACATCAAAACCTGAGCTTCATTATTAAGTCTTATTTTTTCATTACGTCTTTTAACATTGAAAACAAAAAATGGAGTATTCGTATTCATAGTATTAGAAATTTCATCTAATAAATTCCCAACTGTTTTTTGGATAACCTCATACTCTGCTTCATAATTAACGACTTCTTTTTCGGGATCTATAGACGACTCTTGCTTAAGCACGATAGAATCATCTCTGTAACCATAAATAGTTGTTTTACCTGGGAATTTACTCATAACGCCTCCTAATTAGTTCTTCCTCGTTATATTCTATTAATAAATCAATTTCCTTACCACAATCTGGATTTGGACAAATATAACCGGGCATAACCCCTCCACATTTAGGGCAAGGTAAAAAAAGACCAGAGCAACCCTCATTTACATTATCACAAAATGGGCACTCAGTACCCTGAATTTTATCTGCTAATATAGTTTTAAGGCAATGTGGGCAGATAAAATTAAATGGATTAGTATTTTTTATTAAGGAAAGTATAGAATTTTTAAAAGGGTTTTTCATATAATCAAAATATTTACCCCGAATACCATTTTTACCCAATTCATCATTATTAGATTTATATATTTTCATTTAGTTTCTCCATAAAATTAAACCACTCTTCAAAATTATATTTTATCTTTCCAATTATACAAACTGAAAACTTAAATTTATTTATATCAGGAACTGGTAAATCAAGTAATTTACATTGCGACACCCAATAAGAAAATGGTCTTTTCTCTTGAGCTAATTTAAAGTAATTAATTCTCTTTTCTTCTAACCAATTACCCCAATTAGACTTGCTCGCTTCTACTTCTAAGAACTCTAAATAATACTTCTCTTTAACCCCTCTAACAAGTAAAGCATCTGGTCTTATGTATTCAAAATTTGGATAAAGCAGTGCTAAGAAATCCGGTAACTTAAGAGCTTGAATAAAAACTTCTGTATTATTTAGCTCGTTGATTGAGCCTTCGCCTTTAATGTTTTTAGGGAGTATCGAGGTGTTATAATTAAGCTGCTTGAGAAGCTCTAAAGAATATTCTGTTGAGATTAATATTTCGTTATCGGTTTTCTTAATTAAGCCTAATTCTAATAGTCGGTTAATCTTTTTCTCAGAACAAGTTTTATTATAGCGTTTATCAATAGAAGCTATTTGACTTCTGCGGATATACTTAAGCCTCCTTATATCGTGAAGCATATCCCATATTGCTTCGTAACTCCCCCAAGAGTTGAGAGGAATTCCTAAAATTAGTTTCCGCTTAATATCATAAATGTCAACTTTCAATAAAAACCTGTAAAAATGGCTGTAAAAAGGAGTTTTTATAAAATAATAAATATTTACAGAAATTGAAAGCTAAGTTGTTGTTTTATTACATTTTATAGATAAATTTACATACTAATATATTAAGGCGTAAGACTTAAAGGCCGAAGGTCGAATCCTCCGTTTCGTGCGGAGGGTGAGAAAACTGAGGTATTAAAGTCTAGGGATCGGCATCGGGTTTATATATAAAAAAATAATAATATATTTATACATTAAAATATAAGGTAAAATGGAATTAACCCTAATCGTTCTAATGGCAATCTTACTAATATCTTTAGTGATATTGACAGTATACATATTCGTGTTAAAAAATATCGCAATCGATTTACTAACGAAAGGACACTCATATAACTCAAATAAAGTAAAAGAGAAAATAAAAAAAGTTAAATTATTCATAGCACCAATAATAATAATACTGATTATACTATCCGCCTGGAAAGCATTCCTACCAGAAAACTACTACTCGTTAAAAAGACTATTTGGCTCAAACGAAAAATTATTAAACAAAACTCTTAATAAAGAAAGCTTCAAGAATGAAGTGGAAGCTCTCGTTACTTATGGCTCTATTCCTCATGATATTAATGTGTTATATAAGGCAAAATTAGATGACGCCGGAAATATCCTAGAACTAAAGCTAATCCCAATTAAATTAAACGCCCATACCTTAGTTAAGGTGTTTGATGTTAAACAACCAGTGAAATCATATGAAGGACAGGGATTCATTGAAATACAGATACAAAACCAAAATGGAAGTTATGTAAATAGTCCTAGATATTGGATAGAAGCAGACTATATCTCAATAGTTACTCCTAATGATATTTCGTCTAAAGACAAGGATAAGATTGAAATCGAAAAAACCGATAACAGTTATCAAAAGTTAAATTCAATTAAATATGATGAGTTAAGCGTTTTTAATTCTACAATCAATAGAGAAATTGTTAGCACCAATAACATGTCTAAAATTGCCGTTGTTATTGAATCCAGCAATAATAATTATAGCACTATTGAAAATGATTTTTTAAGTAAGTTAGAGTCCAATATAATACTGAATAATTATTTTAAAAATACATTTAAAAGTAAAGGTTACTTTGATAAAATATTTTTAGGTGAGACAACATTATTAAGCAAATCAAAAGTATTTTCTAATGTTAACTATGTTGCGTTAGGTAGAATTAACTATTCATTCAGAACAAATACAACATTAGATAAAGATTTAATTTCATGTGATATTAATCTATCATACAAAATATTTAATAGACACGGGGTAATTGTAGATTCAAATGTTATTAACGCCGTCGGTCCAGGTTTTTCAGAAGACCTTTCACTAAAACAAGCCATCAAAATAATTGCCGAAAAGTATTCAAAAATATTAAATAAAATAATCTAGTTAAATTATTGGAGAAATTGTGAATAATAGAATTTCGCATTGGGCACTTATTGTTTATTTCTTATCATTTACTCCATACATAGAAGCTCAAAACAGTTTAGATAATCATAATAATAAGCTTGTCGAACAAATCGTAAACAGTATGAGAGAAGCGGGAAAAACTAAAACTGCTGTGATAGAATTTTCTGATTTGAATGGTAATACGAATGACTTTGGAAAATTTCTCGCTGAAGAATTAATAACAAAACTATTTCTCACTAAGAAATTCGAAGTTATAGAAAGACAATTATTAAATAAAATAATAACTGAACATAAACTTAATTTGTCGGGATTAATTGACCCAAATTCTGCTAAAGAATTGGGGAAAATATTAGGTGTAGATGCAATTATTTCAGGTACAATTACTGACTTAGGTGATGCTATAAAAGTAAATGCAAGATTAATTTCAACAGAAACGGGACAGATATTTTCAGTTGCGTCCGAAGAATATATAAAAGATAATACTGTAAAAAAACTTATGGGTGTCTATATTACGGGCGAATCTAAAGCGAAAAATACTAATACCAACACTAGCGGTGATATATTTTTTAAAGAAGATTTTTCAAATTATGAGATTGGCGATATAGCTTCTGACTGGGGTAAAAATGTTGTTGTTCAAAAATCAGTAAGTAATGAATACTATATTCAAAATCAAGCAGGTGTAGTAACACTGACGCATGATATTAAATTTCCTAAAAATTTCTCATTTGAATTTGATTTTTGGGGATATACTGGTGGAATGGGGGAATCTTTTGTTCTTGTTGACAAGGAAGGAAAGGAACTATTAATTAGGATAGATGCCGCACCATATGCTGATATTATTGAATTGGAAGGAATTCGCTCCAATAGATTAAGCAAGGGCGAGTGGAGTTCAGTATCCAATGACAGGGGGTGGAACACTATAAAAATAGTTTCTAATAATTCTGTATTTAAGATTTATTTAAATAGTGTTTTTGCTGTTTCTGGAAGTTTCCCTCAGTATACAAGCTTTGTGAGAATTAAATATACTGTGAAGGAAAAGCGAAATCTTAAAAATTTTATTGGCAGAATGCTGTAAAGCTACGCTATTTTGCTCGTTTCCCTACTGACTATGGTTTTTCACTCTTGATAGGACCATAGTACTGTAAATTATTCTGTACTAATTAATAATTTAATCACTGTTTAATTCGTGTTCCACTTTTTATTTAATTATCTAATCTTCTAATCTCCCATTCCTTCTGAACTCCGACCCAACCCTCTTTCCAGATAGGGTCTTCACTATATTCAAAATTACTCATCAGGTCTTCGTTATTCTTAACCTTATAACAATTCGTTCCTCGTTCATTTCTATATCTCCCAACAATTATATAATGCCAATTCCATCTGTTAATTACTGCATCGCCATTCTTATATTTAAACTCTTTCATATTGTTAAAAATTAATTTGATTAAAATCTTTTTCGGAATATATTTTTTCACAATCACGGCAAATAATACTTTCTATTTCGTTTGCTTGATTAGCATAAACGGTTAAATCTCCATCGCAATCTAATTCTGCACTGTGAGATATCCCTTCGTTAATAATAAAATGATTACTTCCACATTCGCATTCTTTAATAAACATATTTTTAATTCTTGTGATGACTTAATCGTCATCTATGCCAAACGAGTGGCGAGCTTAGAGCCGCTAGTCTAATGTGGAGATTTGCAAAGCAAATACTACATTGACTTGTAAAGGCTCAAGCTTGCTATAATTGTAAGGCAGATGACAAATTAATATTTATTGAAAGGGCTCGTCTGAGACCTACATTATCGAATTACTTTCCGTACTATTCTCAATCTATTTTGATGCAATTTCTAATTCTTCTTATTCCAGATTCTCAAATCATAGCTTCTCAATATTTTCCAAGGTCTTTCTTCTTGAGACATATTTATAAATATATTTAAGCAAGAAGTCTGTCATATTTTTCCCCTCATCTGAAAGCTTGGACTTGAAAGCTCGTTTAGTTTCTTTGGGTAGGGCTATATGAATATGTTCAATTCCATTTGTCTCTAAATATTTTTTATTTTTTCTGCTTTGCTTGGTCATATTTATTTGTCTCTTAAATAATCCACTAAGATGTCAAAATTATTTATGATTTTGTTTACGATCATTTGATAAAACATTTCGGGATCTGTGTCGTCGTTTTCAGCCGTCCAGATATAAGCTCTTCCTCTAAGTCTTTGGCTTGCGCTTTTCTTTTTATTCCCCTCAATCTTCTCCCGATCAGAAATAAATTCAACTTCGGATATCTCGCTAATCTTAACATTATACACCTTGTAAAAACTTCCATCATGATTATTAATTACCCGATAGTCTAAGCAATCTGCCCGATTTATTTTAAGATCAATAGTTGCATTGGTTAATATTTCTCTCGGTATAGTAACTGTTCCCGATAGCTTAACTTTCAGCTCATTTATTTTTTCCATATCGTTTTCTATGTAGATTAATTATCAATCTCTCTTTGGCTAAATCTTTCTTACATTCAAAGCACGTAGCGACTGGATTATTTATTTGTCCTTCTACATCTTTGCCGCAATACTGACATTTGAATAGATACATATTGTAATAATTAGCGTCATCTATAAGGCTCGGCTCGGTATTCCGTGGAGCCGAACCCTGAGAGGTAACTAAAAAGGAATATTTTCTATTTTGATTTCCTCATCTTCTCTCATTGCCCGTTCAATTGGTTCAGGTTTTTCCAGATTACCCGTATTTGGTTTCCATTCGTTTAATTTCGGATAAAGGTTTCCGTCCTTGCTTTCAAGCATATCAATATTAACATAGCCTTTCGCATTGGCTTTAGATTTTAGATAAGGAATAAATTTATCAGCTTGAATTGATAAACTTCCCTTAACAAAATCAGGTGCGTTCTCTCTTGGATTATTAACGAATAATCCGTCAACGAATTCTTTTGACATAGATTTTTATTTTAAATAATTAATAATATTGTCGTAATTGGCAGGCAACAACTCATAACCTGTTAAAGTCATACAAGTCTCTTTGTAATCTTCGGCGGTTTTTATTCCAGGTGTTTTCTTTTTTAATAAAGAAGCGATTATAGTTTTTTTATCAGTTGGCTTTGATGGTGTTTGTTTGGCTATCGACTTAGGAACTTGCGCTACACTATTTCCGTCATCATCTTCCGCTTGTAAGAATAATAAAGATTGAATAGCATACCGGCGGTAATAAGTTATGATACTCCCAATTTTTTGCGGGTCTGGATTTTCCGGTAAAATAGCGCATCCTTCAATCAATGTTTTTCCGTTTTCTGCATCCACAATAATTGTTTTAATTGCTAACCTGTCACTATTTGAACTAGAAGTTAACGGCTGTAATAAGATCAGCCCTAACTCGTTTAATACCGGCTTCACTTCTTCTATTAATTTATTGATGTCGAAGTATTTACTTTTGAAAAATGGATTAGTACTATCTTTAGCAATCGCCCCAACTCTCTTTTGAAATTGTAATAGCTTGTTCATATTGTTTAATTAATTATGTTTTCTACAATTATATTTCTAGCGATTAACACCTTATAGCCCTTCTCTCCCTGCCAGGCTTTTATGATGTAGTTTGCTTGAGATGAAGTTAATCGGCTAAATCTTTCGGCCAAAATGATCTGGGTATAATCGCATTGGGTATCAGCATGCTGTCGATTATTTCTGGGTGTATCTAACCAAATCTTTTTTAAATAATTCGTGTAATTTTTCTTTCGGTAAATCAGGTTGGCTATGAACTCTTTTTGTTGTGGACTAGCAAAAATTTTACCCATAATATTTGAAGGTTATTAATTATAGAAAAGAATAATGTTTGTTAATTCCTTGACCATTTTGGGAGTTTCCCATTTCACTGGTTGATCATAAATATATCCTTCTGTCGTTTCCTTTTTACTAAGTATTTCGTCTTGAGATACTTCGTTTGATTTTTTGTTTGAATGCTTTCTACGGTTGGACATATTATTTAGATATTTGATTTGCTACTTCACTCAGATTAATATTCAAAATGGAGATGCATGCAGTAATGTTGATATGTTAATAATACCATATCCATAAAGAAAGTCAATACAACTAACATTAGCCAAAATGTAGACTTGTTAACAGCCATTAAAACATCAAATGATTTTATTAATTATTATTTTTTTTATCGTCATTTAATTTGCTACAACCAATAAAAAACCCTCTGTTTTAGAGAGGGTCTTCTTTTAAGATTTCGTCAGTTATAGGATAATTACAATGCGGACAATTTTGTTCGCCTGCTATTGAATTATCTATATTGCCTTGAGTGTCTCCGTCTTCCACTAAAAGTATTTCGATTTTGTTTTCGCAAGACGGGCAGATAATAAAGTCTTCAAACCATTCCAACCATCCGCTCACATAAGCCTCCTTTCAACAAAAGAAGTAAACTTATCTTCGGCAAATATTATGTGGTCAAAGATATTTATACCGATAATCTTTCCGGCTTCAACCAAGGTCTTGGTTATTGAAATATCCTCCTGAGATGCCTCAACGTTGCCGCTAGGGTGATTATGGGAAAGTATGATGTTGGCGCAATTCGCAATAATAGCTCCTCTGAATACGCTTCGCGGATCCACAAGAGAAGAATTAAGAAGCCCAAGAGTAACTTTTTCAAAACCTACTACTCGGTTGCTACTACTTAACCATGCGACAACAAATAATTCCGATGGCTCCTCCTTAAACAGGGGTTGGAATAATTCGAAGAAGTCTTTAGGGGAGGTTATTTTTTTCTTTGGTATTTCCGAATGGTCGGGATATTTGAAACTTGTTTCTCTAAACTTCCAGACTAGGGTTTTGAACCTTACTATTTTATCGTTCATCATAGCCTCCTAAGCATTTCCTTTTGCTTGTATTTTAATTGTCATTTTGCAGCTTCCATCAAAACGATTTGCGACTTCAACTAAAGTGCGAGTAACTTTTTTCCTTATTCGTTTTATTTCTTGCGGAGTAATGGGAGTGTAATCAAGCGGTTTAGCAAATATCAGGGATATAGTTTTTTCTGAGATCATCTCGGCCTCCTTAATTAAGAAAATAAATGTTTTTACTTCGGGGAGTTTTTCATAGCAGAACGGACAATGAATGTAATCCTCAATAAATATTTTGCCTTTGCCTTTTATCTTTTGAAGTGAAATCTTGATGGAAGTAAAATCAGTGTTGAGGATATTTCTGAGGTTATCAAACATTAAATGACTTCTGTCTATCTCAGCGCAATTTTCATTGCGGCACACTACACAACTCATGCTCTGCCTCCTTTAGAAGAAAGTTTAAGATCTTTTCAGTGCGTGATAATACTTTCAGCACTGCGCAATAAGGTGTCAATTCTAGCTTTTGAGCATAGCTTTCAATATAGCGGTAGTGATTTCCGAAATGTTTAGAACCGTCTAATCCAACTATCTGACAGAGTGCTAAGGCTCCTAATTCGGCGGTAATTTCTTGGATAGGGTCTTGGCCAGCTTGTATCCCGCTTATCTTATCATCAGCTAGATGACATATTTCGTGAAAGAAAACGGCTTCCTCCGGACTGGCTAGTGCGATGACTTTTTTAGTTTGGGAGTAATATCCATAATGATCATAACTTCCCGGTATCGCCGCAACATTTACGCCCAATTCTTTAGCCCGGTCCATCAGTGGAAACGGAGGAAGTTCTAATTTCTGATAATCCAACGGCTCACCGTCTGTTTGCTCAACTGCGAAAACTGAAGCTGTAATAAATCCTGCCAAGAAAGATTTTTCTTCATTGGTTTGTTCATCTTTATCTTTCCTAATCCAGGGTACTAAAATGTTGGTGGCCTTTTCTCCTTTTTTTACATAACGTTTAACTTCAAGCCATTGCTTATATCCTCTGAAATCATTTAGTCCGGTTATATAACAGACAAGTTGATTTAATAAAGACCACTTGTTCATTGGAAGAATGGAAACCGGATAAGTTGAGAGTGCGACCAGTTCAGGAATATTCCCATTCAGGAATTGGTCAAGGATTGTGTCTAATACTGCTTTTACTTTAGCGTTCATTTCATACCTCATTTTATTGATTGACGGATTTGTTTTAAGTGAAATGGCAGAGCGTCTTAATACTCATTTCTGCCACGAGTGCAGCGATTGGTTGCCTACCCTTGTCAAGGTGGAATTTACCTTGATAAGGGAAAGGCTATCGCTATACTGAGAGAGCAGATGAGTATTAATTTTGGGAGATTTTATTGAGTTGTTAAAGAGCTGTTTAATTATTCAATTATCTTCACCTTAACTCCGCTTGGCATTCTCCAGATCGGCTTAGCTATTGAGGTAAATTCAGGAAAAGGTATAAAACGATAATACTTGTCACTTTCCGCCTGTATAACATTCATAAAATGATTAAACTGCCTATATAGTAAGTCAATAACCGGTATAGCTTCTGAATATTGCTGCGGCCTTAGATATGAATCATATCGGAGATTTGAACAAACAAATAAGACTTTAGATTTGGGGGATAGATTATGCTTGGCGAATAATCCTGCCTTGATAAATCTATTATACTTCAAAATCTTATCGCTGTAAATACGGGTTAATTCTTTCTTGCGTTCGATCTCAACTAAAAAAGTAAATTCCCTATTATCTTCGATGTGCTTTGCCTTTACTAAAATATCCGGCTTCAATCCATCTAAATCAGCTTTGTAGTTAAAACTGAACTCGTAATCCGAATAATTCCTGATAAAAGCCAAAGCAATATCAAACTTCATAGACTCATGTTCGGCGTTATGCAAAGACTTGGTTATTTTCTGCTTATAATCCTCTAATCTGTCAATAGCCATTGCACCTTTTCTGGTAACGAAGTAGAAATATTGTTTTCTTCTTTCGCGTGGTTTGATGTCGAAGGGTATCTGCTGTATCAAGCCTGCTTTCTGATATTCTTTCATCTTTTTGTCAACACCCAATAAAGATCCTTTATAGGTCTTGGCATCATAAGAAAAGAGGTTGTTTTTACTTCCGGCTTGAATTGATAAAAGCTCATGGAGGGTTTGATGTTTCATATTATTTATATTATTAGCCGACACTCGTTCGTAAGAACGGCTACCGAGCTTATCTTGTGCGAAATATTGATTTTATTATGAGTCAAGTAAGGTAGGTAGCTGTTCTTTTTAAGCGAGGCATATTGCCCGATTAAAAGAACGTAGTGTCGGCACAATTAATTCTGTTTTTTCCAAGTCATTTGTGATAAAAACGGATTGTAATTCAACCGGGAGGATTAATCTGGTTATATACTTTTGCAGATAATTTCGGGAGTATTGCCAATTATATTCTAGTGCATATAATTAAGTTTGTCAATACGCATCCTCAAAAATCCAGCGGTTAAATATATTAGACTACTACTCAAATCCACCACCATCTTCAGCAACAGAATTTAAGAGATGCGGTGAATTTGCTGTAATGAATAAGCCTTTGACCATTGGTTACCTCACATAATTCACACAACGGGTTTATTTAATGTAAATCCATTTGGGATTCTAATTCCGTATAGACTTGAAATTCATTAAGTATTTTATGATTTATTAGTTGTTTCGTATAAAAGAAATATTCATAGCTGGTTGACTCTAACATTTCGATCGCATGAGAAATTGCATCACTTCTGTAATTATTTGGAGAAGTTAGATGGTTTATTATTCCAAGGAGTTTTGCTGTTAATGCATCCATATATCTTTGGCTATAAAGTATCTCTTGAGTTTTTGATAATCCTACCTGCTTTATCATAAAAAAAGGAACGCCGCCACTTGGATGTAACCCATACTCTTTGGAATTTAGATGAATTAACAAATTTGGGCTGGCAATTCTATAATCTGCAGCAAGACTTAATCCAAAAAATGGGGAGACAACACAACTTGTAATTGCAATAAAAATCATTTTAGGTGTTTCTATTATTTTTCTAATGTAATTGTTTAGCATGTTAATTTGTATTGATCTCTTTTTATCATCAATAATTTTTTTTACCAAACGAGGTTCTTCGGGATTAATATACTCACCAGTTAAAGTAGCAAGATGTTTAGCATAAGCTTTATCACAAAAACAATTTTCATTTCCTATAAAAAGAATTCCCTTCACTGATTTATCTTTACCAGCAAGATCAATCCATTCTATTAATTCGAAACTTTCGTCAACATTTAAAAGAGTCCGAAACCCATCTGTTTTCGGCTCTAAAATAACCAGAGACCCGATTTTATAACTTTTAATATCTTCAAATTCAAATTCGAGTTTTAATTCTTTTTTCATAGTAACCTCTTAGGGAATTAAATCATTTTTTCAATACTCCATACAAAGGCGTGAATTCCTTGTTCTTCAGCTTCTGCATTTATTTCTTTTACTTTTTCCAATAAACTTTCAACTAAATTATCGTCTATAACCGTTATGACAACCGCATTTTTACTTGGCCAAATATGAGTTCCCAAATGCGGTTCGCCTTTATCGCTGCCTTGTCCGTGGACATCTACAAATCTTGTAAATCCTTTTATATTTAATTTATTTAGTGCTTCATCAACTTCTTCGGTAATCCCGTGATTATATACTATCATTACCGCTTTCATAATTTCTCCTTAATCAATTTCTTTTTTTTGTTTAATTCTTGTTTCAAAAATGGAATAAAGTACCGGCACAAGAACTAAGGTTATAACACTTGAGAAGAACAATCCGCCAATCGTAGCTATTCCCAATGATTGCCACATTTCAGAACCTTGCCCTTTACTCATCGCTAATGGCAAAGTGCCAAGTAGAGTTGTTAAAGTTGTCATAAGTACCGGTCTTAATCTGTTTCTACCTGAATAAATAATTGCTTCGTACAGCGGAATATTTCTTGCGCGGGTTATATTTATGTAATCAACAAGAACGATAGCATTTTTTACGACTATACCAACAAGCATAACCGCACCCAATAACGACATTATGTTTATAGGGAAACCGGTAACTAACAACGCTATTATAACTCCGGTAAATGCAAAGGGAACTGAAAACATAACTATAAACGGATCAAGGAATGATTCAAATTGCGCTGCCATAACCATATAAACCAATATAATACTGAGTAATAACAATAAGCCCAAATCCCGGAACGAATCTGATTGTTGTTCGATTTGTCCGCCATATTCAATAGTTACCGAGCTTGGTATGTACATTTTATTAACATAGTTTTGTATGTCAGTTGTTACGTCCCCTAAAGGTCTGCCTTCAATATCGGAAACTACTGTTATAACTCTCTCTTGATTTTTTCTTCTCACCTCAGAAGGAGAATATTTTTCAACAATTCTTCCTACATCTTTTAATTTAATAATTCCTCCCATTGGTGTGGTTAAAGGAAGGTTTTCAATTTGATTAATCGAGGTTCTTTCATTTGGCGGATATCTTAGAAAAATATTATATTCATCACCAAGTTCTCTATATTTTGAAGCTGTTAAACCGTAAATATTATTCCTAATTGCATTTGCAACCATAGCCGTGTTTAATCCGTTTAACGCTAATTTTTCTCTATTAAGTGCAACTTGTAATTCCGGTTTGGGATCAGTAACGTTTAATTTTACGTCTCTGGTACCTTTTAGATTGTACATAAATTCTTTAATTTGATTAGCAATCCCTTCGGTTTCGTCAAGATCTTGACCAACTACATCAACGGCAATCGGAGCGCCTCCCATCATAGCAGCTCCCGTACTAGTTGAGATAGTTAATGATTTTATACCAGGTATGTGTGAAAGTTTTTCTCTAAAGGAATCTGCCATATTAAAAATTGATCTTTCTCTTTGATCTTTTTTTGAGGTCCTTATCATTATACTAGCAATATTAGATCCTTCACTTTGTCCTATTATAATAGAAGAAAAGCCTTTAGTACTGGTTCCGGCTCTGCCGGAAAAATAAATTACTTCTGGAAAATCTCTTTTAATAATATCTTCAACTTTAGCGACTAAAGCAGATGTTTCTTCAAGCCGGGTGCCTGACTGCAGTTCCATTGAAATGGTTAAAGAAGCGGCATCTGATTTCGGCATAAACTCTGTCCCTACCAGAGGTATTAAAGCAAGCGATCCTGCAAAAATTAAAACCGAAATAATTATCGTTGTACCCTTATGCCCCAAAACCCAAATAAGCACTTTCTTGTAAAACTCGTCTAATGAATCGAGCATTTTTCCTAAAGAACTATCAATTGTTTTTAAGGCTTTGTTTTTGATAGGTTTTTCATCTTTTCGGGATGCCAGTAGTTTTGAAGAAAGCATAGGGACTATAGTTAAAGCTGCAAAAAGAGAAATTAAAATAGTTATTGTAACCATAAAACCGAGCTGTCTAAATAAAATGCCCGAAAGCCCGGTGATAAATACCAACGGGAAAAAGACCGCTACAATCGTTAACGTTGAAGCCATTACAGCTAAACCGACTTCAGTGGATCCGAAAATTGCGGCTTCTCTTGGCCTTGAACCTCTTTCCACATGTCGTGTTACATTTTCTATAATTACAATGGCATCATCTACAACCATCCCTATGGCTATTGCTAACGAAGAAAGTGAAATAATATTTAATGTGTTGCCGGAAAAGTATAGATAAACAAAAGCGCCTATTAATGAAACCGGTATAGTCAAAAGAACAATTACAGCTGCGCGCCATTTTCTTAAAAAAACCAAGAGTACAATTGTAACAAAAACGAATGCGTAAAGAATTGTTTCGGAAAGATTACTTATTGAATCTACGATATATTCAGAGCTATCCATTATTTTTTCTACGCTTACATCAGAGGGCAATTCATTTTTAATAGTTTCTATTTTAGCCAAAACCTCCCTTGCTACATCAACAGTATTCGCGCCGGATTGCTTTTGGATCATCAACATCAAACCACGCTTTCCTCCCATCAGCCTCACATCTCTCGTGTTTTCTTCCAATGTATCGCGAACAGTAGCGACATCTTTAAGATAAACTATTCTTCCGGCTTGTTGACCGACTACAACCTTTCCCATCTCTTTAGCGCTTGTGAATTCGCCTACAGTTCTAACATTATATTCTATTCTTCCCATTTTTATAGAACCGGCCGGCAAATTTAGGTTTTCGCCTGCTAAAACATTGCCAATCCCCGAAGTAGTTAAGTTAAATGCTTGTAATTTATTGGGATCAATATCAATTGAGATTTGCCTTACCGGACCACCTAAGTTTTGGACGGTGCCAACACCGGGTAGTCTTTTCAACTGATTCGCAATCTTATCTTCTACTAATTTATTCAAACCGATATAGCTTTCATCAGCAGTTATCCCCAGCATAACTATAGGCATCATATCTGTGCTGAATTTAAATATTATCGGTTCATCGGCATCATTGGGCAAGTTTCTTTTTACTAGTTCTAATGCGTTGCGTATATCATTGGCAGCTTCGTCTAAGTTTGAACCGTATTCGAATTCTAAGGTAACAGCCGATACATTATCAATTGATGTTGATGTAATCTTTTTAAGGTTACTGACGGAGCTAAGACCTGTCTCAATTTTTTTCGATAAATTTATTTCAATATCTTGAGCAGTTGCCCCGGGATATGAAGTTAAGACACTTATCATCGGTATTTCAATTTCCGGTAACAAGTCAATCGATAATCTTTGGTAAGAAACTAATCCTAAAACTATAATTGCCAGATAGAGTATTATTGTTAATACCGGTCTTTTTACAGATATTTCGGGTAAAGTCATTTGGTCTCTCCTGTTCTTTTGATATTTACAGTCGAACCATCTTTAACGCGTACTTGTCCGTTAACAATTAAATTATCGGCTTCTTTTAATCCTTCAATTATTTCTATTTGATTATTAAATTCTCTTCCGGTTTTTACTGTTCTTCTAACAGCTTTATTCCCTTCGGTTACAAATGCGTAGAAAGTAAATGTACCCGTTTGTTTCAAAATTGCGGAGCGATCAACAACTAGTGCGGATACCTGCCCAAAATTTATAGTTGATCTTATATACATTCCCGGTCTAAGCTTTCTCCCATCGTTAGGTATTTTTATTTCTATATCAAAAGTTCTGGTTGCGGAATTAATGGTAGGATTGATTTTGCTAACGACTCCAGTAAATTTTATTCCTGGATATGCATCTGCTTGAACATCTGCTTTTTGCCCAAGACGTAAATCTTTGAAGTTTAACTCGCTCACACTGGTTTTTAATTTAAGGGGATTCAACTGCATTAGTGTAACAACTGCCGGCGCCCCGCTTCCACCCGGTGCAAGAAGAAATACTTCACCATCATTCATTTTTTTCGATGTTATTATCCCGGAGAAAGGAGCTTTGAATTGAGTATTTGCCAACAATAAATTATAAGCATATTCTGCTGTTTCATATCCGGCTTTCACTTTATCAAATTGCTGCTTGCTAATAGAGCCCTGTTCAATCAGAGGTTTCATTCTATTGAAATCATCCTTAGCAACTTCATATTGAATCTTAGCTTGGGCTAATTGTGTATCATCCATCTGAAAAAGAATATCACCCTCTTTAACCTCGTTGCCTTCTTCAACAAATATTTTTTCAATTCTCCCTGTTGTTTGCGCTCCAAGATTGGCTTCTTTCCACGCATAAAGAGTTCCTACCAAATAAATTGTTTGATCGAGATTACTTTTCTCAACTTTCTTTGTTTCAACGGGAATAGCTTCATTTATATTTTTTCCGTTAGTATTATTATCTTCTTTTGAGCACCCTATGGCAAAAAGTAGAGATAAGGCAAAAAATACTACTAAAAATTTCTTCTTCATTTTATTCTCCTTAATCTTTTTTTTATTTTCTACCTAATAAGTATTGAAGATCGGCTTCTGCAACTTTCAAATCGTAAATTGCTTGTAATTTATTTAGCTTGGCTTGCCGCAATGCAAGTTCTGAATCATTTAATTCAAGTTGAGTTCCGATACCATTTTCTAACCTTGTCTTGGCTATAGCATAACCTTCTTCTGCTTGCTGTACTGTTTTCATTTGACCATTTATTCTTTTAACAGCTTGTTCAATTCTGTAAACAACGCTCTGTGTTTGTGTTTTAAGAACTTCAATCAAGTTTTTCTTTTGTTCATCTACCTGTGTCGATGCAATCTCTGCCTGTTGCACTCTTGATGGTGTTTTAAACCCGTTAAAAACCGGTATTTGAAGTTGTACACCTACAACAAAAGTACTTACCCACTTATAGTTCTCAAATTTGAAATCATTTGCTTGTGTTTGATATTGATAATTCCCGAATGCAGCTAGAGAAGGGAAATATGCTGATTTTTCAAGTGATATTGAGGTATTCGTGATCTCTAACTGTTTATTAACTATATTTAATTGCGGATTATTTATTAGCACTTGATTTATTATTTCATCTATGGAGGGAATTTGATAATCTTCTGCAAATTCTAAATCACCTGTAATTTCTATCTCTTTTTCATAACTTAATCCTATTGTTATTCCTAATCCATCCTTAGCTAACTTATAATTGTTCTCAGCTTGTTGTGCCAGCGGTTTTAAGTTCTCAACTCCCACTTCAGCCCTTAACAAGTCGTAATTAGAAAGAACTTCATTTTTATTTAGTCTTTTTACATTTTCAAAATTATCCAAAGCATTTTGCAAACTCTGCTGCATTACATTCTTAAACTCTCTGCCAATTATCACATTTAAAAAAGCTTTTTTCACATCGGTAATGGTCTTAACCTCCATTGATTTAAGGTTTTCAGTGCTTAATTCAACTCCTGAGGAGGCAATTCCAATTCCATCATATAAACCTAAAGCGAAAAGAGGTACACTCGCTCCTACTGTTCCAACATATGAATTATCGGAACCTATTTCTAATATACTTGGTTGACCCGGAGGACTGAATGGAGAACCCGCTGGTAAGAATATGACCGGCTTCTCAATAAATCGCTGATATTGTGCACTCGCATCAATCTTTGGAAATAATCCGCTCCGTGCTTCGCGTAATTTTTGTTCGGATTTTTCCACTTCCATCTTCGATATTCTTATGTTAGAATTTTTTTCTAATGCAAGCTCTACAGCTTTATTTATATCTAAGATTAATTTTTCTTGTGTTTGACCATAGAGCAAGTTTGTCAATGTAATTAAACAGAAAAGTATTTTCTTCATTTATTACTACTCCAATTTATTCTCTTATTTGCTAATCGTTTTAAAATCATCGTCTATTTTTATTTTTTGAGACCTTCAAAAAGTAATTTTAATATGAACTCTATATCTTTTTCTACTTTACTAAAATCAATTTGATTTACTTTTGGTGTAGAAGTATTATATAACTCCCGGTATCGTATAGCTTCTGAAATGGTAACTATTGATTTTGCTAATCCGTTTGAATCACATTTTTTTATATCGTTGTTTTTTATTCCTTCGTCTATAATTTGTTTGACAATTGTTTCCTCATCTTTAATTATTTCTTCCAGTACCGTTTGAATTTTGTTCTTAATCTCCAGATAAAGACTCACAGTCATATCGTAAGGATTTATGGCTGCCCTGAGATATTTTATTTTTGCTCTTTCATACTCTAGAACTTTATCACATATTTTTGATTTACTTTTTATCGCAGCGGTTAATCCACTTAAATACGTTTTTCTTTCGTTTTGTATTACGTCAAAGAGAATGGCTTCTTTGTTGTTGTAATAATAATAGAGTGAGGTTTTTTTCATCCCTATGGCGTTTGCTATATCATCAAGTGTCGTCTTAGAAAATCCGTACTTCGCAAAAAGATCTCTTGAGACTTCTAAAATCATTCTCTTCTTATTTTCTGCACTAGCTTCTTGCTTTTTGTCTATTGGCATTATTCTTCTCAAACTTATTATTAGAATGTTCGAAACGTATGAATAATCATGATATTTGTCAAGTAGTTATACTCGCTTTCTTGCATTACAAAAAAAATGTGTAGAATATTTGGCAGTTATATTTTTCTAATATAAAATCAAAAAGAAGGAAAGACTTTCAACACCGGGATTGTAATCGGCAAATCCACCATTAGATATGTGATTAAAGCTCATACCAACGCGCAGACCCTTTTTTTTAACGTAGGAAATCCCAACTTGTGATCTAAATTCTAAGAGATTACCAAGATCTTTACCCCTGCCTTTTGTATAAAGACCTATTGCAAAACTTGGTGTAATAAAATAAGAATCGAAGATTATCTCTTTGCATAAACCAAAGTAAAAATAATTACTCATCTTTGAAGTAGTCATTATTCCAATGATTTGATTTAATGTCAGAAAGTCGGTTATATTTGCCCGAAGCTCAATTCCGCTCTCAAGTACTCCGATATCTTTTTCTAATGCATTAAATTTTCCAAATGAGAATACAAAAGATGAGAAGTTTTGTGAAAAGGCGCTATTATAAAGGACAAAGCTTAGAATCATTATAAATAGCGCCTTCGTTAAAGTGTTTTTACTTTTCACCGAGTAAATACCTTATTGATTAACTATTCGATCTTGCTGCATAAAATCAACCATCCAGCCGGGATATTCCGGATCAAGTTTGCTTACTTCATCTAATTTTCTCAGCCCATCTTCTGTAAAAGTTATTTCAGTGGACTTTAGATTATCTTTTAACTGGGTTTCATTTTTAACGCCTATTATAACACTCGAAACAACTTTCTGATGTAATAACCACGCTAAAGCAACTTGAGCAACTGAAGCATTATGTGTTTTACCTAATTCATTCATCACATCAATAATATTAAAAGCTTTTTCTTTATTGATTGGTGGAAAGTCAAATTCTTTTCTTCTCGAATTTTCTTCCGGCATTTGATTTCTTCTGTATTTACCGGACAAAAATCCTCCAGCAAGTGGACTCCATACCATCAAACCCAATTTTTGATCTTTAAGCAATGGTACAATTTCTCTTTCCAAATCTCTCCCAGCAATCGAATAATAAGCTTGAAGCGATTTGAATTTATTGAAACCATTTTTATCAGATATCCACAAACTCTTCATCAATTGCCAGGCTGTTAAGTTAGAACATCCGATGTACCTGACTTTTCCGCTTTTGACCAAATCATCTAAAGCACGTAATGTTTCTTCAAGAGGTGTAAGTATATCGAAACCGTGAATCTGATAGAGATCAATATAATCTGTTCCAAGTCTCTTTAAGCTTTCATCAACTTGCTGCATAATGTGAACTCGTGATAAACCAACATCATTAACGCCTTCACCCATTTTGCCTCTAACTTTCGTTGCAAGGATTACATTTTTTCTTTTCGTAGCTAAAGACTTCCCGAGTATCTGCTCTGAAATACCAGTCGAATAAATGTTCGCAGTATCAAAAAAGTTAATACCGGCGTCTATTGCAATACCCACCAATCTATCGGCTTCGTCTTGTTGTGTTTTACCAACATTAGCCCACATATCAGTGCCTCCAAAACCCATAGTGCCAAAACACAATTCGGATATCAAAACACCTGTATCTCCTAAAGTTCGATATTTCATATTTTCACCTTTTTTTGAATCTTTAAAATTATTTAGTAACTATATGTTTTTTATATAATATTTGCTTGCAACCGGAGTTGCTAAAGTGATTGTGTGAGAATATATAATCAGAAAGCGATTACTTCACTTCCACTTCAACAACTTCACCTTTAAACTCACATTTCTTATGAGCTCCATCGCAAAATGGTTTATTTGATGATTGCCCGCATCGGCAAAGTGCAATCATTTTTTGAGAAAGAATCTCTTCTTTCCCATCTTTTATTAACTTTGCTTCGGTTACTTCAAGCAAATATGGACCGTTTTCAGCAGCTTTAATTTTCATGGTATTCTCCTTTATTATTTTTTATAAACATTTAACAGAAAATCTTTAAGATCAACCGGTTTTCTTCCAAGTAATTTCTCGAGAGTAGGATCAATAAAATCAAATTCACCGGCTTTCATTGATTCTGCTATGCTTCCCATTAATTCAGCAACTTCTTTCGGCATTCCGAATTTTATGATGTTTTCCTTCAATGCTTCAACTGGAATATCAACATATTTAATTTGTTTTCCGGTTATCTCAGAAAGCATTCCCGCGATTTCATCAAATGTAATTTACTTTCCGGAAGTAATTTCATAAATTTTATTTTGATGATTTGTTATATCTGAAAGCACAACTGCATTCGCTTCTGCCATATTAATTCTTGCAGCAAAATTAATCTTTGCATTGCCGGAAGAATAATAAATAGCTCCGCTTTCAAGAGCATTGCCAATTATATCCGGTAAGAAATCGGCGTAATAAGTATTGCGCATAATTGTGTAAGCGATGCCGGAATTTTTTATATCTTCTTCTGTTTTATAATGATCTATCCCGGCAGAAAATTTTGAATTTGGATTACCTCCTAAAACACTAGTATAAACAATGTGCTTTACACCGTTTTGTTTAGCTGCTTTAATTGCATTAGCGTGTTGTGCGTGTCTATCACCCATCGTGCTTGATGAAACAAGCAAAAATGTTTCAACACCTTTAAATGCATTTACTAAAGAATCGTAATTCAGGTAATCGCCGATTGCTAATTCAACACCTTTGGCTTTAAAATCTTTACCTTTCTCTTCGGCTCTTACTAAAGCTTTTATTTTTGAATTCGGATTTTTCTTTAGTAAAAAATCAATTGTTGCACCGCCAAGATGTCCGTTTGCACCAGTTATTAGTATCATTTATTTTCCTCTTAATTATTGTTTTAAATTATATTTCTCTACTTCAGTCTTTTTTTTAAATGTTATTTGAGCAAGCATTGTTATTCTTGCTCATTGTTTCTTCCGAGTTTTCTTTCAAAGTCAGCAGATTAAATAATGGCAGCAATCAGACCAACTCCAATTCCAATTAAAACAGAATAATAAATTATTTGCCTTGCTCTCTTCTTATCTTTTCTCACAAATTCATTATTATTTACTTTGTTTGATTTTCCTAATGAATCATAATTGAACATCTCAGCCAATCCGTAGTAAGCACAGAAACGCATTCGTGCTTGTAAAAAACCAATTGCAGATATTACAGCCGGAATAAATGTAAGAAAACGAACTCCCTTTGAAACTTCAAAATAAACGAAAAGAGAATGTGTAAGAACGGTTAAAATTAATCCTACAATACCGGCTCGTTTCCGCTTATTTATTTCATCTTTACCGATGTTACAAACACCGGGGATGTAATTATTAGTGCTCATCATAATTCACTTCTTTTTATTAACAAATATTATTGCACCGCTCAATCTTTAGAGGTGCCATAAAGAAAGTTTTGGATTGTATCCTACTCTCAATCTTTTAATTGATGCTCAACGGAACATTTGGAACAACTTTATAAAGATACCATATCAATATAGCAGCACCGGTTAATGCCATATTTTTCATAAACATTATCATATCGTTTTGTTTCATCATTGGATCTTTAACAGTCCAAAAGTTGTGCATCAAGAAAGAAGTTGGCACTAAAAAAACGACAATTAATAAAGCTCCAATTTCAACATAAGCTCCTAATAGAACGCTTAGTCCCCCCAGCATCAACATTATTCCGGTAACTATAACACCTAATTTTGGCGCGGGTACTTTTTTAGATGCAGCATATTGAGCCATTTGTTCAGTTTGAGTGAAATGTCCCAAACCTGAAAATAAAAATATCATTGAAAAAAGAAAACGAGCTGCTAAAACAAGTATGTCCATTGTACTCTCCTTTATGTTTGTCTTTTAAGTTGTTCATCAAATGTTTTTAGATAAACTTCAGTTGGAACTGCACCGGAGATTTTTATTTGTTGATTTATTACAACGGTGGGAACCGCATTAATATTCATCGACCTGGCAAGTTCAAAATCCTTTGAAATTTTTTCTTTCGTTGAATCATCCTGAAAATTTTTTCCAAATTGCGCCATATCCAATTTTAATTCTGTGGCTATGCCAAATAAAACTTGTTTATCAGCAATATTTCCGCATTCAGCAGCATGAGCATATTGAACTCGATCGAAAAATTTCCAATGTAATTCTTGACCACCTTGAAGTTCTGCCGCTTTGCACGCTATAAGCCCGGGTAGCGAATGGGGATAGGGAAATGTTCTTTCACGCATTAATCCGACATTTATTTCTACCTCATTAATAGAATGATCTTTTGCAGACTGCCAGTGTCTAAGTATTTCTTCTTTACCCAATATATGATTTCCGAACATCCGTGTAATATCGTCTTGAGTTGGTGCTAATGCAAAACATCTGTGCTTTACTTCAATATTTCCATCAAACTGTTCGATTGCTTTTCTAAGTCGTGGTGAAGCAATATAGCACCATACGCAAAGCACATCGTGGAAAAAATCAATTTTAATTTCCATAAATACGTTTAATTATTAAATAATTGCTTGACTATTGAATTACTATGTAAAAGAAACGGTGAATACATTAATTAACGGTCAAGTTTTATTTAGATGAGTTTTCTTAAAACCCGGAAGATATTTATTCAGTACTTCCATATTAAGCGAAACAAATACATGCTGTCCCTCTTTTCTGGTTATAATTAAATCAGCATTTTCTAAAATCCTGTAATGATGTGATAAAGCCGATTTAGTTGATCTGAATTCTTTGTCAAAATCCATACAACCCATTTCACCTCTTTCTAAAACCAAAGTAACAATTTGATACCTGGTTGGGTCAGCTAATGCTTTGAAAACTTTTACTGCATGATCACTAAATTTGTTGTTTGCCATTTTAATATTTCAATAATTGTTCAATTATTAAAGTAAAAATAAGACTTCTTATTCATTTAGTCAAGAGAGTATACTACTTTGGAAGAGGAATTGTTCTTCACATTGTGCACAAAGGATTCGACTTAGATGGAGTTGTGCGTTTTCGCGGTATTCTTGCTCCTTTATAAATAGCTGAGAAAGGAAAAGTGAAAGCACAATTTTTAGTTTGTAACGGCGCCAATGATAAATTTGTACCTCAAGAACAAATTGATGCTTTTATAAATGAAATGAGAGATGTGTACGTTAATTTTGAATTTGTTAATTACTAAGGAAGTTTACATGCATTTACAAATCCCGAAGCAACCGAATTGGGCAAGAAATTCAATATGCCTATTACTGATAACGAAAAAGCGGATAAAGAGACTTGTGTCAAAACGAAAATATTTCTTAAAACAGTTTTTAATGAATGAATTTATTTTGAGAATATTTTATTCAATACTCAATATGTACTTTTATTAATTATACAAGACATTTTAGTTCTAAGTTAATATATTTGTATAAGTCTTGCAGATAAAAAACTTTTAGTAGAGTTATGATCATGAGTTCCCTCAATAAAATTCAAAAACTAAGACCTCTTGATATGGGAGTTTACACTCACTCATTTGTTTCTGGTAAACAGCAGAATTATATTGACACACAATATTATTTCGACAAAGAAACTAAAAGGTTTTATGCAAAAGTCTTTTTCCATAAAGAAGCACAAGGCCAACCACAAATTGTACACGGTGGTGCAATAGCTGCCGTGCTCGATGAGACTTTGGGTGCTGCATCTTTTATGAATGGATATCCCGCAGTTACTGCAAGTTTCAGCATAACTTACCGCATACCATTATCTATTGAAAGTGAAGTGATTGTTGAAACTTGGGTGGAAAAAATTGATGGGAAGAAAGTTTTTTTAATGGGTAAAATGTTAGACAAAGATGAAACAATCATAGCAGAATCGAATGCAATTTATATTATAATCCCTAAGGATAAGTTAGACTCGTTAATCTTGGAATACGGTCAATTAAATATTTCGTAAAATAATAAAATTCGAAGTAGGAATAGTTCCGTTAATGTAACTGCCGGATGAATTATTGTGATTAAATATTTTATCTTTCAAATTGTTTTAAATGATGATTTATATGAGTATAGATTAATCTACCCCATTCTTTCCTATTCAGATATCCAAACACTGGGTGTCGAACAGTTTTTTTATCATCAAAGGCAACATTGATTTTCTTAATCAATGTTATTAATTCAGCTTTATCACTATAAAATTCGGTTGGTTTAGTTCCGCCATCTCCTTGTTTTAATTCTTTTACAGTTTCCACTTTTCCTTTAGGAGCGGGTATGCCTAAAAGTACTAAATGCTTTAGTATCTTTTCATGTTTTCTATTCCCTACATACTCTGCTGATTTCAATTCTATCGCTAATCTTATTTGATCGCTCACATGGCAAACCATTTCATGCGCGTTCATTTTGCCCCATTTAGGTTTATCTTTTTCATCTAACCATTTTATTCTGTTTAATAGATCAATTTCATCTTCTTGATTAATAATGTTTTTCATGGCAGACTCCCTTTTTTCCATTAATTAAAAATGACAAATTAATACCTTCCTTATCAATTAATTAAATGATATCAATTAAAGAGTTAATCCATTTAAAAAATCCGTGTAAACCAAAATAGCTCGCAACAATTATAACAATTATTAAAAATATTATAAGCAACAAAATTTTAATGTCACGGAGTTTTTTAAATAGAGAGAAATATTTCATTTACAGCTCCTTTTCGATTAAACCGTCTATTTTAGTTTTTCAGTCATCGTTGGGCAAAAAAATTATCTTACCTCAATACTGTAACCGTTCAATATTAAATTCACCTAAATACTGCTTGAGATATTTTCTTATTCGTTCGCTGTCAACAAAATCAGAAGATGAAAGACCCGGTGCGAGCATTTTTGCAACCATAGCCCTATCTATTGCGAGAGCTATTTCTTCCATTTCTTTAGCCGTAATATCTGCTGAGTAAAACCCACTTACAAAAGCGCCAATACTGGTTCCTACCACTAAATCAACTTTTATATCATTTTCTTCAAGTATTTTTAATACTCCATTATGAGCTAAACCTCTTGCGCCGCCGCCTAATACCAATGCTAATTTTGGTTAGTATTCTTTCATCCGGTTTACCTTAAGAAAATATTACGGATTGTTAAAACAACGAGCATATAATTCATCATTAGTGTTTTGACTATTTGTTCTGCAGCTAAAAGATATTCCCTCATAGATTTTGCGAAAGGATACTTTTGTATTTTAATAGGATGCACCAGCCCCCAAAGACTTACGTAAAGTGTTTTCATATTGTTTGCTTTGTAGTGAAGATTAATTAGTGTCTCTACACCAAAACGAGTTTCTTTCATTTGTTCTATCAAAGGGAAAATTTCATCACGGAATAGTGAGCGTTCACCTGCTAAAGATATGAATGGATTCAAACGATAGTCCATAACATTTTCTGTTGGTTGTCCGATGACCATATTTGCTTTTCCCTCTAACAAGGGTTGTATAAGCTGTAGGATATATTCAACCTTAAAATTCGTTAAATCAGCATCTACAAAAACAAGCAAATTATTTTGTGCATTCGCAATACCTTCAGCCATTGCAAATCCTTTCCCTCTATTTTCCGGCAGTTCAATAATTCTCAACTTATTAAGCCCTATGAACTTTTCTAAAATTTTTGAGGTACTATCGATTGAACCATCGTTTATAACTATTATTTCTTTTAGCTCAGTGCATTTTAGTAATGTTTCTAAAATATCTCCAATAGTTTTCATCTCATTATAAGCGCACATAATTGCAGTAGCTTTTTGATTTTTTGGTCCCATAAGTTCTCTATTATTTTATGAAAAATTTCATAGTCTTGGGTTTGTTTTTTTTAAGAAATAGAATTAATCCGATAATCAGTATAACTTCGCCTATAAAAAATATTTCCCATTGAAAACCCGGATTGGATTCTTCAAGAAGATTTACTGTATATGCATTCCAGAAAAATGAAATCACTATTATTATGCTGCCAAGAATTGCTAATAATAGATATTTTTTTTCAACTTTTAGAGTATGACCTTTATTTTGAAAAAATAAACTTAAAACTGAAGCAATAATCATTGTCAAAGAAACAATGATTGGAGCCAAAACCGGTGCGATCCAAGGAATGGGGATTAAAAAAAGAAGATCATTTTCTAACAAAGAGGTGGGCCAATTGAGAAATATTTTAAGCCATACGTAATAAAAAATATCCCAAACACCAAAACAAAAAATGAAATATAAAAATCTTTCGATGAGCGTTTTCCCGGATAAATATCCAATAACGAGCAGCATAATAATAGTTGAGAATTCTCTTCCAATCTCAATAAGAGCCGTACTTAATGGCATAATCTTAATAGGGAACAGAATACCTTCCGGATAAAAAAGCATTCTTAAATAAACAACTACCACTGCTTCAAGATAAGCCATCGCTATACCGAAAACAGCAATCATGATAAATTTCTTTACTGATGTTTTTAGTTTAACCATTATTATATGTTACTTTTAGTTAATTCTTCTTCCATGTTATTTGCAAAGAAATATGATTTATTTTTTTTCCTCATTTCATTCTTAGAATTGTAACGAACAAATAAATAAAATTACGGCTGATTCGTTTGACGATGAATTCTTTCTCAATGTAATTCGCAAGGTAATGCTTTATTTTTTCAAAAATGTCAAACAAGGGTTTAGTGAGTTTTCCTGAAACAAAAAGATTATAGCTAAAAGTCGCCATCACAATTCCGCTGAAAGAATCAATAAGAAAATGTTTTCGAATCATGAGTGTTGATAATGCAATCCCGCTTGCCCATATTAAATAAGACGTACCAAGTTTCTTTCGGTAATGTTTAATCCCTAAAGCCATTGTAAAAGATAAACTAACATGTAAGCTGGGGAAAGTGTTATTGGGAACATCAGAGTCAAAACACCACTTTAAAAATTTTGTTGTAAAAGTATTGGCTTCAAATAAAGGAACCGGATAATATGCCGGGAAAAAATAAAATAATGGATAGGTGAATAATAATGTCCCAAGAATTGATGCAATTATTCTGTCAAATGATTCTTCCGTTCTTAAAAAGAATACCGATAAAACGACTACAACGTAAAAGGACACATAGAGATAAACCATTTCCGGCACAAAAGGGAAAAGTTTGTCCAGGTCGGTGAGCAAATTAAAATTGTCGTTAATGTGATGGATACTAACATAACCATATAATACTGAGTGCATTAAATAAATAAGCCCAACAATAAATATTCTTTTAAGATAGAGAATCGTTAGTACCATTTTCCCGATTTTTACCATTTAAATGTATCCTTAATAAATCTTTCACTCATTTGACTAATTATATTTTGGAGGCTTCCAGTTAGCTCGTGACCATTTAATTAGTTCAATGTTAATGTTGCCGAGTATTACACTCATTTTTGCCCGTATTGGAATTTGCGCAGTATCATTACTGAACCATCCTTTAAAAGGTCCTGTAAGACCAAATATTCCTTTGAATAATGCTTGACCATCAAACTCGACAACATCGACTGGATATTCAACAGCATCAATTTCTGTGTCTGTATGTTTTTCATAAAAATTCAATATTGTTAGACCTTTCTTGCTGTTAATCATAGTTGGTACTTTCACCTCTGTGCCTTTTCTAACATTAGCGCGGGCAAAGAATAAGAGGGAAAGACCGTCTTGCGTTTTTTCTTGTATAGTAACAGTATCAATTTTTTCTATTTTGAATTCTCCGCTGTTTTTGTTGTTTGTTCTGCCGCTTTCAACGAACAGCCTATTGTTAATTCGGTCATATCGGTATCTTGTTGCCCACCAGGTTTCCCCATCTTTTGTTTTACTTATAAAAGAATTCGAGAAGCAGTTTTTATCCATTTCAGTTTCAAATACCGAGTGCAGATCTACAAAGGGAAGCCCGGAATAGGAGTCAATATAAACAGCAGCTTTGATCCCATAATCGTCGTTATGCTTTGTAACTTCAATTACCTTAGTACGGATAGTCCCAATTTTGATAAACCACCAGCTAACTTCGTAAGTGAGTTCTTCACCAACAGTAAGAAACTGAATTGCTCCTTTATTTACCTGTTTATATAATGTATCTTGAAAAGTATTTCCGAAACTGGAAGAATCCATAAAACAAGTAATGAGTAATAAAGTGGCTGCACTATATTTTATGTATACATTTTTCATCTCAACTATATTCTATTTTATTTACACGAAATCATTGTTTTTTAATTGTTTCTTCGCCGTTTTATAACCAACTTCAATTAATTCTTTCGCTTTTCTAAACTCAAAAACTTTGAATTCACCGGTATCCGGTTCAATAAGAATATCCGGTTTAGCGATTTGCATAGTTAAATCGCTAATCTGAACTTGTACGATGATGAACATCTGATACAACACGCTCCAGAATTTGGGATCGGGAGTTTTTTCATTTGCGTTATTATTCAAATACTCTATAGGATGTTTTATAAAGTATTGTATCTTTTCATTTAATGATAACTCTTTAACTTTCTTATTCACTTCTATAATTTGCTTACCGTTTTCCTGACCTATTCCGTAGGTTCCAAATCTCCTAAGGTTAACGGCAATTACTTTATCCATTTGCATTTTCTTAACAACATCTACCGGGGTAGGATTAACCAATCCACCGTCAACAAGTTTGTGTTTGCCGATTGTTACTGGTGAAAAAAGTATAGGGATAGATATGCTAGCCCTGATAGCAGAAAGAAGATCGCCTTTTTCAAGAACAACCATTTCGCCGGTTTGAATATCAGACGTTACTGCCGAGAAAGGGATTTTAAGATCATCAAAAGTTTTGTTTCCAAACCAAGTGCTTAGGAATTCTGATAAGTAATTAGTATTCACCAAAGAAGACAATGAAATAGTCGGCGAAAATATTTTCGCCATAAGTTTCCAATTTGTTTGTAAAGCGATGTTTTCAATTTCTTCAACAGACATCCCGATTGCGTAAGCCCCACCGATTAAAGCGCCAATACTACTGCCAGATATATAATCTATTTTTATACCGTTTTCTTCAATTGCTTTTAGAACTCCAATATGGGTTAACCCACGGGCTGCACCACTGCCAAGTGCGAGGCCTATTTTTAGTTCTTCTTTTCTTTGTTCTATTTTTTTTATCATTTTATTATTCTGATTTACAAAGCAAATTATTTTGGATTATACTTTTAATTTTTTCTACTTTTATTTGAATCTCTTCCTTAGTTAACTGATTTTTGACAGCATTAAGCTTTATAGGTTTGTTATAAATGACTTCCACTTTTGCCGGTTTTGGAAATTTTTGATTTTTATTTAATGATTTCTCAGTTCCTTTAATCGTTACCGGAATTATTGGCACATGAAATTGAGCCGCTATTTTAATAAAGCCATCTTTAAATTCACCTAATTCACCGCTGGAATTGATTTTTCCTTCCGGAAATATCATTAGTATCCCTCCCTTGTTGAATAGCTGCATTGTTTTGGTTAATAGTTCCCTGTTAATACTTTTCGATTGGACCGGAATACCGCCAATCGCTTTTAGATACCAAAGTTTAACCTTACTACCAAAAACGCTTTTCTTTGCAAAAGCAGAAAGTTTTCTTTTATTAGTTACGGCAAGCAACGGTCCATCCAATAAACTTATATGGTTGGATACTAATAAAGCAGCTCCTTCTGTAGGTATATTTTCTGTTCCTTCTACAGTTTTATCTAAAAAGAAGAAAAAATAAATTCTGAAGAATAATATGGTCAAATAGTAAATCATAATCTTTTATGCATTTTAGAACCCTATCTTCCCGTTACTTGTAAGTAAGTTGTTTTCTTAACTACATAATTTGTCTTTGCATCCGTTAGTTGATCCAGCGTTTGCTGTAATAATGCCTGCGCTTCCAACAAATATGAAATAGTTATCAATCCATTCTTATAACTGTCATTATTAACTTTATAATTTTCTTCTGCTTGAGCTTTCGATTCTTCGCTTAACAAATATTGTTTGTATGCGTCTGAAAAATCCTGCCATGCTTTTTCAATTTGAAGGACAAGAAGTTCGGAGTTGTTCTTAAAATTATTCTTGGCAATTTCTTCTTTAATACTTCTTTCCTGAAGTTCATAAGAGCCGCTCCACCAACCGGAAATTGGAACCGAAACAGTTCCGTACACCATACCGAGTGTTCTTTCTTTGCCTTCATCTAATTTCATATACATCCCGCTAACGCCAATACCTGCCTGCGGTAGATATTCGCCGCGTTTCATTTTTGTTTGAAGTTCTTCTGCTTCAATTGATTTTTCAAGTAAGGAGTATTCGACTCTTTTTTTTAAGGCTTCGTTTTTATCAACAAAGTAACTTTGAGGTAAATCTGAAATTTTCAATTCTTCTTTTAACACTAAACTTGAATCGTACAGTATTCCGATAAACTGACAGAAAGCCATCGTCGCAAGTTTTCTCCCATTTTCTAATTTCGATTTGTTCAGAAGAACTTCGCTCAGTTTTAGTTTTACTTTTAGTACATCATTCTTCATCACTATACCGGATTTATAAGCATCTTCAACTTGCAGTAAAAGTCGATTTAACAGTTCTTCATATTTATTGATTGTTTTGGATTTTTCTTCGAGCGATACAATTAACCAATATTGTTCTTCAGTTTTCAAAAGTATCTCATCTTGCGTCATCTTATCTTTAAATTCAGATACTTCTTCACCCAAAGAGGCAAGTTTATTCCCATAAATTATTCTTCCGCCGGCAAATACAGGTTGAACTACATTCAAAAATCCCACAGTCCCTTTCTTCAGCAAGCCCATTGTTGAACTCGGGAAATATGCAAACTGAGTTGCACTTCCAAGATTAGCTGGGTCGCCGTCATAAACGGGAAGATCGCCGCCTTGTGTTTGTATCTCCATCAAGTTTCTTTGTGCCTCGAACATCATTCCACCGGCGCTTATACTTGGGAAATAGTTTGTAAATGCCGATTTTCTAATCTGTCGTGAAGCTTCAATTTCTAATTTGCTGTTTTTACTTTTTGCATTGTTCTGCAATGCGAGTTGCTTGCCTTCTTCGAGCGTTAAAACTCTCTGAGCAAAAACCTGGTTGATATTTAGCAGAGTTATTAACAGAATATATAAATTTATATTTTTCATACTAATTCACTCTCTTCAATTTTTTCAAAATCCTTTCTGTGAAAAAGGTAATAAAGTACCGGAAGAACTATCAGCGATAATATCATACCAAAAATCAACCCGAAGCAAATTACTGCACCAAGTGGTCCCCACAAAGGCGAACGGCTTAAAATCATTGGAATAACGCCGACAGCCGCCGCTGCAGATGTAAGAAATATCGGGCGCATTCTTCTCTTGCCCGAAGATATTGCCGCTTCTTCAAGCGTGTGTCCGTGTTCGTGCCGAAGTGTTTCAGCATATGAGATATAGATAATTCCATTACGAACAACTATTCCCATCAAACTAATAATTCCAATTAAAGCTGTAACGCCGAACGGATATCCGGTTATCAATACTCCTAAAGCTGCACCGAATATGCTTAAAGGTAATGTCATCATTATTAGCAGTGATGTTTTTATGTTTCTGAATTGGAATAATAAAATGATGAATATTATTGCAACCGTTACCGTCATTGCATAATAAAGCGGGGTTAATGTTTCTTCGCCCATTTCATATTCCCCACCATAGCCGATGGATACACCTTTTGGTAATTTTAAATTATCTATTAAAGTTTTTGCTTTATTAAATATGCCCGCCGCGTAAAGATCTCTTTCAACATCCACGCGAACGGTTATAGTGCGGATTCCGTTGCGTCTGGCAATTTCACCTTCCGTCCATTCTGGTTCTAAATCTGCCAATTGCCTTACCTGCACTGAAGAAACCAAAAACGGTGATGTTACATATTGATTCATAATATCATCAATATTCGTTTTTATTTTTTTATCAACCTTTAGATTTACATTAACCGGATAATCACCTTCCCAGATTGTTGAAACCGGAAATCCTTTTGTTCCAACCATAAGGGAATAATCCAAAATCTGTTTCGAATAACCGAGCCTGCTTGCCTCATCTTGTTTTAGATTTAGTTTAACTGCCTGGAGAGGTTGTTCATAATCGGTTCTAACCCATTGAGCGCCTTCGATTCCGCGCACAATGTTCGAGACTTGAGCCGCGACTTGTTTTATCGTAGTTATACTGTCGCCGGAAATGCGGATTTCAATCGGAGATGTAAAAAGCGACATTTCAAGCTGCTTCCACTTAATATAAGCCTTCGGATTTGAATCGCTGTATTTCTTGCTGTATTCATCCAGTATTTCCTTTGTTGCTTCAGTTGATTTAGTTATTACAAGCAACTGACCGTAATGTTTTGCCGGAAAATTCGGTGCATACAGAGTATTAAATCTTGGTGAACTCGTACCAACAAATGCCCCTACTTCTTTTACGCGAACGTCATTCTTTAGTTTATCCTCAATTTCTCTCATAACGAGATCGGTTTGCTGCAAAGAACTGCCAACCGGAAGAAAAACTTCTACTGCAAATTGATTGCGTTCAAAAGGAGGAAACGATTGTTGGGGTGTTATCAGCAAAAGCAAAAGTCCAAGCAGAAACGATAAGGCTCCAATAATAACAACTATTTTTTTCTTTCTGAATGATCCCTCTAAAATCCTATCATAAAAAGACTGCACCCAATTTAAGAAAGCTGCTTTTTTCCCTTTGCTGTTTACCCCTTTTATACCATGCTTTATGAATATATAACTCATCAACGGAACCAACAACACGGAGACAAGAAGCGATATAGAAAGTGCATAAGTAATTGTGAGCGGTAACGATTTCACAAAATCTCCTGCCGTACCGGTCAAAAACATTACCATTGGAACGAAGGAGAAAATAATTATTAATGTAGCCGAAAAGACCGAACCGAAAAGATCTGTTACACTCTGCGATGCGGCATCGTGCGGTGTTATATTGTTGTCAAGTTTTTCAACATAGTTATCTATAATTACAATCGCGTTATCCACCACCATTCCCAGAACAATAATTAGTCCGGCAAGCGACACCGTCTGAAGGTCCATTCCGGTTGCCCACATTATGCCAAGTGTAATAAAAATCGAAATTGGTATAGTGGCCGCAGCTACTAGAGCCACTCTTCTTGGTAACAAAAGTATGGTTACGAGAATAACCGCAAAAATTGCCATTCCAAATTCTTTAAGGAAATTATAGATCGACTTAGATACGAATTCGGGCATATCGGAAATAAGTCCTACATGAACATCAGATGGAACCTCTGTAGTAAATTTTTCAATTTCTTTTTTTACGTCATCTCCATATTGAACAATATTATTACCGGGAAGCATCTCAAGAGAAACTATCAAACATTTTTTCCCGTTAAGTCGTATATAAGAATCCGGCTCTGCATCTTCCCTTACAACTTTTGCAACATCTTTAACGCGTATAACATTTCCAGTAGGGTCGGAATAAATAATTTGATTGGCTATGTCGCTTTCTGTTTTATATCCTGATGGAATATGTATTGGTCTTATAAATTTCCCATCATCAATATCTCCCGCATAATTAACAGTGCCCTGTGGCTTTAGTGCGACAAATACCATAAGCGGTTTAATGCCGTAATTCGTCAGCTTGGCGTCATCTATATAAACATTAATCTCTTCTTTCTGTAAGCCGTAATGTTTCACTCTCGATGTTGAAGGTATCTTTCGAACAGCATCTTCAAATTTTTCTATATACTTCTCAAGTTCCCTATAAGTTTTAGTCTCAGATTCAACCGCTAATAGTATCGCAGAAGTGTTGCCGAAGTCATCATTCGTTGTCAACGACATGACTCCGGATGGAAGTTGTCCCTTAAACTCATTTAATCCGTGCTGAAGTTTAGCCCAAAATGCTTTCGGATCATTTTCTTTTTTCTGAAGCTCGACATAAATAACCATAACGTTTTCTTTCGAAATCGAATGGGTCTTTTTTTTATCAACAGCTTCATATTGGAATAAATAGTTTTCTACTTTCTTTGTTAATTGTTCTTCCACTTGCTGTGATGATGCGCCCGGAAATATTCCTATTATCAATCCCTGCCGTATTTTAAATTCCGGAAATTCATCGCGCGGCATCTGAGTTAGGGCTACAATTCCAAACAATACCAGAAGAACAGTCGAAATTATGATTGGCTGCTTATAGCGCAGAATTACTTCTATTAACGTTCGTTTCGTTTTCATATATTTTTCCTATGCTTACCGGTTAACAATTCGGATTGATGAATTGTCAACAAGTTTCTGTTGACCGGCAACTACAATTTGCTCTCCGTCATTCAAACCCTCGGTAATTTCAACTCCGTTCTTCAAGAGTTTACCGGTTTTAACATATTTTCTTACCGCTTTATTGTTATCCACAACATAAACGAAATTGTCCCCTTGTTCGTCAACAAGAACTGCCCTGCTAGGGATAAACAGTCCCGCAGCTTCATTTGTTTTATTTTTATAAATAGTAACATTACAAATCATACCGGGTTTTATTTGCCGGTTTGTATTTACGATTCCAATTTTGATTTTATAAGTATGTGCAATAGGATCAGCCATTACCCCGATTTCTTCAACCGTTCCCGTAAATTCGGAGTTATTCAGAGCACCAATTTTTATTTTGGCTTTATCGCCATTTTTTATAGATGAAATTTCGCTTTCCGATACAGGCACTCTGGCAAACACTTTTTCAATCTTTACAAGAGTTATTGAAGTATAATTTGGTATCGCACTCATTCCCGGTTCTATTGATCGTTTACCGACAATCCCGTCAACGGGTGAATAGAGATTACAGTCGTCAAGATTTTTTTTAGCAATAAGTGTCGCAGATTTTGCCTGCTGCAAACCGGTTTCGACTTCCACCAATTTTATTTCCGGAAGGTTGCCATTTTTAAACATTGGCAATAATCTTTTATAGGCATCTTCTGCTTGTTTTTGAGAAGCCAAAGACATTTCATAAACATTCTTGTAGGTTTCATTATTCAACACAGCAAGTAGCTGCCCCTTCTTCACAAAGTCTCCTTCAGAAACAAGAACGCTGGCAACACTTCCTACGACGGAAAAACTTAATGGTATTGATTCGGCTTCTTCGATTGTTCCGCTGTAAGCAAACACTTCGCTTCCGTCGATATGTTTTACTTGTTCAGTTTCAACTTCAACTATCCCATTGTTAAGATTTTCCGCTTTATCAGAGCAGCCTTGAAAAAAATAACCAACACCTGCAAAGAGTAAGTAAATAAAGATTTTGTTCATTTTCATTTTATATATTCCTATAGATTATTAGACATATTTTGTATTTGGGTCGAAAGCCGGATAAAAAATTTTATATTCCTTCTGCTATCATTCTTGTAACGATATCAATTTTTTCATTATCATCGATATCTAAAAAAAGGTAGAGTTCCAATCCGCGGATAGTACCCACTATTACATTTGCAGCTTTACTCAATTGAGTCTCATTAAAAAAATTAAATTCTCCTTTCTCAAAACCTTCTTTCAATATCTCCATTATTATCGATTCTTCTTTATCGTCTAACTGTTTGCGAAGTTTTTCAATGTATTGATTACCCTTTAATTCTCCTTTTACCAAAGGATAAACGCTTACAGTCTTTTTTATCTCGGTTAGCATTGTGGCAATATACTTTTTCAATTTCTCTTTAGATGAACTAACTTTACTAACCGATGTTTTTGCTTTAATAATGATATTACTGAATTCGTCTGTTATCATTGCTTCGAATATTTCATCTTTGCTTTTATAATAATAGTAAAGAGTGCTTTTCCCTTTTCCGGCTTCGTGGGCAATATCTTCCATAGTGGTTTTATGCAATCCCCATTTCTGGAATACACGCTTTGCTGCCTCGATAATTGAGTTTTTTACTATATCATCTTTACATAAATTATTCATGTTACTCAGACTAATTTCGTTTTTCAGTCGAAGATTATGAATACTTTACTTTATATGCAAGTTCATTCTAAAATAAACAATCTTTCTTTTCAGATAATATCGGATTGCAAGCTATGCTTTATTTTCCGTATCCTTAAAATTTCTTGCTTTCAACGATTCATACCCAAAGCATTCTAAGCAATGTCGCTTAATCTACTTTTGCATACCAACAATCAGGCTATCTTCCCTCGCATATATTTTTGGCGTTTAGAATAAAATTATCGATGCCTCTGTACTTATTGATTATTTCTGTCTATATTTACGTGTGTTTTGGTTACGATTTGGCTACGATTTATACTCCAAACATTAGAAAATCGTCCAAATTGTTCCAAAGGTTACATAGGCTAAGTTTTTTTATTATAATAAATTAGATTGAAAAGCGAGATTGACGAGAATTATCAAGACCGCCTGTCACGCAGGAGGTCGCGAGTTCGAGTCTCGTCGGCCCCGCTAACAAAAGAGCCTTGCAGTTTTTATTGCAAGGCTTTTTTGTTGGTAATTGGTTATGAGATTCCGTCTCGCCCGTCCCGCTGCTTTTTTGCGGGATCGGTCCCGCAAAGCCCACCACTATTTGGTGGGTTTTTTCATTTATGTATTACACTTACATTTTATACTCCCTTCAATTGGCTATACCCACGACCTAAATCTTAGACTTGAAAGACATAACTCCGGCTGGGGAAAGTTCTCTACCAAGGGGATTCCATGGCAACTTATTTATTCGGAAGAAAATATGGAAAAATCCCAAGCAATTAATAGAGAGAATGAAATCAAGAGTTGGAAAAGTAAAAAGGAGATTGAAAAGTTAATCGCAGGAGGTCGTCCCAGACTAGTCGTGAAGTCTCGTCGGCCCTGCTCTTAAGGCCCCGATTCGTTAAGAGTCGGGGCATTTTTGTTTTACCGATAGAATTTCAAGCTATCTTAACTTTTTAACACTATATTTACTTTAGTAAACTAATCGTGCAAGAATATAATTCTTGTAACTTTCCAAAGCGCTTTATTACATACGACTCGATAATTCGGTAAACAAACCATCTCCTTTACTTTTTTATCATTTTCTCGATTCCAAAAACAGCATTTACCATTAGTGTATTTGCTTGTAATAATTTGCTTGGAAAACAATCATAAAGGAGTAGTAATGAATATCTATGTTGGAAACTTAGCAAAGCAAGTTAAAGAAGATGAATTAGAATCTCTCTTCAAGGAATATGGAACTGTAGTTAGTGTTAATATCATTCGCGACATGTTTTCCAGAGAATCCAAAGGTTTTGGTTTTGTTGAAATGAAAGAAAGACCTGCCGGCACTAAAGCTATTGAAGAACTTAACACCAAAGACCTTCAGGGCAAAAAAATTACTGTTAACGAAGCTCGTCCTAAGAATGATAATAATAGACGCGGCGGTAGCGGTGGTGGTAGAGGCGGCTATGGCGGTTCCGGCGGCGGAAGACGTTATTAATCTTTCTTTTTTATTCTTTCGGAACTATATTCGAAGTGCCGAAAGGCATAACTATTAATAAACATGGGAAAAGCATTCCCACTACTTGCCAAAGAACTCACCTAGCGTGAGTTCTTTGTTTTTAAGAATAGTTCATCACTCCGTTTTATTCAAAGTAAATCTAACACGTAAAACTTTCTTACCTATTTCTTCCATGTGCAAATTTTGACCTGATATTAGCAGACCATTCGGCACGCTGATTGCATAATATCTCCCGAACAATAAAGGAGCAACAAAATGGGCCAGCAGCAGTTACTTTTAATCGTTCTTGGTGTTATCATCGTGGGAATCGCAGTTGTAGTTGGAATTAATGTATTCACTGCAAGCAGTTCGCAGGCAAATAGAGACGCAGTTATCTCAGATTTAACTAATTTAGCTTCTCTTGCACAGCAATATTACAGAAAACCAACAGCGCTTGGCGGCGGCGGAAATACTTTTACAAGCTGGGCTATTCCAGCTTCTCTTGACACAACCGGTAACGGTGTTTATTCTGCAACCGTAGCCGCTCAAACTGTTACAATCGTTGGAACAGGTAATGAGAAAGGAAATAACGGAACCAGCTCGGTTCAAGCTACAATGGTAATTGGTCCGGATAGAATTACTTCAACTACAATTAACAATTAGTCACACTAACCCAACCCCGGCTCTCTAAGCCGGGGATTTTTTCCCTCAATAACTCTTCAACAATAGTTAATACACGTTCATAACCTTTCTATTACTTTTTTCGTCTAAACCTTCGGAAAGGAATAGAACATGTATTCTCTAAAACAGAACACTTTGAGTACAACTTTTAAGTCGGTATATGGTATAAAAGTTAAACTAATAAATGAACCGATGCATTTTAGAGTACGTCTTTCAGGTATTGTTCCCGGGGTGGAATTCGTAAATACGCTGCATCGGCCGGTTGATACAATTTTTCTTTTTGTACAATCGAAGGCAGAACTTGTTGTTGAACTTCCGGTTCTATCAAAGCTTGTTAAACGTGAAGGAAATCTAGTAATCTCATTCCCAAACATAAACTCAAACAGTATTACCGACTTGAACGATACGGTGCTGAATGAGCTGGCTAAAGAATCTTCGATGAAACTCTCTGAGAAAATCATTCTGGATGATGCTTGGGATTCATATATCTTTATCCGCCATAGCGAGGAATAATTATGAAAATTATTTTATGGTTACTGCTGCTTCTTTTCTGCTGGCCGTTAGCTTTGATTGTTTTAGTCTTATACCCAATTATTTGGTTACTGTTGCTTCCGTTTCGATTGGCGGGAATTGCTGTGGATGTGGTGTTTGATCTTCTAAAAACGATACTAAAACTCCCCGCAAGAATTTTACGGGGAATTTAATTTATCAATTTTTCTTAAGCGACCATTCTTTAAGAAAACTTAAAATTAATTCTGCACTATACGATTTATCCTTTTCAAGCTCGCCTGTCCCTTGGGAGTGCAGAAATTTTCCATCTGTATCCAATACGAAAAAGTGAGGATACCCCGGAATCTTTGGAAATTGAGCCAAGAATTTTTCGTTTTTGTTTTCCTGGCTAAAATTTACTTTGATAACAATGAAATTCTCACTGAGATAAGTTTTGATCTCGTCATTGTCTTCGATAAACTTATCAAGTCTGTGGCACCAGATACACCACTCGCCTCCAATATCTAGTAAAATTCTTTTGTGCGTTTTAGTAGCTTCATCAACGGCGGTTTTTAAATCTACAAACGGATCTCTCGTCGGATCAAATTTATGTGTTGTCTTATCTGCTTCTTGCTGCGCAAAAATAAATTCGCTAACTGATACAATAAAAAGCAGTATAGTAATAAAGATTTTTTTCATTAGCTCCTCACGTTTCTAATTATTATCATTTCTTCAGAAAAAATAATACTATTTTTAGGCAGAAATAAAGAAAAAAAATTATGGACTCAAATAAACTTTCCTACATGCTGGATCTTTTGGATGACGACTCTCAAGAGGTTAGAGATGAAATTATTCGACAACTTTCTACGTACGGACTTTATCTTGAGATTGATCTCAAAGAATTCTCAGAACTAATGAACGAACAAAAGCAAATTCTCCTCTCCCCAATTCTTGAAGAAAACCGGAGAAGTTGGCTTGAACAAAACTGGGTAAACGTATTAGAAACTTCCGATACGATAGACAAAATTGAAATTGCAATGGATCTAATTTCCAAATTCCAATATGGCTTGGACGATACCCGCGAACTTGCAGACAAGCTTGATGGAATTGCTGATGTTTTCCGAAATAAGATTCCTTACGGAGATGAAATTGATCTAGCTACTTTTCTGTTTCAGGAAATAGGGATTAAGGGTGATCAAGAGAACTATTACAATCCGTTTAACTCTAACGCTATCTTTGCCTTAACTGAGAAAAAGGGAAATCCAATAACACTTTGTTTGATATATGCTTTCATCGGAGATAGATTAGGGTTCAATATAACCGGCTGCAATTTCCCAGGACACTTTCTGGCAAAAGTTATTAATGAGGATGAGCATTATCTTGTTGATTGTTTCAACGGCGGGAAAATTATTTATGAGTCAGATGTTTCCGAACTGGCAAAGGGCAGCGAAGATTCTATCGCTCACATAATTAGCGAGATACCAACTGCAGCAATAATCATAAAAAGAATTCTTTCAAACCTTTCCAACTCCTACTCAAAAATTAATCATCTTGAAAACAAAGAGTTATTTGTCCGTCTTGGCAAAACATTGTAAACATCAGCTACTTTTAGGTATTTAAAAAACAAAATCCCGTTCATGCGGGATTTTGTTTTACTACGCAATTATTTTTTGTTCACTTAGCGAGCAGCATCTTCATCGTTTTAGAGAACTCTGGAGTTTCAAGTTTATAGAAGTACAACCCGCTCGTTAATCCACCTTTGGCGGAGCTTGCATCAAAATTTACTGTATGAACACCTGCTGACCTAAAACCATTTACGAGTGTTTTAACCTCTTCACCCATTACACTGTAAACTTTCAAAACAACATTTCCCTCTTTTGGTAAGCTATATTTAATGGTTGTACTTGGATTAAACGGATTGGGATAGTTTTGAGCCATGCTGTATTTAACCGGTATAACTTCTTCTGTCTCTGCGCTAACTACAGTACTTGTTGTGAGAGTTGTTACTAAAGTTTCAGATAAAGTTCCATCACTGATTGTTATCATTAATAAAAATTGTTGACCTGCTTGTGTGGTTTTTGGAATCCAAGTAAATAAACCGGCGCTGCTCATTGTTGCGCCATCCGGACCGGAATCCAGTTTAAATGTAACAACATCACCATCAGGATCAGTTGCTTTGTACTGGTATTTGAAAAGCACTTGTACATTGTGAACTGTGATTGTAGTATCCGGCATTGATTTAACGAAAACCGGAGTCGAATTTACTTTTACTACTTTAATTTTAACTTGCAAAGTTGATGTTGAGTTGCCGTCAAAAACAAAAAATGTTACTGTATAATCACCGGCTTGTGTGCTTGTCGGTTTCCAAGAAAATCTATGTAATGCCCCATCAAAAGTAGCACCGGTAGGTAGGTTTGCAGCAGAGTAAATTAATGGGTCACCTTCACCATCTACGGCAATAATATCAAAAGTTAATTGCTGATTGGTATTTACTGTTTTATCCGGAACCGGCGTAATTATCGGTGCAGTGTTGGCATCTACAACTGTAATTTTAACATTTGTAGATACACTCAGTTTACCGTCTGAAACAGAAAAGGTGACTGTATAGTCACCAGCTTGCGTTGAACTTGGCTTCCATGTAAACTTGTGCGTACTTGCGTCGAACACAGCACCCGTGGGTAGATTAGCAGCGCTATATAATAATACATCGCCTTCGGCATCCGTAGCAATTACATCTATATTCAAGGTGGTTCCTTCATTAACAGATTTATCGGGTATTGGAGTTATAGCTGGTACCGAATTCACATCAACTACAGTTATACTTACGGTTGTTGTCCCGGGCGAATTTCCATCATGTGCGGAAAAAGTTACTGTGTAATTGCCGGATTGCGAATACGTCGGCTTCCACGAAAACTCTTTTGTTGTTGAATTAAATGCTGCCCCGGTCGGCAAATTTGTTGCGGAATAAACAATTGGGTCACCATCAACATCAGTAGCGTTAACAGTAAACTTAAGTTCTTGATTTTCATTTACTGTTTTAGCCGGAATTGCATCGAACGATGGAGGTGTATTTTCATTCGCAACTGTAGCTTTGCCATCAATTACTGTATACGCCACAGATGTAGAACCAGTTGTAAATTGACTTACAAAATTTGGGTCATTTTTGTTTATATAAATAGTTGTTGAGCCAAGTTTTTTAAACTTAACCTTTAGCTTAAATAAAATTCCAGAGCCAGTATAAGGTGAACCGCTAGCTGTAGTTGCAATTATCCAAGATGAATCAACACGAACATCGCCAGTATATGTAGGGCTAGTCATGCTTCCGGAATTAGTTGTTGGCTCTGTTACGTAAATAAATTCTTTATTATAGCTAATTTTTAACTGATACCCTTTTACACCGTAAGATGTAATGTCATTTACCATCACTCCAACAATTGCCTCTGTACCAGGTTTGCCTGATACCGTTGGCAGTGTTAATTGAATTTGCGCATTGATTGTAGAGAATAGTAAAATAAAAAATACTACGGCGTTTCTAGCTAAATTGAGTTTCATCTATACTCCCTCGAAATTTTTACCTACCAAATATAAAAAAAAATGCCCCTTAAGAAAGGGGCATTTTTAATACTGTGCATCAAATCATATTACTTCATCAACAACATCTTCTTAACCTGAGAGAAACTCTCGGTTTCGATCTTATAAATATACATTCCGGAAGGGATGTTGTTAGCTTTGAAATCAACACTGTGATAACCAGCAGGCATTACAGAGTTAACCAAAGTTGCAACTTCTTGACCAAGAATATTGAATACTGCTATTCTTACTCTCGATTCTTTTGGAAGAGCATATTTAATGCTAGTAGTTGGGTTGAATGGGTTCGGATAGTTTTGGAATAGTTCGAATGCTGTAGGAACACCACCCTCATCATCAATACCTGCCGGGAAATTCGGATTATATGTTACTGTTACTTTTGCAATTCTGGAATCAGTAGTTAAAACACCATCACTTGCACTAACAACAATATAATTTAATCCTGAGTGTTGATTTACAGGTCTCCAACCAAAAACACCGGTAGAAGCAACTATTACCGCATTCTCTGGTAAGTTAGCAGCACCAGCGGGATGTGTTAGTTTAACAAAGTATGATACAGGATCTGCCTGAGGATCAATTGCTTTATACGTAAATACAAAGTTAGTATGAGCTAAAATTGTAGTATCCGGCATTTGTTTTGCACCAGCTACATCGAAGCGAGGAGCTTGGTTATTGTTAGTTACAGTAATAACACCGTTAACAGTAGCTTCAGCGTTTTTATTATCCTTTACCTTAAATACAACCGTATAGCTTCCTGCTTGAGAGAAATTAGGTGTCCAAGCAAAGTCGCCGGTTGCAGCCGCAAATGAAGCTCCGGATGGTAAACCTGTTGCAGATAATGTAAAAGTATTATCAGTGTCAACATCAGCACCAACTGCTTTAATAGTTAAAGCAGAGCCTTCAGCAACAGTATATGGACCTGCCGGAGTTAAGGAAATAGTTGGAGTTCTGTTAACATCTGTTACAGTAATTGTAACAACCAAAGTTGCCGTTGCAATACCATCTGTTGCTGTAATGGTAACTGTATAGGTGCCAGCCTGAGTGTAAGAAGGAGTCCAAGCGAAAACGCCGGCAGCAGAGAAAGTTGCGCCTGTTGGTACACCTGTAGCACTGTAAGTTAACACATCTGCATCACCGTCTGTAGCAACTGCTGTAAAGCCAACTGCCGAATTTTCTACAGTTGTTAAAGCCTGAGTCGCTGTTGCAAAAGTTGGTGCATTATTAACAACAGTTATTGTTCCACTAGATGTTACAACAACTGGTAAACCAGAATTGTACATAAAAGTGGTCAAACCGACTGTTTGAGTTCCTTTTACTTTTGCTTTAGCTTTTAGGTAAACAAGGATTCCGTCACCGCTGATTGCAGTAGCTTTTGCCCAGGCAAAACTTACTGTACCGGTAGTGTTGTTATAATTAATAACTCCTTGTCCGCCTTCACCTTTAGTTCCAACTAAATCAAATCCTGTCAATTCTAACTTAGCGGCATCAAATGTACCGGTAAAATTATAAGACAAAACATTATCAGCTGTTGCTAAAGTTGTTGTTTTAATCGGAATTTTGAATTCAGTTGTTAAGCCAGATGTAGTAACGTTATCAACGTAAACCTGAATTGAAGCAGCTGTAGCTTTACCTTTAGTAATAGCAGCAGCCGGTACTCCAGCGTTGAATAAGAAAGTTGCCAACGGATCGAGATCCGTCATGCCGGCAGCCTTAAACGTTATTTTTATCTTTAGCAAAGTTCCTGAACCTGTAAGTGCCGTATTATTTGCCCATGCTACGAGCAGCTTACCATTTGCTTGATCAGCATTGTATTGAATTTGTCCGACAGAACTTTTAGTATCTGCGGTTTCAATGCCGGTTACTTCAACGATATTCTTATCATAATTCATTGTAAACTGATACGAAGTTACGTTGAGACCGGTAAGATCGCCTACTGTGATTGGAACCGTAGTAGAAGAACCTACAGCGCCAGAAACAGTTGGAAAAGTTACGCTAACCTGAGCAAAGGCAATACTAGTTCCTAACATAAGCATCAAAGCGAACACAGACAGAAACTTTATAACGCTTATTTTGAAACTTCTCATTATCACCTCTTATTATTTAATAATCATTTTGTCAGAATCTAATATTGGAGCGGTTTACACCGCTCCAATTGAAAATTACTTCATTAAGTTCATTTTCATTGTGGAAACAAAGCTGCCAGCTTGTAATCTATAGATATAGATACCAGATGCTACTTTGCTACCAAAATCATTAGATCCATCCCAACGTACTGTATAGAATCCAGCTTCTTGAATACCATCTACTAATGTTCTAACTCTTTGACCTAACATATCATAAACTACCAAGTTTACTTTTGCATCTTGTGCAACCGAGAACTTAATAGTTGTTGTTGGGTTGAATGGGTTAGGATAGTTCTGGCTAAGAGCGAATTCTGTTGGTATTTCTCTTACCTTTGCTGTCAACGATGAAGAAATCTCATCATTCAGTTTAGCGTTTCCTAATATTGAAACTGCAGCTTCTTTATCTTTTAATGTAACTTCAACTGTTGCAAAGATACCATCGTTAATTGCAGTAGTACCGGCAGCAGCTATTCTTACTTTACCATTTTCTGTAGTTGTTGCAGATAACCAACCTTCCGGCAATCTTAAATTAACTTTACCAACTTCAATGTTAGCGTTATTTAAGTCTGCTTCAGCGTAGATAGATGTAACACCCTTTGTTCCGCTGATTGCGAATGGTAAGCTTACTACACCATTGTCAGATGACAAGCGTGAGAACTCAACTGAACCAGCTGTAGCTACAACCTTGCTTACACCTGTCCATGAGTTACCGTTAGCAATATACTTTAGAACGAATGAAGCATCCAATGCACCAACCATACCGTCACCGGTAGCTGTGTTTGCATCAGCGTAAATCATTTGTTCTGCTGTAAGAGGAGTTCCCAAACCAACTACATGTTCAAGAATCTTAATAGCATCATTAACATCAACAACTGAGTTTGTATTAGCATCGCCTCTATCATAACCGGCAAGAACTGTGAAGTTAGTTGTTGTTACTGTAGCACCACCACTAGCATCTGTAGCTGTAACAGTAATTACAAATGGACCAGCTGCTTTATCAGCGAATACTGGAGTGAAGGTGAATATTCCAATTGAACCTAATGCGTTAGAAATGCTAGCAGCACCTGTTGGAACTGGAGCGATTGCTACAGTGTAAGTGATTGCTTCACCATCTGCATCTGTTGCAGCATATGTAAAGTTGTAAGCAGCGCCATATTTACCGGAAGCAGTTGCAACTTGACCAGCTGTTGTGAATACTGGAGCTCTATTTACGTTTGTAACAGTCACGTTGAATGAATATTCAACATAAGATGTTGCATCGTTATTTTTTGCAGCACGTACTGTGAATGCATATGGAGTTACACTTCCTTGTGTAAAGTCAGGAGCGAAAGTGAAAGCACCGGTTGAAGCATTGATTGATGCATTAGCAGGAACTGTTCCTTGCAATGAATAAACCATTGTTGCAGGGCTAGCATCTTGATCTTGTGCAGCGAAAGCAAATGTATAAGTAGCATTTTCAGCAACTGTAACTGCAGCAGGAGCTGTTGCTGTAAATACCGGTTTCAATGATGGTAAACCAAGTGTGAATAATGCTTTCTGAGAAATTGCACTACCAACTGAACCAATGTTTCTAACTACTAATACTGTATCGCCAACGTTTGGAGTTGCCATTGCGTTGCTATAAGAATTAGCAGCACCTTCTAAGTACCATCCGTTAACAGCAACGTCACCGTCGAATCTACGGATAATTCTTAAATCGTTATGGTTTTCAAGTGGTTTTTGAAGATTTGTACCTTGTAATTCAACATCGAATTTCTGAGCAGCACCTAAGCTTGTTGTAGCTTCAAATGACCAGTAATAAGGAGCTTTACCGGCAATCCAAAGTTTCTTAGATGGATCAACAAATTTGAAACCACCATCAACTGGGAAGTTCTTTGTTCCAGTTGGTGTAGTGTCAAAATGACCAACGATAACTGTAGTTGGAGCTATTGTAGCGTTACCAGCTGTGAAAGTAATAGCTGCTGGACGGTATTTTGTAGCTGAACCAACCGGCCATTCCATACGACCTAAAGTATTAACAGGAACTGCAACACCAACTTTACCTTGAACGTGAGCTAAGTCTGTTGTGTTAGCAGGGTTTCTTACATATCCAAGAGCTGTAATAAAACCACCAGCAACTGTTGGATTTAATGTAATAACGAATGGATCTGTTAGTGTAAGCACACCACGTGTTAGTGTAAGAACACCAGCAGGGGCTGTAGCTTGCAATGTAACATTTCCACCAGTTACTGTTACTGTTTGATCTGTTGTTTTATTAAGTGTTAAGTTATTAATTGTTCTATTACCAGGTAATGTAACTGTCTGAGCAACTGCACCAGTAAAGTTTAAGTTAAGCCCAGCGTTTGTTAATGTACCGGTGAATGTCAAGTTGTTAGCTGTGTTAACAGTAGCAACAGCAGGAGCAACCGGAACTGTTAAGTTATTCAATGTAGCGTCACCAGTAAGATTAAGAACTGATGCTGCACCGAAGTTAGTTGTACCAGTAGCAGTTAATCCAGTTAATGTAAGTGTACCATTGTTAGTAATAGTACCGGCACCAGTAATTGCACCAGTAGAAGTAATACCAACAGCATTTACATAAGTACCAGTTACTGTCAATCCGCCTGTCCATGTTGTAGCAGCATTTGAGTTAACAGTAGAACCAGCCGGGATTGTTTGAGCTAATGTCCATGTTGTTGCTAAGTTAATATTAAGAATACTTGCCATTGATAATGTACCGGCAATTGTTCTTGAATAACCAGCAGCAGCACCAGCACCAGCAGCAATAGTAACTTGAGTAGTGTTACCAGCACCTGTTGTGTGTGCTAATAAACTAATGTTATTTACTGTAGTTGGAATTGAATATTCAATATCAGTTGTAATAACATCAGCTGCTAATGTTTGTTGATAAGCTAAGTTGATGTTTCCAGCAACGAAACCACCTAAAGTAGCATCACCGTTTGTATTTCTATCTAATTTAGAAGCGTTTAATCTTCTTGTAACTGTTTTGCCATCAGTTAATGTAACTGTTACAGCACCATCCCATTGTAATGTACCAACAGTTAAATCAACGTTTCCGCCGATTGTTTTGCTAGCACCAACTGTTACAATTTGAGCAGCGTTTGTATTCAATGTAACATCATCAGCCTGAGCTGCCGGCCAAGTTAATGTATTAGGAACTGAACTTGCACCTGAGAATAAATAATCTGTTGGCGAAACAAATGTTGGTACAATTTGTCCAGCAACGTTGCTGATATTACCAGCACCGGCTACTTGAACTGTTGCACCATCAGCGTTTCCAATTGTTAAGTAAGAAACACCAGCAGTTGTTTGTGTAAGTACAAAACCATTTAAGAATAATTCATCGTTAACTGTTACTACTCCGGTAGCGCCAATATTTAATGCGGCTGCAACCTGAAGTTTTGGATAAGCTACCGCAGGACCATGATTCCATGCACCAGCACTATTCCAAATTAAGTATCCAGTACCTGTATATGTACCAGCTGTTCTTGTGTAATTTCCACCAAGTTGAAGATTTGCACTTCCGATGTCAATTGCACCAGCATTATGAATCATTGCTGTACCAACTGTTAATGTACTGCCGGCAATACCGCCAGTTAAATTAACATCATCTGCTACAGTTAAGTTAGCTACAGCAGAAGCAGCAGGAGTAGAATATACTAAAGGAGCGGTTACTGCATCTAATAATAAGATACCAGTTCCACCACCGTTAGTAGCTAAGAAAGAAGAACCAGAACCAACTGTTACATTATTACCAGCAGTAAGTGTTCTGCCAGCGCCAATATCAAATTGAGCACCGTCTCCACCGCCTGTTGTAGCACTTAATGTTAAAGTACCATTGATTTGTAAGTTGCCAGTTGAACCTGTTAAGAATGTAAATGTTTGAGCAACGTTGTTATCTGTTGCATCTGCATATTCAAAGTTTGCACCAATAACTGCTGTACCAGGACCAGTAACTGTGAAGTTAGTTGCAGCAGTTACAAATTTCAATAAACCATTTGTAATTGTTCCGCCAACTGTCATACCTGGAGCTGTACCATTATGTGTTAAAGTGAAACCGCCAAGATTGATGTTACCACCAGCTTGAGCAATGTTTCCACTCATAACAGCATTAGATCCGAGTGTAAATGTTTGATCAACATCACCATCAGCAAAAGTTAAACCAGCAAAGTGTGGACCAGCACCAGAGAAAGTTACAGTAAGAGCTGAACCGGCATCTGCGCCAGCTTGGTAGCTGATATTTCCATCATAAGTCGTGAATGCGTCATCACCAGTATTTAAAGTATTATCTGCGCCAAATGCATCGCTAACAAGACCTGGTAATGTTAATGAATTGCCTAATGAACCATTGTTGATTTGGATAGATGGAACTGAACCGGTACCAGTGAAAGCTGTACCTGTTGGATTTGCTAATGCAACTTCAACACCACCGTTATCAACTAAATGTCCATTTAATATTGCTGTAGCGCCAGCAATTGTTAATAAGTTACCATTAGTATATAAATGTTGATTTGCGTCTACTGTTAAAGTACCATTAACTGTAGCAGCGCCACCCATTGTTACAATACCTTTACCGGCAACAGCGCCGTTAGTAGTAGAAACTGTCAAGTTCCATAAGTCGGCAGCAGCAGCAGGAATTTCAAGAGCTGTTGCTTTATCAGAACCGTAATAAGTTACACTTATTTTTGTACCAGCAGCTAAAATTGGAGCTGTTGTTACAAATGCACCTTCAGTTCTAAATACTGTTGGCCAATTTGGAGCTGTACCGTTGAATTGTGTATTTAATAAATTAACATCACCTTCAGCTAAATAGAAATCTGATGTGAATACTGAAGTACCGGCTGGGAAAGTAACGTCTGGAGTACCAGCAGTTTCATTATCAACACCGAAGTTTCCGAAAGTTGCGCCAGCTGTTGGAGCAATTGCGTTTACTGTTTGAGCAGCAGTTGTACCAGACATCATTACATAACCACCATTAGCAGTTGTGTAACCTGTTGTATTCTGGAAGTTACCATTACCACCGCCAACACCGTTTTTGCCAACATTCAATCTAACGCCATCTAACGAAACTGAGTTGATAACAACACCAGCATTAAATGTTACGTTATTAAGAACGTATAGGTTAGCTAAAGAACCAGTTGTAGGTAAGAATCTTACTATAGGAGCTGGAATGTTAGCGCCATTTGTTACTGAAAGTGGTCCACCATAAACTGGGTTAGCACCACCAATATATACTGATTGAAGTACGTTTGGAATAGGTTCAATAAAAGTCAAAGTTGTTGTTAAAGAAGTAAATGTAGGGTTAGTTAAAGCACCACCAATAGTTGTGCTAACACTACCAACGTTTACTGCTGTTCTACCGGAAAAGTCAATTGTACCAGCAGTCCAAGAAATTGGAGAAGAAACTGTCTGAGATACGTTAACATTTACAGCAGCACCAGCTAATATAGATAATGTACCACCGCTAACTGTCCAAGCACCAGACAAGTTAAAATTAGCAGTATGTGTTGCAGGAACTGTAATGTTACCAGCACTTATTACGATACCACCAACAGAGATAATACCGCCTGAAGCACCTGTAAAGCTAATTGTACCGGTACTTGTATTTTCTAAGCGACCAGTAACTGTTAATGTAGAGGCAGAAGCAAGATTAATATCAATAATGCTTGCACCTGAATTCATAATATAACCGCCAACTGTGTTAGCATGAAGAGCTGTAGCAGCAACTGTAGTAATATCAGCGCCAGCTGCAGTTCTTGAGTTTGATATATTTCCTGTAACATCTATTACGTTATCACCGAATGCAATGTCTCCACCTGCAGCGCCAGGACCTTGTGTAACTGAAGTACCGAAGAATGTACCGGCACCAGCCGCAAAGTTGATGTCGCCGTTTGTAGAACCATTAACAGATGAAGAAGTGTTTACAACAGCACCAGTTCTAACACCAAGAGTACCAACTGTACCAGTTGTTCTTGCTGCTGCAACTACGCTACCATTGCCTGTTCTAGGTACGTTTGTACCATTTACGAAATTTGAGCTAACATTAAAACCGCCAGCTGCAACTAAATTACCAGAAGTATTTGCAAATGTAACACCGCCATTGTTTGTGAAACCAACAGCACCACCAGCAGCACCACCATCAACTTCAGCAAAAGAGCTGCTAGAAGAGACGGAAACACCACCAGTTAAAGTTAATAATGTGTTTGTATTTGCAAAAGAAATTTCACCAGTGTTTGACCAAAGAGTATTAACACCAGCACCAGCATCCCAAGTAGCGCTGCCAGTGAAAGTAGAACCAACTGTAACTAAACCAGTAATTGTTGCAGGTTTGTCACCAAAACGAATAACGCCTCTATTAGAAGCAGCATTAACTGTCAAAGCAGTTAGAGCTAAAGAAGGATTATTTGTAACTGTTCCACCAACTGAAATAGTACCAGCGCCCGCAATTGGAGCTACTGAAACAAAACCAGCACCGCTTTGAGCGATTGCGCCTGTAACTGTTAAGTTGATACCAGCCGGGTTGTTTAATAATACATAACCAGCGCCAGTATTAGAAACAGAAGCTACAGTAGTAGGAGCAGCAGAAGTTTGGAATATTTCAACATTACCAGCACCTGAGTTATTTACTGCGCCAACTGTAGTAGCAGCATCACCGCTAATTTGTCCAGCACCAGTATTAGTTAAAGCGCCTAGTGTAACAGCGTTATCAGCTAGAACTGAACCGTTAACACTTGCTGAGATGTTTCCGATTGTTGTATTAGTTAATAAAGTTAATACAGCAAGACCGGCTGTTGATTTTGTAGCTGTAATGTTTGGTAAATTAAAGTTACCTGTAACACTTGCAGCACCAGTAAGTGTAAATGCTAATGTTCCACCAGTTACGTTTCCAGCAACTGTATGTGCATTTGCACCGTTTATAGATAATGTGTTAGCAGCACCAACAGCTAACGTTCCAGCTGTTGTCAAAATGCCGTTCATTGTTTTACTTTCATTCAATGTAAGAGCAGTAGCAGCGCCAACTGTGGTTAAATTACCAAAGTTAGTTGTATTAGCAGCAGCTGGTAATTCAAAACCAGATGTAATTGCTGCAGCGCCATTGTAAACGAAATTATGTGCACCAGCTGTAAAGTTGATTTGAGTATCAACTGTACCAGCCGTTCTAGTGATTGTAGCACCACTGAAAGTTAAATTAGAAGCACCAGTAACAGCACCAGCTGTTAATGTTAAATTTACAAACTGAAATGGACCGGTAAACGCCGTGTTTACTTGTACAATTAAATCAGCATTAACAAAAACTGGTGTTCCGCCAGTTGATGTAAATGTCAACGCCTTGTTAATTGTAATATTTCCTTCAGTATAGTTAATTCCAGTAGCAGCTACTGAAATCGTCGATGCCGGAGGAGCGGCAATAATAGCAGAAGCCACGGTCAGCTTTGGTTGAGCAGCTGAACCAGGGTTCGCATCATTACCAGTCTGGTTGTTCACATAAAACGTTTGAGCGCTGGCTATTCCAACGAAGAATAGTAACACAAAAAGCGTTTTAAATAGGTTTTTCAAATTCATTTTTTTCTCCCTATTGGTTGAAAAATTAATTAAGTATTACTTGTTTTGTTAATACACACATTACACACACAAACAAACTTTTGGGAAGGACCGCCCCTAAGTTGGTATTGGATATTGCATTAATGTCCTCCTGATTTGTTTTGAATATAGTTATTGGTTGAAAATTAACTTTCGAAACACACACTGTCCGTCGGTATTTAAAAGGTAAGTTGTTAAAAATCACGTACTTAAGCCAACTCTCTTTAATTTATGGTTTAATATAATAAGTGGGGTATATCTTGTCAAGGCTTTTTTATGTAGAAAAATGCAGAATTTCATCGTTTTTATGTGTTTTTGTCTGTTGTGTGTTAAAAGACTGTGTTTAAAATATAAATTAAGGATACATCAGTCAATTCTTTTTTAAAGAAACTTTTAAAATTTTAAACAATTTCTGTTCAGCAACACAATCTAGAATTGCATAGTTCTTTGTTCTGCCTTTGTTTAAAAAATACTTTTCTGCTCTCGCTTCTTAATATCAATCTTACATAATAAATCATCATTCAGTTTTTTATTTTTTGCTTTTTCTCAGACACTCTGTTACTCAATACCTTCACAGTCCCATCGTTCATAGCACAAACAACACTTGTAACCATTTTATTTCTGAATAATCCATTCTCAACAATTCCTGCACGCTGCTCTAATACAGATGCAAATTCATCAACATTTTCAATAGCATTTACTTTTGCATCTAATATAATGTTTCCTTCATCTGTTATTAATTGTTCTCCATTACCGGTTTCTCTAATAGTAACAATAGCTCCATGCGATTCTAAAAATTTCTTTTCAGCTTCTAAAGCAAATTGTAAAACTTCAATTGGAATTGCAAAATTCATTCCGAGTTTTGGAGAACGCTTAGATTCATCAACAACTACAAAAAATTTCTTACTGGCTTGTACAATAATCTTCTCACGCAATAATGCGCCGCCGCCCCCTTTTATAAGATTCAAATCATTGTCAACTTCATCAGCACCATCAATTGTTAGATCAATTGACTGAAGGATGACTGTTGAAGACAGACTGCTAACATATAGTTCATTCAATGTAGTCAAAGGAACACCTAACTCATTAGCCTTTTGTTCCGTTTGCTTTGAACTAGAAACACAAATGATATTTTTAAGCTCGCCGGTTTTTATTTTCTCTGCGATTTTCAACAGGGCAAAATGAAATGTAGAACCTGTACCAAGCCCTATAACCATTCCGCTTTTTATTTCTTCTACAGCTTTTTCAGCCGCAATTTTCTTTATATTATTAAAGTTCATTCAACTTCCTACGTAAAAATCGAGCCACAATTAATTATTTGAAAAACGAGAGAATTGTAAATACCATCTCAAAACAACCATGAATAATTTTCGTGGTACTACGATGCTCTTGTTAAACTTTATTCGAAATATAATTTATTTTCTTTAGTCACCTAAACAAAGATTTATCCATGGTTCATCTATCTGGAGTCAAGTATGCAGTATCAACATCCGCCAAAATGTCACTCGGCTCTAGTATGCTTTTACCAAGCCTATAAGCAGTCTCAGTATTTTTTATAAACCTATGAACATATATGTCATAATTGCATGGTCCAAACCCAAGTACTCTTACTTAACTCATGTTGTCATTAATTGTAAACAGGAGCCATTCTTTCTTATCTTTGCACCAAAGTTCGAGAAAACAATGCCGCTGAATTTATTCGAATACGAAAAAAGAAAGAGACGGTGGGTTGCGATCATTGGCTTTATTGTTTGTTTAATACTACTAAATATTATCCTCTATTTTATTACGAAAGTTTGAGATGAACAAAAATAATGTCTATATAGAAACTTACGGCTGCCAAATGAATTTTGCCGATACAGAGCTTGTTATGGGAATTCTTAAAAACAAAGGATTCGAAGTAGCTAAAGAAATTGGGGACGCAAATATCATTCTATTAAACACGTGCAGCATTCGGGATAACGCTGAACAAAAAATACATTCCCGGTTAGAACATCTAAGGGGAAATAAACGGAGAAACCCAAACGCTGTAATCGGAATACTTGGATGTATGGCTGAGCGTTTGCGTAAAGATTTAATTGAAGAGAAGAAAATTGTTGACTTAGTTGTAGGTCCAGATGAGTACCGCCGCCTGCCGGAATTTATTGATGCCGCATACGGCGGGGAAAAAGGAATCGGGGTTAAACTTTCCCGTACTGAAACTTACGATGATATAACTCCTTACCGCGAAGATGGGTTAAGCGCATGGATTTCCGTTATGCGCGGTTGCGACAAGTTTTGCACATTTTGCGTTGTTCCTTTTACACGCGGACGTGAAAGAAGCCGTGCACTAGAATCAATTGCTGCTGAAGTAGCTCAGCTTTCATCCCGTGGCTTTAAGGAAATTACTCTACTCGGGCAAAATGTTAATTCTTACAATGACAACGGAAAAGATTTTGCTGATCTATTAGCTGCTTGTGCAGTTGCCGCACCAACAATGCGAATTCGTTTTTCTACCTCTCACCCGCAAGATTTATCTGATAAACTTTTATATACAATTGCCGAGCACGATAATCTCTGCAATTATATTCACCTCCCGGTTCAGTCAGGCTCAAACGTAATTCTTGAAAAAATGAACCGCACTTACACAATTGAACATTATCATACTATAATAGATAAGGCGCGTAAAATTATTCCAGGCGTTTCTTTTTCTACAGATATTATTGCCGGTTTCCCAACCGAAACTGATGAAGACCACAAGATGACTCTTGAAGTGATGCGGAAAGTCCGCTACGACGGCGCTTATATGTTTAAATATTCTCCTCGAGAAGGGACTAAGGCTTACGACATGGGCGACGATGTTCCCGAAGAAGTTAAGAGCAAACGCTTGAATGAGATCATTGATTTACAACAGCAAATTTCTTGGGAAGTTAACCAAGCATTGATTGGTACTGAAGACACTATATTAATAGAAGGAACAAGTAAGAAATCGGAAGATTTTTTAGCCGGAAGAACAGACACAAACAAGATTTGTATTATTCCGCGCAAAGATGAAATTAAAATTGGCGATTACGTTAAGGTGAAAATTAACCGCGCAACATCAGCAACTTTGTTTGGAGATGTTGCATAGTCATCGGCTTTCAGAAACCTTATATGAAAAAACTAACCTACATATTTGCCTTAATTTTTCTTTTCGGTACTTACCTCATTGCACAAGAAGTTGATATTACCAATGCGCTAAAAAATCTTGAGATTGGTAAGATAGATGCTGCAGAGGCTGAACTACAAAAGTTGAAAGAAGATAATTCTTCAAATCCATCTGTAATCTTTTTAGATGCAATACTAACTAAACAAGCAGAAGAAGCAATTAAAAAATATTCAACTGTATTTGAGAAATATCCTAAGAGTAAATACGCCGATGTTTCCCTTTACCGCGTTTTTTCTTACTACTATTCGCTTGGATATTATAAGAAAGCGGAGAGTTATTTCAAGAGACTAAAGATTGATTACCCCGCTTCACCATACATTGCCGCTGCCGATAGAAAAATTCCAGACACTGAAGAGACAGTTATGCCATCAGTAAGCACAGCAAGCACAACCGACTCTACTAAAAACAATTCCGCAATTCAACCTCAAAAAGAAAAAGCTAAGTTTACAATTCAAGCCGGAGCATTTTTAAGTGTTGAAAACGCCAACCGCTTAAAAGAACAATTAACTAAAGATGGTTTTCCTTCAGAGATCATTAATAAAGTAGTTGGCGGAAGTTTACTCAAAGTTGTTACTACCGGACAGTTTATGAACGAAGCGGAAGCCAAATCATCTCTTTCACAAATTGAAGCGAAGTATAATCTAAAAGGAAGAGTCATTCCCTTTCCAGGCAAGCCATAAGAGCCGCAACCAGGTCAAAAATTCATACTCGTTAAAATTTCTTTCATTCTTTTCTTTATGCTATTTTTAAGCACAATTATTAACGGCTTATGCGTACCGAAGAATTTCAGAAAAAGTTTGGCATAATCGGCAGATCGAAAGAGATTCGCGACCTTGTTGATATTATAATGCAAGTCGCAAAGAGTGATATTTCCGTTCTCATCACCGGAGAAAGCGGCGTTGGAAAAGAAGTCTTCGCGCGTGCAATCCACCATTTCAGCTCCCGCTCTAATAACGAACTCGTTAATGTAAACTGCGGAGCCATTCCGGAAAGTTTGCTTGAAAGCGAACTCTTTGGTCACAGGAAAGGATCGTTCACCGGCGCAACCGATGACCGCAAAGGTTACTTTGAAATTGCCGATGGCGGGACACTTTTCTTAGATGAAATTGCCGAGATGGCTTTAACTACTCAAGTAAAACTTCTTCGCGTTCTTGAATCAAAAGAGTTTATGCGGATTGGCGGCGAGACGGTTACCAGAGTTGATGTAAGAATAATTGGCGCCACTAATAAAGATCTTCAGCGTGAAGTTGATATGAAAAGATTTCGTCATGATCTCTATTTCCGTTTAAAAGCTGTTTCAATAAATATTCCTCCGCTTAGAAACCGCAAGGGTGATATAATAGAATTAGCAAAAAATTTCTTGGAAAATTATACGCTATATAATAGAATGCCGAAGATGTCTATAACAAAAGAAGCCGAAGATGTATTGAATGAATACAACTGGCCCGGGAATGTTAGAGAACTTAAAAACGTAGTAGAGACCGCTGTTGCGCTTTCACGTACAAATGTTTTGGATGCAGACGCTTTTATTCCCTTGCTTACTATTCCATCTTATCAGGATGAAACACATAATTTGCCGGTACACATAAATAAGACTGCCGAGCAGCTTGACCGTGAAATGATTTACCGCGCTTTGATCGAAATAAAAAAAGATTTGATTGATCTAAAAAATTTAGCGGCGAAAACGCAAAGCGAAAACTCTGCGGGAAATCTTGGTAACTCTCCCAACGAAGTTGTTCCGTTGGTTCAGATTGAAAAACAAGCAATAATGAATGCGCTTATTTTCACCAAACACAATAAGAGAAGGTCAGCACAGCTTCTTGGAATAAGCGAAAGAACTCTCTACAGAAAAATTCAAGAGTATGGAATTGAATAAAAAGTACCTAAGTACCTTGGTGCCAAAGTGCCTGAGCTTAAAGAATAAATGTTATTTCACTTTAGTGATTTTAGTTGTTGCTGCAACACTTGAATCGTGCAGTTATTCATTCTCCGGCGCTTCGGTTCCTCCTCATCTAAAGACAATTTACATTACGGTTTTTCAAGATAGAAGCGGCTCCGGCGAGTTTAATCTTGGCGATAGAGTTACGCGCCAGCTAACACAAAAATTTATTGATGATAACACTCTGATGGTAAGCGATAGAACAAACGCAAACGCGGTTCTTGATGGCTCGATTTCCTCCTTAACAGACGCGCCTTCAACAATTAGCGGCGGAGAGAAAGTTTCTTCACGCAGAGTTACATTGAACGTTCAAATAATTTACAAAGACCTTGTAAAGAAACAAACTATCTTTGAGAGAAGCTTTTCAAATTACGGCGATTACACAGTTGGCGGAGAAATCACCAGTGCTCGCAAAGCTGCAATAGAAACCGCAATTGATAAAATCACAGAAGACATTTTGCTTGGCGTTGTATCCAACTGGTAAGAGTTCTTCCCGAAACTTTAGATGGGTTTCGGCTGGTTCACTATTAAATAAGGTAAAATCAATTTATGATATTTGATGAAATTGTCCTCTTCGCTTACATAATTTCTCTCAGTATTATTCTTGTCTTTGGCAGCCACGGTTTCATTATGATGTTTTATCATCACAAGTACAGAAAGAATATTCCTCGTCCCGGCGCTGATAAAGAAGAAGAAATTGTTACAATACAATTGCCGATGTACAATGAAATGTATGTTGTGGAAAGACTAATTGATTCCGTTTGCGAAATTGATTACCCGAAAGACAAACTTGAAATTCAAGTGCTGGATGATTCTACTGACGAAACTGTTGATGTAGTTGCCAAACTTGTAAAGGCAAAACAAGACCTCGGATTCGACATACAGCATGTTCGCAGAACAAACCGCGAAGGTTTCAAAGCCGGTGCATTGAAAGAAGGAATGAAATCTGCCAAGGGTAAATACATTGCAATCTTCGATGCTGATTTTATTCCAAGGAAAGATTTTTTACGCAATACGCTCCGCTATTTCACTACAGATAAAATCGGTTTAGTTCAAACCCGATGGGAACATTTGAATGAAGATTATTCAATACTCACAAAAATTCAAGCCTTGGCGCTTAACGGGCATTTTGTAATAGAGCAAACCGTTCGTAACAAATCCGGTTTCTTTATTCAGTTCAATGGAACCGGCGGAGTTTGGTTGAAAGAATGTATTGAAGATGCCGGGAACTGGAACGCCGATACGCTTACGGAAGATCTTGATTTAAGTTACCGCGCCCAGTTGCGTGGTTGGAAATTTGTTTACTTGCGTGACTTTACTACTCCGGCTGAATTACCGGCAGAAATGAACGCGCTTAAAGCACAGCAGTTCCGCTGGACAAAAGGTGCTATTGAAACAAGCAAAAAATTACTTCCGTTAGTTTGGAAAGGAAATATTCCGTTACGTGTAAAACTACAGGCTACGTTTAATCTAACCAACAACTTGGTTTTTCCTTTTACACTTCTTGCCGGAATTTTAAATGTTCCGTTAATCTTTATTAAGAACGCCGGACCATACTGGAACTTCTTCAACTTCATGGCAATTTTTATCGTGGCTTTTATCAGCACATTTTTGTTTTATCTCTTTGCTCAAAAAGATGTTCACCACGATTGGCGTAAAAAAATTGCGCTCTTCCCTCTTTTCATGGCTGGCAGTATGGGCTTCACCTTGAATAATACCCGCGCTGTTGTAGAAGGATTGATGAGCAGAAAAAGTGAATTTGTACGCACACCAAAGTTTAAGGTGGAAAAGAAATCCGATCAGCTTTCATCCGGGAAAAATATTTATCTGGCTAAAACCAAAATTCAGCCATCAACTTACATTGAGTTATTACTTGCCGCTTATTGTTTAATTGGGGTTGGGGCAGCTGTTTATTTTATGGAGATTGCCGCTATTCCATTTCAGTTGATGTTTTTCTTTGGATTTGCTACGGTTTCATTAATGTCGCTAAGGCAAGCTTATTTGAAACGAAAACAATTGGCAGAGTAAGTTCGTTGAAGAAAGATTTATCTGCGGAAAAAATAAAACTTATCTACGAGTTCAATCAAAACTCGCCGTTATTTGCTCGTGTAGCTGCTGCCGAAATTGAAAACGGAAATTACTTAGAAGCCATTAAAATTTTAGATGATGGAATTGATATCTATCCGAACTATCCAACCGGATTTTTAGTTTTATCTATTGCAAAAGCTTATGAAGGAAAAGAAGAAGAAGCTAAAATTGTAGCCAAAGTAGGCGCTGATTTAATTGGAGACGGCAAAACTCTTTCTGCTTACGAAAAGAAAATTGCTGAAATCATCCATGAAAGAAATTCCATTAACGAAGTATTAAGACCGTCTTTTGTTGAAGAGAAAAAAGAAGTTACAGTTTCGGAGGAAGACCTTGCGCTTGAAGACAAATTGGATCTTCTTGCAAAGAAGTTGAGCAAAGCCAAAATTATTCCTAAAGAAGATGTTGCTGAAAGTCCGGCAAGTGTTCCGGAGTTTACCGGCAAAAAGATTATCTCTGAAACGCTCGCGGAAATTCATATCAAACAAAAAAACTTTGCCGAAGCCATTATAATGTATGAAGAACTGTTGAGCCAAAAACCGGAAAAGGTAGAATATTACTTGCAGCGTATTTCCGATATTAGAACTATGATGCCTGATGAAACACAGCTTTAGTATACCACCTTCATTGCAAAATTCTCCTCTAAATTTTCATGAGTAATCCCGTCAAACTCCCAATAGAATTTTACAACCGGGAAGTTAAATCCGTAGCAAAATCTTTACTCGGTAAAATATTCGTTCGTAGAAATGATGATTTAGTTATGAGCGGAATAATTGTTGAAGTTGAAGCCTACAATGGCAAAGGTGATGAAGCTTCCCACTCCTTCAACGGCATGACTAAGCGCAACGAAATTATGTTTGGGAGAGCCGGGCACCTTTATGTTTACTTCACTTACGGAATGCATTTCTGCGCAAACGTTGTAACCGGCAAAGAAGGCTTCGGCGCCGCTGTTTTAATACGCGCTATTGAACCAATTGATGGAATTTCTACACTTGCGAAGAACAGGTTTTTCAAAGAAAATATTTCACATAAAGAATTGATAAATCTTTGTAACGGACCGGCAAAAATTTGCCAAGCGTTTAGTATAATTCGAGAACAAAATGGAATTAACCTAAGCGGTGATGAAATTTATATTCTCGATGCACCTGAAATTCCGACAAGTAAAATTGTTTCTACGCCAAGAATCGGGATTAAAAAATCTATAGATTTGCTCTGGCGCTATTACATAAAAGATAATCCATTCGTCTCAAAGAAATGAATTCATTGAAAAACATTTTAATTGTCCGCACAGATAGAATTGGCGATGTTGTTCTTTCACTTCCCCTTGCCGCCATTCTCAGGAAGCACTTTCCCGGTGTGCGCATTTCATTTCTTGTTAGAGATTACACCGCCCCTCTAATTAAGAACAACAAATTTGTTGATGAAGTGCTTATTCTCTCTGAGAAGAACGGCAAGCCGCAAATAGCTAAAAACGTTGCCGCTCTAAAGAACAAGTTCGATGCTTGCATAGCAGCATTCCCGACATATCCAATTGCGTTAATACTTTTTCTTGCCGGAATTAGAAACAGAATCGGAAGCGGCTACCGCTGGTATTCATTTCTCTTCAATAAAAAAGTTTTTGAACACAGAAAGTATGGCGAGCGGCACGAATTGGAATATAACGTGCGTCTTCTTCAGCAGCTTGGCATTAACGAAGAAGTAAATCCGAATAATGCTGAGTTTGGAATCCAGATTGATCAATCAACAAATGAAAAAGTAGAAAGAAAACTGAATTCCCTTGGCTGGAATGGCGAAAAGAAATTAATTGTTGTTCATCCGGGAAGCGGCGGAAGCGCAATTGATCTGCCGAAAGAAAAAATGAAACTGCTCGTTAAAAATATTTCTAACGAAACAGATTCTGTGCTTATTATCACCGGCAGTAAGACTGAAGAGGAACTTTGCAATTCATATGTTGTAAGCAAAAAAGTAATTAACACAGCAGGCATGTTCAACTTAGAAGAACTTATAGCATTGATTAGTAACGCAAACATATTGATTGCAAACTCAACCGGACCAATTCACATTGCAGCGGCACTGGGAAAGGATGTAATTGGCTTCTATCCGAAGTTTGCTGCGGTTTCTCCAAAACGTTGGGGACCATACTCAAGCAAAGCTAAAATCTTTCAGCCGATTATTTGTGATGGTGAATGTTCCCGGGATAAATGCCAAAAACTTAATTGTATGAACAGCATAGAAATTGATGAAGTTTTTTCTGTAGTAAAAGAAATTTTGAAGAGGAACTAATATGAACTCTAAACTCAAAATCTTGATCATGCACTTGCTCTTAATCTTAATCTCCTTTTCATCGGGATATTATGCCCAAAAGAAAGATGACTTCCGCAAGATTGAAAACAAATCCTTTAAGGTTGGCGAGAAACTCACTTTCGATGTTAACTATGGCTTTATTACTGCCGGTGTTGCGGAGTATAACATTCCGAAAGTGATGAAGCTTGCCGGGCGTGATGTTTACCAAATTACGTTTGGTGTTAATACTGTCTCCACTTTTGATGCTTTGTACAAAGTACGCGACCGCTACGAAACTTATGTTGATGTTGAAGGTTTATTCCCCTGGAGATTTGAACAGCATATCCGCGAAGGAAAATACTCACGGGATTTCTCCGCATTCTTCGATCAGAGGAAAGGAAAAGCAAGAACTTCGGAAGGTGCGTATGAAATTCCCAAGTATGTAAATGATATAGTTTCCGCATTCTACTTTGCCCGTACCATTGATTTTTCGAAAATGAAGAAAGGGGAAAGCGTACATCTCGAGAATTTCTACAAGGATAAGACTTATCCGCTTGATGTTGTTTACAAAGGAAAAGAAACTGTTAGTGTTAAAGCCGGAACTTTCGACTGCATAATTCTCGAACCGGAAATTAAAGAAGGTGGTTTGTTTAAAAGTGAAGGCAATGTTGTAATTTGGCTTTCGAATGACGTTTGTAGAATTCCGGTAAAAGTGAAAACTAAAATTATTATTGGCTCTATTGATGCCGAACTAACCGGTTACAGCGGACTTGCCGGTGAGTTGAAATCGAAAAGAAAATAGAAGCACTATATTTTTAGTTAATCACTTTCTTTTTGGATAAGTAAAAAGTCAGTCCGGCAGCAATTCCTATTCCCAAATAGAGGGGCTTTATAGTATTCAGTTTTCCTTCAAAGATTAAGATCATTGTAAATATTACTATGTAACTATTAGCGGCAATCAACACAAAATTTAGTAAGTGATTAAGATTTACTTTTGACATATGTCCTCCCTTTTAACTGTAAATCAAATTTAGCAACATCACAGCAACATTAAAGAATAGCAAGACAAGCAAATAGTAGAAACCAGGTATTGTTTTAATAGGCTTACCATTTCTTAAATGTTTCTGAATTCCAAAACCCAAAACCAACAATAAAATAATTGCCATCACATAGATGCTGTAAAGCGGTGTTATAAGTCTGGCAAAAAATTTCGACCAGAAAATTTCAATAGTGAATACAGCAAATAATAGAATTGTAATCAAAAGTTTTTTTCGATTGACGATATCCTCAACTTCAGATATATCCTTTTTCTTCCGAAATGCTGTCACTCCAAATAATACTCCAAGAATACCTGTAAGTACCAGAATTGTTATTTCATAAGTAATATTATTTCTGAAAACAGAATTTGCAACTGCACTTCCTAAAACTACCGGCAATATCCAGGACAAGTCTCTAAGGGTGTCGTCCTTTTTAAGATAGTTTGCAAATTTTGCTTCTGTGTTTCTTTCTTTTATAAACCTCCACCCCAAATAGAAAGTACGCGCTATTAAAAAGAGCAGGTAAATCCCAGCTGCTACTAAGATCCGAACTATAACTGCTTTCATTTTCGTTTTTCTTGTTAACTAATTATTCCGCTTAACAATACTGTGTAAACTCCTATAACAATCGAAATACCCAGAATAGATAACGTTCTAAAGAACCTTCTAAGCGTTAAGTTTTCAATCCGCTTGTTCATTAAATAGAAAAAAATAGGCACCCAGAACGGAGAGAGTACATCAAGAATAATTGCTATGCCGGCAAGCAACGGAAGCTTTTCTGAAAAATCTAAAAGCACTATACTGTTAATCATGCAAAGTGTAAAAGTTATTAAAACACCAAGCGCCGTGTAATGATCGAAGATTGCCCGGTAATTACTGAATTTTTTTTTGCGCATCAAAAAGAAGAGCACGGCTACAAAGGCAAAAAGAAAAGAGATTTCGAGAAGTAGTAGAATCATATATCCTCCCATCATGTTATAAACTCTATTTCAATTAAACAATTCTGGTTCAATTTGTCAAGAAATAATTTCTTCGAATTAGATACTTTTAGCAAGTCACTCCCCTTTTTTATAATTTAGAATTACTATGACTGAAGACTTTAACAACCAAACACCGACTCAAGAACCAAAGCCTCAACCATTTAGCACTATTCAGCCGGCTACGGCAGCTTTTATTGCTTTGATTGGTATTTTTATCACTTATCAGGTTGGCGGCGCAATTTTGACACTATTAATATTCGGCTTAGATTTTCAGAAAGCCGATGTAAACCAGATGCGCCTGCTAACAATGGGCGGACAAATTATGCTAATGCTTCTGCCTACGCTAATATTTGCACGTTTCGTTTATCCGCTCAACACCACTCAAATGCTTCGGGTCCGCTTTCCAAATCTTAAGGAAATTGGAATTTTCATTCTCGGTTTGATAATTCTAACCCCGCTGCTGCAATCTTACCTGTTCTTGCAGAATGTTCTTCTTGAAACGGTCTCGAATTACTCTCCTATCCTAAAAAAAGCAATGAACATGCTTGATGAACTTGATAAGATGATAGAGCAGACTTACGGCGAACTCTTAAAAGCAACTTCGCTGTTCGAAGCTTCCTTTGTAATTTTTGTAGTTGCCGTAATTCCGGCTGTCTGCGAAGAAGTTCTCTTCCGTGGCTTTGTTCAGAAAAGTTTTGAGCAGAAATTTAAACCTTACTTCAGCATTTTTATTACTTCACTTTTCTTTGGCTTATATCATTTTAATCCTTACGGATTAGTGGCTTTAATTGCACTTGGATTTTACTTCGGCTATGCCGCTTATGTCAGCAATTCTATTTTCATTCCGATGGTACTTCACTTTATAAATAATTTTCTTGCCGTTCTGGCTTTCATGGTTCTCGGCAGCGATGAACTGATGGGCACAAATGTTAAGCATGATGGTTCCGTAACAGCTCAAATTTTTGTCCTTCTAATATCTGCTCTTTTGTTTGCCGGATTTATCATTTACTTGAAGAGAAATTATTCTAAGTTTGCTACAGTAAAGGGAGACAACCCATGATCTGTCCAAATTGTGAAGCCGAATACGTTGAGGGAATAACTACTTGTTCCGATTGCGGAACCACATTAATCCCCAACGATCAATTTGTTAAGAAGCCGGACGAAGTAATTTCGCTTGAGGATTGGGTAGTGGTTCACTCAACTCAGGATATTATTGAAGCCGAGATGCTTAAATCAAATCTTAGCGGTGCAGGAATTAACGCTTTTATCTTTTCCAAAGAAGATAGGATGCGCTTAAACCTTTCCTACGTTGGCTCTGCACCTATAAAACTTTTTGTTAGAGTTGAGAACTATGATGATGCTATGCAGATTATAAACCAAATTAATAATGAAGAAATTAAGGATGACGAGGCTGATGGCAAAACAGATGAGTAATTTGGTTTCCCGCGTATTGGTTGCATTAGTAGGCATTCCTCTTATTGTTGCGCTCTGTTTAATCGGCAAAATACCATTTCTGATTTTTGTGTTGCTTATCGGCTTACTTGCCTTTAATGAATTCTCCGGAATGATGAAGAATAAAAATTCTTACACGAATAGAATTATCGGCTCACTTTCCGTACTTCTCATAATCCTAAATGAATATTCCAATTTTATTGAGTATCACATTTTCTTTGTCATGATAATTCTTGTTTTACTTTTAAGTGAACTATTTAGAGATAAATCTTCTGCGATTAATAATATTGGCTCAACACTACTGGGCATTTTCTACATCGGCTTTTTTGCTGCTTCTATTCTAAATGTGCGCGAGTTTTACAATGCATCGGCGTTCACTTATTCTCAAGGCGGATATTTAATTCTATCAATTCTTGTTTCAATTTGGCTTTGTGATTCCGCCGCGTACTTTATCGGCAGCGCATACGGTTTGCACAAACTTATGCCTCGTGTTAGCCCTAAAAAAAGCTGGGAAGGAGCCGTTGCCGGTTTTGTATTTGCTGTAATTGGAATGATTGCCGCAAAATCTCTTGTGCTTGAGTTTCTTACAACTGTACAAGCACTTGTTATTGGAATTATTGTTGGATTGTTCGGGCAGATTGGAGATTTGGTAGAAAGCTTAATCAAACGGGATGCAAACGTAAAAGATTCATCAGCCATCATTCCGGGTCACGGCGGAATTTTTGACCGCTTCGATTCACTTCTTTTCGCTTCACCAATAGTATATTTGTACCTACGATTGATAAGTTAATTTCACAATAATTCTTACTCTTGCTCATACCCGCTTCGACTCGCGTCTTCAGTGAGACGAGATCTTAATCTCAAATTAGGGAGATTAAGATTACGAGTACGATCAAGATAATAATACATTCAAGTAAATAATTTAGAAAGTACAATCTCGTTTATGGGCAAAGAAAAAATTTCTGTAATAACACTCGGCTGTTCTAAAAACACAGTGGATTCCGAACGTTTGATGAGCCAGCTAAAGCTAAACCAATTCGATTTGGTTGACGACGCAAACTCCGCCGATTCAATAGTAATTAACACGTGTGGTTTTATAGATGCTGCAAAGGAAGAATCCATTAATACTATTCTTTCTGCAATTGAGTTGAAGAAAAAAGGCAAGATTAAAAAAGTTGTAGTTGCCGGATGTTTATCGGAGCGCTACGTTGAAGACCTACGCAAAGAAATCCCGGAAGTGGATGCTTACTTTGGCACCGAAGCTTACGAAGCAATAGTAGATGAATTCGGCGGCGATCTGAAATATGAATTGCTCGGCGAGCGTGTTATTACAACTCCAAAACATTTTGCTTATCTAAAAATTTCGGAAGGATGCGACAATCCTTGTTCTTTCTGCGCTATTCCGCTAATGCGTGGTAAACATAAAACCAAGCCGGTAGAAGAATTGCTTGCGGAGGCAGAATCGCTTGCAAAGCAAGGAGTAAAAGAATTAATCATAATCGGGCAAGATACTTCCGATTACGGAATTGAGTTATACGGCAAGAGAAACTCTGCCGAACTTCTTCGCAAACTTTCTGAAATAAATGGAATTGAATGGATAAGACTTCTTTACGTTTATCCATCTCACGTTCCGGATGATTTGATAAATGAAATCGCGAACAATCCAAAAATTTGCAAGTACATTGATATTCCGCTCCAGCACATTTCTGATAACGTTCTCAAATCAATGCGGCGCGGTATTACAAAGAGAAGAACCATTGAATTAATAAATGAACTTAAGACTCGCATTCCAAATTTAACTTTGCGCACAACATTTATTGTAGGCTATCCAAACGAAACAGAAACAGAATTCCATGAGCTTTGCGATTTTATTCGAGAAGTCAAATTCGACCGGGTTGGTGTTTTCAATTACTCCATAGAAGAAAACACGCCAAGCTTCATTTTAGGCGATCCGCTTACTTCCGAGGAGAAAGAAGAACGCAAAGCAATTATAATGGAAATTCAAAAAGACATCTCCGAAGAAAAGAACCGTGCATTGGTAGGTAAACAACTTCGTGTAATAGTTGATAGAACCGAAGGAGATTATTTTGTTGGAAGAACCGAGCGGGATGCGCCTGAAGTTGATGGCGAAGTCTTGATCAAAGCCGAAAATGAGCATGTAAAAATTGGTGAGTTTTATAGCGTTGAAATTTATGATAGTAATGAGTATGATTTATTCGGGAAAATCATTCCCTTTAAAGGAGTTTAAAAATGAAAAAAATTCTTGCGCTGATCCTAATTATAAATGGTCTCTGTTTTTCACAAGTAGAATATTCCGGGAATAAAAATTCCACAGGCAACCCGCCTATGTTTTATTACGATGTTGCGCAGGTAAAGAGCAGCAGTGCCGGCAGAACACGCCTGGAAGTTTATGTGCAAGTTCCCTACTCAAGTTTATCATTTATTAAAAAGGATGCAGGCTTTAATGCAAGCTATAATGTTACAATTTCTTTGATGGATGAAAAGAAAGAAAACATTCTAAACGAAAAAACTTGGAAAGAGAAACTCTCTTCGGCTGATTTTAACCAAACACTGAGCAACAAGAATTTTAGTCTCAGTAATAAGTACTGGGATTTGCTGCCCGGCAGTTACGTTCTTAAAACAATTTTGGAAGATGGCGATTCACGAAGAACTTCTTCACGGGAAATGCCTCTTAAAATTAGAACTATTACCGACTCAATTGATATAAGCGATGTACTGCTTGTTTCCGAAACAATAAAAGACTCGACCGGAGAAAAGATAATTCTTAACGTATCCAAAACAGTAACCAACAAAGATCATTCGCTTTCGTTTTATTACAATGTTTATGCCGATAAAGACAGAGATGTTTACATAGAATACTATTTGAACGATCCGCAATTGAGTACTTCTACAAAGCAACTCGACCCCAAAAAGTTGAAAGCTGGAACCAACTCCATCAATTTTACAATTAACAAAGCAAATTTTTCTATCGGAAGCTATGTGCTCAAAATTATGCTTAAGGATATGGATTGGAAGGAAATCAAAACTATTGAAAAGAATTTTCAAGCTAAGATTTACGGCGTTCCTAATTCGATTTTGGATTTAGACAAAGCGGTAGAACAAATGGTATATATAGCATCTCCTAGTGAAAAAGATTTTATTGAAGACGCAAAAAGTTTTGAAGAAAAGATGAACCGGTTTCTCGCTTTTTGGGAAAAGAAAAAACCAAATCAAAAAGTTGAAGAGAATCCGATTATGTATGAATACTATAGAAGAGTTGAATACGCCAACAAAACATTCAAAGGATTTGGCGAAGGCTGGCATTCCGATATGGGAATGATTTACATTACTTTTGGTCCACCAAGCAATGTTGAACGCCACCCGCTCGATTCCGATGCGAAGCCTTACGAGATTTGGGATTATTATGAAATAAACCGCAGCTTTACTTTTGTTGATGAAACCGGCTTTGGAAATTACCGGCTGATTAATCCCGATTTTTCCCGCTGGCCAGGATACAGACAGTAATTGAACGAACCGGCTTCGACTTACTGAACGCAAGAGAAGCGAGACGAAGAGTGAAGAGTCCCCGCTTTGACTTGCTGCAATGCGAGGTATGTAGAACGTAGATTGAAAGGGAAGGAAAAGACAAAAGTAATTTTCAAATATTCATCAGTTTTTAATCATAATAAATCAGTTAAATCTGCGTTCAGTCTTTCGATTATGTAATTACTTTTGTCGCCGTTACACATAAATTTAAAACAGATACAACATAATTATAACTTATGATTCTTACCGTAACACTAAACCCACTTTTAGAAAGAAGATTAATTTTCAATTCCATTTCACTAGGCGAAACTAACAGAAGCAGCGAAGAATATTTTTCTGCCGGTGGAAAAGGAATAAATGTTTCCCGACAGTTAAACCAATTGGGATTGCAGAACCAAGCTTTTACTTTTCTCGGCGGCAGCAATGGTAAACTACTTCGCCACTGTTTTACAGAAGACAAAATTGATTTCAGTGTTGTATCAACCAAATCGGAAACGCGCATTGCAGATTTGGTAATTGAAAAAGATAGCAAGCGGGTTACCAGTTTCTTCGGCAGCAATAGCATAATTACCAAAGAAGAAGCGGAAGATTTCAAATCCAAACTTGGCAAGATGATTCAAAATTGTTCGGTTGTAGTTTTTTCCGGGAGTTCACCTTGCGAAGCCACGGACGATATTTTTGCTTACGGAATAAATTTAGCACACGAGCATGATAAGACTTCTGTCCTTGATACTTACGGTTCACACCTGCAAAAATGCTTGGATGCCGCGCCGACTGTTGTTCATAATAATGTGACTGAAGTTGAGAAATCGCTTGGGATTGAGCTGCAAAGTGAAGAACAAAGGCTTGCTTACCTAAGTGAGCTATACAAAAAAGGAATCCGGCTTTGCTTTTTAACCGATGACGCCAATCCTACATACGCTTCAAAGTTTGATTACAAATACAAAGCTGAATCCCCTAAAGTAGAAACATTTGACTCTACCGGAAGCGGTGATGCATTTACTGCCGGAATAGTTTATGGAATTGAAAACTCAATTGTATTTGAAGAAACACTCAAAATTGCATCTGCACTTGGAATTGCTAACGCAACAGTTCTTGAGACATGCAATGTAAACCATGAGCAATACACTAAATATCTTGATGAAGTGAACATTTCCACTATCGGCAAAAAGATGAAGCTGATTGATGACTCGCCAACTACAAACTAATTTAACTCTGATTAAGAGCTTTTATAATTTAATTGCTAATTTCCAGATGCTTAAGATGTGGATTGCAACTTTATGAAGAAGGTTGAAGATAAAATACTTCTACCGAGTTTTTTTAAAACCCTTCCCTTTGGGAAGGGCTGGGATGGGCTTTTAATCCGCGCAGATCATAATAATCCGCGTCATCTGCGTTCTATGTTATTGTTTCTACTTTTCCTCTCCAGCATTTCTTTTTCTCAGCAGCTGGCTAAATTTGAAATTAACGGCGCAAAACATTTTTCTGTGGGTGATTACAGAAACTGGATCGGATTCAACGAAAACCTCAGTATCAAATCATTTTCAGCAGATTCAATCAAGGCGAAAATTTATGATGCGCTTTCAGCCGAGGGATTCTACCATAGTGAAGTAAAGCAAATTTCTTTCAGCACAATTGATTCAACTTCAGCAGCTTTAACAATTGATATTGACGAAGGTGGTCCCACAACAATTAGAAATGTAACTATAAAAGAAAAACTTTCCGATTCTACATTTGTTCTGCAAACCGTTAAAAATCTCAATGGAGAAATTTTCTCTTCGGCAATTCTGGAAAAATCGCTCGATCAAATTCTAACAAATTACGAGAACACCGGCTTCCCTTTCGCAAGAATCAAAATAGATGCGGTTTCATTCGAAGAAGATTCTACAGCCAAAGAATACATTGCCGATTTGATTCTGTCAATTAACGAAGGGGAAAGGAGCCGCATTGACAAAGTTCAGATTGAAGGCAATAGCAAAACCAAAGACTATGTTGTAACCCGTGCGGCAAGGATAAACAGCGGCGATGTTTATACACAAAAAATAATTGATGACATTCCCAACCGCTTAAACCGTCTCCGCTTTTTTGAGTCTGTTGAAACACCAAGTTTCTATTTAACTGCAAGCAATTCAGGTGTCTTAAAAATTTCTCTAAAGGAAAAAGAAACCAATAGCTTTGACGGAATTGCCGGTTACGTTCCCGGCAGCGGCACAAATGAGAATGGATATTTCACCGGTTTCATAAATATTAACTTGCGCAATCTGTTTGGGACCGGGCGCGCGGCGCTTATAAAGTGGCAGCAGGAAAACCGAAATTCTCAAGAACTTGAGCTGCGCTATCTTGAACCCTGGCTTTTTAATTTCCCCTTCAATGTTGAGATAAGTTTATTCCAACGCAAGCAAGATTCAACATACGTGCAGCGCAATATTGAAGCTCATCTCGAATATCTGGCGAATGAAGATTTTTCCGCAGCGCTGATTCTTAATTCTCAATCAACAATACCAACGGAAAGAAACAACGGTACATTTTTGGTTTTCAATTCAAGCTCTCTTACAACAGGTTTTAGTTTGAAGGCTGATACCCGTGACGATTATTACGCACCGGCAAAAGGTTTATTGTTCACAACTTCTTACAAGTTCACCAAGAAAAGCATTAACGGTCCGCAAAGTTTAATTACCGGTATTACCCAAACCAAATATAATCATCAGAGGCTTGAGTTTGATTTCTCGTTTTTTCAAAGACTTTTCGAGCGGCAGATACTTTCGCTTGCATTTCACGGAAGAGAATTGCGGGGCTCGAGTTTAGAATTAAGCGATCTATATTTTCTCGGCGGAACAAATTCTCTGCGAGGCTACCGGGAAAAACAATTTCAAGGCAATAGAATTTTGTGGTCTAATCTGGAATACCGCTACTTAATTTCGGGCAGAACATACGCGTTTGCTTTTTTTGATTCCGGGTACTTCTTGCGTAATGAAGATGAACAATTAAAAATTCCGCAAAACTCGGCTTACAAAACCGGTTACGGCTTTGGACTAAACATAGAAACCGGATTGGGTATGCTCGGTGTAAGCTTCGCGTTAGGAAATGGAGATTCATTTACGGATGGCAAAATTCATTTCGGAATAATTAACGAATTTTAATGGTACCTAAAAAAGGTATTGTTCACGCGAAGACAATACAATACTTTTCAATCCGAAATTGAACTGAATAATATTTTTAAATTAACGGCGGGGGATATGTCCTCAAAAGCAAGAGTTATAGCAATTACGATTTCTCTCTGTATATTTTTTATAAGTTGCGAAAGGTCAGTTTTTACAGGATATGAAGAACCAAAACCGGAAAACAATAAGATTCAGATTACTTCTAATCCTTCTAATGCAAAAATTTACCTTAATGGTAAAAATACCGGATTTACTACACCCTCACTATTAACTTGGATAGAATCAGGAAAAGATACAATAGGTCTCAAACTTTTTTTATACAGAGATACAACTTTCATTACCGATATTAAAGGTGCAGCAGAACAAAAGCGGTTTATAGACTTTAAAGCCAATCCGGGCAACTATGGTAATATTTCATGCGTATCTTCCCCGCTTGGAGCGTCTATTCTTCTAAATAAATCAAAAACTTACAGAACAACTCCTCATACCTTTTCAAAACTAGAGCCCGGGATACATTCAATTACTATTACAAAAGCGGAACATCGTGAGGACAGTACAAATGTGACACTTGCAGCAAGTACAACTACACAGGTTAACATCATTTTGGAAGACACAACCAAGTGGGTAAGTTACAATCCTAAGAACTCACAGGTGCAATCTGAATTAGTTTATTCTATAACTACAGACATGAACAATAGAATATGGTTTGGATCGTTAGACGGTCTCAGCAAATTTGATGGAAAGAGATGGACTACCTATACTAAAAGTAATTCGGCGCTTAGGGCAAATGTTATCAACACATTGCTTGTTGATAAACAAAACCGAATATGGATTGGAACTACAAGAGGTATTTATGTAATCATAAATGGAACTCTAATAGACTATTCCCTTAACCTGCCGGATCAAACTGTAGTTGGAATTACAGAAAGTATAGATGGTACAATTTGGACAGCAATTGCGGGTGGAGTTTGTAAGTTGTCTAACTCAAAATGGGAATTGCTTAAAATTTCTAATTCCGGGTTGCACGATAATTTTCCAACATGTATCGCATCTGATGATAATAACAGAGTCTGGATTGGTTCACGAAGTTTTGGGATTGCAATTTTAGACGGAAGCAAATGGAGTTATATCCCAACATCATCAATGAATGTAAAGGATATTTCTCCTGGTGTTGCGTCGATCTGTTTTTCAAAGGAAGGAACTATTTGGATAAGTACTAACAGCCCATCTGGTGATGTAGGAAAGGTATATTTCTTTAAGAATAATTCTTGGAGTCATTATTCTCAAACTGAATTAAATAATAATGTCATTCGGCAAATTAAAACATGGAATGATAATGTTGGTTTCGCTACTAGATTTGGACTAGGCATTCTTTCTCCTTCAAATGAGTTCAAATACTTTAAAAAAGGAAACACTAAGCTTTGGGAACTAAATGTATATCAAACGACTTTTGATAACGATGGAAATATTTGGATTGCGACTTCTATATGCGGTGCTGCAAAACTTAAAAAAGGATTTTAATTAATTCTAAAACGGTCAGTAACAACCGTAATTTTATTTACCCCTTTTAGATATCCTTCCAATATTTATTTTTATCTACGAATCATTTAAGCATCTTTATTTAAATCCCCGTTGGGAAATTTTAGCCTGAAAGTTGTTCCTGAACCTTTAGCTGAGGTAACCTGAAGAGTGATCCTATTCATTTCACATAATTTTTTTACAAGTGCTAAACCAAGTCCGTTCCCGTCATAACTTCTCGAATTACCCTGTTCTTCTTGAGAAAATAGATTAAACATTTTGGGCATATATTCTTCCGCAATTCCAATACCTGTGTCTTCAACCGAAACTACTAAACTGTTCATATGATTATTTTCTACCAGCACAGTTACTTTTCCCTTTTCAGTGAATTTAATTGCATTCTCAATAAGATGGGAAAAGACATGCATTATTGAACCGGGGTCAACATTCGAAATTGGGAAATTACTTTTGTTAATCACACTAAATTCCAAATTCTTGTTGCAAGCATCCGTATTGTATTTGGAATTAAGCGGAACAAGAATGTCTTTGTAAATGTCTGTTTTCTGCGGCTTATTTTCGTAGGAACCCGTTTGTATTTCAGACATAAGTAATATTAGTTCTACCGTTCTAATTATTCTTGCACCGGACTCGCGAACCGCTGTAAAATACTTATCAATATCTTCGGTAAGATTCTCACCTTCTTGTAGTTCATCTCGGATAAAATCTGAGAAATTCAAAAGTCCGTTGAGTGGAGTTCTAATTTCATGAGACATTTGATTGAGAAATTCCGACTTTAGCCTATCTGCAACTTCTGCTTTATCTTTAGCTTCGATTAAATCGTTAACCATTTTTTTTCTTTGCGTAATATCACGGATAATTCCGGTTGCATATAAAGTTTCATCTAATATTACGCTCGAAATAGAAAGTTCCGCTGGAAATTCCGTTCCATCTTTTCTCAAAGCGTAGGCTTCTATTGTTGTTCCCGAGTTCACCTCGGAATCATAGTTTAAAAATTCCACCAGTCTTTGCCTTGCTATTTCTCTTTCTTTCTCCGGCACAATTAACGAAAAAACATCTTTGCCGATTACATCACCTTTTCTAAATCCAAATATTCTTGTGGCAGATGAATTCCATACAATTATTTTTCCGTTTACATCAACTACCAATATGGCATCTGTTGCTGTTTGAGTTAATGACGATATAAGTTTTTCAGATTTTCTTACTTCCTTCTCAAGCAGTTGTTTGTTTTTCCATTCAAGTACGAGCTGGTTGAAATTACTTATCAAGTCTCTAATCTCATCTTGTGTGGTTATCTCAAGTTTATAATCGAGATTTCCGCTTCTTATAATTTGAGTTCCTTTAATTAGCTGCTTAATAGGCTTAAGGAACCGGCGCGTAGTTAAGTAACCAATCAGCATAGAGATGATTGCAACAATGAGCACTACAACTAAAAGAGTAGTCTTCAATTTGTTAATTGAAAGCATCACCATTTCAGCAGCCACATCTTCAACTATAAAATATTTATCAGTTACGGCTTTACTACCGGAAAATATCGGCGAGTACTGAATTATTCTATCCTGGTGATACAAAGTTGTGTTTTTCTTCTCCTTCAGAATTTTTTCGGCAAGATCAGTTGAATAATCGTGGAATATATTTTCATCAAATCTATTAGTAAATAACATTTTCCAATCATTCTTTCTCTCCGAATGAAAAATATAGAAGCCTTCGCCGTTTACTATAAATATTTTTTTGGATGAAACGTTATGCAGCGGAACCAGAAGTTCAAACAGTTTTTCTGCTCGGATATTAACCGTAACAATAGCCGATACTTTGGCGTTTTGATTGTGAATGGGTAAAATAAAATCTATTACCGGGATGAAAAACTTATCTTGCTTAAAACTGATCTCTGACGGCGATAAATATATTTCACCCGGATTCATTTCGCTTACTACATGTGCATAATAATTTTTGGGGGTTTTGGATAATTCTTCCTTAGGAATTATCGAAGCGCTGTCGCCAACATTAATAACCGAGAGTATCTCTTTCCCTCTTTTGTTTAACAGCGATCCCTTTAAGTAAAACTGATTCCCGGAAATTATATTTAGAAATTCTTTCTCAACATTCTCGCGTAAATCAGGTTCTATGCCCTTTCCGGTTTCCAGATTTCTCAGCACTTTATTCAATTCTGTTGACTTCATTACCAGCAATATTTCACTTTCTATTCTGGTAAGGAATAATGTGGTTCTTTCCCTCAGCCCCTTAATATCACTTTCCATATCGCGTAAGTTTTCTTCACGCTTAAACTCTATTTGCTGATTGACAGTTATGATGCTGACCAGAATGATGGGCAATGTTGAAAGCAGAATAAATATAAGTGTTAATTTTTCTTGAATACCAAGAGTTGGAATTATTTTCTTTAACAACTGATTCATTGTATTGATCAACTAATCATCTATCGAAATGTTTTTAGTAACAGTATTGTGTTCAGGTATTAAAATATCCTGCGATTTAATTTTTGTTTCCTCATGCCAAAAGCTTAGACGGTATTTGCCGGGCGGAAGATTATTTATAACATATTCGCCCGATTCATCAGTTAACGCAAAGTAAGGTGTTTCAAGCACAAAAATGTATGCAGACATATCATGATGAATATAGCAAAGCACGGGAATTAAGCCGGGTTTATCGCAAACTATTGATTTTTCAATTCCGGGCTTATATGTACCAAAATCAAATTTCTTTACGTCTCCGGTCGAAAACACACTATGGCGCGTTTGATCGCTATTGGGGAAAATCACTTTTGTTCCCAACAACACAGGAAGTACATGAGGGACAAAGTTCAAATTCTTTTGATCCAGAACAGCAGGCTCTTTGGGCGGTGCATAACTGCCTTTGTTTACCGGCTCCAGATAAACTACAACATTGCTTAGTCCTTCTTCATTAACCTTTATTTTGCCTTTCAAATTTCCGGCATAGCAAAAATTTGTTGTTAATAAGAAAAATAAAAGAATGTATATGGTATAACCCTTCATAAAAATAGTCCGTTTAATAATTTGTAAATGGTTGCCTTGAACAAGACATTAAATTCCTAGAAAGCAAATAATGCATTTATCATAACTAATTGAAATGGGTTCTCATTGTTTGCACGAATAACAGTATTGTTAAAATTTTTATCTTGAAATATTTTTATCACACCTTCGATTGAGAAACGTATGTTCGCTCGGTATAAAATTGTTACATGCGGTATAATATTGACGTACTTATCTTTATCGTTGTTACTCTTCCACGAATATGCTCTTTCAACACGTAGCACGCCAATTAGCCAAGGATAAAAACTATAATCGGCTTCTGCGAAAAGAGCATTACTTTCCAAAGATTTCAAATCATTATCCGGATTATCATCTTTTCCTAAAATGATTCCGCCATACATATCAAGATTTGAAATCTGCATCTGAACATCAAAGCCATATCTGCTAAAATTATTATTGTAAGTATTTCCGTTAGTTAATTGAATTTTATCTCTGCTTCCTAAATATGTAAAAGCTCCAACCGAAATAGAATTGTACCAGTCTTTGATATCCTGTGATTGATATGAAGTGTCTCTGCCGTCTAAACCGTCATCACCTAGTTGATAAGCGAGACGCAAATAAACATCTTTGCGGTCGCTGGGATCTGCTATTGTTTTGCTTTCTCCGTTAACAATTCCACCGGCATAATACAGATGATGATTTAATATTCCGTTTACTTCAATACCCGATTGCGGGTCTCTCGGCTTCCATGTGTTGGTAGCATCATAATCTATTGCCAATGGGTATCCCATAGTCAATCTTTGCGTGCTTGTATAGCCGTCTGTAATTCCAGGTTCAAATCTCCCCACTCTTATGTTCAGAAGACTTTTTTCTCCCACCACATTATTAAATTGAACAAAAAATCTTTGTAGTCCCCTAGCATTTTCACCCAATAAGTAAGCCGCCCATTCACCAAAAAAGGAAACGTCTTCTCCAAACGCTCCTCCAAAAACAATATTCAATAAAAACGGCATAGCAAATTCTACTCTATTCCCCTTGTTTGCTTTTTGCAGATCATAACTGACACGCATATTTGTAACCGCAGCAATAGGAACTGATTCCGGTATTGATCCGGGCCAAATTGCATCGGGCCAAAGGTCTTTCCAAGCTTCTGATCCTAACGCTATAGGTTTCTCTTTAACCAGATGAGCATCATTTAACGGCATAACATAGCCGTTCCTTCTAAAAGCTTCACCAAATAAATTTCTTTTAGAAAAGGCTACATGGCATGTTGTACAGCTTGTTTTATATTTTCTTGCGAAAGCCGGTATTGCAGAAATTGTTGTCTGGAATAAGATTATGTTAAGAAAAACAACACTTAACAAAAGCGCCTTAGAAAAACCCGATGTACTAAACATATTTTTCCCCTTACTTTATGATTATGAAAAGAGGAACTAGACAAATTTAATTTCAAGGTAGCTAAAAAACGTTACTTTTACAATTGCGAGCTAAAACAGCTAATTGGGAATTACCTAGAAATAAATTGGAGAAACAACAAAACTGTCCTGTTGGCAATACGTAAAGTTATTGCAAGAGAATGCGGATTTAGAAGCACAGGGTCTTATTGATACAGGTACAAAGCTTGAGAAGAAGGGAGTACCGGTTCACCGGTAAGCTAATTCAAACTTCACCACACCCCCTCTTCGTAGTTTTATAAGAGGGGCATAATTTTGCAAGCGAATTAAAAAACACAACTTCTGTTGCTTGTTAAGAATTTACGGTAGCGCACTTGAATGGGGTTCAAGGGGGTCGCGGGTTCAAATCCCGCAGTTATTTTATTTCCCTATTATCAGAAAGTTCAATATCGGCTTTTACAGCTTCGGTAACGTTTATAAGTGGTATTATAAATTCATTATATGGGGTATTTTCTGTTTTAGCATGTAAAATGCCACGCGCTGTACCCACAGAAAGCATTAAAAGATGGGAAACAAAACCTTTGGGAAGTAAGGCAGATTTAGTTTCTTTGTTGCTAATTTTATCCCAATAACCTTCTTCGATAGTAAAATGGCAGCCGCTTTCTAATAATAAGAAAGGCATTTTATCTGTTAAATAGCTAAAGTTTGTAAAGACACCAATTCTTTTTTCTTCAAAACTGAGCCCAAACTTAAAGCTAGAATTAAAAACAATTTTCTGATCTTCTGTAGGTATATCTAAAGCAGCAAATTGTTCTGTAGTAACCTTAATAAGGTTAAATTTTATTTCCTTACTGTCGCTCATTATGCCGCACGAAGAGTTAGTGATTGTTCTGACTTATACTTACAAAATATCTTACCACTTGGTCCTTTTGCTGAAACCGTAAAAGGCTTAACGCTGATAGAAGCATTAAAATTGGTAGTTATTTCTATAGCAGCGTAAAATGAAGCATGTACTTCTTGAGTAACCGGTTTTTTAGCTACCTCAATTTTAATGTCATCAACTGCCTCTGCTGAAAGAAGAGCCCCATATAAATTTGGATTGGAAAGCACAGGCTGGTTGAAAGAAATACCAAGAGCTTTTTCCAACTTATCAATTGTATCCAGAGTAAGGTTTTCTTTACCCTTAACAATTTTATTGATATGCTGCGGTGAAGTATTCAACATTACAGCAAGATCGGTTTGCTTAAGACCTTTTTGTTTAAGAGTAACAAGAATTTTAGCAGCAATACGAGCCGATTTAATAAGCCAGTCTTCGTTCTTAACATACAATTCTGCTTCATGTAACCAAGGAGAAACTTCTTTAGATGCTGATTCTCTTAATCTTTTTGCAGTCTCTTTCATAAACTCTTTCTTTGATTTCGTAATTATTTTAGTGCGTCTTGATCTAAAAACTTATTAGTCTTTAGGTAATCTAAACCATTTGTAATTTTGATAAGTTCATTATTTGTGTGTTCTCTATCTTGCATTTTGCGAGTAAGCTTAATGGTGCCGCCGGTAACAACAAAATGATCATCCGGAACATTGATAGCGTAAACTCTAAGCCAGCCTTTTTTAAATTTAGCTTTGCAGCGTTCCAAGCCTTGGTCTGAACTTCTTGTTTCATTATCGAATGGAAGAAAGATATTGTTGAGATATTTAGGATTTTTTTCATTGCTTTTAAATACATCAAGTATATTTTTTCTAAGCATATGAGAATCTTCGATAGTTATATTAATAGCATCTTCAATTGAAATATTACCACCGTACCAACTTTTTAAGTCGGCTTCGTTTTCAGTAAAAAATTCGAAAAGATAGGTTGGATCTTCCCACAACTTAAAAACTCTTCTAAATTCATCAAATACCTCACCTTCATATTTTAATGAAAAGAGTCCTTGATTTTGGAGAACAAATATAGGTAAATGCTCCACTTAATCAACCTATAGGTTAATTATTTTTTACAATGAAGCTAAATTGTGCAAAAATGAGCAGTTTTTGCATGGTAATTTTCCCTACCCTATTAATTTTTTTACAATCTTATCTATCTCTTTCATTTCTGCGGAGAGGTGTTTCTTTATTTCTACGCGCATGCGGCCAAGGTGTATTGCGGTTAATTCTTTTTGGGGCGGATTGTCTTTTATGTATTGCGCTGCTTTTTTATGCGCGGCTTTACTTAACTCCGCTAAACGAATGTGTGTTTCTTCTTCTTCGTTGAATTTTGGAAAGTATATATCGAGAATCTTCTTGTGAACATCTCTGGCTCCAAACAAGCCTCGAGATTGGAAATCTTTCATCATTAGATTGGGTATTGTAGAATTCAATATTCCAGAAATATATAAGGCTTCTTTTTTATTTGAATAATTGCTCAAGTAAGTTTTGTGATCAACAATAAAATCTATATCGTATTCTTCTCTATCAAGAACAACAGCGTTGGCGTTTAGGCCCGATGAATTATACAAAACCAAATAGGGTGTATCAAGGTTTTGATTAATGAGTTTACCTTGCCAATTAAGATAATTCTCTGGTGACATTTCTTTATTGTTTTCAGTTTTCAGCTGATCCCAAAATCTTTCTGCGCTTTTGAACCAACGAGAAGCATTCAAGTATCCCTCGCTCATAAGTTCATCAGCAGAATGCAACTTTATTTCTTTTTGGTTGGATTCATTTACTTCAACAGTAATTGGGAGAACAACTAAATCCGGATTATACAATGCAAATGGCAAAATGCTTTTAGAAAGCGCTGTTCTAAACAAAAACTTACTTTCTATTCTGCCGCTTAGCTCAATGTTTTTCCAAGGCGCTTTTGCATCAGCTTTAATTGCATCAGAAGTTTTTATGTTTATAATTCTATCTGAAAAATCATTCGGTGTTTCTTGCGTTAGTTCCACAAAGTAAAATGAACGTGGAACAATAGTAGCGCCTTGTCTAAAACCATCTTTGTATGGATTTACTTTATTCTGTGCTTTGTACTTTCTATTTGAAAAAGCTGTTGAGCTGCCTTGCTTAGCATAATACCATTTTGTGTTAGTTTCTGTGAGAGCATTCTTTGCTGATTCAAGATTACAGTTGTGTGCCGGTATATTTCCGCTGAAGGAAATTCCATCAAGACCACCCGCCGGTAAATTTCTTTTTGAATTATCTTTTTCTTTTTGTGCAAATAGAACTGAGCTTGGGATGCGGAATAACGGTGATACTCCATCTAAATCCCACACTTGACTTATGCGGAAACCCTTTGCTTTTCCGCTTCGTGTATTATCGTGGTGATCAGCGCTAAAAAAACTTCTCGGAAGTACGAAAGCCAATGTGCCGTTATCTTTCAAGAAATAACTGCTGCAATAAGCAAGAAAGATTGCGGCAATTTCCAGATGAGGAAAGTTTGCAACTCTTTCCGGTTTAACATCGTAAACATCAGCAAGAGCGTTTAATATGTTTTGGTATTCTTCATTTCTAACCGAGCTGTAGGTAAACCAAGGCGGATTGCCGATAACGTAATCAAAACTCTTAGAAAGAAAGTAAGGTTTGTAAAGGTTCTGCACAATAAACTTCCAGATGGAATCGCGTCCCTTTTCTTTAACCGTGCGGAGGCTTCCGTAAATCTTATAAAAGCTCTCAATCACTTGTTTATCAAAACCGCCGCGTACTTGCCTGCGCAAAATGGTTTCAAAAGTTTCTTCAGTTGCTTTCTTCTTGTTGTAGGTTTGCTCTGCAAGTTCTTCGGCAAGTTCCAAGGCTTCATCAAATATCTTTACATCATTCAATATCTTAGAGCTAAGTTCAAGCGTATCTTTATCAATCTGCATCTTAAACTGATTGCCGAAAAGATCATCAACTCCATCGGGCGCAAGCAACGTGTTTGCAAGTATTACATTTATATGCACCGGAGTTCTGGCATTTACAACATCTTTACCAAGAGCGAGAAGCATATTTGTTTTAGCTATCTGCACACTAAGCGGATGAATATCAATACCGTAAATGCTGGCGTTAATTTCTTCAACGGAAATCTTAGGGTTCAACTCTCTAAAGCGGTGAACGGCGGCAATTAAGAAGGAGCCGCTTCCGCACGCGGGATCCAAAACCCGTTTGCCTTCTTTCAAATCAAACTCTTGCAAGACTCTCTGGCAGAGCCAATCGGGTGTGTAATACTCGCCAAGCGCGTGGCGCGTATCCAGATCAATTAGTTCTTGATAAACGCCTTTAAGAATATCCTCGTCAACTTCATGAAAGTTAAACGTGGTTATTTCTTGCGCTATTAAGCGGAATACTTTTTTGAGAGCTTTGAAGTTTCTATCGCTCTTTACCCAATGGTAAAAATCGTCATCAACAAAATTGCGGATTGAAAACTTATGGAAGATAGTTCCATCTATGATGGCTTTCATTTCGGCGTCATCAATGTAGGCATCGTTGCTAACAACAGCATAAGCCAGCATCTTTGCAAAAACGCTAAGGTATGTGTGAATAATAAAATTGCTTTCGCTTGCTTCGTAAGAACCGTAAGCAATACTTAAGAATTTACTCCACTGCTCAAAGGATACTTGAACTTCGCCATACTTTTTAGCTGCCTTAAAATGATTATTCATCTCACGGAAGCACTCAATAAAAACAATGCTCTGGTAGCCGAAAGCTTCTTCAATTCTTCTTAAGGTAGCTCTCTGTTTTTCCTCTTTAAAAAGGAAGCGGTCAATCCAGTAGTAAAAGTCCTCCGCGTTCTTTTCTGTTAAGGTGAATGAAGCGCTTTTAATTTCATTCAGAATCAGTTCTTCTTCATTCAGTTCATTTATTTTTTCAAGGCAAGAAATATCGGGCGCGTAAACTTTCCATGTTATGCAGTCGGAAGCAATAAGAGTAAAGTTGTAACCTTCACCGGCATTAAACTGACCGAGCAGATAACCGGCTAACTGTTCTTTTGCATGGTTGAGTGTAATCTTTAAGTCGTTTTCAAACTCTATTATGATTTTATTGTAGAGAGTATCAGCGCTGCCTTTGTGCATCTTGTCTTTGCGCGGAATGTCGAGTATAGTAGTTTCAGAACCGAGAGAAATTTTATCTATTACCCGTTCAATTTCTTTATCGCCGTGATATAAGCGGTTTAGTAAATCTTTGAACGCTTCTTTCTTAGGTAGTTCTTTGTTTGCGGATTTTACTCTGTGAAAGTAATTGAGAATAAGAGTCGATTTTTCTTTGTTCATTTGGTCAGTCTTGATTTATCCCTTCTTTAAATTAAGATAAATCCAAACTAAATTCATTTATTGTAGAGGCGTCCCGGTGGAACGTCTCACAACATTTTTGAGACGCATGCGATGCGTCTCTACAATAAATTATTTTCGTTTACTCAAAGGATTTTTTGAAATCTTCAAATTGGGTTCTAAGTTCCGTAAGAGAATCTTTTAGAGTATCAATTTCCTTTTCAAGAACGGCAACGCGGTCATTTAAGTCCGGCTCTTTAGCAACTTCTGTTTGCTGCGGTTCGCCGCAGAATAAATGCGTGTAACGGTTTTCCCTTCCGCTTTCTTTAGGAAGTTTAGCTACAAATGGACCGCCTTCTATGCGGATTAAGCTATCAAGTGTTTCTTCTGTTTCAGCCAGATCTTTAAATTCATAAATTCTGTAACTGCGGCTTCGTATTTCTCCTATGGTTTGCTGCCCGCGTAGTAACAAAACGCACATAACTGCAATTTGTGGTTTGGATAAGTTATAAAACTGAGTAAACTGCTGGCGGTATTTGGGAACTCTTAAATCCGGCCCGGTTACTTTTGCAACTAAAGATTTATCTCTCAATTTCTGAGTTGTAATTTCAACGAGGACTTCATCATAAGCCACTACAGGATTTCTGCTGGATTTTTGATTGCACGCATTTGTAAGGGAATTTATCGTAAGCGGATAATACTCCGGTGTAGTAAATTCTTTTTCAATTAACGCACCTATAGCTCTTGCTTCTTCGTTTGATAAGATTTCCATATAAAATTCACCGTTAAATCTAGTTACAAGATATATTTGTAAATCTAAACATTCAAATGGCATGTTTATGAACTTAGCACATTAGAATTTTCTCTTCTTTATATTTCAGTTATGAATTCACTTAAACAATTCGATAAAACATTCTTAACAAAGAAAGTAAAGCATCTTGCCTGAGTTGATGAAGCAGTGCGTGCTGGAATTGTCTTTAAATGCCCGCCAGGAATCAGAGGATGTCCCTGGCGAGCCGGAGTTGTGTATGAGCAAGGGCTTGCCCGCCGCCCGCTTCGCGACTCGCGTTTTCAGCGAGGCGAGTTTGTTGGGCGGGTTAACTATGCATGAGTGGATAATCATTAACCTCTTTTATGAATTGCCAATAATTCTTGAGGAAACTAACCGCATTGGAATTATTCCATCAACCAACTTCAAGATATTCAGGGGGTCACTGTTAATTAGATACCAAATTCCTTCTGATAAATAGAATTAACATATTCATCAAGCCATTGATAAAACTCTTCTGCCTCTTTCTGCTGAAAAGAATTTGTAGTCCACTTCGTAACAAGGTCTTTTGCTTTAGTTATTATCTTATCCTCATGCTTAAATAATTTCTGAATTATTCCGGTCTCTTTTTTATTTAGTAATGCAGAAACATTTAAGTAATCCGTTCCATGACCATAAGTCATTGGAAAACATTTCGCTTTTAGCTTTAGTGATTTTTTATTAATGGGTGCAGTTACACCTTTTTCTCCAATAGTAACAGACGGCATTTTTTCTCCGGCAGCAACCCATACAGGTGTAACCAGAGTTGTTACGGGAAATCCCAAAACTGTCCACAAAGTTGTTAACGCCGGATCTTCTCCCGGTTTTACTCCCTGAACAACCATAGTGGAGATTGAAGAATATCTAACTATAAAATCACGAAAAGCAATAAATTTTTTATCGGTAGTATCTTGAGGTAAATCCATTTTATAAACATCATCTCCGGTTAAAGAGTGAAGCATGTTTCTGTCTGCTGTTTTAAGCAGAAATGACAGACAGACATATTTATTCTTCTTATAATATTCACTAAAAATTTCTTTGGCTGTTTCATAACGGATGTAGCCCTGTCCTTGCAGCTCCCTTCCGCTTACAGAATAATTAGTGCGCAGGAGATAACCATCAGGCGCAATTGCCGGATCATTAACATCAAATTTTTTATAAGTTTTATAATCAACTTCGTAGTATGCCGCGCCCCCCTGTGCATCTATAACGCCAAAGTTTGATGCTACACCCCATTTACCTACAAGTTCTCCCAACAATGTCTCAAAGTCAGCAAGCGTTGAACATTCAGCAAGCGCTCTCTTCATTAAATAGCCATCACGTTCGCGGGGAAGATGATTAGTATTAATAGTATCAACATTGTATGATGCTGTATTCATAATGCTGAAACCTGTAGTGTTGCTTCCCATCCATACTGAATTGGCGAGTGTATCCTTTACATTAACATCACCTATGAAATCATATTTAAATCCTTTGAAAAACATAAGTTTGTTCTCAAAAGCATTTGAATCACGATGCTTCCACAATAAAGGTCTTCCATTTGGAGAAGCTTTTCCGGAAATTATTGCAGAGGTACATGGTAAAACTATTGATTGTGAAAAGAATAGCACAAACAAGAATTTCGAAAAACCTCTTTTAACGTAAGTATAAATTTTATCTCTCATAAACATTCCTTTCAAATTTTTAGATAAAAAATCCGGCTCAATTACTATTTATATTAAGCCGGATTTATAATTGTTAGTCCATGTATTAATTCACTTTAGCGGCAATTAATAAGCGTTGCCCGGATCGTTAGTATTTCTTACCGGCTGCTGAGATGGAGCCGGAATATTTGGATTGGTTGCCCTTTCGCCCTGGCTATACAATAATCGTCTTGGGATTTGACCGCCTGCAAAAGGAGTTACAACCGGGCGATTTGCTCTCTTCCAATCATTATATACTTCTATATTCATAAACAAAGCAATATACTTTTCTTCCATTATGGCATTAATTAAAGAAGTGCCGGTTAATCCTGTAGCTATACCAAGTGAATTTGCCGTAAGTGCCCATCTGCCTTCTTCAGCGCGTCTTGCAGCGTTTAACTTTGCTAATGCTGTAGCTTCATCTCCGGTTTTAAATGCGCATTCTGCCCAAATTAAATTTGCTTCACTAAAGGTCATTACATCAAAAGAATAATCGGCGGCTCTTAATACAGCGCTAAGATTTGAAGCGTCGGTTAGTGTGCCTCCTGGCTCAACTCCAATGAACTTTCCGGCAACCGAACCTACACCTGCCTGAAAATACTTTTGCAAACGCGGATCATTTCTTGTTGTTAACAAATCAACTAAATATTTACCGGCGCGGATATCAGAATTTCTTGTGCGCCAGTACTGGTAAATGGTACTCGATTCATTTTCAACTGTGGTGTGTTTTGTTTTAAAGTTATTAGTATTAGCCGAAATTCCTTTTTGAATAGCACTAAGTGCAAGAGCATAATTTCCCGGATTGACTTCAGCCCAGTGGAGATAGAAGCGGGCTTTTAAAGTATAAGCCGCTTGAATCCACTTTGCTGTATTAGCGCTATAGACAAAATCGTTTGGTGGTTTATACCCGCCGCCAGCAGTTAAATCTGCAATCGCTTGATCCAGCAAAGTTTGAACAGCCGTATAAATATCTTGCTGTTTATCTAACTTTGGATTCGAAATTTCGCCGACAGCTTCGGAATATGGTAAATCGCCCCATAAGCTTGCGGACATTCCTATAGTTAGTGCTTCCCAGGTTTTAGCTATACCGGAATATAATCTCCATCCTTTGGCTTCAGTCTCTTTTAAAATATTGCGAATGTCAACCAATCCACCACCGCTATAAAGACTATTCATATCAGTGTTCCATTCACTTTCGGTGAAATCATATTTACCTAAGCTAATTGCCTGGCGGTCAACACCTGCCAACTGCTGCGTCCAGATTGCAGCTGTTCTAGATGTATGTCCTTCGTATCTAGAGAATTGACGAACTTGTATGGCGTTAAAAAGCAAATCGGCAGAGACTACTGTAGCTCTGTTTGGATCGTCCTGAATTTCAGGATCATCTATAAAGTTGCTGCAACTAATCAACAAAGAGCTAACAAGAAGAGCAACGACCAAAATTATATTGTGTGTTTTGATATATATTTTCATTTTGAGCTCCTAGTAATTAAATCGTAGAGATAAGATGATAGACCTTGTTTGAGGATTATTGAAGTAATCAAATCCCCGTCCATTAGCAGTACCGGCTAAATTTGTTTCAGGATCTATGCCTTTGTATTTTGTCCATGTATAAAGATTTCTGGCACTCAGACGTATATCTATAGTGTTGATACTGGTCCACGATTTTATTAATTCGCTGTGTAATGTATAAGCAATAGCAATTTCTCTAAGCTTAACATAACTACCGTCCTCTATGGCGAGACTCGCCGGTCCATTAAAACTGCTTCCTATACCTTGATAATATGATTGATCTAGCACAACTTCTTTTCCTGCACCGGGTCCATACCCAGCAAACACAGTTTTTTGACCTCTATTTTCAGTTTCTTTTGCGGTACCAAAATACATTAATGCACCTACGGTTCCATTAGATACATCTCCACCTTTAAAGAAATCAAACAGAGCAGAGATTTGAAGATTATCAAAGAGAGTAAATGAAGTTCTAATGCTACCCGTCCAATCCGGATTTGGGTCGCCAATAATCCTTAATTGAGGGTCTTTAACCGGATATCCCGTTGCGTCAAGGTAAAGATCGCCGGATTGCCAGCCACTGTATTTTTTATCGATGTCTACGCCGTTGTAAACAACATTTCTTCCAAATCTTAGATAATCGGAACCATAGAAAATGCCGAATGGTTGTCCTTCCATAACAACCGAACTACCAATAGCAGAACCCGCAAGCGAAATATATTGCGCTCCCGGCAGTTCAAGAACTTTATTCGTATTACTTGCATAAAGCAAATTAATATCCCATTTGAAGTCGGGTATATTAATGGGCTGTAAATTAAGCCCCACTTCAATACCCTTGTTTTGAATTGTGCCTGCATTCTGAACCTGAGAAGTGCTACCCGTAGAAGGAGCTATGGGTAAAGAATAGATAACATCGGTTGTCTTTGAATTATAATAAGTAAAATCCAGACCTACACGTTCGTTCAAAAATGCAAGGTTAATTCCCATTTCAAATTCTTTTGATCTCTGAGGAAGAATATTAGTCTGTCCTTTAGTTGGACTTGTATAGAAACCCACGTAGCCGTAAGCGTTTGAAGTAAGAGTAGCTGCCCAGCCATCACTGTATGCGGTAGAACTGGAAGTAAATGCAGTTATTGTTGAATAAACTTCAGGTTCCTGTCCGGCTTCACCGTATGCGAAATGAAGTTTACCAAAATTGAACCAATCCGAATAGTTAGCAAAAATATCTTGCTTTGAAAATTCCCATGCAGCGCTGAATTTCGGATACCAATGGCGTTTCTTGCTTTTTCCGAATGTAGAAGAACCGTCGTTTCTTAAACCGGCAGTAAGATATAATTGATTGAACATATCAAAAGTTAACTGTCCGAAATACGATTCTCTTCTTACAATTGATTGATATTCATCTGCCAAATTTGAGGAAGCATTATCCAATTGGTGAAAATCATAAACAGCCATATCTTCCCCTGTAGTACCAAAGTAGTTGTATTTACTTTCATTCATATTTTGACCAAGCATCAGGGTAGCTTTTGTATCAGCAAAGTCAAAACTCCTTTTTGCTGTAATTAACAAATTACCATCTGTTTCTCGGTTGATTAATCTTTCCGTAATTATTTGTCCGTTTGGACGGTACGAACTGCTTGGCGGAATAACATTTTTTCGCTCGTCCGATGAATAATCATTACCGAGTGTGTAACTTAAATTCAACCAATCTAATGGGTCATAATCAATTCTTATATTGCCAAAAGTTCTTGAGACTTTTGAATCAAAAATTTGTTTATAGGCAATGAAGTACGGATTATCATATCCACGAGTAACTTTTAAGGCAGTTGGATTTTGATATCTGTATGATCTGTGCAGCCCGGTAACAGGATCCAAATAAACAGAATTATCAAAATCGGGAGGAGTTCTCCATGATCCAGTTAAAAGTCCGCTGACAGAAGATCCCTTTCTAAGCTTGCCTGCATCAGTATCAACATAATGTATGCTTCCCGTTACTTTGATATCTTCATTAATACGCTGGGATGCTTTTAAGTTGACAGAATTTCTTAAATAGCTTGAATTACCAATGAGTGTACTTTTGGAGTCGGTTCTGCCTAAAGATAAATAATAGGTTGTCCATTCGTTTCCACCTGAGATAGAGAGATTATTATCAAGAGTATGCCCTGGTTGAAACATTTCTCTTTCATGATTATAAGTTGGAGTGCCTTCCGGTAATAACGGACCCCAAGCACCAATTGCTGTTTTACTAGTTATGCCTTTATCACCCTGTCCATATATTTGCTGCAACGGTTGAACCTTTGTTATTTCATCGAAAGTATAAGAAACGTCGTAAGTTACTTTTGCTTTTCCCGGTTTGCCGCTTTTAGTTTTAATTAGAATTACACCGTTTTGAGCACGCGCACCGTACAGCGCAGCCGCCGCGGGTCCTTTAAGAACATCTATCGATTCGATATCCTTAGGATTAATATCCATTGCACGGTTCATTTGGGTATATCCACCAGTGCTGGAACCAATTTCAGAATTATTAATTGGCGATCCATCAACAACAATCAGCGGCTGGGTTCCACCTGTAATTGAATGTGAACCACGAATTCGAATATAAGATGATGCACCTGGTTCGCCGCTAGATGTGGTTATTTCAACGTTTGCAACTTTACCCTGAATTGCTGAAATAACATCAAGCGCTTTACTATTTACTACTGCCTCGGATGAAACATTTCCAATTGTAACACCGAGCTTTTGTTTCTCAATTTCAACACCCATTCCGGTAACCACAACAGTTTGCATCTGGAGAATATCTTCCTTAAGGGCAATGTCTTGAGTAATATCTCCGGACAAAATAAGGTCAATAGTTACTTTTATATAACCAACATAACTAGTTTCAAGTGTTGCTTTCTTGCCAATAAGATTTGATGGAACAGTAATAGAATATGCACCATTTTCATCAGTCATGCCGCCAATAGAAAATGGTTTTAAAATCACAGTAGCACCTATTAACGGTTGTTTTGTATTAGAATCTATAACCGTACCCTTAACACTACCAATTTCTACAACAGTAATTTTTTCTGTTTCCCCGTTCTCCGCTTTCTTGATTACTATCTGGTTGTTAATTCTATTAAATGTTAATCCGTAATCTTTTGCAAAAACCTCGAGAATGTTATATAAAGATTCATCTTCCACTATGACTGTTGCTCTTTCATTCAGAGGAATCTCTTCTTTTATATAATTGAATTTGAAATCGGTTTTTTGTTCAATAATCTGAAGTGCTTGTTCCAGACTAACATTTACAACATTCAGGGTTACCCTAATATCTTTGAGATTTTGAGCTTCTGTTGGCGAAGATGCTAAAAGCAAATTAACAAACAGACCTTGAAGCAGAAATCCTAGTACTGTGTAAAGAGCTGTCAATTTTAATACCTTCAAAAAATAATTTTTTCCCGAAAAGCGGGATTCTGTTTTAAATAAATTTAACATAACTTTGTCCTGTGATGGTTGAACAAATATTATTTTGTTTGACTTCTGAGCCGTACCGATCTAGCCATCGGTATGCCTGCCCCTACTCCGATTGTTCGGTAGTGGGGGCTTTTTTAATCGCCTTTGGCGAGTAGGACCCTCAAACTTTTCTTCTCCTCTGTTATTTTTTATAAAAAGTGATTTTTGTGATACGGTTGTTCTCTTTAGTTGTTTTGTAATTTAATCCGGTTAATTTTTTAATTACTTCAGATACGGTTCTAAAGGAATCATTTTTGAAATTAACCGTAAGCTTTTTATTGCCAGCCGATTTATCGGCTAATACGAACTTTACGCCGTAAGTCCTTTCCAATTCAACAAATATTTTGGAAAGCGGTTCGTCATCATACTTAAGATTATTTTCTATCCAGCCTGTTTCTTTTTGCGGCTCGAAAACTTCAACGGAACTTATTGCAGCTTCTTTATAGTAAACAAACTGTTGGTTTGGCTTTAATATTATTATGTCTTCGTTTCCAACTGCGTTCACGTTGGAAACTTTTACCTTACCCTCAACAAGTGAAACTTCTATGTTTTCATCACCGGCAAAGGCTTTTATGTTAAATTTTGTCCCAAGTACAGTTGTTGCAAGATTGTTTGAATGAACAATGAAAGGTTTTGCCGAATCTTTGCTCACTTCAAAGAAAGCCTCTCCTTCTAAAAAAACTTCTCTTTGTCTCCCCTCAAAGTGCTGCGGGTATCTGAATTTGGAATCTGCATTTAATGTAACTATGCTTCCGTCCAGTAGCATTATTATGGCTTTCTCTCCAAGAGCTGTAGTTTTCTCTTGCCAAATTGTTTCATCTACTTTCGCTTTGCTGAAATGAGTATAGTATAAATACCCTCCGGCAACCGATACCATAATTAACACAGTTGCGGCAATCCTTAAAATCATTGGATTAATCCGAAATCTGTTAGCTGTTCGTTCCGGTTTTGAAAATGTAAAGGTAGGTTCAACTTTTCTAATCTTTGATTCCAGAGTTCTTAGGCTCTTTTCAACATTAAAGCTAGGCTGTTCATTACTTTCACTCTTCTCATTCCACTTTTCTTTAATACAGTTGAAAAGTGCATAGTATTCATCTTTTTCTAAATAGCTGTACAGACTTGCTGTTTCTTCTTTGGAAGTTTCTTGTGATAAATACTTAGTTGCCAGTTCAATAAATCTTTCTTCAGACATGTTCTTCACTTATGCGTTTTGGGAGTATTCTTTCTCTATTAGACAAAGAATCTTTTCTTAACCTACTACTCGGACGATGTAAATTTTGTGGTTTTTTTAGAAGAGTATTGAAAACAACTTTTTGATACGGGGGAGTTGCTCTGCCATAAATTTTACTGCATTTACCATTTGGTTTTGTACGGTGTGTATTGAAATTGAAAGAATGTCGGCAATTTCTTGATAAGTCAAGCCATCTATTCTATTCATCCGGAAAATTAATCCTCTTTTCTCCGGAAGCTGATTTAGCAGTTCTTCGATCTGTTTTTCCAAATCTTGTTGGTTAACTAGCTGGTCTGTTTCCGTTTGCGAAGTAATGAGATGAAGCTGGTTCGGATCTATCGGTTCGGAAATCCGCTTCTCTTGTTTATAATAATTAATAGAACGGTTTTTAACCGCTGTATATAAGTATGATTTGAAACTTGTCTGGATATTGATTCTATTGCGCTTAATCCACAGCTCGGCAAATACGTCGGAAACAGTTTCTTCCGCAAGCTCTGTAGATTTAACAATCTGAAAGGAGAAATAACATAGAGGATTGTAATACTTAATAAACAAAGCTTTCAGAGCAAGCGGATCATCTTTTTTGATATGGTCGAGTAACTGAAAATCTTCCTCGTTATTCTCTTTGTCCATTATTAAACTCTAAGTAAGCTGCTTCAACAAAATACAAAATATTATCTCATGTTAGTAAAATATATTTTGTAAGCTTACACAGAAGATTTAGTATAACTTAATCGTTGTTTATATTTCACACATGAATCATCTTAAACAATTTGATAAATCATTCTTAACGAAGAAAGTAAAGCATCTTGCCGGTGTTGATGAAGCCGGGCGAGGTCCTCTTGCCGGTCCGGTTGTTGCAGCTGCTGTAATTTTTGATAAGAAAACATTTCACGAACAGATTAATGATTCGAAAAAAATTGCTGGAACAAGACGGGAAGAACTTTACGAGTGGATAGTTAAAAATTGTGTCGCGTATGGGATAGGAGTTATTGACCATATTGAGATTGATGAGATTAACATTCTTCAGGCATCGTTGAAAGCTATGAAGATAGCCGCTTTGCAATTAGAGCCAAAGCCAAATCTCATTCTTATTGATGGTAATAAATCTTTCGTTTCAAATATAAAATCTACGACAGTAGTAAAAGGTGATGCAAAATCATTTTCGATAGCCGCGGCATCTATTATAGCGAAAGTTACCCGCGATAGAATGATGAAAGAATACGCCGGTAAATTTCCGAACTACGGCTGGGAACACAACAAAGGTTACGCTACTAAAGAGCATATCTCGGCAATTAAGAAACACGGGGCAACGGAACTTCACAGAAAAACTTTTTTGAACAATATTCTAAGCGGAACACATGAAGAAATAAAATTAGGGGTGTGAAATGGGAACTCCAATTAACCAACGTGCTAAAGGCAAAGTTGGCGAAGATATTGCCACCGGATTTCTTAAAAAACTTGGCTACAAAATTTTAGAAAGAAACTTCCAATTCGGACACGGAGAAATTGATATAATCGTGCAAGACGATAATGAAATTGTCTTTGTTGAAGTGAAAACTCGCAAAAGTTTGGAATATGGAGATCCCGAGTTTGCAATCACCAAAAATAAGATCAGTCAAATAAGAAGAGTTGCAACGGCTTATCTTGTTCAGAAAAACATAACAGAGCAAACTTGCCGGATTGACGCAATTACAATTTTAATTCAGAATGAGCGTGAACCGCTCTTAAATCATTACAAAAATGTGGGTTAATAATCTCACTACTTTACATCTAAAGTTTTATTATTTTTTCCTTTGAAATAATCAAAGCCAGAATGAAAATACCAAGAATTAGATATGGAAGACCCTTAACCTACGCAGATTATCTTTACAACTTTTTTGCTACCATCACCGGGTTAACAATCTTTAACATTGAGTTTGTTAAGCAAATGTTCAAAACTCCTTTAGAGATTGGGCAAATAAAAAAGCATATGGATGAACTCGGCGTTAAAACTTTTGGCATCGTTAGCATCACCGGATTAATAATTGGGCTGGTTCTTACAATGCAAAGCCAGCCGATTATGCAGAGGTTTGGCGCAACTGATTTTCTTCCGGCAATGGTTTCTATTTCTGTCGTGAGGGAACTTGGCCCGGTAATTACGGCTTTAATTTTCGCCGGGCGCGTTAGCTCCGGAATCGGCGCAGAGCTTGGCTCTATGCGCGTTACAGAGCAAATTGACGCGATGGAAGTTTCGGCAATCAATCCGTTCAAATACCTTGTTGTTACAAGAGTAATCGCAACAACAATGATTCTCCCAATTCTTACAATCTATGTTATTATGATTGCGCTTGTTGGGACATATATGGCTATCATTTTAATGGAAAGCATGTCGCTAAAATATTTTGTTGATTCGGTTGTAACTGCAATCGAATTTGGCGATTTCATTCCCGGCGTCGGCAAAACTTTTGTCTTCGGATATTTAGTTGGAATGGTTGGCTGCTATAAAGGATTTACAGCAGAAGGTGGAACTGAAGGCGTTGGACGGGCTTCAACAACAGCCGTTGTTCTTTCCTCCCTGCTCATTTTAATTTTTGATATGGTTTTAGTAAAGGTTTCGTTGTGGTTATGGCCGACAATAAGTTAGTTGAAATAAAAAATCTCTCTAAGAGATTCGAAACACTTTCCGTTCTGGATGACATTTCAATTGATGTTCTGCGCGGAGAAAATCTTGTTGTCTTCGGAAGAAGCGGACAAGGCAAAAGTGTTTTGCTGAAATGTATAATCGGTTTAATGCATCCCGACGCGGGCAAAATTTATATTAAAGGAAATGATATTTCGCTTCTTTCTATGAAAGAGTTGAACGGTCTGCGCAAAGACATTGGTTTTCTTTTTCAAGGTTCGGCGTTGTATGATTCGATGACTGTAAGAGAAAATTTGGAATTCCCTCTTCAGAAGCATTTTCCGGATAAGCCGCAGAAAGAAATTGATGAAAAAGTTCTTAATACTCTTGAGCTTGTTTCATTGGAAGACGCGATAGACAAAATGCCAAGCGAGCTTTCCGGCGGAATGAAGAAGAGAATTGGCTTGGCTCGTTCAATAATTACAGATCCCGAATTGATGCTTTATGATGAACCTACAACGGGACTTGATCCGATTACGACAAAAGAAATTAGTGAGCTTATCATAAATTTGCAGAAGAAGTTGAACATGACTTCGATAGTTGTTACTCACGATTTAATCTGCGCAGAAATTATAGCAGACCGCGCAATATTTTTGCGGGATGCAAAAATAGCTTATGAAGGAAATATTACAGAGCTTACAAATTCGGCTGATCCGTTCTTGCGGAATTTCTTTAGCCATGAATTAGTAAAAGAATAGGAGTTTTAGATGTTTAAGCAGTTAGAAGGCGCGCGACTTGGAATTTTTATTTTCCTTGGAACCGTAATGCTGGTGCTGTCAATTTTTCTACTCGGTAACAAAGAAAAACTTTTCAGCTCAACAATAGAAATCAAAGCATACTTTAATCAAATTGAGGGATTAAAACCCGGCGCGCCTGTGCGTTTGAGCGGTTACGACGTTGGCAGCGTGCAAAGTATTTCTCTGGAAAGCGGTTCAAACGGAAGAGTTGAAGTTGTATTAAACATTGATATTGCACTCAAAAAATTTATTCGCATAGACAGTCAGGCTGCAGTTGAAACGGAAGGATTGGTTGGGAAAAAGATTGTTACAATCGCACCCGGCTCACCGGAGAAAGCGGAAATTTCAGATGGTGGAATTATCCCTTCAAAAAATCCCGTTAACGTTTCGGCTATTATTGAAGAATCGCAAGCAATTATGAGTAACATTAAATCTCTTAGCAAAGAGTTCTCGGATGTTTTTGCTAAGATTAACAAAGGCGAAGGAAGTCTTGGCAAACTCGTTAACAGCGACGCGCTTTATAATTCTACTGTTTCGTTAACACAGTCTGCCGATAAGAGTCTTATCTTAATTACAAAACGCTTGGATGAAATTTCCGATATAATTGTAAGCACCAGCGGTGGAATAAAAAGAGTTATCGGTCAAGTTGATACAACAATAATTGATACACGTAAATTATTAGCTAAAGTTGATAGAGGTGAAGGCGCGTTGGGGAAATTAATCGGCGATCAGCGCATGGCGGATTCTGTAACTTCGGTGATAACAAACCTCGCCAAAACAAGTGAGTATGCACGAATTGCTACTACAAGCTTTGCAGAAAACATGGAAGCGCTAAAACATAACTGGTTATTCAAAAGTTATTTTGAACAGCGCGGCTACTGGAATCAATCGGAATACGAGCAAGCTATTGATAGCCAGTTGAAAGAACTGAAGAAACAGCAGTCTATTCTTGATGAGAAAATGAAAGTGCTAAACGAACTGGAAGCTAAACTTCAAAACCAAACAAAATGATTTTTCCGTAGGGAACGGTCTAACTTGTCCGCCGTTCTATGGCGGAGACCCCTCCTTACTTTTCTTTTTCCCATGCTTGCCTGAAAGACTACTCTGCAGCGTTGTGGGTTACAGTTTTATAACAAATGAGGTTTAAAAAAGCCCTTCCCTTAGGGAAGGGTTGGGATGGGCTCTTATTTCCTCCCACCTTCTACTAACAACATTCCAAACTTGCTCAACAGAAACGGCATTCATTGCTTCCGCTTCTTGTTCATCTGTGTACGATTCTAAAACTAATGGAGATTTAATAGTACGGTGAATTTCACCATAAGGTCCCCAATCAGTTGGATCGGAAGAACCAAGTATAGCACAAGTTGGAGTTCGTACCGCTACGGCAACATTCATTGGTCCGGTGCAGTTTGTTAAACACATATTAGAATTCTTTATTAGTGAAGCAAGTTCGCCGATAGTTTTGGTCTGCGGAGCTAAAAATATTTTAAGTGGATTAGCTGAAGCAACATACTCAGCCAGTTCTTTTTCTTTTCCGCTCCAGGTAACAATCACATTTACATCATATTGTTCTACAAGTTTTTTTGCAATTTCACGGAAACGCTCCGGCAGCCAAGCTCGAATTGGTTTAGATGCGCCGGGATGAATGCATATAGTTTTATTCTTTTCAAGATTATTCAGAGTAAAAAAATCCCGGGCAAATTTTACATCATCAATAGAAATATAAGTGTAGGGTGTTTCATCATTTACTTTAACACCAACAGCTTTTACAATATCAAGATTGCGGTGAACTTCATGGTATCTTCCTTGCGGAAAAGGAACTTTGGTTGTGTACAGACCCATCATGTTATGCGGACCAGAACTAACGCGCTCTTTTGCGCCGCTAAGATATGCTATCATTGCGCACCTATCGGAATGCCAGCGCAGATTGATTGCCAAATCAAATTTGTATCTACGAAGATGAAGCACCAACCGAAATAAATGCGCAATTGCTTTTACACCGTGATATTCTTTCTCATCGTAAATTATTAACTCATCAATAATGGAACCGGAAGGAGCAATTTGCTGCATTAAACTGTTGCTAAGTAAAACCGCGCGCGCGTTGGGAAATGTCTCCTTCACAGAACGAATGGCGCCCGTAGAGATAACCATATCGCCCAGCGCGCCCCATTTTATTATTAAGATATTTTTGGGCTCTTTCTTCAACTCAGAATCTCTTTTACTTTGTGGAAAACATCTTCGACCGTTATCGAATCTAAAAACGGTTTGTCGGGATTGTTGATATTTCTCTTTCCTAAAATGAAAAACTGTTTTTCCTCTTCGGTGTAAAATTTCCATGGAATTATTTTATCATCCGGGAAAAGTGTGATTGTTGGAGTTTTCAATGCGGCTGCCAAATGCCGCGCTCCGGAATCGTTACAAATAAGCAGCCCGCACTTGCTTAAAAGCCAAGCGAGATGTTGAATGCTCTCCGATGTATCGGCTACAACAACTTTGTTTTTCAAAACATCATTAAAAATGGATTTCTTCTTCTCCATAGGTCCTAAGAACAGAATGACTTTTGTATTAACATCCTTGCTAATAATATCAACCAGTTGCAAATAATTTTCAATGGGCCACATCTTTGTAGGTTCGCTTGCGCCGGGATGAATGCCAATAATTTTATCTTGTGGTGAGATTTCTTTTGTAAACAAAAATTCTTCAACCCAATTCCGGTGTTTTTCATCTGGAGTAAAATCTAATTCCTTCGTTGCAATTTCAGCACCAAATGCTTCGGCAATTTTCAGATAGTAATCCAGGTAACTAATTTTTTCTTCAAACACTTTTGCTTTTGTTGTAAGTAGAAATCCGAAATTGTTTTCTATTGGAGCTACACGAACTTTGGCTCCGCTAAAGAAAGACCAGAACACATATCTATCACCCGCTTGCAAAGAAATCACAGCATCAAATTTTTTGCTTCGCAAATATTTCACAAACCTAAATTCGGTCTTAAGCTTTTCCCATCCTCTCATTTTTTTGATTGAGAGATCGTAAGTAATAATTCCGTCTATATTCTTGTTTCCACTTAGTACATCTTTATATTCGCTTCGCACCAGCAAGGTAATTACCGACTCCGGGAAACTCTGCTTAATTGCTCTAATCGCGGCAGTTGACACGATTAGGTCTCCGAGATATTTCAGATTAATGATGAGAATATTTTTGGGCTGGTTCTGCTTCATTTACCATATAGAAATTTTGCGCGGTAAATTTAATCATATTAGTTGCATTTCCGCCGTCCGATGTGCCATCATTTTTTTAACTTTGTAACCATTGACAAAATTGATTTGATGGAAAAATTTAACAGAGATACTATTTGGCGGGTTCACATTCCCCTTTTGATTGTCCAGATTACTTTTGGCTCGCTTCCCCCTTTTTCTAAGCTCGCGTTAAAATATTTTCCGCCGATGAGCATTGTGTTCTTTCGAGTTTTCTCAACGGCTCTGCTATTCAGTACAATCTTTTTCCTTTTCAAAAAGGAAGAAGTTAAAGAGAAAAAGCATTTTGCTTGGTTTGCTCTCTTTGGTTTCTTTGGTGTGGCGGGTAATCAACTTTTCTATTTAACCGGAGTTTCCATAACAACCGCAGTTAACGCTGGAATTCTTGTTACTACCATTCCAATCTTTACGTTAATAGTAGCACTGCTTTTAAGAAAGGAAGAACTGAACTTCATTAAAATTGTTGGTGTGCTCGTTGCTTTCAGCGGTGTAGCTTTTCTTATAGACTTTGGCAGATTCCAGCTAAACGAGAATTTGCTAGGCGATTTATTCATCATGGCTAATTCTTGTTTCTATGCAGTCTATCTAGTAATCTCAAAGAAGATGCTTCGCATTTACAACTCGTTTACAGTGATAACTTACGTTTTTATATTTTCTGCTTTTCTCGTTGCCCCTTTTACTATGGGAAGCTTAAGCACAATTAACTACGCAGCAATACCGATGGAAGGTTATCTTTCACTATTGATGGTCTTAGTCGGCGGAACATTCATTCCCTATCTTGTTGTTACATTTGCTCTGCAAAACACTCAGTCAACTTCTGTAGCAATTTATAGCTACTTACAGCCTATTATAGCTACACTACTTTCGATAATGATTGTTGGCGAGCCGCTAACACTTAAACTTGTTATTTCCGCCGCCATAATAATCTTTGGAGTTTCCATAGTTACTTTTGCCGGAATTTTCAAATTCAACAAAGTATTTCAGAGAATAAAAGGAATCATTAGTTAGCACTTATTCAAAAGGGCATAATTATTTTGGAATTTTATTAGCGCTATTTATTAATTTGCTTTTTGCAATTACAAAAAAGAACTCATGCCAAAGAAAAAAAGCATTTCATCAGAAAATAAAATCATTGTTAAAGGCGCACGCCAGCATAATCTCAAAAACGTTTCGCTGGAAATCCCGCGTAACAAGTTAGTTGTGTTTACCGGAGTAAGCGGAAGCGGAAAGTCTTCCCTCGTATTCAATACAATTTACGCGGAAGGACAGCGCCGCTATGTAGAAAGCTTATCCTCTTACGCACGCCAATTTTTGGAAAGGATGAACAAGCCGGATGTTGATTTTATTTTTGGAATATCTCCCGCTGTAGCGATTGAACAAAAAACCGGCGCACGCAATCCCCGCTCTACAGTTGGAACAAACACCGAGATTTACGATTTCTTGCGCTTGCTTTACGCGCGGATTGGAAAAACATATTGCTTTAGCTGCGGAAAGGTTGTTCAAAAAGATACTGTAGGAACTGTAAGTGAATGGCTTGAAACCCAAAGCGAGGAAGCAAAATTTTATCTCGGCTTTCCTATCCATTCGCATGAAGGAAGAAGCGTTAAGGAAGAGCTTGAGCTTCTAAAGAAAAAAGGATTCTTCAGAATTTTCATCGGCAAAGAACTGCATGATCTTAATTCCAAAATTCCTACGCCAAAAACAAAGAAAGATATTTTTGTTGTTATAGACCGATTCAAAGTTAAGATTGGAAAAGTCCGCGAGACTCTTGCCGAATCAATTGAATCTACATTTAAAGAAGGCGAAGGTCGGTTAGCAATAATCAACGCCGACACAAATGAAGTTAAGAGCTTTACAAAATTTTATGAATGCTGCGGCATACGTTACGAAGAACCGGAACCGCGCTTTTTCTCTTTCAACAATCCGTTTGGCGCTTGTCCGGTTTGCCAGGGCTTTGGTAAAACGATGGGCTACGAAATTGAGCGAGTCGTTCCAAATCCAAATCTTAGCATTAGCGATGGCGCTATTGTACCTTGGCGGACTGTTAGTCACAGCAAATATCTCCGCGATTTAATCAAAGCCAACAATAACAGAATTCCTCTCACAGTTCCGTTTAAAGATTTAAGCGCAGAGCAAGTAAATTTAATTTGGGATGGCTTCGGCTCATTCCACGGTTTGAACGGGTTCTTCAAACATCTTGAAGAAAAAACTTACAAGATGGGAATTAGAATTTTACTGAGTAAGTACCGCGGCTATACAACTTGCACCGCATGCAAAGGCTCACGCTTGCGTAGAGAAGCTTTGCAAGTGAAAATTGATGACCGCTCTTTGTACGATATTGTTTCGATGTCTATCGAGCGTGCGCAAATATTTTTCAAACTTATTCAGCTAACTGAATATGAAAAAACTGTTGCTAAACGTGTTTATGATGAAATTGTAAAACGGTTAGCTTTCTTAAATGATGTTGGACTCGGCTATTTAACTTTAGACCGGCTTAGCAGCACACTTTCCGGCGGCGAGACTCAGCGCATCAATCTCGCCACATCTCTCGGCTCTGCACTTATGGGAACGCTTTATGTTTTAGATGAGCCTTCGATCGGTCTTCATCCGCGCGATAATGCACGTTTAATAAATATTTTGAAATCTCTGCGCGATCTTGGCAACACAGTTTTAGTTGTTGAGCACGATCCGGAAATGATGAGAGAATCGGATTTGATTTTTGATATGGGTCCGCGTGCGGGAGTTCATGGCGGCGAAATAATTGCAACAGGAACATTCGACCAAATTTTATCCAACGAAAATTCTCTAACGGGAAAATATTTAAGCGGCAAACTTTCCATTCCGGTGCCCAAAGAAAGAAACTTTCATGAAACGCAGTCAATAAAAATTACGGGAGCCAGAGAAAATAATCTCAAAAATGTTTCCGTAGAATTTCCGCTAAAGAAATTAGTTGTTGTTACCGGCGTAAGCGGCTCGGGCAAATCAACACTTGTGCACGATATTCTCTACGGCGGAATTGTAAAGATGAATGGCGGCAATCCGCCAAAGCTTGGCAAGTATGAAATGATTGAAGGCTCCCGCTACATTGACGAAATTGAAATTGTAGATCAATCACCAATTGGAAAAACACCCCGTTCAAATCCAATAAGCTATGTTAAAGGTTACGAGTTAATCCGCGAACTGTTTGCAAACACGCCGCAAGCCAGAGCGCGCGGCTACAAACCGGGCTATTTCTCTTTCAATGTACCCGGTGGTAGATGCGATACTTGCGAAGGCGATGGCTACGTTACAATCGAAATGCAATTTCTTGCCGATCTTTATCTCGAGTGTGAAGACTGCAAAGGAACACGTTTCAAAAAAGAAGTAAGAGAAGTTACATACCGGGGAAAGAATATCGTTGATGTTCTAAACATGACAGTGGACGAAGCGATTGAATATTTTGCCAATAATGAAAAAATATTAAAAACTCTCCGTGTTCTTTCCGATGTTGGATTAGGCTACATAAAACTTGGTCAGCCGTCAACCACGCTTTCCGGCGGCGAGGCGCAGCGTGTTAAGTTAGCTTATCATTTGGCGATGCAGAAGAAAACTTCTCACACACTTTTCATTTTTGATGAACCGACAACCGGTTTGCACTTCGATGATATTGGCAAACTGCTCAAGTGTTTCCAAATGCTGATTGCCGAGAAAAACTCTGTTGTAATTATTGAGCACAACCTGGACATAATAAAATGTGCCGATTGGGTGATTGATCTTGGTCCGGAAGCCGGCGACAAAGGCGGCGAAGTTGTTTGCGTTGGAACACCGGAAGAAATTGCGCAGAATGAAAGATCACATACCGGAAGATTTTTGAAAGAACTTTTAGCGACATAGCTTTGTTATCTCAGCGTATTCTTTTCCCGAGGAAGGCTGTCGCATAATTAATTATTAGACAGAAATAGCACACGGATGACGCAGATTTAACGGATTTACACTGATAGATTTTTGATTATTAATTATGCGACATCCACTGAAGGGACGACTAAGTCGGCGCATTTTGTGGTTAACTATTTAAACGCAGAGAACGCTAAGTTTCCCCAAAGAACGCTAAGGAAAAAATTGTAAAATAAATTATGGAGAGGTATAGATGATAATTGAGAGCTTTACAAAAATTTTTGAGCGTGATATTTTCAAAATTATTGCCGAGCTAAATCAATACAATGATGAAAAATTGATTTGGGCGAAACAAGGATTAGTTTCAAATTCTGCGGGCAATTTGGTGTTACACTTAATCGGGAATCTAAATCATTTTATCGGTTTCGCACTTGGGAATACCGGCTATGTTAGAACCCGCGAATTAGAATTTTCTACAACATTCCGTTCAAGAGATGAAGTGATTAATGACCTTCACGAAACAATTTCTATGGTAAAAACATCTCTCGGCAAACTAAATGATGAAAGCCTTAATTCTATTTTCCCTTTGGAATACAACGGTGAGAAGGTAACAGTTGCTCACATGTTGATGCATCTGTTAACCCATCTTAATTATCATGTTGGACAAATAAATTATCACAGAAGAATGATTGGAGCAGCACAATGAAATACTGGCTGGTTAAGGCTGAGCCTAACTGTTTCTCAATAGACGATTTAGCAAAGGAAAAAAAGCAAACTACACATTGGGATGGTGTCCGTAATTATCAAGCACGAAATTTCATGCGCGATGAAATGAACCTTGGCGATAAAGTAATTTTCTATCACAGCAATGCAGAGCCGCCCGGTGCCGCAGGCGTTTGTGAAGTTGCTAAAGAAGCTTATCCCGATTTTACAGCATTTGATCCGGAAGATCAGCATTACGATCCTAAGAGCAAGAAAGATTCTCCATGCTGGATGATGGTTGATATAAAGTTTGTAAAGAAGTTCAGCAGACTTGTTCCCTTAGATGAAATTAAGTCCAACAAGAAATTACAGAAGATGCGTCTAGTTCAGCCGGGTAACCGTTTATCTGTAATGCCGGTTGAAAAAGATGAGTTTGAAGAAATAGTAAAGATGGGAAGATAAAGCAGATTGGTTTTGCTATTTTTACGGTAATAACAGGTTAGCAACAATTATATTAGGCACCGTTATGCAATCAAATGATCTTATTGATTTTATGAATTCTGCAACTCGACAAATCGGTGAAGAGTATGATAGGATCCAAAAACGAGCAACTGAAGACCCAGGTACTGATGGAGATCAGGGAGAAGAAAACTGGGCAACTCTCTTACGCAACTGGTTACCTACAACTTTTCAAATTGTTACAAAAGGTAGAATTCTAAGCCACAAAGGAATTGCAAGTCCACAAGTTGATGTTTTGGTTTTGCAACCAGAGTATCCTAAACATCTACTTGATAAAAAGCTATACTTAGCAGGTGGTGTATTAGCTGCATTTGAATGTAAAGTTACATTAAAAGCCAAGCATATTGTAGATTTCATAAAAAACTCTATTGATATTAAATCTCATCTTGAAACAAGAAAAGGAACCCCATATAAGGAATTGCAAAGTCCAATAATATATGGTTTACTTGCCCATTCTCATACTTGGAAAGGAAACGATTCAAAACCAGAAGAAAACATTAGGAATAGCTTGATAGAGGCTGACAATTCATTAATAACTCATCCAATACAAATGCCGGACATTATATGTGTTGCTGATCTTGCTTGCTGGTCGTCAAGTAAAATGGTTTTCATTGGACCAAGTCAAATACCCAATTGGACGACTTTGGTTTCTACTTACGGCGAAAAAGGATCAGCAACATCAGCATACATTGGACACACAAAAGTTATGGAACAGCAAACAGAAATTTTTACGCCAATTGGTGCAATGATTACATCATTGTTAAACAAACTTGGTTGGGAGTATCCAAACTTACGACAACTTTCACGCTATTTTACATTAACAAATATTCAAGGTTCTGGAAAAGGATATATGAGAAAATGGGAAAGTAAAATATATTCTGATGAAATAAGGACAAAAGTAGAAATGGGACAACTTAAAAACGGTGTACTTTGGGACGAGTGGAGCATTAATATTCAGTAATCAATGACAAATATAATCGTTACAAGCCTACTATTACCAAAATCAGAGCGTATTTAGTTAGCAGGGTTCAAGACGCAAAACATTTGCAGTCCAAAAACAAAAAGTTATCTTTGAACATGAAAATTGAAGAACCCAAAATAGAGCAGATTCAAGAGCTTTGTAAAGCCAACCGGGTGAAGTCCCTTTTTGCTTTTGGTTCAGTAACCAGAGACGACTTCGATGAAAGTTCGGACATTGATTTAATTGTGGATTTTGAAGAGAAAGACCCATTTAAGTACACAGACCTTTATTTTGGTTTGAAATCCAAACTCGAAGAAATATTAAAGCGGCAAGTGGATCTTTTAGAAGAGAGAGCAATCCGGAACAGAATATTTAAGCAACACCTCGAAAGCACTAAGGTTAAAATCTATGGATATTAGAATAAAAACCGGACTGTTGGATATCCGGCAGTGTATTGATGAGATTTATCTTTTTCTTGGTGAGAATAGAGACTTTTTAGCTTATAAGGCTGACTTGAAAACCAAAAAGGCTGTTGAACGAAACATCGAAATAATTGGTGAGGCTGTAAACCGAATATTAAAAACCGACAGTAATTTTCAACTGAACAACGCCAAAAATATCATCGGAACACGGAACCGTATTATTCACAGTTATGATAACATTTCAGATGAAGTAATTTGGACAATTGTCTGCAGGGAATTGCCTGATCTGAAAATTCAAGTTGAAGTATTATTAAAAGAAGAATAGAAGCGCCTATCGTAACAGTGCATACTCAAACGTTTAGAATAATTTTTTTGTGTTTTACCAAACTTCACCAAACTGCAATCCGTTATAAGAATTGTTTTCTTTGTAATTATCACAAAGATTTTAATGAATCTCAAACGTTTAAGAATCCTTCCTGAAGGGAATCAAAAAGTTGGTCCGATTGTTTACTGGATCCAACGGGACCAGCGTGTGCATGATAATTGGGCACTTCTATACGCGCAAGATAAAGCCATAGAAATGAAGCTCCCCGCCGCAAGCAGCGGGGTATCAAATTAATGGAATAGTGTCAATTGTGTTTCTTTGTGTAAAACAGTGTATTCTTTTTCTATTCCTTGTTCTTTTACATATTTCGTTATCGTGCCTTCGTCTCCAAAACGACTAACTGTGTTTGCATAATATCCATCGCTCCAAAATTCTCCTCCCCATAATGCTTTTTTTACTTCCGGATGGCTTTGGAATATTTGCCTGGCTGTTATACTTTTTATCATCGTTACTATTTTTGTGACACCATAATTTGGAACTGATTGTACTAGAAAATGTACATGGTTTTTATCTGTCCCGATTTCTAAAAAGTGTATTTGATAACGCTTCGCTATTTCTAGACATGTTTCTTTGAGCGTTTCATCTACTGCTTTACTAAATACTACTTTTCGATACTTTGCTGGTAACACAACATGATACAACAACACTGTGACATTATGTGACTTGTGTATGTATTCACTATTTGACATACACTAATTTAATTCTTTTCGCCGCAAGCAGCGGGGAATTTAACCCTTAGCGATTAAAAATTATTCTATGAATTCCTTTATTAAAATATCCTTCTGCTAGTGTTTCTACTTTTCTTCCTAAAATATCAAATACTTCCAAATGAATAATACTATTCTCAGTTAATTCAAAAGTTATTTCAGTTGTAGGGTTAAACGGATTAGGATAGTTTTGGAAAAGGGCTGTTTTTGATTTCTCACTTTCAGTTTCCATACTGAGGCTGGGATTTTCTTCTACAATTTTTTGCGGAATAATACTAATATTTACAACATTTGAAAATGCAGAATTCCTTTCGACATTTCTTTTGCACACTTTGTAATAAGCAACTGCTCCACTTCCTGTAGTATAACGTGTATCGTAGTATGACGTTGTATTTTGTGGTAGTGATGCAATTAAACTGAATGAGCTGGGATATCCTGAATATACTTCACCTCTATAGACATCAACATTAGTCCAGTAATCTTCTTGAGCATTGTTATTCCAATATAGTTGCGGATGGCCACATGAAGAATAGACGAACAAATTAGTCGGTGCTTGCGGTTCAAACAAATTAATTTCTGGATCACAACACATGCAATCGACATAATTCCAAATATCAAGAGTCTGATTATTTATTGTGCCACCACTTATAAGTGAAAATACTGAATTGCTAACATTATAATTTATTTCCAAATCGGCGGACGAACAATGTTTTGTTGTTCTTGTATTGTAGTAAAAATAAGCCAGCACATTACCAACAGTATTCCTAACCGTAATTTGATATAGTCCTTTTCCCATTCCATAAGTATTACCTATTTCCCAATTAAAATACACATTAGTATTTGGATAAGTTACAATTGACTGTTGGTAAGTATAATCACTGTTTGAAACTAAATTGTGGCCGAAATCCCAATGTGAAGATGAGACAATTGTTGCTTCAAAGTTTAATTGGAGACCTGAATAGGAGTTTAAGATATGAATCCGCAATTCTCCATCGTAAAGTATCGATTCTTGAGCTTGAAGCATAAAACATGTAATTATTAAAAGGAGAAATACCTTTTTCGTTTGTAACTCTCATGTTAAAATGATTCTTGTTTTTGTTCTGTGCATTTGTTGAGAATTATGAGTGTTTTTTCAATTTAGACCCTCTAAAATTGGAAAATGAAGCCGGCCATTACTTATTCTTAATTTAACTTTGTATAATTAGCTGTAATTTTTACTAATTAGCAAGTATAAAATTTGGTAACAAAAAAAGTTAATGCATCATCACCTTTGTTACTTAACGGTTTCTTTATCAGCCAAGTAAGATTTTGAGACCGGAATAATTTTACTTTTTTGCTTTTCATTATTTTGATTTCAAAAAAGCAGTCAGATTTCTACCAAAGCCTATATTTCCAAGACTTAGTAAAAAATCTGTTGCGTTACTTAGATCATGTTCACATATGAGATTTATAAACTCGATCCTTGAAAGATGTGCCTGCTTTCCTTTTGTTTTATCCGAGACGTAATTGGAATTATCATTTAGCAAGTATAAGTCTATTGGAAAATCAGCTAAATAAAATTGTTGTGCATAGCCAAGCCGCTTAGATAATTTAGAAAAAGAGGATTTATTGAAATATGAAATATGATCCGGCGAAACAACCCAAAAAGCATTTGATATTTTTTTCTTTTTCAGCAATAGGTCTTGTAACGAAGAAAAATCATTGGGGAAAGTAACAATCACTACACCATCAGAACTTAGAATTTTTTTAATCGAAATCAGTAACTGTTCAGGATACAATACATGTTCGATTACATTTGTTAGGTTAATTATATCAAACTTTTTGTTTTCAGTTATACACTTGTCAATAAACTCTAATATTTCACTCTCTACGAAGTATTTCAGCATCGGTTTATTAAACTTAGATATTCCATGAGACGAGAAATCAACACCGAAAACTTTACAGCCGGCTTTATGAAAATATTTTAAAGTCCACCCCTCTCCTGAACCGAGATCCAACAAACTCTTCGTCTTTAGCTCTTCCTTAAATATCCTTTTAAGACAAGTTGAAATTATGCTGTTATTATTATGAAAATAAAGGAGCTCATTTTTTGAATAGGTTTTTTCATATGAACCTTTTAATTGCTGGAAATATATGTTCTCATAATAATCTTTTAGCATTCTTTCGGATGGTTTAGGAGAAAGCTGATAATACTCTTTGTTCTTTTTTACTTTCACTTGTTTACCTGTATTTGAACTCATAGAGCTTATCCTTTATAAATCATAGTTTGATTGATACTGAAGATTGGGTTCTAATTTATAGATGACTTATTTCATTTTACAATAACTCTATTTACAAAATAAGTCAATAAAACATGTACTTTTTCAAATCTTTTTGTAAGTAGGAAGCGTTAAAGTCTAATCTCTACCTTTCTTTGTGTTCAAATAAGATTTTGAAACCGGAACTATTTTGCTTCCTCGTTTTTTGTATTTAGACAGATAAGGAAGAATTTTTCCGAAATTATCATACGTTAAATAAAATACTTTCCGCCTTGCAACGGTTGTGTCTTCAGAATAAAACTTAAACTTAGAGAGCAGCTCTTGCTCGTCTTCGGTTTCCAAACGGATAAATTCGCTCAATGGAATTGTGGTAAACTTTCTTTTCTTAAATTCATCACGTACAAAATTGTAAATGGGCGAATTGAACAAACTTCCCTTTTCTTCAACAGCTACATACTTCGCTTTTGCAAACGAAGCTAAAATATTTCTGATGGAACTGCGCAGCAACTCTTTCTGATACTCTTGCACAAGCTTCATTTTCGAATCGTCAATATCATCGTTCAACAAAAGAATATATTCTTTGGAAAATCGCTGAAGCGAATCGGCTTTTAATATTGCATCCGGGTCCGGAGCAATTGCAGCAGCTAACGGATAATTCACATTTAAGAATGAATTAAATAGCATATCCGCAATATCAAACGCATCGGAAATGATAAAAGAATATTCATTCTTTTGGCGTACAAGTTTTTTATCCGGTGTTAGAGTGGCTTTCAGTTTGAGCAGCTCGTTTGTATAAATCTTAATTTCAGTAGCGCCGAAGATTTGCGTTTCCTTGGAAACAAATCCGGTAATATCTTTTTCAATTACGTTGTTAATGTCTTTAATAATAAGCGGTATCGGGATTTCTGCCGGCAGAGTAACAAAAAACTGAGCGGTTATTGAATCTTCATTTTCTTCACGGAATTTTTTCTTTTTTACCCAAGAGGCATCAATGCCGTAATCATCAAGAACTTTCCAGAAAGTGTTTTCTATTTGTGCGCGGGTTAATTCACTATGGATGGGTTTATTAACTTTCGTTGTGAATAAATCAACCGCAATGTTTACAACTAATAGAGTTAAAGCAATAATTAATAGATAAGTAATCAGTTTCTTTTTTGTATTAGCCACAAACTTCCCGTAAAATTATTGATTTGTAAAATGGGGCTTTCTTTTTTCCAAGAAAGCGTTTGTCCCTTCTTTGAAATCTTCCGTTCCGCAGCAAAGAGCAAACATTCCGGATTCAAGATTTTGTCCTTCGGTTTCAGAAAGTTCATCGCAGCTAACAATTGAACGAAGCGCCATGCTAACAGCAATTTGTGCTTTGGAAGAAATTTTTTCGGCTAACTCAGTAGCTTTTACAATTAGTTCGGAAGCCGGATAAACTTTATTAACCAATCCAATTCTTAAAGCTTCGTTCGCATCAATTACATCGCCGGTTAAAATTAATTCCGCAGAACGACCGGAATTAATTAGTCTTGTTAATCTTTGCGTTCCGCCATAACCGGGTGTAATTCCAAGATTAACTTCCGGTTGACCAAACTTAGCGTTTTCACTTGCAAGACGGATATGACAAGCAAGCGCGAGCTCGCAGCCACCGCCGAGTGCATAACCGTTAACAGCAGCAATAACCGGCTTGCCAAGTTTCTCTATCAAATTAAAAATGCTTTGCCCTTTTTCTGCAAAATGTTTTGCCGCTATAACATTCAGTTTATGAATCTCGGATATATCTGCACCGGCAACAAATGCTTTTTCTCCGGCTCCGGCTACAATTACAACGCTCACTCCGTAATCTTCTTTGATTCCGGAAAAGCATTTTTTCAGATCATCTAAAGTTTCATCGTTAAGCGCATTTAATTTATCCGGGCGGTTGATGGTTACATAGCCGATGTTGTTTTTAATTTCGAATAAGATGTTTTTGTATTCCATACTCACCTCTAAATTTTAATAAATATTGGAAGGTTAACTCTCATATCAACTGAGATGTAATGCGCGTTTGGCAAATAATTGTAGTAGGTCATAAAATCCAGCAGAAACATTGAAACCCCAATACCGGCGTGAAATCCAAATTTGTTTATTTCTTCAACGTAATTGTTTTTTCCGCTGCCGCTCTTAAACTGATTCCACTGCTCAAAGAGAGCGTACTCGGCGCCAACATCTACAACAGGCATAAGTAAAATAACTTGCTCAAAAATCGGTTTGAAGTAATAGCGAACTCCGGGCGCAATAACCAAAACGTTGCTGGAGAAGGAACTATAGTCGGTTCGCTTATACAAATCCTGTCTGCCCGGAAAATGATGAAAGCCGATAGAAGTGTAAAAGAAAACCGGAAGCAGTCCGTTGTCTGTATATGAGAAATTGACATTTCCGCCAACTCCGATGTTACTGTTATTAGATAAATCGGAAATTGGGAAACGCGGACCAACACCAATTGACATGAACAAACCTTTAGCATCACCAAGCTTAAACTGAGCAAAAGAAACCGAGGTTAAAAAGAGAAATACCAAGTATAATTTTTTCATCTCATCACTTTGTAAATAATTTAGTTCCAACACCAAAATCGTAAACTAATTTACCTCCGAGTATTCCCGTCTGGTAAACAAAAAACATCCCAAGAAGAGCAAGCACAAAGAAAACAAATCTCCAGTTAGGCGATAAATTTTTCTTAATCAGCAAATAAACTCTAAGTACAAGCATTGCAAAAAAGAACCAGAGAGTTATTGTTGCAAACTGCTCATGGTTTTCAATTGCTTCTTTAATATATGAGGGCTTCATTCTCAAAACGGGTTTCAAAACTTCATGTGCTTGATTTCCCGTTAGCACAGCAATTAAAGCAAATATAACTCCGGCTCCTAAAAATATTGCTGCCATTTTGCACAACGAATCTTTCTTTGTAACCAGTGCTGCAACTTCCAAAAGAAAGTACGCAACGAAAAAAGCAATCGGGAAATGAATAATAACCGGATGCATATTTACTAAAAATTCCATTAAGTGTCTTTCAAATTATTTTTTCTCTGTGTAGCTCTGTAACTTCTCCGTGTTTCTCTGTGTAATAAAAAAGCCAAAGCATTTCACAGAGAGACACAGAGGAATTGCAACTTACGGTGTTATCCGCAAAGAACGCTTCCGCCGTTCACATTTAAAATCTCGCCATTAATATGTCTTGCCAAATCTGAAGCCAAAAATAAAGTTGGACCGGCAATATCTTCCGGAGTTGGAATTCTACCAACCGGAATTCCTTTTCTAGCGTTCTCTTTGAATTCAGCATCAGCAAAAACTTCGTTGTTCATATCCGTATCAACCCAGCCCGGTGCAACGGAATTAACAGTAATGTTGAATGGTGCAAGCTCGATAGCTAAAGATTTTGTAAAAGAAATAACTCCGCCTTTGGATGCTGCGTAATGCGAATGGAATGCTTCACCGCGCTGTCCGGCAGTAGAAGAAATCAAAATCATTCTACCAAAATTATTCTTCTTCATTATCGTCGCGCATTGTCTTGCAAACAAAAATGTTGAATCGAGATTTACACGCATCAATTGCTGCCAGTGCGCTAAGGTTGTTGTCTCAAGAGTTCCGTCATTCCAGATTCCGGCATTGTGAACAAGAATATCAACCTTGCCGAATTCTTTTTCAGTAGCGGAAACCATTGCAATAATTTCCTTTTCAGATTCCATATCAACTTGATAACCTTTTACCAAGCCGGGAAATTCTTTTTCAAGATTGTCTGCTTCTTGTTTCTTGCTTTTATATGTGAACGCAACTTTAGAACCGGCTTTGGCAAATAATTTAACACACGCAGCGCCAATGCCGCGTGAGCCTCCGGTTATAATTGTTACTTTGTTTGATAAATCAATCATTAGTACCTCACTTTATATAGAAATAAACCTTTTGCCGGTAAACTCTCCCCGGCTTCTTCTCTGTTTTTCTTTTCCAGTAATTCTATTAAAAATTTTTCATCTCTCTTCTCTTTCGCGGTCTCGAGTAATGTTCCAACTGTAGCGCGAACCATACCGCGTAAAAATCTATCAGCCGAAATATAGAACGCTGCTATTACTTTTCCTTTACGCCAGTGAATTTCCGAAACGTTACAGACTTTATTCTCAACATCAGAATTCCTTCTCGAAAGAGAAGTAAAATCATGTTCTCCAAGAAGTGCCTGGCTAATCTTATTCAAATATCCAAAATCATAATCGAAAATTAAGTGATTATGATTAGAATATTTGTAATAGAAGGGCGATTTAGTTTTTGAGAACAAGTAAATGTAAGAACGTTTCTTTGCATCAAACCGTGCGTGAAAATTTTCATCAACCTTCTCAGATGCCTTAACAGAAATATCGTTTGGTAATATTGAATTTAGCGAATACTGAAACTGAAATAAATTCATCTCTTTCTCAGTTCTAAAATTGGCTACCTGTCCCCACGCATGTACACCGGCATCCGTTCTGCCTGAACCAATTAGGTTAACTTTTTCTTTCAGAATCTTATCAATTGCGTTGTTTATAATTTCCTGTACAGTTAGTACTCCGTTCTGTTTTTGCCAACCGGAATACTCAGTTCCATCGTATTGTATTATGAGCTTGTAATTATTCATTTTCATAATTCTCATTGCAAATGTAATCATAAATCAAAGTAGTAAAAAAATTATGCCGGATTGATAAGTTATTGTATTTATAAAATTAAAAAGTTAGATTGAATAAAGGTTAGGGCATTATAAATTTTAAGTGGAGTAAAGAAAAACAAAAAAAATAATGAGAGGTATGGCTCTCGTTTATTAATCAAATCAAACTCACAATCAGAGGGAAGTGTATGAGAAAACCACTACAAATCCTGTTGTTCCTTGTATTGGGACCAGCATTAGTGCTGGCACAAGGAACATTCAAAGTATCGGGAAGGGTAACTGATACTAATGGAGAACCGCTTATTGGTGCAAGTGTTGTAATTAGAGCACTCAACACCGGGGCACCCAGCGATATGGATGGCAAATACTCTTTTGAAATTCCGAAAGAAATTGCCAAAAGCCAAAGAGTAGAACTGTCGGCTTCTTTTGTTAACTACAAGAAGAAGACGGTTACTGTAACATTAAGCGGAAACGACATTTCGGAAAACTTTGAATTAACGGAAGACGTTTTCCAAAGTGAAGAAGTTGTCGTTACAGGTATCGCTTCAAAAACTTCAAAATCTATAGCAGAAATTTCTGTTGGTAGAGTATCTGCTGCAGCTCTTCAGCAGGTTAACACTTACGGCACTTTATCACAGTTGGTTGCCGGCAAAGTAGCCGGTGTGCAATTAACAACATCATCGGGTAACGTTGGCTCCGGTTGGAGATTTATGGTAAGAGGCGGCGGCGGCTTAAACGGTGATGGTCAGCCAATTATTTATGTTGATGGTGTCCGGTTGGATAATCAGGAAGTAATTGGATTTGCAGTTGGCGGACAAGGTATAAGTACTCTTGCCAACTTAAACACAAATGACATAGATAAAATTGAATTCCTAAAAGGTCCGGCTGCAGCTTCTATGTACGGTGCAAATGGTTCCAACGGCGTTGTATTAATTACAACAAAGAGTGGAAAGCTAACCCAACAAGTTGGCGCTGGAATAGCTGTTGACTACCGTTTTAATTACGGCTTTAATGAAAAACTTTACACTTATGACTATAAAAATTTTGAAACCGTGCAGACCTGGGTTATAAAAGACCCTGCTACAAAAGAGTTAACACGCGAAGATAAATTAAATAGTCAGTTCAAGGTAGGTCCAATCCGCGAGCATTTTATAAGTGCAGTTGGTGGAAATAATGTAATGAAATACTATTCTTCATTCGAAAACCGTATGGAAGATGGTATCATGAACGGGACTTCCGGAAATAGAAATACTGTAAGATTGAACTTATCGGCTTTTCCTTCAGAAGATGTTACTTTGAAACTCAGCACCGGTTATATCAAGAATAAGTATAATAGACCGAATAACGACAATATCATTTATGGCGCCCTCGGTAATACAATTCTTGATTTCAGACCATTTGCGTTTGTTAAAGAAGTTGATCTTTATAAGTTCCAGGATAACCACGATATCAGCCAGTTCATTGGTTCTTTGAATATGAATTATAGACCAATAGAAAATTTGGAAGTTAATGCCGGTGTTGGTATTGATAACAGCAGCTGGCGCCAGGTTAGATTATTCCCTTACGGCGTGAACTTCGGCGGATTAATTAAAGAAGGTCAAAAAAGTATTTATGAGAGATTCAATACTCAACTTACTTACGACTTTAACGCAGGTTATAGCTACGAATTATTTGATATGATCAATGTGCGTTCAGTTGTAGGCGGACAGTTCTTCGATAGAACAAATAAATCCACAAATGTTACCGGCGAAACTTTTACTTCCGACCTCATTACTACTCTCGGTGCAGCCGGAAAAATTTCCGGTTATGGTGAAGGATTCAGTCATCTTAGAGATGGCGGTATATACACCGAACATTCTCTCAATTACCTCGATCAATACTTTTTAACATTGGGTTTAAGAAAAGATTATGCTAGTTCTTTGGGTGCAAATGCGCCATCAATCATATATCCAAAAGCAAGTTTAGCTGTGCGGCTTGATAAATATGATTTCACTCCAACCATTTTTCAACTTCTTAAGCTTAGAGCGGCTTACGGAGAAAGTGGTGTTCTACCAGGTTTGTTAGATGGTATTCCGCTTCTCTACGCTGCTGAAGCCGGCGGTTATGGTGCCGGTGCAGTTATCTCTGTTATAGGTAATCCTGATATTCAGCCTGAGAGAGTAAAAGAATTTGAAATTGGCGTGGATGCTGAGTTGTTGGATGATATCTCTCTGGAATTCACTTACTATATTCAAAAAGCTACAAACTCGATTGTTGGAAAAGTTAACGCTCCTTCAACCGGTTTAACTGCTTCTACTCAACCGTTCAACGTTGGTGCTGTTGATGCTTCGGGCTTTGAAGCTTTACTACAGTATTCACCAATCAGGTCGGTAGATTACGATTTGAATATGAGTTTAATCTGGAACTATCAAACAAATGAAGTTAAAGACTTAGGTGGAGCTCAACCAATATATAGCATCAACAATGTTATTCATGTTGGAAAGCCTAAATATCAGTTCTATACTTACAACTCAACCGGTCCAACGTTTAATGCAACAACTAATGTCTATACCGGATCAGTACGCTCAACAGATAGAGTTGACCTTGGAAACCCGGTGCCAAATCATACAGGTTCGTTTACAGTTAATTTCAAATTCCTGAAGAATTTCAACTTGTATGCATTTAGTGAATGGGCTATCGGCAACAAAATCTTTAACAATACCCAACTCTTTGCGAACAGAAGAGGTAACGGAACAGAATACAACGAAATGAATGCTCTGTTAGGATTAGCTCCAATTGTAGCAGCTAATACTTCTTTAGGACTTCCAAGTTCTAATCCGTCAGTTACTCCATTAACTCCCGGAACACCGGAGTATATTGCACTTGCGGAGAAATTTGCAAAATTGGATTGGCGTTATGCCGGTAATTACATTGAAGATGCCGACTACCTTATCATTCGCGAAGTAAGCTTGAGTTATGACCTCAAAGATATTCTAAGTGAATTTGCAACAACAAAATATCTTAAGGGATTAACAGTAGGTGTTTCTGTACATAATTTGGCTCGTATAACTAAGTACTCGGGTTCGGATGTTGAGTTGAACTATACCGGTTCAAGAACAATTGCAAGAGGAAACGACTTCTTGACACTTCAAACTCCGAGAACCGTTAACTTCTGGGTTAGAATAGGATTATAAGAGGAGAAACCAACCATGAAAAAAAATAAATTATTAATAGTCTTACTTCCTTTAGTTTTCTTTTTCGTCTCCGCTTGTGACGATTATATTTCTAATGTGGACCCTGTAATCGATCTGGCACAGGATGATTTATTAAACACGGAAGCGCAAATGGAATTTCTTTCCAAAGGTGTACAGCAGCGTTTTGCTACTACGGCAGATCAACTCGCTTGCTTGATGGATCTTCAATCCGATGCAATGATTTACACTGGAAAAATTGCAACAGCAAGTTTTCCTACATTCGAAGAAATAGATAAAGGTGCAATCTTACCTGATAACGCTACAGTTCAAGGAGTCTTCCAAGCTGTTGGTCAGCTAAGAAAATATGCTGATGATCTCGTAGTGAGAGTAGGAAAGGTTTCCTTTACAAGTGATAGCAAAAGAATTTCCTCTCTTTATACCGGCTACCTCTATGGTGGAATTGCACGCTTCTACATGGCAATTGCATTTGGATTAAACCAAAATGAACCTGGTGGAGTAATTGATGCCGGTCCATTTATTCCTCAATCTGCATTGTTAGATCAGGCAGTAGCCAAAATGAAGGAAGCGCTTGCAATACAAACCGATGCTTACCTTAAAAAGGTTGCTAACTCAATGATAGCTAAAGCTTATTTAGCTAAGAAAGATTATGCAAATGCCGCAACTTATGCTGCAGCAGGTTTAGTCTCCGGCGATAAAGCTTTTGAAGCCCTCCATAACGATGTATTTAATATTTACTTCTGGGGATTTGCGGGTGCCGGTCGTGTTCAAATAGCTGTCAACGAACGCTTCAATAACTACATTAAAGCTGATCCAAAAGAAGCCGGAAGATTAAAATTAGGGACAGTTAAAGGAACGGATAATAATACTTACTACTGGCAACTAAAGTACCCGGATAAATTCAGCAACTTCCCAATAATGACATGGCAAGAAAATAATCTAATGATTGCAGAGTGTGCTCTTCGAGGTTCAGGTTCCGGAAATGCACTGGCTTTAGTAAATGCTGTTAGAACTTCCAGGAGCCTAGATGCATTAACAACAATTGATGTTAATGGAATTATGGTTGAACGAGATAAGGAATTATTCGTTCAAGGAACCAGATTGATGGATCAACACAGAACAGGCACATGGCATCTTACAGGAAATGAATGGCGTTACATGCCGATTCCGCGTAACGAAAGAAATGCAAATCCTAATCTGCCGCCATTATAAAATTTATTGGCTTGTTTGAAATGAAAAGCTGCCTTAATAGGGCAGCTTTTTTTTAGAATCGTTGGATAAAATTAAAAGTGAAAGTCTGAGGCAAAGTTGGTTTGTCTTCTACTCCAAAGTAAATATTCCAGCTTAATTCTTGCGGTAAATTTCTATTATACGCGCTAACGAGACGGACGGCATTAATTGCGCTAACAATACGATTCAAAATCAACGCGCCAACTACAAATCTAACTTTATTGTACGCGCCTTCACTGGATGACCACATATCGCGGAATTCCTTTCTCTTATCATTGCTCGCCCAGTTCCACTTATATAGGTTGGCATTGTAAGTCTGGTCAAATTCACGGTTTAACTCCTTAATTCTATTATAATCATCTGTACTCATGTAGATGCTAACATTAGCAATAAAATCCGATTCCATTCCGTCAAGATTTATTCCCGCATTAGTTTTAGCAAAAGAGACATAGTTGTTTCGCTTCCAATCGCCGTATAAAGTAAACCCGGTAAACATGCCCCACAACGCGCCGTCGGCTATTGTGAAATACTTACCGCTGTCGTATGCATCAGCGTAGAGTTCTCCCATTCCGGGAAGAATCATAGAATAAAGAATTCCTAGACCAACACTTTTTTTCTGAGAAGTTGCTGATTGAAGTTGGATGCTGGATACTGGATACTGGATGCCGGATGTTGGATGCTGGATACTGGATTCTGGATTTGGGATTTGAAATTCGGAATAGTGAAGGCTGACAGCTGATTGCCCGAAAGCAATTGACGAAACAAGTACAACAAGAGACATAATTCTTTTCATAATTAATCCAATGAGTTTTTCTTTGATTCAGTTTGGAGTAAAATCTCCGCTGTACAAATATTCTCGTCAACCTCCGCTATTTTAACATGCACAAATTTATTAATTAATTCCGAATTAAACGGTGCCTTAATTCGTACATAATTTGAAGTAAAGCCTTTCATCACTCCGTTATGATCTTCATGTTCAAAAAGAGCAATTAATTCTTTCCCAATCATACTTTGGTAAAACTCATGTTTTTTCTTCTCACTTAGGATTCTCAACATACTGCTTCTTTTTTTCCGTTCAATATGATCTACTTCTCCGGGCATTTCAATTGCCTTAGTATTTGGTCTTTCGGAATAAGTAAAAACATGAAGGTATGAAATCGGCAAATCTCTTAGAAAAGCATAAGTTTCTAAAAAGTCTTCTTCTGTTTCGCCAGGGAAACCAATTATTACATCAACACCAATGGCGAGATTTGGAATTTTCTCTACCGCTTTATAAATCAAATTTTTGTAGTCATCGGTTTTGTATCTACGCTGCATTAACTTTAATATTTTTGTACTGCCGCTTTGTAGCGGAATATGAAAATGATTGCACATTCTTGAATCGCTTGCTGCTAAGTCTAAAATTTCATCGTTCAGCAGATTTGGCTCGATTGAACTTATGCGAATTCGGTAATTGCCTTGAACAGTAAGCATTTTTCGTAAGAGTGCGTACAAATCAACTTCTTGATCTTGCTCATGCTCTTGCTCTACATTGATTCCATTAAGAGTTGAAGTATAATCGCCGACATTTACGCCGGTGAGAATTATTTCCTTGAAATCTGCTGCGAGCAATTGATTAAATTCTTTTATCACCTCATCCGGCTTAGCGCTACGGCTTTTACCACGCGCTAATGGAATTGTACAGAACGAACACTTATAATCGCAACCGTCTTGCACTTTGAAGAACGCGCGTGTGCGGTCGTTTCCATCCGTTGAGAAGGAAGAATTAAACTCATCTAACTTTTCTGTTGGAGAAACATGAATACACGAAAGCTTTTGCTTTTCAAATTTGTTTATGTATTCGAACAACTTAAATTTTTCGTTACTTCCAAGAACCGCATCTACACCATCTATCTTAACAATCTCATCCGGACGGAGTTGAGCATAGCAACCGGTAACAATTATGTATGCCTCCGGGTTATTTTTTAGCGCGCGGCGGACAATTTGCCGGCATTCCTTATCGGCATTATCTGTAACAGTACAAGTGTTTATTACATACACATCGGCTTTTTCATTATAATCAACAACACTGTAACCACGCTTCAGAAACTGTTCGCCGATTGTTGAAGTCTCTGAAAAATTCAACTTACAACCTAATGTATGGAATGCAACTTTGGACATGTTATAGTAATGCTTTCTCGTTTTATTTGATGAAAGTGGAAAGTTGAGAGTTGATAGTAAAAACAACTAATAAGCCGAATCAACTTTCAACTATCTGCTTTCTACTCACAATTAAAAATGGGCTGCATCTAATCTACCAAAACATGATTAAACACAGCCCAATATTTTTCTAACGGCTAAATGCTATTAGTTGTTATCTTCTTTCTTCTCTTCAGCAGACGGTATTGATGGAGAAATCTTATCATCATATAAATTGAAATCTGACGAATCAAATTTTCCAGCATCAGCTTTAAGAACATCTTCAACAGTTACTTTTTCCAACTTGTGGTCGGCAATGTACTGTGTGATTTCTTCGTTGCTCTTTTCTTTCAATGCTGCTAAAGCGCTGAGTACAATCTTCTTGTTTTCTTTATCGAATTCTACAACCTTTAATTCCAACTTAGCACCTATTGGGAAACAGAATGATAAGTTTTTAATCTTAGAGGTTGATAATTGTGTCGCCGGAATGAATCCGTCAACACCTAATGGTAACTCTGCAATAACACCTTTTTCAATTATACGAACAACTTTAGCTTCGCATTTTTTACCAACAGCATATTCTTTTTCAAAATTTTCCCAAGGATTAGCATTGATTTGCTTGTGTCCCAAAGAAATTTTTCTTGATTCTGTATCAACACCAAGAACAACAACATCAATCTTCTCACCTTTCTTAACAACTTCACCGGGGTGACGGATCTTCTTTGTCCATGAAAGATCACTGATGTGAACTAAGCCGTCGATTCCAGGCTCAAGTTCAACAAACACACCAAAGTTTGTTAAGTTACGTGCAACTCCGTTATGCTGTGATCCAACAGGATATTTTTTAACGATATCTTGCCATGGATCAGGAGTTAATTGTTTCATACCAAGAGAAATCTTCTTGTCATCTTTATCTAAGCTTAAGATAACAGCTTCAACAACCTGTCCCATAGAAACAAATTGAGAAGGATGGCTGATATGTTGTGTCCAGCTCATTTCAGAAATATGAATTAAGCCTTCGATACCTTTTTGAATTTCGATGAAAGCGCCGTAATCTGTAAGAGAAACAACGCGTCCGCTAACCTTATTATTAAGCTGGAATCTGCTTTCGATATTTTCCCATGGATGAGGCAATAACTGCTTCAAGCTGAGAGAAATTCTCTTGCGTTCTTTTTCGAAATCTGTAACAACAACCTTAATCTTTTCATCAAGTTTAACAACTTCGCTAGGATGATTAATTCTTCCCCAGCTTAAGTCGGTAATGTGAATAAGACCATCAACGCCGCCTAAGTCAACGAATACACCAAAGTCTGTAATGGCTTTAACTGTACCTTCAAGAATCTGACCTTTTTCGAGCTTATCAAGAATTTCTTTGCGTTGATCGGAAATTGTTTCTTCAATAAGAACTTTGTGAGATACAACGATATTTTCTGTAGGAATGTTAACCTTAACAATTTTGAAATCCATTGTTTGACCAACGAACGCATCAAAATCGCGAACAGGACGAATATCAATTTGAGAACCCGGTAAGAATGCTTCGATTCCCATTAAATCAACAACCATTCCGCCTTTAATTCTCTTAAGAATTTTACCAGGAATAACTGTTTGGTTATCATAAGCGCTCATAACGCGTGACCAAATCTTCAAGAAATCTGCTCTCTTCTTGCTGAGAACTAAATTTCCATCTTCATCTTCAGTCTTTTCAATAACGATATCAACCGGAGCGCCAATTACAATTTCTTCAGTAGCGTTAAATTCTGATTTTGGAATTGTACCGTCTGATTTGAAGCCGACATCAATAACAACATTATCGCCGCTGAAGCTAACGATTTTGCCGGTAATGATTTCCCCTTCTTTAATATCGCGGAATGAATCTGAGTAAAGTTTTGATAATTCTACTAACTCATCTTGCGTGTACTCATCCGCATTAATGTACTTAATTGCTTTAGAAACCTTTTTCTTTGGTTCCTTTACTTGATCGGACATTTGTCCTCCTACTACTTCTGCTTTGAATCAATCCGCCATCTGGAAAGCTCTAGGCAGTGTTACGGTTTAGTTTTACATTAGTTTTTTGTGATGGCATCAAATAGTTTTTAGGCATTAGCCATTAGTAAAAACTTTTTACCCAGGTACTATGGCACTTAGGTACTCAGTCACTTTGAAGAAAGAACTTCTTTAATTTTTTCCAGCAAATAGTCTAAATCATCTAACGGAGTTAAACCTGTATTGTCAAACTCAAAGGCATCATCTGCTTTTCTAAGCGGAGAAACTTCTCTGCCGCTATCAATTTTATCACGTTTTTCTAAATTCGCTTTAACTTCTTCTATAGTAATATTTTCATTCTTCGCTTGATACTCTTTGAATCTTCTGTTTGCACGTTCATCAATTGAAGCTGTTAAGAATATTTTTATATCGGCATTAGGATAAACAACAGTTGTTACGTCTCTACCCTCAGCTACAATATTACTACTTTCGCCAAGTGCTTTCTGAATCTTCACCATCTCAACACGAACTTCCGGAATTACACTAACTTCGCTCACTTTGGAATTCACTTCCGGAGTTCTAATTTCTTCCGTTAATTCTTCACCATCTGCAAAGACACGTGTTTTACCATTATCTGTTTGCAATTTTAATTTAACGCTTTGTGCTATCTTAATTACTTCTTCACAATTATCAACAACATCAGCGCGTAACGCCAAGTAGGTAATGGTACGGTACATCGCTCCGGTATCCAAATAAGTGAATCCTAATTTCTGCGCTAAGTTCTTTGCAGCAGTGGATTTACCGGAACCGGCGGGACCATCAATTGCTATGATTATATTCTTCGACATTGGGTTGCAAAAATAGGAAAAGAGCGTTGAGCGTGCAAATTATATTTGGCAGTCTCTAAATGAATTCTGAATCGTTAAAAAGTTGATTCTTGCCCTAAAATCGAAACTTTTAGAGCAAGAATCATATTTCTAACGTTATCCCCTTAGAGCAGTAACAATATTTAATCTTGCGGCACGGGCAGCCGGTAAGAATCCGCCAAGCAATCCCATAAATACCGCAAAAATCAAGCATGATATAATTATTGATGGATTAAGTGCAAACGAGAAAGTCAGATCCGAAAAGGAGTTCCAGTTCAATGTAGATATTGAAAAGAACTGCAACAATGAAGCAAGCAATAACCCACCGCCGGCACCTATCATAGCAATTAACATAGATTCAGCCATGAAGACAGTGAGAATACTTCTTCTGCTAAATCCAAGCGAGCGCATTGTTCCAATTTCTATAGTTCTGTTTGCAACAGCTGCATACATTGTTATAGTTGCACCAATTGTTGCACCGAAGCTAAAAATAATAGTTATGAACGTTCCAAGTATGCGAATGAAGATTGCAAGAAACTCGGACTGCATTTCGAAAAACCTTTGCTCGGTCATAGCTTCATACTGAAGAAATCTTTTATCAGCCGCCATTGCTCTTTTAAATTTCTCGAAGTTATTCATATCGTCTAACTTGAGAGTAACCGAAGAAACAGCACTGCCTCTGTTAAACGCACCGAGCAATTGATTGGCATCGCCCCACATTTCAGATTCGAAACCGCTTCCGTTATCTTCATAAATTCCCACTACTGTCCAGTAGTCTCCGGCAAACTTTACTTTACTGCCGATATCAGCACCGGCAAATTTTTTGTTCACGGCTTTCCCGGCAATCAACTCACGCATAGAAGGATTAAACATTCTTCCTTCGGTAATCTTAACTTGAGGGCGAAGCAGATTAACTTCTTGAGAAACTCCGCGAACAGAAATGTTGCTCATTCCGCCGCTTCTTATTTCAAGGTTAATTATCACGCAAGGTTCACCGGACATAATTGGTTTACCATCTGCCGTAGTAGCAATGTGAGGTAAAGTTTTCAAAAGATTAACAGTCTCTCCTTCAATAATACTTGAGATTTCTCCTTGAGAAGATTTTCTAACAACCTTAATATTATCCGGAGAACCGGTTGAAACGAGAGTTTTTTCGACACCGTAAGCCATCATTAAAACAGCGGCAAAGACAAATACAACAAGTCCAATACCGGCAATGGTAATGATTGTTGTAAGTTTTCTATTCATAAAACTTCTAATTGTATATTTAAATGGAATTGCCATTTTTTCCTCTACTTTAATTCTGAGTGAAACGAAGAATCTCCTACACTTCTAAGTAAGAGATACTTCAACCACTTTGTGTTTTCAGTATTCATTATCCAACAAATCTAAATCCATCAACAATTTTGGTATTTAATGCTTTATGAATCGGGAAGATTGCAGAAATCAATCCAACCAAAACTGTTGCTACCGAAGCGAGTACTACTGTAATTGGTTCGATATAGAAGAATGGGAAAAATCCTTTCGGCATTGCTTGCTCAAAACCGGCAACTATTGGAAAAGTTAGAAACAAACCAATACCTCCGCCCAAAAAAGAAATCACCATTGATTCGCCAAGTATCAATCCAACTAAATGCTTTGCAGAAAAACCAAGTGTTTTGAAAACCGCATACTCTCTTGTTCTCTCACGGGCAGCCATTATCATTGTATTAGCCAGAACCAGCATAATTATTCCGATGATAACGAATGACATAACATTCATAGCAGTTATAATTGCGCCCGAGGCGGCAACAAAACCCTGAGCAAATGCTTTCTCTGTTTCAGTTTTTGTTTCAGCAGTAGAATTTTTGAAAAGCGCATCTATCTGATTTGAAATTAGAGCTGACTTGTTAGGGTCTGCTATCTGAACAACGTACCAGCCAACATCATTAGCCCGAACAGGAGTTTCAACTTTCATTCTTTCGTTAACATAATCCCAATGGAAAAGCATTTGAGTTTTATCTGTATTCTTATTCTTCCCTTTATAAATTCCTCGAACAATAAATTCCCACCTGCCCGGATAGATATCTCCTTCCAGAACCATTTGGTCGCCAAGCTTCAATTTGTGTTGCTGGGCAATGTCAGCCCCAATAACACAGGCGTTTCTTTCCTTTTTGAATGCTGCTAATTCTTCCGGCGATATGATATATTCCGGGTACACATCAAACATTGTTTCCGGGTCAACAGCCATTCTTGCAAAGAAATTGTTTTTATCCTTATAAACTCCTTGAAACCAAGTGGCAAAAGTGACTTTATTTACACCGGGTACTTTTTCAATTTTTTCTTTATAAGAATATGGGAGAGGAAAGATAAACGATACCGCCTGGCGGGTGATTAGGCGGTTTGCCATAGTAGCATCAACCGAAGAATCCCAAATGGTTACAACGGTTCTTAGCAAGCCAAACGCAATCACTGCAATCGAAATTCCAAAGATTGTGAGAAGCGTTCTAAGTTTATGCCTGAGCGCATTCTTAAAAATTAATTTTAATACTTTCATAATTACACTCCAACCAAATCGCCTTTTTCGAGATGAAGCTGACGGCTTGCTTTCTCTGCGGCGTGCGGATCGTGAGTAACCATTACAATTGTTTTCTTGAATTCTTTATTTAGTCTATCCATTAGTATCAAAATTTCTTGCGCGGATTTTTTATCCAGATCTCCGGTTGGTTCATCCGCAACGAGAATTACCGGATCGGTTACAATAGCGCGGGCAATTGCAACGCGTTGTTCCTGTCCGCCGGAAAGCTGCTTTGGATAGTGAGACATTCTATCACCAAGTCCTACAATTGTTAGCGCAGTTTCAACACGCTGCTTTCTTTCCGCCTTTGAAAAACTTGTTAGAAGAAGCGGCAGTTCAACGTTCTCGTAGGCAGTAAGAACTGGAATCAAATTGTAAAACTGAAATACAAATCCAATATGAGAAGAGCGCCATTTTGCCAGAGCCGATTCGCTCAACTTTGCAATATCGGTGCCCGCAACAGTTAATTCGCCGTCAGATGGTCTATCAATTCCGGCTATAAGATTGAGAAGAGTTGTTTTCCCGGAACCGGATGGTCCCATAAGCCCGAGAAATTCTCCCTCTTGAACTTCCAAAGAAAGATTGTTGAGCACGGGAATTTCTAAACTATTTCTCCAATAAGATTTTGAAACATTTTTTACTTGAATGATTGCTGACATCTGTTACCTCTTTTCCCTAAGTGTCTTTAATTACGTTTTTTATTTTACTTTGATCTTAACGCCGTTTTTAATTTCATCAGTTACATTATCAATAACTTGCGATCCGTTTTCCAATCCGTTAGTTACTTCAATGTAATCGCCAAGTTCCTTTCCGGTAGTTACCGGCACTTGAACTGCTTTCTCATCTATAACTTTGAAAACAATTTTACTACCGTTTCTATTTGCTAAAGCAGTTTTAGGAATAACCAAACTGGGGACCTCTTCTTTCAATTCTTCTTTCATTGCTTCGCGGAGGAACAAAACCTTTGCGCTCATCTCCGGGAGTACACGTTTATCATATTCTTTGAAACCAATTTTTACCATTACAGTTGCTTTGCCGCGGTCCGCGGTTGGAACAATCTTAGAAACGTAAGCGGCGTAATTATGCCCCGGGTATGCATCCAAACTAATTTGGCAATTTTGGTTCAACTCAATTTTCTCGATATTCGATTCGCTGACATCTGCTTCAACTTGCAATGAATTCATATCCGCAATAGTTACAACAGCAGATTTAGAATTAACACTTGCACCCAGCGGCGCTACCACTTCGCCAACATCAGCATTTTTTGTTAATACAGTTCCGTTAAACGGCGCACGTATCAAAGTATTTTCCATTGCAACTTCAGCGCCTAACACTTGCGCTTTAGCAACTTCAATAGCAGCCAAAACTCTATTGTAGCGTGATTCCGTAGCGTCAACTTCCATTTGGCTTGTAGCGCCGCTTTCTAATAAAGTTTTCTGCCGCTTGTAATTGTTTTCAGAGTCCTTCAATTCCGCTTGAGTAAATCTCAGATTTGCCTGAGCCTGCGCAAGTTGTGCTTTAATATCGCTGTCTTCCAAACGTGCTATAATTTCATTTGTTGTTACTTTGTCTCCCTCAACTACTCCCAAATAAACAAGCCTTCCCATTCCTTTTGATGCAACGGCAGCTTTACGCTGAGCAACAACATAGCCGCTTGCAGTCAGTACTGCGCTGCTCTGCGCAGTTGATTGAAGTGTTGCGGTAGTTAGTGTCACATCAAAAGCCGGACTTGTTATGTTTTTGAATCCCATATAAATGAGTAACAAAATAACTGCGGCTGCAACTATCCAGATAATAGTTTTAATAAGCTTTTGTTTTTGTTCCGGATTAACATGTTTTTGAGTTCTGTCAATTTTTAAGGAAGATAAATCTGCGTTCTTTGTTTCCATTAAAATTCCACCATACTATTTGTTAATGAGATTTGTATAATCATCTCAAAACCCGGAAGAAAACTAAAACTCCTTTGTGACAACTGTATGTCATATTAGAATAGTAAACTTCGGAAAATTGAGAGCTATTACTTTATAAGAATAATTACTTGAAATTTTGACGTAAAAATATGCTCTGTTGTTTTACCCTTTCAACTTTTTTTCGGTGAGAGCAAGGAAACCATCGGTGAATTTATTCCTTTACCGCTAACTATCTTGCTGCAGACTAGAAGCACTGTATAAGAGGAAAACCATTGAGCTTCAGCCCTCTTTAAGACAAAATTAGAGATTCAAGCCACATCAATCAAGTGATATTTGTGTTGCACCTACTGAAAGAAGAAAAATCCTTATTCCAAACAAAACATTTGAAATTAGTCCTAATCATTCGGAAACTTCGTAGAGTAATTTTTCATCACTTAATTTCTGCGGGCATACTATGAAAAGGACAATCTCACTCATCGGATTATTAATTGCGTTCTGTTGTTTCAGCATTCAAAATGTTCTCTATTCTCAAGACAAGTTTGTTGTGAACGACAAGATTGAAACCATGGCTTATAAGTTTGATATGAAAGATGTTCGTCTGCTTGATGGCGAATTCAAGAAAGCCATGGATCAGAACTACAAATATTTAATTGATATGGATGTGAACCGGCTGCTTCACAATTTTAGAATTAACGCGGGATTAAAATCCAGCGCAAAACCTCTGGGGGGATGGGAAGAACCGCAAGTAGAATTGCGCGGACATTTTACCGGACACTTTTTAACCGCATGCGCATTAATGTACTCCAGCACCGGAGATAAAAATTTTATTGCCAAAGTTGACAGCCTTGTTAACGGACTCGAAGAATGCCAAGTGGCTCTGAATAGAAATGGTTATTTAAGCGCATACCCGGAAGAATTGATTGACCGTGTTGAAACCGGAGTTAGAGTTTGGGCGCCGTATTACACTCTTCACAAAATCTTCGCCGGTTTGATTGATGTTTATGTTCATATGAATAACAAAAAGGCTTTGGATGTTTGCGAACGAATGGCGATGTGGGTTAAGCTTAGAACAGATAAACTCTCGCAAGAACAAATTCAGAAAATGCTTCGTGTTGAATTTGGCGGAATGAATGAAATGTTTTATAACCTCTATTCACTTACCGGAAAGGAAGATTACAAAGAACTTGCAAAGCGTTTTGAGGACAAGTTTGTTTTCGATCCTCTCTCGCGTAAGGAAGATAAATTGCGCGGACTGCATGCCAACACACAAATCCCAAAAGTTATTGGCGCGACCCGAGCTTATGAATTAACCGGCGATGAATATTACGGAACAATCGCAAAGTATTTTTGGAATGAAGTTACCAAAGCCCGTTCTTACGTAACCGGTGGAACCAGCAACTTTGAGTATTGGCGCTCGGAGCCAAATCATTTTTTCGATCAGCTCAGTTCCGATGATCATGAAAATTGCTGCACTTATAATATGTTGAAATTGACAAGTCATTTATTTTCACTTGAGCCAAAAGCAGAATACTCAGATTATTATGAGCGGGCATTGTTAAACGGAATTATGGGAACTCAGCATCCAGAAACCGGTGGCGCGTTTATGTATTCCGTTTCGATGCTTCCCGGAACATGGCGGATTTTTTGCGAACCGGAATATTCTTACGTCTGCTGCAGTGGAACTGGAATTGAATCATTCGGCAAGTTTGGCGATAACATTTACTTCCACAATGCCAATTCACTTTTTGTTAATCTTTTCATTTCTTCAAAAGTTGAATGGAAAGAAAAGAATATCACCTTAACACAAAAGACAAATTTTCCGGATGAGCAAAAAACATTATTAACAATAAGCACTAAGCAGCCGCAAGAATTTGTGTTGAATTTAAGGGTTCCTTATTGGGCTTCTAAAAAATACTCTGTGACTATTAACGGGAAATCTCTAAATGTTACCGCGGATCCAACCGGATACGCCAGTATAAAAAGAGTTTGGAAGAACAACGATAAAGTAGAAATTCAATTTCCGTTTGAGCTTCATCTTGAACGTATGCCCGATTATCCAAACCGAACAGCTATTATGTTCGGTCCGGTTGTACTTGCCGGGAAACTTGGGCAGAAACAGATGAACTCAGTAATGATAAACGGAATGGGTGAAGATGTTGAAAGATTGAGCAAGGAATCTGCGGCAATTACAGCTCCAAAATTTGTAACTGATGAAACTGTTCTTTCAAATTGGATAAAACCGGTGAAAGGGAAAAGTTTAACCTTCACAACAATTAATGCCGGAGTTCCAAACGATGTTACATTAATTCCATTTTATAGATTGCAAAAAGAACGCTACTCGGTTTACTTTGATGTTTTCTCGAAGAAAGAATGGAAAGATTTTCTTGATCAGAAAGTAAAAATTCCGGAAGGAGCGATTGACTGTTTTGTTTTCGGCGATAAGTTTTCCAATGATGAACACAACTACCAAGCTTGGATTGCCGATAAAGGAGAAACTGCCGGAAGGAAGTGGGTGAAATCAAAATCGTGGTTCCGGTTTGATATTAATGTTGCACCGGATAAACCAGTTATGTTAAGAACAACCTACTACGGTGATGAAAGCGAAGCCGAGTATTATCTCTCGATTGACGGTATTCATATTCCAACCAAGAAGATTGAAAAGCATAGTGATGAATTCTTTACAGTTGATTACGATCTTCCGTTTGAAATGACAAAAGGTAAAGAAAGAATTGGAATTCAGTTCAAAGTGCCCGAAAAGAAAAAGGATGTTAGCGTTGGGCAGACAACGGTTGAGAAAACTGTTTCTAAGTACGAAACACCAAAACTTTTTGAGTGCGAGACGAGAGTTAAATAGCTACTTATAGTTAGTATCATATGATACCCAAAGGAAGAAGAGTTATTTTATAACACTTCATTCGGAGGTATCATGAT